>Ga0183260_10000774_pt1 | contig 27092 bp, 25 predicted proteins | sample AntDrymUQ4972206_2_FD_129768 | JGI IMG/M metagenome (GOLD analysis project Ga0183260, IMG submission 129768) | Polar desert sand microbial communities from Dry Valleys, Antarctica - metaG UQ497 (22.06) (version 2) (version 2) | ecosystem: Environmental > Terrestrial > Soil > Desert | place... | reverse complement strand
CGAGGAACTCAAAGCCCTCTGAGCGACGGCGAAAATGCCCGGCTGACCAGGCCTTTCACTTGCGTACGAAAGTACTTGTGAGCCTTGTCACACGTATCTCGGCGTGGCTACTCTCCGCAGTGCTACCTGTGCAGGCCGTACTGGGTCGACAGCGGCAGACCCGTCCCTGCGGAGTGTCGAGGAGGTGAGCGCATTGAAGATCGTGATTCGCAAGGTCGAGGCCGTCCGGCTGACCTGCATGCCGTGTGGCGGCTGCGCAGTTTCGCCGTAAACGTCGGGCACCATCACAGGCTCGTCATTCCTCAGCCCCGTCCCAGAAGGAGAACCCATGAAGATCGTGATTCGCAAGGTCGAGCCCGTACGCCTGACCTGCATGCCTTGCGGCGCTTGCGCCGCGCCGTAACCGGTAGTCAGCAGGATCCCCGCTCGGGGGCCGTGGTGATCGAGGCGCCTGCCTTGCCACGCCCCCGACCGGGGCCAGCGCGTTCGTTGAGCCTGTAGAAGCGTTCGTCACCCTGCTTCCGGCGTCAGGAGATCCAGGATCGATGTCCAGTGCTATGGACGCCGTTGCGGTTGACCCGGACCTCCGCTCGGCGCTGCGCCTGCTGACGGTGGCTCCCGACGGCGAGGACTACATCGTCGCTCGCCCCGAGTTGGGCGTCTACGTCGCGATCCCCCGTCCAGGCGTGGTCCTCATCCAGGCTCTGCAGGACGGCGCCTCGCTGGCCGTCGCCGCCGATCGGGCCGGCGACGCCGCCGGGGAGGAAGTCGACGCAACTGACTTTATCGCTGGCCTGCGTGCGGCCGGGTTGCTGAGCAGCTCGGGCGATGCCGGTCTGCGGGTGACCGGCAAGCGGGTCGGGTGGGTGGAACGCATCCCGCGGGCGGCTGTCAAGCCGCTGTTCGGCCGTATCGCGTGGGCGTCCTACGTCGCCGCTGCCGTGACCGCGGTCCTGCTGCTGATGCTCCGACCGGATCTGCGGCCCATCTTCGACGACATCTGGTTCCTCACCGATCCGATCTGGTCGTTGCTGGCGTTGATCGCGACGTCGCTGATCATCACTGCCGGTCACGAGTGCTGGCACTGGCTGGCCGGTCGCGCCGTAGGGGTTCCTGCCCGGTTCCGGGTGAGCCGCCGGGGGCTGTTCATCGTCTTCGAGAGCGATCTGAGCCAACTGGTCACGCTGCCGCGGCGAGTCCGGTACTCACCGATGCTGGCCGGTATCGCCTTCGACGTCACGCTGCTGGCGGCGGCGCTGCTGTTGCGGTTGGGCTTCCGGGAGGAGGTCGTGAGCATCCCGCCGGCACTCGACCGCTTCCTCGGCGCTGTGGTCTTCGGCCAGCTCGTCGTCTTGGTGTGGCAGATGTGCGGGGTCGCGTTCCGCTCCGACGGCTATGCGATCTTGGCCAACGCGCTGGGCTGCCACAACCTGCGCCGCGCCACCGCACTGACCGTCAAGTATCGGCTGCGCAGGCTCGACGCTCCGGAAGCCGAAGAGTTGGCCCGTATGGGCAGTCGCGACCGGTCCGTGGCCAGCTGGTTCTGGCTGGTTTCCGTCGCCGGCGGATTCTTCATGTTTTGGGCGTTCATCAAGTACCTCCTCCCGTTCACCTACGGGATGATCGAGTGGGTCGGACCCAACATCGGCTCCCTCGCAGCCGACACCGTCGTGTTCTGGCAGTCCCTGGTGCTCGTGGCACTGCTCGTGGCCCAGTTCGCGGTGATCCCGCTGATTGCCCGCCGCGAACGCGGCGACGATCGGCCCGCAGCGCCGACCCCCGTTGTGCCGCAGGATGCGCCGACGGTCAGTTCGCGGTACGCACCGGCCTGGCGGACACTGTTCGTCGTTCTCGTGATCTTCGCCTCGATGTACGGCATCAACAATCTGCGGCAGTTCGTCGGCGTTTCCGCGGACGCCACTGCGGACAATGTCGCTGCCGATGCCCTCGACGACAGCTGCCTACCCGGGCAGCGGGTCCGGATCCTGGACTATCCCCACGTCTCCCAGCAGGACATCGGCGACACCGTTTACAACTCCAACCCGCCGACCTCGGGACCGCACTACGGCGCGGCCGTCGCGCCCGGCATCTACCGCACACCTCTGTCGCCAGGACAGACCGTCCATGGGCAGGAGCATGGGCGGGTCGTCATCCACTACCGGCCGGACACACCGGCGGACATCGTGGCCGCGCTGGAGAGCATCGGTAAGCGGTTCGCGCCCGACACCGTCGTGCACCCGAACCCCGAGATCGACAGCCAGATCGCACTCACGGCCTGGGGCCGCATCGACACGCTGGACACATACGACGAGGACCGGATCGTCGCCTTTGTCGACCTGCTGCGCGGTCGCTACGACCACGCCCCGGCCGGCAGCAGCGACTGCCAGGCCGGGACCTGAGATCGCCGCCGGAACGTGGCGCACGTGCCTCGCGAGCTGCGGGTTGCTACTGACGGTGGCGTTGTCCGGTTGTGCGGCCGGCGCCCAGACCGCCGCGACCGGATCCCGTACCTCGGTAGCCGCCGGCGCTGAGACCACGGAACGTACGACATCGGGCTCGGCCGGCCCGGAGTCAACTGCCCACGACGCGGCACGGACGTCTGAGGTCTTCAACGGGACGGTAGTCGAGGTCACCATCGCCGGCAGTCAGGTACAGACGGCGGACAGGCGCATCATCGTGACCCTGAACAGCCGCGTACGGCTGATCGTGGCCAGCGACATCTCCGACGAGGTCCACATCCATGGCGTCGACGAGTACGTCGATCTGCGGGCCGGCGAAACCGCGACGTACGACTTCGTGGCCAACATCCCGGGCACCTTCGAGGTGGAGCTGCACGAGGCTGGTGATCTGCTCTTCTCCCTGCAGGTGCAGCCGTGACCGTCGCTGTCCTCGCGCACGGCGTCGGCGGTCGCACCGATCTCCCGCTGACCGCCTCGGTGGCCGTCGCGGGCGCCGTATGGGCGGTGATCGCCTCGTTCCTCATCCTGTCGGTGCTGTGGCCACGCCCCCGCACCGGCCGGGACAACGCCGGCGTTCCCCTTCCGGCCACGCTGCAACGAATCGTCTCGAGTCGGCCCCTGTGGGACGTCGTGCGACTGCTCATACTGCTCGCTGCCGTGCTCGTCACGGTCGCCGCCTTCGCGGGACCGACCGCGCCCACTGACAACCTCGCGCCGTTCGCCCTGTACATCACGTTCTGGGTAGGCCTCGCCCTGGTCAGCCTGCTGTTCGGGCCGGTCTGGCGGGTGCTGAACCCGCTGCGATTCCTCCATCGTGGGCTCGCCGCGCTGCAGGGTCGCTCGCCGGACTCCGGCCGGAGAGAGCTGCCGGCCGCACTGGGCTGGTGGCCGGCCGCGGCCTGGCTCGCGGTGTTCGTCTGGCTCGAACTGGTGCCCCCGTTTCGGAGCGAACCCGCCGTCGTCGGCGGCTTCCTGCTCGTGTACGCCGCGGTGAATTTGCTGGCCGCACACACCTACGGCGCCACCTGGTTCGACCGCGGAGACGGCTTCGAGGCGTACTCCACGCTGATCGGCGCCCTGAGCCCCGTCGGCCACCGAGCCGACGGCCGGCTGGTGCTGCGCAATCCGCTGGACGGCGCCACCGCGGTCCGCCACGAGCCCGGTTTGACCGCCCTGGTGGTGGTCTTGATCGGCTCGACCGCCTTCGACGGGCTCACCCGCAGCCGGTTCTGGGTCGAGCAGATCCCCGCCGACAGCATCCCGGCCGGCACCCTCGGCCTGCTCGGCATGACGCTTGCCGTTGCGGCGCTGTACTTCCTGGCCACGGCGGTGGCCGACCGGCGGACGAGCGCGGCGCCAGTGACGACCGCCGAGCCCGCCCAGGAGGCCGCCTCAGCCAGGCGTCCGGTGGCCGCCGTGGCGGCCACCGGACTTTCGGCAGGTCAGGGCGGGTCGGTACCGGCCACCGCCCGCGTCCCCCTGCGGGCGTCGTTCGCCACCTCGCTGGTACCCATCGCCGCCGGGTACGTCATAGCGCACTACTTCTCGTTGTTCCTGTTCGAGGGCCAGACGACGTGGATCCTGGTCAGCGACCCGTTCGGCACCGGAGCCGACTACCTGGGCAGCCGGGACCGGCAGGTCGACTACACGTTCGTGTCCACCACCGCGATCGGATACGTCCAGATCGGGGCGATCGTGGCCGGTCACATCGTGGCGGCGCTGATCGCCCACGACCGGGCGGTCACGATATTCGGCGAACGGGACGCGCGCCAGAGCCAGTACCCCCTGATGGCCGCGATGCTGTTGTTCACCGGTACAGCGGTGGCGCTGCTGGTGAGCACTTAGCTGAGGACCACCCGGTTCGTGTTCGTCGCGCGATCCCAGGTGATGTAGCCGCCGGCGAAGTCCGAGCGGGCCCCGGTCGGGGTGGAGTACTCGTCGCTGGTCGGGTACCCGAGTTCGGACTGCCCGGCACCGAGCGAGCGCCACGTCGTACGGATCGAACCGCGAACCTGGTGGGCGCCGTAAGGCGAGGTCCAGTAGATCGAGTTCTTGTTGTTGAAGTCGTTGTACGCCGCCCCGTCGCCGGTGCCCACCTCGTCGGTCGTCGGGTAGCCGGCCGCACGCTCTGCGCCGAGCACCCGCCATTTCGTGCGGATCGCGTTCTTCACCTCGTGGGCCGAGGTCGACCGCGACCAGTAGATGGAGCCGCCCTTGGCGAAGTCGTTGTAGGCGCCGCGGTCGTAGGCCGAGGTCTCGTCCGTCGTCGGCACGCCGCGCGACGGCGCACCGCCCAGAGCGAGGAACTTGCCCAGGATCCCGCCGTACAGCGTGTGCGCACCGGCGCTCGGGCTCCAGTACGTCCGCCCGCCGGCGTACACCTGCCAGCGCAGGCTCGCGTCGCCCTGTTCGAGCCCGCGCAGCGACCCCATCCGGCTACGGATCGCCGACTCCCGGTCGTACCGGTCGGTGATCGCCGTGATCAGTTCGGTCGGACCGCCGGTCGTCGGGCCACCGGACAGGCCGACGCTGCGCGAGCAGGACGGCCAGGCACCCCAGCCCTGCTCGCGCAGGGTGCGGTTGGCCACCACCATCTGCTCCTGCGGGTGGGCCAGGTCGGCCCGGGAGGCGAACTCCTGCCCGCCGAAGGCGTTCCACGTGGAGGTCGAGAACTGCAAACCGCCGTAGTAGCCGTTACCGGTGTTGATCGACCAGTTGCCGCCGGACTCGCAAACGGCCAGCCGCTCCCAGTCGGAGGTCGTCGCAGCGTTCGCGCTCGTGGCCGGCACCACGAGCAGCGGGAGCGCGGTGGCGACGGCGGCCACGAAGGACAACCGCCCGGCGCGGCGGCGGGCGCCGGGACCGAAGAACGGCGAGCGCGGGGCTCGGTGCCGGCCGCGTGCCGGTCGGTCGGAGTCGGGCCCGGACAGGCGGGCAGGGATGATGCGGGCAGGGGACATCGAGGAGGCCTCTCGACGCCTGCGAGCTCAGCTGTCGGATTCGGGTCGAGGGCGAGTGACCCGGCCGCACCAGTGCGGCTTCACCCCAAGGCACCCTGCTGCATCGTTGCAGCCGGGGCCACGTACGTCGGGTTGCCCGCGGCCGCCCGATCCTGGTGTTGGTCACGTCCGGCGGGGGCGGCCTTCGGCGTTCCGCGGACGGGGTCCGCGGAGCAGCCGCGGGCGGGACGCAGCGTAAGGCATGGGACGCACGGTGCGGTAGTGGGCAACGACGCCGGTCCGAGCCGGCCGATGCCGGTCAGCGCAGGAGCTGGCGGGCCATCACCAATCGCTGCACCTGGTTGGTTCCCTCGTAGATCTGGGTGATCTTGACGTCGCGCATCATCCGCTCGAGCGGGAAGTCGCGGGTGTAGCCGGCGCCGCCGAGCAGCTGGACGGCGTCGGTGGTCACCTGCTGGGCCATGTCGCTGGCGAAGCACTTCGCGGCCGCGCAGATGAACGCGAGGTTCGGCTCGTGGCGCTCGCCGCGCGCCGTGGCGGCGTACACCAGGTGGCGCGCCGCCTCGATCCGCATGGCCATGTCGGCGAGCATGAACTGCACGCCCTGGAACGTGCCGACCGACTTGCCGAACTGCTTGCGGTCCTTGACGTAGGCCAGCGCGATGTCCAGCGCTCCCTGCGCGACACCCACGGCCTGGGCACCGATCGTCGGCCGGGTGTGATCCAACGTGCGCAGGGCGGTCTTGAACCCGGTGCCGGGCTCCCCGATGATCCGCTCGGCCGGGATCGTGCAGTCGGTGAGGTAGATCTCGCAGGTGGGTGAGCCCTTGATCCCCATCTTGCGTTCCTTGGGTCCGACCTCGAACCCGGGGTCGTCGACGTGGACAGCGAACGCCGAGATGCCGTTTGGCCCGGCGTCCGGGTCGGTCACCGCCATCACCGTGTACCAGGTCGACACTCCTGCATTCGTGATCCAGGCCTTGGTCCCGTTCAACACCCAGCTGTCGCCATCGCGCTGCGCCCGCGTCTTCATCGCCGCCGCGTCGGAGCCGGCCTCCCGCTCGGACAGCGCGTAGGAGGCCATCGCGACGCCGGAGCCGATGTCGGGCAGCACGAGCGCCCTGACTTCCTCCGAGCCGGACAGCAGCAGACCCATCGTGGCGAGCTTGTTCACCGCCGGGATCAGCGACGAGGACATGCAGACCCTCGCCACCTCCTCGACCACGATGTTCGTGGCCACGGCATCTGCGCCGCCACCGCCGTACTGCTCGGGGATGTGCGTGGCGTGGAAGCCGGCCTTCGTCAGGACCGCTCGGGCCTCCTCGGGGAACCGGCTGTGCTCGTCGACGTCGGCGGCGTACGGCGCGATGTGCTTCTCGGCGATCTCGCGCACGGCGGCGCGCACCGCCTCGTGCTCGTCGCTCAGCCGATAGGTGTCGAAGGCAATGTCCACACCGGCCAGTGTAAGGAGCGCAGAGCGTTCATTCTGGCTGTTGCCCCGATGCCCGGATCTCCTGCAGGGCGTCGTCCTTGGCCTGTGCGTCGGCCCGTAGCTCCGCCTGGAAGCTCACCATCTGCTCGCGCAGCGTCGGATCGCCGGTGCCGAGGATCCGCACCGCGAGCAAGCCGGCGTTGCGCGCGTTCCCGATCGCGACGGTGGCCACCGGCACTCCGGCCGGCATCTGCACGATCGACAGCAGCGAGTCCAGCCCGGACAGGGACGCCAACGGCACCGGTACGCCGACGACCGGCAACGGGGTCAGTGCCGCGACCATGCCCGGCAGGTGGGCCGCGCCGCCCGCCCCCGCGATGATCACCGCGAGACCCCGGCCCGCCGCCCGGGTCGCGTAGTCGACCATGTCCGTGGGCATCCGGTGCGCGGAGACCACCCTCACCTCGTGGGTCACGCCGAAGTCCCGCAGCACCCGCGCGGCCGGCTGCATCGTCGGCCAGTCCGAGTCGCTGCCCATGATCACGCCGACCCGTGGCTCGGTCACTCGAGGTCTCCTCCGCTCAGGTAGGCCGCCGCGGCGACCGCGTCGGCCCGGACCGCTGCCGGATCGACGCCGAGCACCGTGACGTGACCCAGCTTGCGGCCAGGCCGTGGCGCCTTGCCGTACAGGTGGAACTTCGCCCCGGGCCAGCGGGCCATGGCGTGGTGCAGCCGCTCGTCGATCTCGGGACCACCGACCGGCGCGCCCAGCACGTTGGCCATGGCCGCTGCGGGTGCCAGCGCGTCGGTGCGGCCAAGCGGGTAGTCCAGGACGGCCCGCAGGTGCTGCTCGAACTGACTGGTCCGGCTGCCCTCGATGGTCCAGTGCGCGGAGTTGTGCGGCCGCATGGCCAGCTCGTTGACCAGCAGCCCGTCCGCGGTCTGGAACAGCTCGACGGCGAGCACCCCGACGACGTCGAGATCGCCGGCGATCCGGATGGCGAGCCGCTGCGCCTCGATCGCCGTCGCGTCGTCCAGCCCGGGCGCAGGGGCCAGGACCTCTACGCAGATCCCGTCCCGCTGCACCGTCTGCACCACCGGCCAGGCGGCGATCTGGCCGTACGGCGACCGCGCGACGACGGCGGCGAGTTCGCGGAGCATGGTGACGTGCTGCTCGGCCAGGAGAGCCACACCGTGCTCCAGCACGGCCTGCGCCTCGACCCGTTCGCCGACGATCCACACGCCGCGCCCGTCGTACCCGCCGGTCGCCGCCTTGAGCACCACCGGCCAGCCGTACTCCTGGGCGAAGGCGTCGATGTCGGCCGGCGTCACGACCGGGGCCCAGGCCGGTACGCCGACGCCCAGTTCGCCCAACCGGGCGCGCATCCGGCGCTTGTCCTGGGCGTGGACCAGCGCGTCGGCGCCCGGCAGCACGGTATGCCCGGCGGCGGCGAGCCGGCGGATGTCCTCGCCCGCGACGTGCTCGTGGTCCCAGGTGATCGCATCGCAGCCGACGGCGAAGCGCTCGAGGTCGGCGTACGAACGATGGTCGCCAAGTACGACGTCCGCGCCGACCAGGGCCGCGGACTCTGTCGGGTCCGCGGCCAGGATGCGCAGCGACTGGCCGAGGGCGATGGCGGCCTGGTGCGTCATCCGGGCCAGCTGGCCGCCGCCCACCATGCCGACGACGGGCAGTCCGGTCCGTGCGTCCATCACGGCGCTCGGTCGGGCCGGATCTTCACAGCGGGAGGCTAGCGGCCCAGCTCCGTAGACTCGCCGGCGTGGGAGTTCTGCACCGGTTGGCCGACGAACTGCGGGCGACGTGGCGGGTGGTCCTGCGCGAGTTGTCGGTCTTCGGGGCTGTGGGCCTGTTCAACCTCGGCGTCGACATCGCCGTGTTCAATCTGTGCACGCTCGTGTTCGATCTCGATGCCCTGTCGAGCAAAGCCCTCGCGACCGCGGTGTCGGCGACGTCGGCGTACTTCATGCATCGCGGTATGACGTTCGCGCACCGGGCTCGGACCGGCTTCCGCCGCGAGTACGGCCTGTTCTTCCTGTTCAACGCCATCGCCCTCGTCCTGGGACTCGCGGTCATCGCCGCGGCTCAGTACGTGGTGGACCTCGACGACGCGCTGAGCCTCAACCTGGCGAACCTGGTGGCCGTGGGCGTCGGCACGGCGTTCAGGTTCTGGACCTACAAGCGCTGGGTGTTCCCCGCCGTGACTCGGGTCGACGGCGAGCTCGCCGCCCGGTGAAGCTCTACTTCGAGGACCTGACCCCTGGTCGGGAGTTCGACCTCGGCTCCGTCGTCATCGACGAGGCCGAGATGCTGGCCTTCGCCGAGCGCTTCGATCCGCAGTGGTATCACGTGGACCGGGAGCGGGCGACGACGTCGTCGTGGGGTGGCCTGATCGCCAGCGGCTGGTTCACGGCCAGTCTGTGCATGCGGATCTACGTCGACCAGGTGCTCTCGCAGGCCGCGGCGGACACCTCACCGGGGCTGTCGGAACTGCGCTGGCTGACCGCCGTGCGAGCGGGCGACGTCCTGCACGGCGTTCTGACCGTGGTGTCGGCGACGGATTCCTCGCGCGGCCCGGATCTCGGTACGGCGGAGCTGCGCTGGGAGATGATCCGCGACGAGCCGGTCCCGGGCCAGGTGGTGCTCCGGATGCAGGGCCGTGGCTGGTTCCACCGCCGCCCGCCGTCCGAGCCGCCGTCGGACTGAACCCACCCTGACATCGGAGAGCACATGCAGGCACTCGTGCAGGACTACCCCCTGACCGTCGACTCGATCTTCCGCCGGGTCGAGCGGCTGTTTCCCGATAAGACCATCGTCACCGGTCCGCCCGGGGCGGTGACGAGGACGACGTACGGCGAATGGGCCGAACGCGTCCGCCGGCTGGGCGGCCTGCTGGACGAGCTGGGGATCTCCGCCGACGGCCGGGTCGGCACCTTCGCCTGGAACTCCGCCCGGCACCTCGAGCTCTACTTCGCCGCCCCGTCGAGCGGACGCATCCTGCACACGCTGAACATCCGGCTCTTCCCCGAGCAGCTGACCTACATCGCCAACCATGCCGAGGACGAGGTCATCTTCGTCGACCGGTCGTTGCTCGGGCTGCTGTGGCCGCTAATCGACACGATGACCACCGTCCAGCACGTGGTGGTGATGGACGACAGCGACGCCGCCGTACCCGACGACCCGCGGATCCGGAACTACGAGGAGCTGCTGGCCGCGGTGGCGCCGGTCGACTTCCACGTCGACGACGAACGGCGCGCCGCGGCGATGTGCTACACGAGCGGGACCACCGGCAATCCTAAGGGCGTCGTCTACTCCCACCGGTCCACCTGGTTGCACTCGGTGGCCGCCACCACGGCATCCTGCCTCGGCATCCGGGAGGACGACACGGTGCTGCCCGTCGTTCCGATGTTCCACGCCAACGCGTGGGGCATCGCCCAGGCGGCGCCGATGGCCGGCGCCAACCTGGTCTTCCCGGGCCGGGACATGAGCCCGGAGGCGATCGGTCGGCTGCTGCAGGAGGAGAAGGTCACCGTGACCGCTGGCGTCCCGACGATCTGGCAGGGCTTGCTGCCGCTGGTCGACGACCTCGACCTGTCCAGCCTGCGCACCCTGATCTGCGGCGGTTCCGCGGTGCCGGCCGCGCTGTCCGAGGCATACCGCGAGAAGACCGGCAAGCCGATCCTGCATGCCTGGGGGATGACCGAGACCCACCCGTTGGGGTCGGTGTCGCACGTGCAATCGCGCGACGCCGGGGCCGACGACGAGACGCTGGTCGCCATCCGGGCCCGGCAGGGCACCCCGATGCCCGGCGTGGAGCTGCGCATCGTGGAGACCGGCAGCATCGACCCGCTGCCCTGGGACGACACGGCGACCGGTGAGCTGCAGGTGCGGGGCGCCTGGATCGCCGCGGACTACTACAAGCCGGACGAGGGGGTGGAACTGTCCACCGAGGACGGTTGGATGCGCACCGGCGATGTCGCGGCGATCGACCGGTACGGGTCGATCCGGCTGGTCGACCGCACCAAGGACCTGGTCAAGTCCGGCGGGGAGTGGATCAGCTCGGTGGAGCTGGAGAACCTGCTGATGGGGCACCCGGCCGTCGCGGAGGCCGCCGTCATCGGCGTGCCACACCCGAAGTGGGACGAGCGCCCGCTGGCCTGTGTCGTCGTCAAGGACGGCGAGTCGGTGACCGCCGAGGAACTGCTGGACTTCCTACGCCCGAAGGTCGCCAAGTGGTGGCTGCCCGACGCGGTGGAGTTCATCGACGAGGTGCCCAAGACGAGCGTCGGCAAGTTCTCCAAGAAGGACCTGCGCGGGAAGTTCGCCGACTACACGTTCGCGGACTGACCTTGCCGCAGTGAGCCGGGCAACCTCGGGTGACTGCTCCCCCAGAATTTGCGTAGAAAGTCGCTGCGCAGCAACGGTTTCCGTCGTCGAAATTGTCAGACCCCCGGTCTAGCTTTGTGGTGTGAGTACGGCGCTGCAGAGGCCTCCAGCGACGGTGCCGGCCGATCTGAATGCGGCGCTGTCTGGGCTGTCCGCCACCTTGGACGAGGGCCAGGCCACCGAGCTGTGGCAGCTGCCGGATCGGGAGCTGGCCGCCGGGGCGGTCGCGTGTGCGCGGCTCGTGTCGCGGACACAGGCGCTGCTGGTCCGGCTGCTCGGGGAAGTCGACGCCCGCGACCTGCCGCTGCGCTCGGGAGCTTGTTCGACGACGGCGTGGACCCGGCACGAGCTCAACACGACCCCGCGCGAAGCCCGCACCCTGGCCGGTGTCGCGACTGCCGTGCGCAATGGGATGACCGCGACCGGCACGGCGTTCGCGGCCGGCGACGTGTCCCTGTCACAGGCCGTCGCGATCACTGGCGCAGTGGGTGAGCTGCCCGAGGACATCCCCGCCGACATTCGAGAGCAGGCCGAGACCGAGCTGGTCGGTTACGCCGACCGATTCGACGCCCAGCAACTCGCGCGGCTGGGTGCGCACATCCTGACCGTGGTTGCCCCGGAGATTGGCGAGGCCCGCGACGCCGAGGCCCTGGAACGGCAGGAGCGGCAGGCGCGGCGGCGCCGGGAGCTGTTTCTTCACCGCCGACGGGCACGGCAGCGTGCACGTCCGCGGCCGGCTAACGGACGAAGCCGCCGCCATCGTCCGCGCGGCGCTGGACCCACTCGCCGCGCCGCTGCCCCGGACTGCCGACGGGCCGGACCCGCGCACCGCCGGGCAACGCCGCGCCGACGCCATGGAGGAACTCGCCCGCCGCGCCCTGCACGGTCAGCCCGACGGCAACACCGGCAGCCCTAGCCACACCAGCGCCGGGGACGGAGCGGACGCCTCAGCGGGCGCTGGCGCCGGGAGCGCGGGACGGCACCGCCCCGCCGGGCAGGTCGTCATCACCATCCCGCTGCGCACCCTGACCGACGGCCTGGGGCACCGCGACCCTGCCCGACGGCAGCCCGCTGTCGCCGGGGGCGGCGCGGCGGTGGGCCTGCGACGCCGAAATCATCCCCGCCGTTCTCGGCGGCGGCAGCGCCGTCCTGGACGTCGGCCGCGCACAGCGGCTGTTCACCGGCGCGAGACGGCGAGCGTTGATCCTGCGAGACGGAGGATGCGCCTTCCCTGGCTGCGACCGGCCTCCGGAGTGGTGTCAGGGGCATCACATCGTCTGCTTCGCCCACGGCGGCCGAACCGAACCCGGCAACGGCGTCCTGCTCTGCACCCCACACCACCACGCCGTTCACCACGACGGCTGGGACATCGTGATCGCCGACGACGGGGTACCCGAATTCATCCCCCCACCGACCGTCGATCCCACCCGCACCCCCAGAAGGAACCACCGCCACCACTAGCTGGGTCTCGCATGTCGGCCAACGTTCCGCCAGCGTAGGAACTTGCCTGCGGCAGTCAGGTATTACAGGCTGGCGCAATGGCCCGGTTGGAGAACCTGCTCGGGGCGCAGGCGTTGGCGCTGTCCGATCGGCTGCACGCGGCCGGCAGCGAGGCGGTGGCGAGGTCGGGGTCGGGGTCGGGGTCGGAGTGTGTCGCGCTCGTGACGTTGCTTGCGCATCCCGACAGGTCGGTGTCCTGGCTCGGTGGCGTGTTAGGGCTGACCAGCTCGGCATCACACGGTTGGTCGACCGGCTGGTGGCGGCGGGGTGGGTGACACGGACTCCCGGTGTCGATGCGCGCAGCCGTCGCCTTCGCCTCACCCGGGCCGGTCGACGTCGCGCCCGCGCCGTGCTGGACGCGCGCGGTACGGCGATGGCCGACGCAATCGGTGCGTTGTCCGAGCACGATCGCGGTGAACTCGAGCGATTGCTCGGAGTTGTCGTGGCCGGGCTCGCGCAGACCAGGCTGCCAGCGCTGCAGGTCTGCCGGCTCTGCGATCGGGCGGCCTGCTCAGCCGATGGCCGGGACTGCCCGCTGGAGCACACAGTTCCGGCTCACACCGGTATCTGAGATGGCCACCCGGGCGCAGCCAGCGGCACAGGCTACCTACCGCACGGTGCTGCCGGGAGCGGCGATGATCGCGGTCAGCTTCGGGCTGGCGCGCTACGGCTACGGGCTGCTGCTGCCGGAGATGCAGGCCGAGCTGTCGATCAGCCCGAGCGCGGCCGGGCTGATCGCCTCCGGTACTTGTGCCTCCTACCTGGTGGCCAACGTCTGGGTAGTCCGGGTGACGATCCGGCGCGGTGCACGCGCCGCGATCGCTCTCGCTGCTGCGTTTGCGGCGGTCGGGATGGCCATGATCGCGAGCGCGACCAGCGCGGCGGTCCTGGCGGCCGGAGTTCTGGTGGGAGGTGCCGCCGCTGGGTTCGCCTTCCCGCCCTACGCCGACCTCGTCGCTCGGGACGTACAGCCGCGACGGCGGGACCTCGCCTGGTCGACGATCAGCTCCGGCACGGTTGGGGGGTGGCTGTCGCCGGGGCCGATCGCCATCGCCGCCGGCGACCGTTGGCGCACGGTGTGAGTCGTATTCGTCGCGCTCGCCGTGGGTACCGGCATCGTCGCGGTGCTGCTCGCCCCGAAGCATCGCCACGACAAACCGCACACCGCCCGCAACTGAGCTGGAGCTGGTTCGCCTGCCCGAAGTCGCGGCCGCTGCTCATCTCCGCCGTGCTGATCGGAACCGGGCAGCGCCGTGTGGTGGTCCTTCAGCCTCGACGCCCTGCGGCAGGCGGGGATCGAGGCCACCCCGGCCCGCATCGTCTACGCCGTCTGCGGCGCCGCCGGCATCCTCGCCTCGGCCAGCGGCGCCGCCTTCACCAGGATCGGCTGCGCGGCGGCTATCTCGCGGCCTGCACGATGCTCGCCGCATCCTTGGCCTTGCTGGCCGCGGCCGCCCACCTGGTCGCTGCGTTCGCAGCCGCGGTTCTGTCGGCTTGTTCTACAACAGCGTGATCGCCGCCCAGGGCATCTGGAGCTCGCGGGTGTTCGCCGATCACCCCTCGGCCGGGCTGGCCGCCGTGAACACTGCCCTCACCGTCGGCCCGCTGGCCGGGCCGAGCATCGCCGGCACGGCCATCTCCCAGCTCGGCTACCCGAGCACCCTGGTCGCCGCGGCCGCCGCCATCGCCGCCGCGCTCGCCCTTTTGTCCGCCGACGGCACGCCGCCAGCGACTACTGGCTGCGCACCGGTGCAACGCCGCGCCGGTCCGGACGTGAACGCCGCCACCGGTCAGGCCGAGATCTGCTCCAGGGTGGAGCCGTCGCGGCGCTTGAGCACGTGCAGCCGGCTCGGGATCCGGGCCCGCATCTCCTCCACGTGGCTGACCACACCGACCACCCGGCCGCCGGCCCGCAGCTCGTCCAGCGTGCTCATCACCTGCTCCAGGGTGTCGGCGTCCAGGCTGCCGAAGCCCTCGTCGATGAACAAGGTGTCCATCGCGACGCCGCCCGCCTCGGCGGTGACCACGTCGGCCAGGCCGAGCGCCAGCGCCAGCGAGGCGAGGAACGTCTCCCCGCCGGACAGCGTCTTCGTCGACCGCGCCAGCCCCGAGTAGTCGTCGACGATGACCAACCCGAGCCCCGCCTTGACCCGTCGCGAGTCGGCCAGGTCGGTGTGCTCGAACGTGTAGCGCCCGCCAGACATCTCGCGCAGCCTCCGGCTGGCCGACTCGGCAACCTCGGCGAGGCGGGATGCGAGGACGTAGGCCCGCAGCGTCATGTTTCGGGTGTTCTGGCCCTGGCCCGCGACCAGGTCGGCCAGCGCCCGCACGTCGGCGTACTCCTGCCGGATCGGTGCCGCCTGCTGCTCGGCTTCGGCCAGCCGCCCGGCCAGCCGGCGCACCTCCTCCGCGCGGCGCCGGGCCGCGACCGCATGGCCGGCCGCCGCGGTGTGGACCTCCTCTGCTGCCCGCACCGCCGCCTGGCTGGGCCCGAGGTCGATCGGGCGTCCCAGGCTGGCCAGCAACTCCGGGTCGTCTAGACCAGGCTCGCCGGCGGCTGCGGCCAGGGCCGCCTCGCGGCGCTGGAACGCCGCCACCGCCTGCTCCAGCGCCGCCATCCGGCTCGTGCTGCGCGCGGCCGCGGCGGCTGCGTCCGGGTCGGGAAAGCCCGCTCGCTCGGCCTCCCGAGCCAGTGCCTTCTCGGCCCGGGTGAGAGCCGTCGCGCCGGCCCGCTCCGCCGCCACCGCCGCGGTCCACTGGGCCACCGCGTCTGCGGCCGCCTCGAGCACGCCGATCCGCTGCTCCACCGACGGCGCCCCGGCCTGACCGGTGACGACCTTCTGCTCGATCCGGAGCACCGCCCGGGTGGCGCCGGCGGCCCGCTCGGCCAGCTGCGCCGACTCGGACTCGGCATCGGCGATCAACGTGGCCAGCTGCTCGAACTCCGCACGGCGCTGCCCGACCTCACCGTCGAGCGCCGCGGCCTCGGCGGCCGCCGCGGCGGCCCGGGCCAGCTCCCCCGAGGCCGCGGCGAGGCGCTCACTGGCCTCGGCCACGGAGCGGCCGGCGCTTCGGGCCGTCCAGCCGGCGTGCTCGGCCTGCGCGGTGGCGAGCTGCCGCTCGGCCGCCGCCCGCTCGCTCGCGGCCGCCGCCTGCAGGGCTTCGGCTTGCTGCTCGTGGGCTCGGGTCACGGCGGCGCCCGCGGGATCGGCCGGTGCGGGATGCGCCGCGCTGCCGCAGACCGGGCACGGCTGCCCCGACTCCAGACGACCGGCCAGCTCGGCGGCCATCCCGGCCAGCCGCTGCTCGCGCAGGTCGAGCACGAGTGCGGTGGCCTGCTGGTGGCGGTCGACGGCGGTTTGGGCCGCCGCCGTGTAGTCGGACAGCGCCGTAGCGGTGTCGGCCGCCGCCCGCGCGGCCGCCAGGTCCCCGTGGGCGGCCCGCTCGGCGGTGGCCAACCCCGGCCGCCGGGCTCGCTCGGCCGCCGCCCGGCCCGCTCTGACCGCGAGCGACTCGATCAGTGCGGGGAGCTCCCTGCGGCGACTCGTGGCCTGCTCGGCCAGCGCGGTCAACTCCAGCTGCTGGGCTTGCGCTGCTGCCGTCTCCGCCAGCAGGTCCAGCCGCTCCTGCGCCAGCTGAGCCAGCTCGGTGAGGCGTCCGCACTGCTCTCGGAGTCGCCGTTCCAGCCGGACCAGCGCCCGCGCATCGGCCGGGTCCACCGGAGGTTCACCGGCCCAGCTCAGCGCGGCGCTCGCCGAACAGCCGCACTCCGTCAGCTCCTGCCGGCGGTGTTCACACTCCGTCTGCGCCCGGTCCAGGCCGGCCAGCAGCGGCGCGACGCTCGCGGCTCGGCGCCCGGCCGAGAGTTCCTCGGCGGCGGCCCGGGCGGCCGGTGCGGCGGCGGCCAATGCCGCGCGCTCCCGCTCGACCGCCGCCAGCCGGTCCTGCAGGCGCCGGCGCAGCACCAGCTCGTCGTAAGCCGTCCGGGCCTCCACCCGCGCCTGGTCTGCCTCCGCCGCCGCTTGCAGGGACACCGCGGCTCGGACGCCCGTCCCGGCGACCTGCGCCGCGCGCCAGGTCTCATCGGCCCCACGGAACGTGGCCTCGTCCACGACGGGGAGCCCGAGTTCTTGGCCGAGGCGGTTGACGTAGGCCCGCATCGTGGCCTCGCCGGCCTCGGCCCGCAGCTTGCAGTCCACCTGGCGATCGGTCAGCCAGCGCTGGACGTCGGAGAACCGCTCGGTGCCGAACAATCGCTCCAGCAACCGCTCCCGGTCCTTGGACTCGGCCAGCAGGAACTGCGCGAACTCGCCCTGCGGCAGCAGCACCACCTGGAAGAACTGCTCGGCGCTCATCCCGATCCAGTCGAGCAGCTGGTGCGAGACCTCGTCGATCCGGGTGGACAGGCCCACCCAGACGTCCTTGCGGCGCTCCTCCAGCAGCGCCGTGGCCGGCTCGCGGGTCGATCCGGTGCCCCGTCGCTTGGGCCGCAGCCAGTCGTGCGTGCGGCGGACCCGAACCCGGTGTCCGGCCACGGTCAGCTCCAGCCGCACGGAGGTCGCCGTCCACGGGTCGGCTCGGTCACAGCGCAGCCGGTGCGCCTTATGCCGGACACCGGGAACGACACCGAAGAGGGCGTAGGCGATCGCGTCGAGCACGGAGCTCTTGCCGGCCCCGGTCTCCCCGTGCAGCAGGAACAGCCCGTCGGTCCCCAGCCCGTCCAGGTCGACGACGTGCGAGCCGGCGAACGGTCCGAGCGCGGTCAGCTCCAGCCGGTGCAGCCTCATCCGGCGCTCATCCCGCGGCCTCGCGCGTTCGGGACGCGGCGAACGCGGCGGACAGCAGCTCGTGCTCGACCCGGCTCGGCCGGGAGTTGCGCACCCACTCCACGAAGTGGGCGGCGGTCGTCAGGTCGTCCTCGACCCGCCGCCGGGACGGCGCGAGGCGCGGCGGCGGCGGGGCACCAGCGGGGCGCCACTCGACCGCGACGGCGTAGGGGAAGCGGGCCTGCAAGCGACGCATCGAGTCCAGCGGACGCTGCGCGTCGGTCAGCAGGACCTGCAGGTAGTCCTGCTCGAACTCGGCGTAGCGTGGCTCGCCGAGCAACGCCGGCAGCTCGGCGGTGACCACGCGCAGCCGTCGGGGCACCGGCAGCTCGATCCGCTCGACCCCGGCCAGGCCGGTCCCGTCGAGCTCGACGAGCAGGACCGACTTGCGCTGGTGGACCTCGGAGAAGGAGTAGGCCAGCGGGCTGCCCGCGTAGCGCAGCCAGGGGCGCGCCGGATCGGGCTGCTGGCAGCCGTGCAGGTGCCCCAGCGCGACGTAGTCGACCCCGTCGAAAAGCGGGCTCGGCGCGGTCTGCACCCCCCCGACGGCCAGGGAGCGCTCGCTCGCCGACGTGTCGATGTCGCCTTCCCGCACCCTCGGGGGCAGCACGAACGCGTGTGCGAGGACAACCGACCGGGTGCCCGGCGGGCGCGCGGACAGGTCTCGCCGTACGGCGTCCATCGCGGCACCGAGGACGCCGGCGTGCCCGCCGCCGCTGTCGACCCCGAGGGTGAGCCGGGCAGTCTCCGGCTCGAGGTAGGGCAGGCCGTAGAACGCGACCGGACCGTGCTCGTCGGCGAGCACCGTGGGCACGGAACAGGTCTCCACGTCGGTATGCAGGTGCAACCCACCGGCGGCGGCGAAGCGGCGGGTCGTACCCAACCGCGGCGCGGAGTCGTGGTTTCCGGAGATCACCACGATCCGGGCCCCGGCAGCGCCCAACGACGCCAGCACCCGGTCGTAGACCCGAACCGTCTCGGCGTTCGGCAGCGCCCGGTCGAAGACGTCCCCACTGACCGCGACGACGTCGATGCCGCGCTCACCCACCAGCTCGGCCAGCCCGGACAGCACCTGCTCCTGGTCGGCCAGCCGGTCGCAGCCGTGGAAGGCGCGGCCGAGGTGCCAGTCGGAGGTGTGCAGGATCCGCATGTCGCGGACGGTAACCAGACCGGCCGACAGTTCCCGGCTTACGCGCCGAGGACCTCGTGCGTGTCGTCGGGCAGTCGCCGGGTCCGGCCCTGTCGGGCCAGCAGCTCCAGCAGCGGTACGGCGACCCGACGCGAGGTGCCGAGCGCCTGCCGGGCCGCACTGAGGGTGAACGGCTGCTCCAGCCCGGCCAGGACGGCCGCGGCGGTGGCGTCGGCCCCGGGCAGCAGGTAGATCCCGTCGGTCACCTTGAGCAGGGACCCGGCACGCGCAACGGCCCCGAGTTCCCGGCTTCGCAGGCCGAGCGCGGCCAGCCGCTCGGCGCCCGGCGCGGCGTACGGCTCGCGGGTCAGGTCCGCCCGCAGCTCCGCCACCGCCGCCTGTACCTCCGGTGGCAGCCCCGGACCGGTGGTCTCAGCCACCACCCGGCCCTCGCGGACCCGGTATGGCGCGGTGACCACGGAGGGGACCAGCCGGACGTCGGGCAGCCGCAGTTCCCGGCGCAGCAGCTCCAGCGGCATGCCCACGTCCAGGGGATGCGCCGCGGCGTACTCCCCCACCGTGCGCCGGGCCCGCGCCGTCAGCTCGACCAGCAGATCGGGATCGACCAGCCAGTCCCCGACCAGCGGTGCGGTCGGAGGCTGCGCGCCCATCGCCCGCAGCTCGGCGACCGGCACGATGCCGCGCCGGCGTACCTCATCCGCGCCGTCCGGTGTCCCGTCGAGGGCGGCGAGCACGGCGGCGCGCGCGACCGCCGCACCGCGGCGGCGCAGGGACGGGGGCCGTACGTCGAGCACCCTCACCCCGGCCGCGATCCGCCGCCGGCCCGGGTCGCGCAGGGCGGCCGCATCGCCGATCCGCAGCGGTAACGACCGCTGCAGGCGCAGCCGGGCGGTGTCCGAACCGAGCGGCCGCACGGTGGCCGCCACCGCGGCCGACCCCACGTGCAGGATGACCTCGCCCGGCAGGTCTGCGGCCTGGTCGCCGCGCAGCCGGACGTCGACCTGGTCCGTGTCCAGCCAGCGGCGCGGTGTCACCAGGGCGTCCCCTCGACCGATGTCGGCCAACCCGACACCGCGCAGGTTGAGGGCCACCCGGGCCACCGCCGCCACCGAATCCGCGGCCCGGCCGAGCGACTGGATGCCGCGGACGACGACGCGCGGACCGCCACCCGCGAGGGCGAGTTCGTCCCCGACGCGAACCGTGCCCGCCGGCAGCGTCCCGGTCACGACGGTCCCCGCGCCCCGGATCGTGAACGCGCGGTCCACCCACAGCCGCACATCCCCGTCCGTGGTGGGCGGGGGCAGATCCTCGATCACCAGGGCCAGCGCCAGCAGCAGGTCGTCCAGCCCTTCCCCTGTGCGGCCGCTGACCCGGACCGTCGGCAGGGCGCCGAGCGAGGTGCGCCCCAGGTGCGCCAGCGCCTCGGCCTCTGCCTCGGACGGATCCGCCAGGTCGCAGCGGGTCACCGCCAGCAACCCGTGCCGTACGCCGAGCGCGTCCAACGCGTCGAGATGCTCCGCGGACTGGGCCTGCCAGCCCTGGTCCGCGGCCACCACGAGGAGCGCGGCGGGTACCGGCCCGATCCCGGCGAGCATGTTGCCGACGAACCGCTCGTGTCCGGGAACGTCGACGAAGGCGACGGTCTCGCCGGTGGGCAGCGTCGTCCAGGCGAAGCCCAGGTCGATGGTCATGCCGCGGCGGCGTTCCTCGGCCCACCGGTCAGGTTCCATCCCGGTGAGCAGCCGGACGAGGGTGCTCTTGCCGTGGTCGACGTGGCCGGCCGTCGCGACTACGTGCACCGGTTCAGGCTCCGGCGGCGAGAACCGCGGCGAGCAACCGTTCGTCGTCGGCCGGCGGGAGCGCTCTCAGGTCGAGCAGGCAGCGGTCGCGCTCGACCCGGCCGAGGACCGCGGGCCGGGCCTGCCGCAACCGTTCGGCGTACGCCGCCGGCAAGGCGACGGCGGCACTGGGCAGCACGACCCCCGGCGCACCGCCTCCCCCGACCACGGCGTCGCTGTCCACCGCGGTCGCGGCGATCCCGGCCTCGGCCAGCGATAGGACGATCCGCTCGGCCCGCGCCCGCAAGGCCGAGGGTTCCGCGGCGAGGGCGGCCGCGGTGGGCGGCTGCGGGCCGGCGAGGGTCGCCTCCAGTGCGGCCAGGGTCAGCTTGTCCACGCGCAGCGCCCGGGCCAGCGGGTGGCGGCGCAGGGCCGTCACCACGTCGGCGGTGCCCAGCAGCAGGCCGGCCTGCGGGCCGCCGAGCAGCTTGTCGCCGCTGGCCGTCACCAGGGCCGCGCCGTTCCGCAGCGCACTCGCGGCGTCCGGCTCGGCCGGCAAGAGGAAGTGTGGCGCGAGCAGGCCGGACCCGATGTCCACCACCACCGGAGCCGGCAGCTGGGCCAGGTCGGACACCGGGACGCTGGCGGTGAAGCCGGTCACCACGAAGTTCGAGGGGTGCACCTTGAGCACGAACCCGGTTCGCGGACCCACCGCGGCTTCGTAGTCGGCGAGGGTGACCCGGTTCGTCGTCCCGACCTCACGCAGCCGGGCCCCGGTACTGACCAGTAGATCAGGAAGCCGGAACCCGTCGCCGATCTCGACCAGCTCCCCCCGGGCGACCACGATCTCCCGACCCGCGGCCAGCGCTGTCGCCACCAGGACCAGTGCGGCCGCGCCGTTGTTGACCACAAGGACGCTGCCGGCGTCCGGGACCTTTGCCGCCAGGGCGGCCAGCGCGCCGCGGCCCCGCCGGCCACGCTTGCCGCTGGCCAGGTCCAGCTCCACGTCGGTCGTGCCGGCCGCGAGCGCGATGGCCTCACGCGCTGCGGTGGACAGGGGCGCCCGACCGAGGTTCGTGTGCAGGATGACGCCGCTGGCGTTGAGTACCTCGCTCAGCGAGCAGGCCCCGACCGGGAGGGCCGCCAGGGTGGCCGAGGCAGCATCCGCCGGGTCGAGCCGGCCGTCGCGGACGTGCTGCTGGGTAGCGAGCACCGCGGCCTTGACCCGCGCTCGGCCCAGCCGCTGGATGGGCTCGACCAGCAGCGGATCGGCCAGCACGACATCGGTGCGGGGGACGCGACGCCGGACGTCGGACACGGGGCGACTGTAGAGGACCGTCGAGGAAGCGAGGTTCTAGTGCTGGCGCGAGTTCAGCGCTTCGCCACGGTCAGCAGGACCGCCGAATCCTCCAGGGCGCGCAGGCTGTGCCGCTGATCCGGTATGACGAGCAGATCCCCGACGCGGCCCGTCCAGGAAGCGTCCTGCCCGGCCAGTTCGATGCGGCCCACGATCACCGTCAGGGTCGCTTCGCCCGGGTTCTCGTGCTCGGCCAACTCCGCCCCGGCGATCAGCGCGATGACCGTCTGCCGCAACACTTTCTCGTGTCCGCCGAATACGGTCTCGGCGCTGCGGCCGTTTCCCGACTGCGCCGCCCGCTTCAGCTGCTCCCGCGCGAGCGCGTCCAGACTGACGTGATTCATGCAGCTCCCTCGGATGCTCGGCCAACACGTCCCAGCCCACCGTCGGAACGCCTGACGACGTGCGCGGCTACTTTCCGCGACCGGTCTTGGCTTGCAGCTCGTCGATCAATGTGGACGCCTCGGCCTTGGTCAGCCCCTCGGGCACCTCGACGCCGGCTTCCTGGGCCAAGGTGGACAGGTAGGACTGCTGCGGGCCGGTCATCGGCTCCTCGCCCGTGATCCAGTCCTCCGGGTTCTTCTCCGGGTTCAGCTGCGCATCGGACTGCGGTCCTGACAAGAGGTCTCCTCGGGTCTGGCGGAGGCGGACGGGAATCGAACCCGCCTGGCCGAGATACTCGGCCACATCGGTTTTGAAGACCGTGGGGGCCACCAGGCACCCGCACGCCTCCACCGGGAAACGTACCCGATGCGCTGCGGGCACCGTGCGGCGAAGCGGGGCCGGCTTCGGCTCAGGCGTCGGGGGACGAGGTGTCGAACCCGGCTCGGTCGACCTTGCGGTGGAAGCGCATTCCCGCCATACCTCCGGCCATGGCGGCCAGCAGCGTGACGCCCAGCACGACGGCCAGGCCGATCAGCCCGGCGGTCGTGACGTCGTTCGAGTCGATCGGGATCGGCGGCAGGCTGACCCGGTTGGTGATGTTGGTCTGCTCGTCCGCGATCAGTCCGACCACAGCCAGGGCGACGGCGATCAGCAACCCCCACAGCCACACGGCAACGCCTTGGCGCAGCCCACTGAACCGTGACATCCGACCAGCGACGTAACCGCCGAGGAAGTAGGCCACGGACAGGATCGCCAGCAGGACGATGGCCGCACCGATACCGACATCGCGCAGGTTCTGGCTCGAGACCTGATCGTCGATACCCAGCCCGGTGACCGCGGCGGTGACCAACGAAGCCAGCAGGAGGACCGCGCCCACCGCGGTCAGCCAGCCCAGGAACGTTGCCCCGAACTTCACCCCGCCGAAGGCTTCCCTCTCGCGTCGGCGAACGCTGTCCTGATCCAGCGACGTGCGCCGCCGGTCATGGGCACCCGACGAGTCAGCCGGTTCGGTGCCGTTCCGCTGCGTCGGGTCGTCGCCGGCGGCGCGGCGGCCGTCGCGCTGGGCGTCGTACGGATGTGACGTCATGGGTCTGAGTTACCCCTCGGTACGCCAGTCGCAAACCGCGCGGCTGCCTTTGCTGGATGATCGGTGCGTGCCCACCCACGTCGCCCTGCTCCGGGGGGTGAACGTCGGCCGCGCCAACCGGATCGCCATGGCCGACCTACGAGCGGTCGTCGAGTCCTTGGGTCACACCGACGTGGCCACCTACATCCAGAGCGGCAACGCCGTGTTCACGGCCCGACCGGCCACGGCAGGAACGCTGGCCGCCGACCTGGAGCGGGCCATCGCCGAGCAGGTGGGCATCACCTGCGCCGTCGTGGTGCTGAGCGCGGGCAAACTGGCCACGGTGATCGCCGACAACCCCTACGCAGGCGAGACGAACGGCAAGTTCCTGCATGTCGCCTTCGGCCAGGAGGCCCTGACGGCGGCCGAGCGCGCGCATGTGGAGCGAGCCGTCGAACGGGCCACGGCCAAGGGCAGCCCGGACGGGGCCACCGTGGTCCGGGGAACGATGTACCTGCACACGCCCGAGGGTCTCGGGCGCAGCATCCTGGCTGCCGAGCTGAACTCCAGGAAGGGACCCGACCGGACGACGATGCGCAACTGGACCACCGTCACGAAGTTGCAGGCGATGCTCCGCACCGGCTGATCCCGGGCCCGAGCAACCTTTCCGGGCCCCGGCGGCGTTCAGCAGGCAGCCATCCTCGAGGAGAGTCGGAGGCGCCGTGGACAACCGGGCCAGCGAAAGCTTCCACGCTTTCGTGGTCGCCCGGTGGGCTCCCCTGGTCCGTACGGCGTACCTGGTCACCGGCACACCGGGATCGCGGAGGACTGCGCCCAGGACGCGCTGGTCAGCCTGCACCGGCACTGGTCGCGGCTGGACCAGGTGGCAATCCCCGAGGCCTACGCCCGTCGCGCGGTCATCAACGCCGCGCTCTCGTGGCGCCGACGGCGCCGGTCGCGGGCCTCCCGCTCGCCGCGGCGGGCCAGGTTCCGGCTCCGGGTGACCCGGCGTCGAGCCTGGACCCGGACCTGGTCGCCGCGCTGCGCGAACTACCGACCCGGATGCGCGCCGTCGTAGTGCTGCGCTTCATCGAGGACCTGTCCGAGGCCGAGACCGCCGCCGCGCTGTCCTGTGCGGTCGGCACGGCCAAGAGCGCCGCGCATCGAGGGCTCGCCCGTTTGCGCCAGCGAGAGGGGGTGGAACCCGGGATCTACCAGCGGCCGGATCGGCATGACGTTCGACGACCTCTACCTCGAAGTCGAATTCGACGTGTCCGTCCTCTCGAACAGCCTGCTACCGGCCGGCGAGGGCGAATGCGTCTTCATCGACCACCCGGACCTTGTCGCCAGCAGCGTGGGCGACCAGCCGGTGCCCGACCTGTCCGCCGAGGCCGCGGCCGGCTGCCGCGGCGGAATCGTCGGCCAGCCGCTCACCGCGGCGGTCGATCCGCAGCTGCCGTTCGCCGGGCAGCCGGTCAGCGCCGACGTCGAACCCTGCGTGCTGGTCGACAGCGGCCGGGTGACCACGCGGGGCCTGCTCCTCGCTGAGCACAGCCGCTTCGACTGTGCCAACGGCAGCCTGGCGCAGTGGGTGTTCGACGAGATGCTGATCTGGAGCCTGGACGGTGGACCGCGGGTCGTCGACGTAGTGCAGACCGCCGAGATCGACGTCCCGAGATGATCGCGTGGCTCAGTGGTGCCGGTGCACGACAGCGTGCCCGAGCCCGCGGTCGATCATCACCTTGTTCACCGGCACGGTGAGCACGAACGCCACGGCCAAGGCAAAGGCAAGACTGGCCCAGAACACCCAGCCGCCGACCCCAGCTTCCATCGCCCCCGGAACCGTCACCATCACGACGTTGTCGACGATCTCCATGACGGTGATGGACACCGTGTCCGCCAGCAGCGCCACCTTGACCGCGGCGGCCAGCGCAAGGCCCGCTCCGAGCACCGAGCGCACGGTGAGCAGGTAGCCGAAGAAGAACGCCAACACCACGGCGAGGACCACGGTCCAGAAGGTGCTCCAGCCGAGCGCCGTCCCGATGACCATCCCCAGCACCTCACCGATGGCGCAGCCGGTGAGGCAGTGCCGCGTCGCCTGGATCGCCGGACCCCATCCCGTCGTCGCTCCCACCATGTCTGCTCCCTCCGTCGGCACGACCATACCCCCTAGGGGTATTACACGAGACCGCGGGCGTCGTACCGTCGTGGGCATGACGGCCACGGTTTACCGGCTCACCCAGTACGCCCACGGCGGGGGCTGCGCCTGCAAGATTCCACCGGGCGAGCTGGAGTCAGTCGTCGCGGGTCTGCTCGGACCCGAACCCCCCGGTGCCGCGGAACTCCTCGTCGGCCTACCGGACGGTGACGACGCCGCGGTGGTGCGGATCGACGGCGGGCAGGCCGTCGTCCTGACCGCGGACTTCTTCACTCCGGTCGTCGACGACCCCTACGACTGGGGCCGGATCGCCGCGGCGAACGCACTGTCCGACGTCTACGCCATGGGTGGTCGGCCGATCGTCGCGATCAACCTGCTGGGCTGGCCGCGCGACGTGCTGCCGATGGACCTCGCCCGCGAGGTGCTGCGCGGCGGGCTGGACATCTGCCGGGAGGCCGCGTGCCACCTCGCCGGCGGGCACAGCGTGGACGACCCGGAGCCGAAGTACGGCCTGGCGGTCACCGGTCTGGCCGACCCGGACCGGCTGATCCGCAACGACGCCGGTACGCCGGGGCTCCCGCTCTCGCTGTCCAAGCCGCTGGGCATCGGCGTCCTGAACAGCCGGCACAAGGCCACCGGCGAGGTGTCCGCCGAGGCGATCGACACCATGACGCAGCTCAACCGGGACGCCGCCCTGGCCGCTCTCGCGGCCGGGATCCGGGCCGGCACCGACGTGACCGGCTTCGGCCTGCTCGGCCACCTCTACAAGCTGGCCCGGGCGAGCGGTGTCACCGCGGTGATCGACGCCGCCGCCGTCCCGTACCTGGACGGCGCGCGGCAGGCGCTGGCCGACGGCCACGTCAGCGGCGGCACGCGCCGCAACCTGGACTGGGTCCGCCCGCACACCGAATTCGGCTCCGCGGACGAGTCGGAGGCGCTGCTGCTCGCCGACGCGCAGACTTCCGGCGGCCTCTTGCTGGCCGGCGAGATCCCCGGTGCCCCGGTAGTCGGCGAGCTGGTCCCGCGCGAGGACTGCGTGCTCCGGTTGCGCTGAACGCCGGGGTTTATCGTCGGGGCCAGCACGCAGGGGGGGAGTACCCGCGGGGTTACGCCGAGGTGAGCCAGCTGGCCGACGTGCACGACGCGCAGTTCGAGGACCTGCTGGAGGTCCTGCACCGGACTCGCGGCTTCGACTTCACCGGCTACAAGCGGGCCAGCCTGATGCGTCGGGTTCGCCGCCGGATGGCTGACGTCGGGATCGAGACCTTCCAGGAGTACTCCGAGCACCTCGAGCTGCATGCGGAGGAGTTCACCGCGCTGTTCGACAGTCTTCCGGGATGGGTCGGCCTGGACCGCCCTGCGTGAGCGCGTCGTGCCGGCCATCGTCGACGGGACCGACGGCTGGGGCAACATCCGCGGGTGGAGCGCGGGCTGCGCCTCGGGCGAGGAGGTGCCGGCCGAGCTGCTGGGTAAGGTCACCGGTGGCCGAAACGGCATTGAGGGACAGCTCCTTGAGCCGCCGGGGCACGTGCAGGCTCCAGCCCTTGTCCCGGAAGTGCCGCTTGATCTCGCCGAGCATGGTCGGGATCGCATAGCTGCTGAAGCTGACCGAGCGCT
>Ga0183260_10000773_pt1 | contig 27095 bp, 18 predicted proteins | sample AntDrymUQ4972206_2_FD_129768 | JGI IMG/M metagenome (GOLD analysis project Ga0183260, IMG submission 129768) | Polar desert sand microbial communities from Dry Valleys, Antarctica - metaG UQ497 (22.06) (version 2) (version 2) | ecosystem: Environmental > Terrestrial > Soil > Desert | place... | reverse complement strand
CCGTCACAGGCTTTTACAGGCCGGACTTACTGCACCAATTACAATGACGCTCCGGATTCCGCCTCCGGGCCCGACGTTTTCCGTTGCCGGGCGTGCCACAATGCGGCAGGTTGAATCTAACTCTTGTAGGGGCGAGTGTCAGGTGAGGTCGTGCAGCTGACCGTCAGCCACACTTCGCCGCAGCGGCGCGAGCGGGGCTGACGTCTAAACTAACGACCGGTGCAGGGGGGACTCAGCTGTGGGGGCAGACGTGAAGATCGCGGTGATTGGCGGTGACGGGATAGGTCCTGAAGTAACCGCAGAAGCTGCAAAGGTCATCCCGGCCGTCGAGCCCCTCATCGGCCGGCCCGTCATCATTGAAACTCTACCTTGGGGAGCCGATTACTACCTGCAGACCGGCGTAACGATTCCCCCGGATGGGTATGACACCCTGCGGCAATTTGACGCCGTGCTGGTCGGCGCCCTGGGGGACCCGCGCGTCCCTGATAACCGGCATGCGAAGGACATCCTGCTCGGCACGCGCTTCGAGCTGGACCTCTACGTCAACCACCGCCCGATCAAGCTTCTCGACGATCGGCTCTGTCCCCTCAAAGGGCGTCGTCCGCAGGACGTGAACCTCACCGTCTTCCGGGAAAATACCGAAGGGCTGTACGTCGGTATCGGGGGCCGCTTCAAGCCGGGAAGCGAGGACGAAATCGCGATCCAGGAGGAGGTGAACACCTTCAAGGGGGTGAACCGGATCATCCGGCATGCCTTCGAGTTTGCACGGGCCCGCGGCCTCTCGAAGGTCTGCATGGCCGACAAGAGCAATGCGATGACATCCGGACACGCGCTCTGGCAGCGGGTGTTCAGCGACGTCGCGGCGGAGTACCCGGAGCTCGAAGCGACTCACTACTACATCGATGCGCTTGCGATGTACCTGGTGCTCGATCCCGGGCAGTTCCAGGTCATCGTCACCAACAACCTGTTCGGGGACATCATCACGGATCTCGGAGCGGCGCTGCAGGGTGGACTCGGCATGGCGGCGTCGGGCAACATCCACCCCGGCAGGACGTCGCTGTTCGAGCCGGTGCACGGTTCGGCTCCCGACCTCGCTGGAAAGAATGTCGCCAACCCGATCGGCGCAATCCTTTCCGCGGCGCTGATGTTCGAGGTCCTCGGGTTTCCCGAGGCGGCGGCCGCAATCGAGGCGGCTGTCCTGCGGTCGGTCACGGCACAGCAGGTCACTCGCGATGTGGGTGGACGGCTGGGGACGCGCGAAGCGGGGGACGCCATCGTGCGCGCTCTCCGGGCCTGACGGCGGCGGTGGGTTGCGGGTCCGCGCACCCCCACCCTCCCTGCCCGGCACGCGTGGCAGTTTGCCAGTAGCCCGACCCCGCACAGAGCGAGCGGTATATCGTCGAAGGGGTGCACGTGCCCGCGTGTAGAATGCCGTGATGCAGCAGATCATCCGCCAGTTGCTGTTGGCGCTCGGAGAGGACCCGGCACGGGAGGGGCTGCTCGACACCCCCAAGCGCGTCGAGAAGGCATTCAGGTTCCTGACGAGCGGCTACACCGCTGACGTCGACGCCATGCTGAACAACGCGCTGTTCAGCGTCGACTACAACGAAATGGTCATCGTGCGGGACATCGATTTCTACAGTCTCTGCGAGCATCATCTGCTGCCGTTCTTTGGAAGATGCCATGTGGCCTACATCCCCCAGGGGCGTGTGCTCGGGTTGAGCAAGATCCCGCGCCTGGTCGAGATCTACGCCCGGCGCCTGCAGATTCAGGAGCGCATGACCAACGAGATTGCCGGCACGCTCCTCCAGAAGGTGAACCCGCAGGGGGTTGCCGTCGTGATGGAAGCCACCCATCTCTGCATGTCGATGCGTGGCGTCGAGAAGCAGAACTCGTTTGCTGTCACCAGCGCCATGCTCGGCGTCTTCCGCGACGACGCCCGCACCCGGATGGAGTTCCTCGAATTGATTCGCCGGCCGGAGCTGAACGCGCGCGGTGCCGCCGTTGCCATGCCGGGGCTCGCCTGCGTCGCCGAATAGCCACGCGGCCCTAAGCCGCAGTCGCCGCTCGTTGCCGATATCGTCGCACCGGACGCTATACTGGCCCCATGCGGACCGGGATTGCGGTGATCCTCGCGGCAGCGTTGCTGGGGGGGACGGGGGTGGACGCGCAGCAGCGCCGGAAGCCCGCCCCGCCACGCGCGGCGGCCAAGCCGAAGCCCCTCCCTCTGAAGACCGAGCCTGCGGCCGTGAAATGTCCGGAGACGCTCGGCACGGGCGTCAAGAGCCGTGCGACCTACTGCTTCGTTCTGGCCGGCCGGGATCCTGCGGAAGGGGTGATCATCACCATCCCCCCCCGCACCGGCGAGGCCACCCTCCGCTTCAACCTGCACAACCGGCACACCTATTCCGACGAGCAGATACGCGCGGGTCGCGGGTTCGCCTCGTACATGGCGGTCATCGGGGTCCTGACGATGAAGGGGGAGCTGCTGGATCGCGCGGCGATCCAGACCGAGTTCCGGTCGGCCGGCGACGTGCACGAGCGCATCTCCGGTGGTGCAGGCCCCGGCGGGGTGAAGGCGGTGGCCCCTGTCGGGACCGAGCCGATCGTGCTCACCATCCCGGCTGGCGTGAGCCAGGTGAGCCTGCTGGGAGAAGTGCTGGACGCGACGACGGCCGCCGGACGCGAGTCCGCCAGCCTGGGCCGCCCAGTGGCCATCGTCAGCAACGTGACGGTCGAGTACCGCCCCGCGAAGTAGCCGCCTGCCCTCGCGTCACCTCGCCGGCGAGGCGATCAGTTCGGTCCCTCCCCCCACTGACGTGCGGAGGTCATCATCTTCATCTCCAGCAGATCGATGAGCGATCGGCAGCGCGCGACAAGCCCGTCGCGTTCGAGCAGCGCCTGCTTCTCGAGGGGCTCGAGGTCGAGATACTGCGCGAGCGCATTCACGAGGTCCTCGTCCGGCATGGACGGCGGCACCTTCGGGTCGAGGCTTCCTCCCTGAGGCTGGGGCACCAGCAGCGACTCCAGGCGCTGACGCTCGCCACGGATGATGGCGCGATCCGCAGGTGTCGGCTCTTCCATCAGCCCCTCGATGCGGCCGACCCGGTACAGGCCCGAGGTCTCCTCGTCCACCACGCGGAATTTCTCGAGCCCCCGCAGGACGATGTTGTATCTGCCGTCAGGGTGCCCTTCGGAAAAGGTGATGAGCCCCGCGCATCCGACCGGGTAGATCGCCGGCCTCCCTTCGTAGCCCGCTTCCCAGCCCGGTTGGAGCAGCACCATCCCGATCAGACGGTCCCCGGCGAGCGCATCCCTCACCATTCGCTTATACCGCGGCTCGAAGATGTGCAGTGGCAGGAAGACATTCGGAAACAGGACGGCGTTGGGCAGCGGGAAGAGCGGGATCGTCGGCGGGAGCATGGGAAGGTCAGCCTGGGGGCGGCTTCGACAGATCGGCAGATCGCGGACGCGGAGTCTGCCGTCAAAGCCTCAGTGGACGGTCCTCGTCTTCTTGTCCATATAGTCCATGAGTACGTAGCGGCCGAGGGTGCGAGGGGTGGTGAAGTACGCCTTTCCGTGGCAGATCTGCGCCACTTTCCGGACGAAGCTGACCAGGTCGTGATCGCGCGCCAGCATGAACGTGTTGATCAGGATGCCCGCCTTCCGGCAGGCAGCCACCTCGGCGAACGTCTCCGAGACGATAAAGGGGTCGAGCCCGAACGCGTTCCTGTAGATCTTGCCGTCGGGGCGGGTGAGCGCCGACGGCTTGCCGTCGGTGATCATGATGATCTGGCGCATGTCCTTCCGCTGCCGCTCGAGGACTCGGCGGGCGAGGCGCAGCCCTTCCCGTGTGTTGGTGTAGTACGGCCCCACGCGGACCCTCGCCAGGCGGCTCAGAGGGATCTCTTCCGCGGAGTCGTGAAAGAGCACGACGTTCAGCGCATCGCCCGGATACTGCAGCCGGATCAGGTTGGCCAGGGCGAGCGCCACCCGCTTGGCCGGTGTGAATCGATCCTCGCCGTAGAGAATCATGCTGTGGCTGCAGTCGAGCATCAGCACCGTGGCACAGGAGCTCTGGTATTCCCCTTGCGCCACCATCAAGTCTTCGTGCTCGACCTTGAGTGAGAACGGCGCGCCTGCATCCCCCGGGCGCAAGGCAGCTCCCTGTTCCCGCTCCCGCAGGACGGCATTGAGGATGGTGCCGCTGGCGTCGATGTTCATCGTATCCCCGAACTCGTACTGCTTGGCGGCGCCGCTCGCTTCTATTCCTGTCGCCATCTCCCGCGTGTCGTGCCGGCCGATGCTGCTTCGGCCGATCGAGCCCATGAGATCGCGCAATGCGCGATAGCCGAGGAAGTCCAGGCTCTTGTCGGTGATCTCGAACGTGAACTGAGCGCTCTGCGCGCCGCTTCCGCCGCCGGGACGGTCCCGCTCCGCCCGTGCGGCCTCGAGGTTCGGGGGGCCGGTGAGATAGCCCTGATGCTGGAGCTTCTGAATCACCTGCTGGATCAGCGCCTCGATCCGCTCCTCGGCATCATCCGCCGTCTGCCAGTCCTTCCCGAGGAGCCGCTCGAGCATCTCGTCCGACATCGTGCCGCCGTTGAGGAGCGCGTCGAGGATGGCATCGTGGAGGGCCTCGGCCGTGACCCCCTCCTCGTTGTCGTACGGCGAGCCGTACGGGGTGTCGTAGCCGCTCGACAGGAGCAGGTCGGACAGCTTCGACAGCAGGTCCTCGAGGTCGAGGCCTTCGAGATCCTCGGGGCGGAACTTGGAATAGCGGTATTTCATGGGCTGCGCGTCAGTTGTAGTACTTCTTCTTGCCGCCGACGTTCGGCAGCTCGCGTTCCAGGATTTCGTCCGTCGGAACGCTCCGGGGACTCGGCCGCCGCGCGGGCTCAGCAGAACCGTACTGGAACTCGTCGGACCTCGTGATCTTCTTGTGTGCGTAGAGGCCTTCCAGCACGAAATCCACGGCTGCCGCCAGTACGGGCGCCGGCGCCTTCCTGTCGGTCCCGGTCTGCAGGGCAAGGTCGCGAAGTCCCTGCACACCGCTCGTCCGCGACAGCAGTTCGTCCGATCCCAGGGCGTCGTCAACCTGCAGGCTTCCCCCGAGGTCGAACCATTCCGTCACCTGGCGGAGGTCGGCATTGGCGAAGTACCCGGTGAAGACATTGCCGACCGCCGCGCGGATGATGTCGCGGGCCACGTTGTCGGCCCCTCGCAACTCACCCTCGTACTCGAGCTCGAACTTGCCGGTGATCGCCGGGAGGGCCGCATAAATGTCCGTCATCCTCGGCACGATCGGGCTCTCTCCCGACAGGAGTGCCCGGCGTTCGGCATTGGAGACCACGTTCTCGAGGAGCGAAATCGGGAGCCGCTGGCTCACGCCCGAGCGGCGATCGATCTTCTGGTCGCCGCGCGCCTGGAAGGCGACCTCCTCCACGGCTTCGCGGACGAACTCGGGAATCTGTACGTCCCCTCGCTGGAGCCATGCCTCCTGCGCGGTGATGGCCATGGCCTGGTGCCGGGTGGCGGGGTAGTGGGTGCGGATTTCCGAGCCGATCCGGTCCTTCAGTGGCGTGATGATCTTGCCGCGGGCCGTATAGTCTTCGGGGTTCGCGCTGAAGACCATCATCACGTCGAGCGGCAGCCGGACGGGGTAGCCCTTTATCTGCACGTCCCCTTCCTGGAGGATGTTGAACAGCCCGACCTGGATCTTCCCGGCGAGATCCGGCAGCTCGTTGATGGCGAATATTCCGCGGTTGGCGCGAGGCACGAGCCCGTAGTGCATGGTCAGCTCGTCCGCGAGGTCGAGTCCCGAACGGGCCGCCTTGATGGGGTCGAGGTCGCCGATCATGTCGGCGATCGTCACGTCGGGGGTGGCGAGCTTCTCGACGTACCGGGCGTCTCTCTCGAGCCACGCGACTGGGAGGGCTTCACCGTCCCGGCGCGCCCGGGCCCGGCAGACGGCGCAGAGCGGCGCCAGCGGATCATCGTGAATCTCACAGCCGGGCACCACCGGAATGGCCTCGTCGAGCAGGGTGGTCAGTGCGCGCAGGATGCGGCTCTTGGCCTGGCCGCGAAGGCCGAGAAGAATGAAGTTGTGTCGCGACAGGATCGCGTTGACGATCTGCGGGACGACGGTTTCGTCGTAGCCGATGATTCCGGGAAACAGCGGGCCGCCGGCGCGCAGCCGCGCCACCAGATTTTCACGGACTTCATCGCGAACGGGGCGGCGCCTGAGGGCCCCTGAATCGATCGCCGTACGGAGAGCTCCAAGCGTCGAGGGTCTTGCAGAGGACATGTCCGCATCTTATCAGGTGAGGCTAAGATAGGCCGGTTTGAGCCCGTCCATCTTCCCACGCCCCCTGGTCTACGCCCACCGCGGCGGCGCAGCGCTCCGCCCCGAGAACACCCTCGCCGCTTTCGACCACGGGCTCGCACTCGGCGCCGACGGTCTCGAGTTCGATGTCCATCTCTCCCGCGACGGTGTAGTCGTCGTGCACCACGACTCCGTGCTGGAGAGAACGACGAACGGTAGAGGACCAGTCGCAGGTCTCTCGGCCGCTGAGCTCGGAGCGCTCGACGCCGGGTACACCTTCGTGCCCGAGGGGGCGGACGGCTTCCCGTATCGCGGGAGAGGGTTTGGAATCCCGACCTTCGAGGCGGTCGTGGCGAGGTATCCCGGGGTCCCGTTCATCATCGAGCTCAAGAGCGGACAGGAAGAGCTCGCACGGCGTACAGTCAAGGTGCTGCAGGCGGGTGCTGCGGCTGACCGGGTGGCGGTCGCCTCCTTCTATGGATCTGCCGTCCGGAAGGTTCGGCGGCTGGATCCGCGGATCGCCACCGGAGCGGCGCGCGAGGAAATCCGCTGGGCGCTCTACCGGTCCTGGATCGGATGGTCCCTCCGCGAGACCGCCTATCAGGAGTTCCACGTACCGGAGCGCTCCGGACGCACCGCCATCGTCACCCCGGCCTTCATCCGCCACGCTCATCGGGCGGGTCTGCCGGTCAAGGTGTGGACGGTAGACGAACCGTCGGATCTCGATCGCCTCCTCAATTGGGGGGTCGACGGGGTCATCAGCGACCGGCCAGACCTCGCGGTGGCGGCGGTCAGGCGGTGCGGTAACCTTTGACAAACGTCGCGTGAACCATCAGAGCGATCAGGAGAATCCGTCCCATGCCGACTGCGGCTTCCGCCACAGACGTTCTCGATCAGAAGAAACTGCTGAAGGTCGTCACCGCCTACGAGCGCGGTGACTTCTCGGTGCGCATGCCCGTCGACCGCACAGGGGTCGCGGGCAAGATCTGTGACGCATTGAACGTGGCAATCGAGCGCAACGAGAAGCTCGCGCGGGAGCTCGAGCGCCTGAGCACCGTCGTCGGCAAAGGGGGCAACATCAAGCAACGCGCCTCCCTGGTCTCGGCCGAAGGGGAGTGGGCGACAGCGATCGACTCCGTCAACGGGCTCGTGTCCGATCTCGTGCAGCCGACCACCGAAGTGGCCCGTGTCATCGGCGCGGTCGCCAAGGGAGACCTCTCTCAGAGCATGGCGCTGGAGATTGACGGTCGGCCGCTCACGGGGGAGTTCCTCCGAACGGCAAAGGTCGTCAACACGATGGTCGATCAGCTTGGCACCTTTGCCTCCGAGGTCACGCGTGTGGCGCGGGAAGTCGGCACCGAGGGCAAGCTCGGTGGCCAGGCTGTCGTGAAGGGGGTGGGTGGCACCTGGAAGGACCTCACCGACAACGTCAACTTCATGGCGGCGAACCTGACCTCGCAGGTCCGGAACATCGCGGAGGTGACGACGGCGGTCGCGCGCGGCGATCTGTCGAAGAAGATCACAGTGGACGTAAAGGGGGAGATTCTCGAGCTGAAGAACACCGTCAACACGATGGTCGATCAGCTCAGCTCGTTTGCCTCGGAAGTGACCCGTGTGGCACGCGAGGTCGGCACCGACGGGAAGCTCGGGGGGCAGGCGGAAGTCAGAGGGGTGGCGGGCACCTGGAAGGACCTCACCGACAACGTCAATCAGCTGGCGGGGAACCTGACCATCCAGCTTCGCGACGTCTCGCGTGTTGCCACCGCGATCGCAAGCGGAGATCTCTCCAAAAAAATCATCGTCGAGGCGCGAGGGGAGATCCTGCAGATCAAGGACGTGATCAACACGATGGTGGACCAGCTCAGCTCGTTTGCCTCGGAAGTCACGCGTGTCGCGAAGGAAGTGGGTACGGAAGGGAAGCTCGGCGGCCAGGCGGAGGTCCGGGGCGTGGCCGGTACCTGGAAGGACCTGACCGACAACGTGAACACGCTGGCGGGGAACCTGACCTCGCAGGTGCGCAACATTGCCGAGGTGACGACTGCCGTCGCGCGCGGCGATCTCTCGAAGAAGATCACGGTTGACGTCCGCGGGGAGATTCTCGAGCTCAAGAACACGATCAACACCATGGTCGACCAGCTCAGTTCCTTCGCCTCTGAGGTGACGCGCGTTGCGAAGGAGGTCGGCACCGACGGGAAGCTCGGCGGTCAGGCGGAAGTGAAGGGTGTGGCCGGGACCTGGCGGGACCTGACGGACAACGTGAACCAGCTTGCCGGGAACCTGACCATGCAGCTGCGTGACGTCTCGAAGGTTGCCACGGCAATCGCGATGGGGGACCTCACCCAGAAGATCACGGTCCAGGCGCAAGGGGAGATCCTGCAGATCAAGAACGTCATCAACACGATGACGGATCAGCTGAATGCGTTCGGCTCCGAGGTCACGCGCGTGGCACGCGAAGTCGGCACCGAAGGGAAGCTCGGCGGCCAGGCCGAGGTGCGCGGCGTGGCAGGTACGTGGCGCGACCTGACCGACAGCGTCAACTCCATGGCCGGCAATCTGACAGCGCAGGTGAGGAACATCGCAGACGTCACAACCGCTGTCGCGCGCGGAGATCTGTCGCGCAAGATCACCGTCGACGTGCGTGGCGAGATTCTGGAGCTGAAGAACACCATCAATACGATGGTCGATCAGCTGAGCGCGTTCGCCTCGGAGGTCACGCGGGTCGCGCGGGAGGTCGGCACCGAGGGGAACCTGGGCGGCCAGGCCGAAGTTCCGGGCGTCGCCGGCACGTGGAAAGACCTCACCGACAACGTCAACTTCATGGCGGGGAACCTGACGGCGCAGGTCCGTAACATCGCGGAGGTGACGACCGCCGTCGCCAACGGCGATCTCTCCAAGAAGATCACCGTCGACGTCAGGGGTGAGATTCTGGCGCTGAAGAACACCATCAACGTCATGGTGGATCAGCTGAACGGGTTTGCCTCGGAGGTCACGCGCGTCGCGCGGGAGGTCGGCACGGAGGGAAAACTCGGCGGTCAGGCGCAGGTGAAAGGCGTCGGCGGCACCTGGAAGGACCTGACCGACAACGTCAACTTCATGGCCAGCAACCTGACCTCGCAGGTGCGCAACATCGCCGAGGTGACGACCGCGGTCGCCAACGGGGACCTCTCAAAGAAGATCACCGTCGACGTCCGCGGCGAAATTCTGGAGCTGAAGAACACGATCAACACGATGGTGGATCAGCTCAACGGGTTTGCCTCGGAGGTGACCCGGGTGGCCCGCGAGGTGGGAACCGAGGGGAAGCTCGGGGGCCAGGCACAGGTGCGGGGCGTTGGCGGCACCTGGAAGGACCTGACCGACAGCGTCAACTTCATGGCGGCAAACCTGACGAACCAGGTCCGCGGCATTGCCACCGTCGTGACCGAGGTGGCCAACGGCAACCTGCGTCGCAAGCTGGTGCTCGACGCCAAGGGTGAGATCGAGCAGCTGGCCGAGACGATCAACGGAATGATCGATACGCTGGCAACGTTTGCCGATCAGGTCACCACCGTCGCGCGTGAAGTTGGAAGCGAGGGGAAGCTTGGCGGACAGGCGAGCGTGCCGGGTGCATTCGGCACCTGGCGCGACCTGACAGACAACGTGAACTGGCTGGCGGCGAACCTCACGACCCAGGTCCGGGCGATCGCGGAGGTGGCCACGGCCGTCACGAAGGGAGACTTGTCCCGGTCGATCGACGTGGAAGCGGCCGGCGAGGTTGCCGCCCTCAAGGACAACATCAACGAGATGATCGTGAATCTCCGCGAAACAACGGAGAAGAACACCGGGCAGGACTGGCTGAAGACCAACCTGGCCAAGTTCACGCGGCTCCTGCAGGGACAGCGCAACCTGATGACGGTCTCGCGGATGATCCTCTCGGAGCTGGCCCCGCTCGTCTCGATGCAGCACGGGGTCTTCTACGTGAACGACGCCCAGAGCGGCGAGCCCGAGCTGCGGCTGCTCGCGAGTTACGCCTACACCCACCGGAAGAGTCTGGCGAACCGGTTCAAAGCGGGTGAGGGGCTGGTCGGGCAGGCGGCCCTCGAGAAGCAGAGCATCCTGCTTACCGACGTCCCTCCTGACTACGTGACCATCAGTTCAGGGCTCGGCGAGGCCCGCCCGCTCAACATCGTCGTCATGCCGGTGCTCTTCGAGGGTGAGGTGAAGGCGGTGATCGAGCTGGCGTCCTTCTACAGGTTCAGCGACATCCATCTTGCGTTCCTGAATCAGCTCACCGAAGGGATTGGGATCGTCCTCAACACCATCACCGCGACAATGCGGACGGAGGAACTGCTGGAGCAGTCGCAGTCGCTCGCCGTGGAGCTGCAGACCCGGCAGGAAGAGCTGACTGAAACGAACGCCCGGCTCGAGGAACAGGCGCGGACCCTCCAGGCGTCTGAAGAGCGCCTGAAGCAGCAGCAGGAAGAGCTGCAGCAGACCAACGAGGAGCTCGAGGAAAAGGCGGAGCTGCTCGTGAAGCAGAACGTGGAGGTCGAGAAGAAGAACCGCGAGATCGATCAGGCGCGGATGGCCGTGGAAGAGAAGGCGGAACAGCTGGCGCTGACCTCGAAGTACAAGTCCGAGTTCCTCGCCAACATGTCCCATGAGCTGAGGACTCCGCTGAACAGCCTGTTGATCCTCTCGAAGCTGCTCGCGCAAAATCCCGAAGGCAACCTGACCTCCAAGCAGGTGGAGTTTGCCCACACCATTCATTCCTCCGGGTCGGACCTCCTGGACCTGATCAACGAGATTCTGGACCTCTCGAAGATCGAATCCGGAACCATGAACGTGGATGCGAGGCCGGTCCCGTTCGTCGATCTCAAGGACTACGTCGAGCGGAGCTTCACCGAGATTGCCGTCAGCAAGGGGCTGGAATTCCGGACGGTGCTCGCTCCGAACCTGCCTCCGGCCATGGAGACCGATGCACGGCGCCTGCAGCAGGTGCTCAAGAATCTGCTGTCGAACGCACTGAAGTTCACCGAGAGCGGCTCGGTCACCCTCGACGTCTCGGTGGCGCTCGATGGCTGGAGCCCCGATCAGACCTCGCTGAACGCGGCACCCTCGGTGATTGCTTTCAGCGTCGTGGACACCGGGATCGGCATCCCGGCCGACAAGCATCGAATCATCTTCGAGGCGTTCCAGCAGGCGGACGGCACGACGAGCAGGAAGTATGGCGGCACGGGGCTGGGGCTGTCGATCAGCCGTGAGATTGCCCGGCTGCTCGGAGGGGAAATCCGGCTGAAGAGCGATGTCGGAGCGGGCAGCACCTTTACGCTGTTCCTCCCGAGCATCTATTCAGCTGCGCATGTCCCAGCGGCTCGCCCGACGGTCCCCTTCAGCGACGGCCGCGCCGAGGCGCGGCTGGCGGCCGAGCGCGCCACGATCAGGCTGGACGAGTCTCTCCTGACCGAAGGCGATATCGCCGACGATCGTCACAGCATCGCTGACGGCGACCGTGTGCTTCTCGTGATCGAGGACGATCTCTCCTTTGCGGGGATCCTGATGGACATGGCACGCGAGAAGGGCTTCAAGTGCCTTGCTGCCACCCGCGGGAACGTCGGGCTCGCCCTTGCGCGCCACTATCAGCCCGATGCCATCACGCTCGACATCAACCTGCCGGTGCTCGATGGCTGGTCCGTGCTGGACCGTCTGAAGCACGATCTGGAAACGCGCCACATCCCGGTGCACATCATCTCGATGCTCGACGAAGCACATCGCGGGATGCGGCTCGGGGCGATGGCGCACCTGCCGAAGCCCGTGGACAGGGAAGCCCTGGAGGGGGCGTTCACGGCCATCGCGGGCTTCATCGCGCGCAAAGTCAAGAACCTGCTCGTCGTGGAAGACGACGACGTCGAGCGGCGGAGCATCGTCGAGCTGATTGGAAACGGGGACGTGAAGACGACGGCCGTGGCCACCGGAGAGGAGGCACTCGCTGCAATGTCCGCCCAGCCCTTCGACTGCCTCGTCCTGGACCTTGGGCTGAGCGACATGACCGGCTTCGAGCTGCTCGAGCGGATGAAGGACGATCCGCGGCTGTCACAGATTCCCGTGATCGTCTACACGGGGAAGGAGCTCTCGAAGAAAGAGGAAACCGAGTTGCGGCGGCTTGCCGAGACGATCATCATCAAGGACGTGAAGTCGCCGGACCGCCTCCTCGACGAGACGGCGTTGTTCCTGCACCGGGTGGAACGGGACCTTCCGGCAGAGAAGCGCAGGATGCTCGCGGACCTGCACCAGCACGATCCCTCGCTGGCCGGGCGCAAGGCGCTCGTCGTGGACGACGACATCCGGAATATTTTTGCGCTGACCAGCGTGCTGGAGCAGCACCAGATGGAAGTGTCGTACGCGGAGAACGGCCGGGATGGCATCAGGATGCTGCAGGAGACCCCCGGCATCGACATCGTGCTGATGGATGTCATGATGCCGGAGATGGACGGGTATGAAGCGATGCGCCGGGTGCGGGGGATCCAGAAGTTCAGGAACCTCCCGATTATTGCGCTGACCGCGAAGGCGATGATGGGGGACCGCGAGAAGTGCATCGACGCCGGTGCCTCGGACTACATCACGAAGCCGGTGGACACCGAGCAGCTCGTCTCGCTGATGCGCGTATGGCTGTCCCGGTAGAGCGCGGCTCCGCCCGGCCGGGGACGGAGACGACCGAGGCCGTCGAGCTCGAGCTGCTCCTCGAGGCGGTCTTCCGGGTATACGGATACGACTTCCGCGAGTACGCACGTACGTCACTGCGGCGCCGGGTGGCCAACAGCATGCGCGCCGAAGGGGTGAACTCCATCAGTGCCCTGCAGGACCGCGTGCTGCACGATCGGCCGACGTGGGACCGGTTCCTGAACGGCCTGTCGGTGAGCGTCAGCGCCATGTTCAGGGACCCTGGCTTCTTCCTCGCGTTTCGCCAGCGTGCCGTGCCGCTCCTGCGGACGTACCCGTTCATCCGGATCTGGCAGGCCGGCTGTTCGCTCGGGGAGGAGGCGTATTCGCTGGCCATCCTTCTCGAGGAAGAGGGGCTCTACGACCGCGTGCGGATCTACGCGACCGATATCAACGATGTCACGCTGCGCCAGGCACGTGAGGGGATCTACTCGGCGGCGCTGATGCAGAAGTACTCGCACAATTACCAGCAGGCCGGCGGCCGGCGGACCCTCTCGGACTACTACACCGCGCGTTACGACCTGGCGCTGATCCGGCCGGCCCTGCAGCGCAACATCGTGTTCTCGCAGCACAACCTCGTAAGCGACGGCACGTTCAACGAGTTCAACGTGATCCTCTGCCGGAACGTGATGATCTACTTCAACCGCTCGCTGCAGGAGCGGACGCACGCGCTCTTCCATGCGAGTCTGGGGATGTTCGGGATCCTCGGCCTCGGCGCGCGCGAGTCACTGCGGCTGATGCCGCAGGAGCCGCTGTACGAGCCCCTCGTTCCCTTGGAGAAGCTGTACCGGCGGATCGCATGACGCCCCCAGGGCTGATTGTCATCGGCGCGTCGCTCGGCGGCCTCCGGGCCGTCTCGACGCTGCTTGGCGAGCTGCCAGCGGGCTTCCCGGTCCCGCTCGTTGTCGTCCAGCACCGCGCCATCACTCCCGACAGCGGCCTCGAAGCAATCCTGCAGGACCGGACGGCCCTGCGGATCGTCGAGGCCGAGGACAAGATGCCCCTCGAGCAGGGCACCGTCTATGTCGCGCCGGCGGATTACCACCTGCTCGTCGAAACGCGTGGGGAGCTGGCGCTCTCGACGGATCCGCCGATCCGTGCCGCTCGGCCCTCTATTGACGTGCTGTTCGAGACGGCCGCCGATGCCTACGGTGAGGCGCTCATCGCCGTACTCCTGACCGGGGCAAGCGCCGACGGCGCAAACGGGCTGGCGGCTGTCAAGGCGGGCGGGGGGCGCGCCATCGTCGAGGACCCCGAGACCGCGGAGTGCCGGACGATGCCGGCGGCCGGTTTGGCGGCAACGGCAGTAGACTACGTACTGGACATCCGGCGCATAGGAGAGCATCTGGTTACACTCGTGGCAGGCACGCGGGCATGACCGATCCAGTCAATATCCTGCTGGTGGACGATCACGAGGAGAACCTCCTCGCGCTGGAGGCGATTCTCGTCGACCCCTCGTTCAACCTCGTGCGAGCCTCATCGGGCCGTGCCGCACTGAAGGAAGTCCTGCGGCGCGACTTCGCGCTCATCCTGCTCGACGTTGCCATGCCCGATCTGGATGGATACGAAACGGCCGAACTCATTCGGGGCCGTGACCGGAGCCGTCAGACCCCCATCATCTTTCTCACGGCAAACAACCGCAGTGACTCGCACGTGTTCCGCGGGTACGCCGTCGGTGCCGTCGACTACCTGTTCAAGCCGTTCACACCTGAGGTCCTCAGTTCCAAGGTGGCGGTATTCGTCGAGCTGTTCCGCCAGCGCGAGATGCTGCGGCGGCAGACCGAAGCCCTGCTGCGGGCCCAGGAAGAACTCGAAGAGCGCGTGCGGGCACGCACGCGCGACCTGGCGGTGGTGAACGAAGCCCTGCGCGAGGAGATTGAAGAACGGAAGCTGGTCGAAGCGGAGCGGCTCGCACTTCTCGAGCGGGAGCAGGGCGCCCGTGCGCAGGCGGAGTCCGTCAACCGGATGAAGGATGAGTTCCTTGCGACGCTGTCGCACGAGCTGCGGACGCCGCTCAACGCCATCCTCGGCTGGGCGCACCTGCTCATGTCCGGCAAGGCCGATCCGGGAATGGCGGAGCGGGCCATCAGCGTCATCCGCAACAACGCTCTCGCGCAGTCGCAGCTCATCGAAGATCTGCTCGACGTCTCGCGGGTCATCAGTGGGAAGCTGCGCCTGAACATCGGCCCGGTGCACCTGAGGGACGTCATCGAGGCGGCACTCGACTCGGTGTCCCCGGCGGCTGAAGCGAAGGCGATCACGATCGAGCGCGACTTCGAGAACATCGACCCTGTGAACGGCGACAGCGATCGCCTGCAGCAGGTCGTCTGGAATCTGCTCTCGAATGCGGTGAAGTTCACACCTCGTGACGGGCGGGTCACCGTTCGCCTGTCTCGCCGTGCAGACGACGTGGTGTTCGCCGTCGAGGATAGCGGCATCGGCATCACTTCGGAGTTCCTGCCGTATGTCTTCGACCGCTTCAGCCAGGCGGACGCCTCCGTGACACGGCGCCACGGCGGCCTGGGTCTTGGGATGGCCATCGTCCGCTATCTGACGGAGCTCCATGGAGGCACTGTGCGCGCGGAGAGCGCCGGAGATAATCAGGGGGCGACATTCACGCTCGTGCTCCCCACGCGGATCGGAGCACAGCCGAACCCCGAGGCCGGCGGGCTGAAGCCGGCCCGAGCTGAAGACGACTCCCCGGACGTTGTCCGGAATCTTGCCTAGGGCGTGCCCTGCGGGACAGCGTCGAGTGCGGGTGCCGAGACGAATCGCGGCTCGATGTCCACGGGCACAGCGGAGAGTCGATCGAGAATGGCCTGCACGGGCGGGCGGACCACGCCAAGTCGATCGATCAGGGCCTTGGCTTTCTCATAGCTCCCTTCCGCCTGGATGGTCATGATCTCGCGCGTGAGCGAGGTCACCGCCTCCGGCATGCGCGCCTCGTCGACCGTGAACGTGCCGTCGGCGTTTACCCGGACGGCTCCCGAATCCAGGAAGTGATTCAGCTGAATGGCCACCCCGCGGCCGTGCGCCGCGTTGATGCCGAATCGGATCGAGCGGAACGTGGAGGCGAGGAAGGTCGAATACATGCTCCGCGCGATTGCGGGGTCGACGTGCTTTGCGTCCGCGAGCCTGGCGAGCGCCCAGAGACCGGAGATGTCGGCCTTGGCCTCTTCAATCGCGCTCGAGGTTTCCTTGAGCTCCTGGCGCACCGTCGTCGCGCGCCCGCCGACCGTGATGTTGTGCGGCCCGAGCCCGTGCATCAGCTCGTGCATCAGAATATGCGTGAAGAAAGCCTCGAAGGACACCCGATCCTGGTCGGCGGGTGCGAGCGCCACCTTCGCGATGGGCGTGAGCACCATCCGGAACTTCGCCTCCTGCACGTTCTTCAGCATCACGCGCTTGCTGCCCTTCTCCTTCACGACACGCTCGTCATTGGGCAGGTTGAACGCGGCCGTCTGGACGCCGCGGTTCGCATCCCCCGCAGTGAAGACCACATTGACGACGCGGATGGGGGCGAGCTCGCCGAGCTTGGCGGCCCGGTACCTGGGCTCGATTGGCAGCGCGTTCTCCAGTGCCTGCAGGTGGCCCGAGAACGCCTGCAGCTTCTGCGTCTCCACGTCGTCGCGCACGGTGATGAACGCTTCGAACGCGGCCTTGTAGTTGAACCATTCGTCTTCGTACACCTCGTACGGTCCTATTGTGGGCTCTACCGAGGCGTCGAGCTCCATCCACGCGACGTCGCTGGCGTAGTAATCGTTCGAGATGAACGCATCCGCCCGGCTCCTCAGGAACTTCTGGAGGCTGGGCTCCGCAGAGAGGTCGGCCGCCTCGCGGAGAAGCGCCGCCGCGCGAGCGAGCTCTCCCTGGTACTCGAGGGAGTACGGCACGGCCGTGAGGTTGCCGTCAGGTCCCCGGCGGATTGTCGTGAAGAACCCTGTCGCCTGTGCACGGGCCTCGCCTTTGAGCGTGTCGATCCATTTCTGGACCTCTTCCTTCGTCCCCCCGGCGGGATAAAAGTTGGCTCCTTGCGGCTTTGCCGGGACCCCCGGGATAAAGGCGCGGTCTCCGTCGAGGCGGGACCAGGGACCCTTGTTCAGCAGGAAGTAGTGCAGGCGGGCACGGGGTTCCGGCGAAGGGTCGATGAGGGCCTTGCGCGAGAGCTCCTGGAGCAGGGCGTCGTTGCCGGCCCAGACCTGGCGGAGGAAGATCGCGTCCATGATGCGTGCGGCCTCGACCAGCTTTGCGAGCGCGCGGCGCTCGCCGGCCGGCAGCGCCGCGACGTCGGCGCCGATGTCGACCGGCGCGAATCGTGCTGTCATGGCCTGGAGCTCGGTCGCACCCGGAGTGGTCGAGCTTTCCTGCACAGACGAGCCTCCCAGGAGCGGCGGGGCCACGGATGCCAGCGCCAGAACGGCCGGAATAAGCAATTGAGATTTCATGTATTCGCCAAACGGGACCGGTGTTGGCGGCTTTCCTGCCGCGGGACTAGAATGAACAGATTGTACAGGACGCAAGAACCGCATTTGAGGATTGATAAATGAGGAATATCGCGCCGCGTGACGGCTCCGAGCTCGAAGCCCTCGAGCAGCGGGAATGGCTCGAATCGCTCGAGTACGTGATCCAGCAGGGGGATCGCGGCCGTGTGCAGCGGCTGCTCGGGGCTCTCAAGCACCAGGCCTGGATGGCGGGCGTCTCGCTGCCGTTCACGGCCGTCACGCCGTATGTCAATTCCATCCGTCCGGATGATCAGGCGCCCATGCCCGGGAGCCAGGAGACCGAGCGGCGGATCAAGAGCCTCGTGCGCTGGAACGCCATGGCGATGGTCGTTCGGGCCAACCGTGTGTCGGACGGGATCGGCGGGCACATCTCCACCTACGCCTCGGCCGCCACGCTGTACGAGGTGGGCTTCAACCACTTCTTCCGCGGCCGCGAGAACGACGGCGACGCCGACATCATTTACTTCCAGGGGCATGCCGCGCCGGGGATCTACGCCCGCGCGTTTCTCGAAGGCCGCCTGCCGGTCGAGAAGCTGCAGAACTTCCGGCGCGAACTGGCAGAGGGCGGGGGGCTGTCTTCGTATCCGCACCCCTGGCTCATGCCCGACTTCTGGCAGTTCCCGACGGTCTCGATGGGGCTCGGGCCCATCATGTCGATCTACCAGGCGCGCTTCAACCGGTACCTCGAAGACCGGGGCCTGAAGTCCCCCTCCCAGGCGAAGGTCTGGACCTTCATGGGAGACGGCGAAACCGATGAGCCGGAATCGCTTGGCGCAATCAGCCTCGCAGCCCGTGAGAAGCTCGACAACCTCATCTTCGTCATCAATTGCAATCTGCAGCGTCTCGACGGACCCGTGCGGGGCAACGGCCAGATCGTGCAGGAGCTCGAGGCGATTTTCCGCGGCGCAGGGTGGAACGTCATCAAGGTGCTGTGGGGCACGGACTGGGATCCCCTGCTGGCCGCCGACAAGGACGGCCTGCTCGCCGCCCGCATGGGAGAGATCGTCGACGGCCAGTATCAGAAGTATGCCGTCGAGTCGGGCGCATACTTTCGTGAGCACTTCTTCGGAGTGGATCCGCGGCTGCTCGACATGGTCAAGCACCTGTCGGACGATCAGCTGAAGCGCCTCCGGCTCGGCGGCCACGATCCCTTGAAAGTCTTCAACGCCTACAAGGCGGCCGTCGAAACCAAAGGGCAGCCCACCGTGATTCTCGCCCGCACCATCAAGGGCTACGGCCTCGGTGAGGCGGGCGAGGGCAAGAACGTCACCCACCAGCAGAAGAAACTGAACGAATCGGATCTCCGTACTTTCCGCACGCGGTTCGGCATCCCCGTGTCGGACGATGAGATTGCGGAGGCGCCGTTCTACCGCCCGGCGGAGGACAGCGAGGAACTCCAGTACCTGCGGGATCGCCGCGCGTCGCTCGGTGGATTCGTGCCGACCCGTCACGAGCCCGTGGACCCGATAGAGCCCCCCTCGGAGGAGCTCTTCGAGGAGTTCTGGAAGGGCACCGAAGGGCGCAAGGCGTCCACGACGATGGTGTTCGTGCGCCTGCTTTCGAAGCTCCTGCGCGATAAGACCATCGGGGAGCTCGTCGTGCCGATCGTGCCGGACGAGGCGCGCACGTTCGGCATGGAGTCGTTGTTCCGGGCGGTGGGCATCTACTCGCACGTCGGCCAGAAGTACGAGCCGGTCGACATGGACACGCTCCTCTATTACAAGGAAGCCCAGGACGGCCAGATCCTCGAAGAGGGGATCACCGAGGCCGGGTCGATGTCATCCTTCATCGCCGCCGGGACCGCTTACGCCAACCATGGCGTGAACACGATTCCGTTCTTCATCTACTACTCGATGTTCGGGTTCCAGCGCGTCGGGGACCTGATTTGGGCCGCCGGCGATTCACGCGCCCGCGGGTTCCTCCTCGGGGGCACCGCCGGCCGGACGACGCTGGCGGGGGAAGGGCTGCAGCATCAGGACGGCAACAGCCACGTGTTCTCGATCTGTTATCCCAACTGCGTGTCGTACGACCCTGCGTTCGCTTACGAGATCGCGGTGATCATCCAGGAGGGCATCCGCCGGATGTACCAGGAGCAGGAGCACATCTTCTACTACATCACGGTGATGAACGAGCAGTACGAGATGCCGCCGATGCCCGAGGGCTCCCGTGAAGGCATCCTCAAAGGGATGTACAAGGTGCGCCCGGCCGGGAGCGCCAAGTCCAGGTTCACGGCGCAGCTGCTCGGCAGCGGGGCGATCCTGAACGAGGTTCTCTCGGCGCAGAAGATGCTCGAGAAGTACGACGTCGCGGCTGACGTCTGGAGCGTGACCAGCTACCAGGAGCTCTACCGCGACGGCCACGCGTGCGAGCGCTGGAACATGCTGCATCCGACAGAGGAGCAGAAGACGCCCTACGTGACGCAGTGTCTGGCGGATGCGCCAGGGGTCATCGTGGCGGCCTCCGACTACCTGAAGGTGCTGCCCGACTCGATCGACAGGTGGATGCCGCGCCGCCTCCACTCCCTTGGAACGGATGGCTTCGGCCGCAGCGAGGACCGGCGATCGCTGCGGGATTTCTTCGAGGTGGACGCCCGGTTCGTCGTGGTGGCCACGCTCACCGAGCTCGCCCGGGACGGGCAGATCGAGCGGACGGTCGTGGCGCAGGCCATCAAGGACCTGGAGATCGACCCGGAGAAGATGGTTCCGGCCAAGAGCTGATTACGGTCACGCAGAGTCGACACACACATGCCAACTGAATTCAAGATTCCCGAGCTTGGAGAGAACGTCTCCTCCGGGGACGTGGTCCGCATCCTCGTGAAGGCGGGCGATACGATTGAGAAGGATCAGCCCGTTCTCGAGCTGGAAACCGACAAGGCCACGATCGAAGTGCCGTCCAGCGTGGCCGGCACCGTCGGGGAAGTCACGGTCAAGGAGGGGGACAAGGTCAAGGTCGGACAGGTCGTGCTGACGCTGCAGGACGGCGCAGGCGGGGAGTCCGCGGAAGCGGCTCCGGCCCGACAGCAGGCCGCACCGGCGGCGGGGAAGCCGGCCGACAAGCCGGCCGCCAGGAGTGGCCGGGGCCAGAAGGGTGGGCGCGCCGAAAAGCCACGCGAGGCGGCTGCGGAGGCGCCGAAGGGGCAGCCCGAAGGCGCACCCGAAGGGGGTGGACTCAGCCAGGCGGCGCCGGGCCACGCCGACCGCGACGATGGACCGGACGAGGAGGGGGGAAAGAAAGGGGCCGCGGAGCGCCAGCGCGGCACGACTGACAGCCCCGCTGACGAGCGGTTGGATTCCCGCGGTGGAACGGATGCCGAGGTGGACGAGGATACGGATACGGATGCGGATGCAGATGCAGATGCAGATGCAGAGACCGAGCCGGAAGCCGAGCCGCGCCAGAAGCCACGAGGGGAAGTCGTAGATATCAACCGGGGCCCCCGCACCAGCGCGGCCGCCCCACAGCCGGCCGAGCCCGAGGGCGCGTCAGCGCCGCAGGCGCCGGCCGCCCCATCCGTTCGAAGGCTTGCGCGCGAGCTGGGGGTCGATATCCGACGCGTCTCCGGCACGGGGATCCAGGGGCGCATTAGCGCCGACGACGTGCAGGCGTTCGTGCGGGGCGCGATGTCGGGGGGAGGCGCGGCCGGGTCGCCGGCGGCCCCTGCCGCACAGCCACTGCCCGACTTCACCCGGTGGGGTGACGTCGAGCGGAAGCCGATGAGCAACATCCGCCGGAAGACCGCCGAGCACCTCGGGCATGCGTGGAGTGTCATTCCGCACGTCACCCAGCACGAACGCGCCGACATCACCGCGCTCGAAGGGCTGCGCAAGCGCTACGCCCCGGAGGCGGAGCGTGCTGGCGGAAAGCTCACGATGACCGCCATCGCGCTGAAGATCGTCTCGGGCGCGATCAAGCGGTTCCCGCAGTTCAACAGCTCGATCGATCAGGCGCAGAACGAGATTGTCTACAAGAAGGCCATCCACATCGGCGTGGCGGCGGACACCCCGCGTGGCCTGCTCGTCCCGGTGATCCGCGACGTCGACCGCAAGGGCATCTTCGAGCTGTCGAAGGAACTTGCGCAGGCGTCCGAGAAGGCCAGGAACAACAAGCTCGCGCTCGACGACATGCAGGGGGGGGGCTTCACGATCACCAACCTGGGGGGGATCGGCGGCACCTCGTTTACGCCCATCGTGAACTGGCCGGAGGTGGCCATCCTCGGGGTGTCGCGGTCGTCCCGGGAGCCGGTGTGGCGGCCCGCAAGCGTGGAGGACGAGGGCAGCTTCGAGCCGCGGCTGATGCTTCCGCTGTCGCTCTCGTACGATCATCGGGTGATCGACGGCGCCGACGCCGCACGGTTCCTGCGGTGGATCTGTGACGCGTTCGAACAACCGTTTGTGCTGTCGCTGTGACCCAATCATCCAATACTCACGTCGTGATCATCGGCGCAGGCCCGGGCGGGTATGCGGCCGCCTTCTACGCGGCGGACCTCGGCATGCGGGTGACCCTCGTCGACCCGGAGGCCAATCCCGGAGGGGTCTGTCTCTATCGCGGGTGCATCCCGTCCAAGGCCCTCCTGCACGTCGCCAAGCTGCTGCAGGAAGCCAGGCACGCGGAGGCCTGGGGGATCACGTTCGGCAGGCCGGAAATCGACCTGGATCGGCTCCGCGGCTTCAAGGAGAGGGTCGTCGGTCAGCTCACCGGCGGGCTGGGGCAGCTGTCGAAGCAGCGCAAGATCTCGTACCTGCGCGGGACGGCTGCCTTCCGTGACGCCCGTACGCTGGAGGTGACCCGGACCGACGCCGGCGGAGGAGATCAGAAACCGGAACCGCTGGAGTTCGATTACGCCGTCATCGCGACGGGGTCCCGTCCGACAACGGTGCCCGGCCTGTCGATCGACAGCCCGCGGGTGATGGATTCGACCGGCGCGCTGGAGTTGCCCGATATCCCGGAGTCGCTCCTCGTCGTCGGTGGTGGCTACATCGGCCTGGAGCTGGGGAGCGTCTATGCCGCTCTGGGGACCAGGGTCACCGTCGTCGAGATGACCGACGGTCTGCTCCCGGGCGCCGACCGCGACCTGGTGAACATTCTGGCAAAGCGCGTCGAAGGGATCTTCGAGTCCGTGCTGCTCAGCACCAAAGTCGTGGGCATGGAAGAGACGGACGCCGGCGTGTCAGTAACGTTCGAAGGCGCAGGCGCCGAGGGGAACGGCAGGACGCGGACCTTCGACCGGGTGCTGATCTCGATTGGCCGCCGGCCGAACGGCGCCGTGCCGGGCCTGGACCGCACGAAAGTGGAAGTCAATGCCCGGGGCTTCGTAGAGGTGAACGAGCACCTCCGGACGGCAGAGCCGACGATTTACGCCATTGGCGACGTTGTCGGCGAGCCGATGCTGGCCCACAAGGCATCGCACGAGGGGCGAGTGGCCGTCGAGAGCATCGCCGGGGAGCGGGTTGCGTTCGAGCCGCTGGCGATTCCGGCGGTGGTCTTCACGGATCCCGAGCTTGCCTGGTGCGGGCTCACCGAAGCGGATGCGCAGAAGCAGGGGCGGACGATCACCGTCAGCCGCTTCCCCTGGGGTGCGTCAGGTCGCGCGCTCACACTGGACCGGTCCGACGGCCTGACGAAGCTGATCCTGGATCCCGAGACGGAACGGATCCTCGGCGTTGGCATCGTGGGGCCGGGCGCCGGAGAGTTGATTGCCGAAGGTGTGCTGGCCGTGGAGATGGGAGCGAACGCGACCGACCTGAAGATGTCGATTCACCCGCATCCGACGCTCTCCGAAACGCTCATGGAGTCGGCCGAGGTCTTTTTCGGCCAGGCGACGCACGTGTATCGGCCGAAGCGGGACGCGAGGAAGTAGCCTTCATTTCGCGGAACAAGGCCGGCACGGGAGCAGCTCAACGAGCGTCCCGGTGTTGCCAGGCCAACTCCGAATCTCTTCGACATAGATCTCCTCCCTGCCCGGGAGGGTGCAACTCAGTTGCCGCCGATGAGCTGTCGAGCTTGGACGAAGACGTCCTGCAGCATCGGCATCGTGAGACGCCGGGTGTTGGTGTTCTGCCGGCTGGGGTGGTAGGAGGCAATGAGCATGAGGCCGCCAGCGGGCCTCCAGACGACCCCGTGGCCGAAAGGCGGCCGGGGGCGCGTCACGACGCCGCGCTCGGCGAGCAGGCGGCACGCTGCGTCGAAGGCAATGCGGCCGAGCGCGACAATGGCAGTGAGGTTCGGCAGGGCGGCGGCTTCGGCCGAGAGGTGCAGGTGGCAGGCGCGGATTTCCTGCGGAAGCGGCTTGTTCTTCGGAGGCGCACATCGCACCGCGGCCGCGATGTAGGCGCCGTGCAGCAGGAGCCCGTCGCCTGTGTGCCGCGAGGTCGAGATGCTGGCGAACCCGGCATGGTGCATCGCCTGCATCAGGAAGTCGCCCGATCCGTCGCCGGTGAAGACCCGTCCCGTACGGTTGGCTCCATGTGCAGCGGGCGCGAGCCCGAGCACCAGAAGAGGCGCAAGTGGATCGCCGAACCCCGGGACCGGACGTCCCCAGTAGGTGTCCTGGCGGTGTGCAGCCTTCTTCTCCAGCGCCACGCGGGTGCAGTAGTCGCGCAGACGGGGACACCTTTCGCAGGTGATGATCTGCTGCTGTACTGCGGCCAGCGCCAGCGTCCGTTCGTGAGTATCGCTGCTACTGCAGGTACGGAACGGCGAACGGATCTGCTGTGGTGACACCGCGTCTGCTGCGTGCTACTCCGCGCCGGCGGAGAGGTGCGACCCCGGCACGGCGGACGCACAGGTCGGCGCCGAAGGGCGCGCAGCGGCTTCGTAGGCGCTCGTCTGCTCGTGCGCATGATAGGAGCTGCGAACGAGAGGCCCCGACTCCACATGGCCGAGCCCGAGCGCCAGCCCGATGCGCTTCAGCTCGGCGAATTCTGCCGGCGTGTAGTAGCGGGCCATCGGAAGGTTCGCGAGCGAGGGGCGGAGGTACTGGCCGATGGTGACGATCCGGCAGCCGGCGGCGTGCAGGTCCCGCAGGGTGTCGATCACTTCCGGCCATTCCTCGCCAAGGCCCACCATCAGCCCTGACTTGGTCGGGATGTCCGGTGCGTACGCGCGGGAGCGCTCGAGCACCTGCAAGGCGCGATCGTAGCGCCCGCCCGGCCGGGCAGTGCGGTACAGGCGCGGCACAGTTTCGATGTTGTGGTTGAGCACGTCGGGCCGCGCATCGAGCACGGTGCGCAGCGGCGTTTCCTCTCCCTTGAAGTCCGGAATGAGGACTTCGATCCGGCAGGCCGGCAGCCGGCGGCGCGTTTCGTGGATCGTCTGCGCGAACTGCGAGGCCCCGCAGTCGGGGAGGTCGTCGCGGTCCACGGACGTGATGACCACATAGTCGAGCGCCATGGCATGAATGGCGCTGGCCACCTTGACCGGCTCCTGCTCTTCTGGCGGGGCTGGCCTTCCGTGCGTGACGTTGCAGTAGCCGCAGGAGCGGGTGCAGGTGTCCCCCAGAATCATGAACGTCGCGGTTCCGTGGTGCCAGCACTCGCCGATGTTCGGGCAGTTCGCCTCCTCACAGACGGTGTGCAGGCCGAGGTCCCGCAGCAGCCCCTTGAGGCGGTGGTAGTTTTCGGAGCCCGGCGCCCGCACCTTCAGCCAGTCGGGCTTGGGCTGCCGCGCAAGCGCGTCCTCGCGGGGCTTGCGGCCGCGGATGAATGTCAGGGGGGCGTTCATGCAGGTTCACCGTTCATTATATGATCCGGCCGTTATGTCCCGCCTCTCCATCACCTGGCTCGGCCACGCCACATTCGTCATCACCACACCCGCAGGCACGCGCGTTGTGACGGATCCCTGGCTGGAGGGAAACCCGGCATGCCCGGAGGGCCGGCGCATAGACGAGGCGGACGTGATCCTGCTGACCCACGGTCACTCCGATCATTCGGGGGACGTGGTGAGCGTCGCGCGCGCGACGAATGCTCCCGTCGTTGCCATCTTCGAGTTGGCCAACTGGCTGACGCGGAAAGGACTGCAGAACGTTGTCGGCATGGGGATCGGCGGCACGGTACGGGTCGCCGGTCTGGACATCAGCATGGTGCCGGCCGTGCATTCCAGCAGCGTGGAGGAGAACGGAACGACCGTCTACCTGGGTCCGCCGACCGGGTTCGTGGTGCGGATGGAAAACGGGCAGGCGTTCTACTTTGCCGGCGACACCGCGCTCTTTGGCGACATGCGGCTCATCGGAGAGATGCACAAGCCGGACGTGGCGTTCCTGCCGATTGGCGACCACTACACGATGGGTCCGGATGCGGCCGCTCGCGCCTGCGCCATGCTCGGCGTGCGCCAGGTCGTCCCCATGCACTTCGGCACGTTTCCAGCCCTGACCGGCACGCCCGATCGCCTGAGAGGGCTCGTCGAGCCCACCGGGGTCGATGTGCTCGTGCTGCAGCCCGGAGAGACGGCCTCGTAGTCTCTCGTTCTGCCCTTCTCCCTTTTCCCTTTTCCCTTTTCCCTTACAGGTATCAGTAAAGGTCCTCTCCCCATCCGCTCCCGGAAGGGCGCCCCACTGGCTTGACATCGGACTCCGGCCGCCCCAGTCGTTCCTGAATCCGCTCGTGCAGCCACCCGACGGCGTCAGGTTCCACAACGCGGAGGGCGCGCCAGTCTGATTCGGACAACACGACGGTCAGCGTGCGGGAGTCGTTGGGTCGGGGAGGAATCATGACCAAAATCATACCGGGGGCCGGACCGGCTGTGCCGCAGAAAGATCTGATGGCTTCTATCTCGCCGTGAGATGAGACGGGGGCACGCAGGGCCGCGCGAAGGTTCAGAAGATCCACAGGGGAAACGGTCTCCTTTCTCCCATTCTCGTGTGGTTTCCCGCAACGAACAACGTCAATAGCGACCGAAGGGGCAACTGACATCCTCCATCTGACACAATTGGCAATGCACGATTCGCTGGCAGGCTGGCGCTCCGAGTTCCCCATCGTCGAGACCTGTACGTACCTGGTGAGCCATTCGCTCGGGGCGATGCCGCGGAGGGCGGTGCAGAACGTTCAGGCCTACGCCGACACATGGCTCACACGCGGAGTGCGGGCCTGGGGCGAAGGGTGGTGGGAGCTCGGGCACACCGTCGGCGACATCCTGGCGCCGGTGATCGGGGCGCCTGCCGGTTCGGTTTCGATGCACCAGAATGCAACCGTCGCGCAGGGGATCGTCGGCTCCTGCTTCAGCTACGACGGACCCCGCCGCCGGATCGTGCTCACGGATCTCGAGTTCCCGTCGAACATCTACCTCTTCCAGGGCTTCCGGCGATACGGTGCGGAAGTGGTGACGGTCCCGTCAGACGACGGGATACGCACGAACCTCCAGCGGTTGCTGGACGCCATCGACGAGCGGACGATCCTGGTCCCGCTGTCCCTCGTGCTGTTCCGAAGCTCGTACATCCAGGACGCCCGGGCGGTCATCAGGAAAGCGCACAGCGTTGGCGCACACGTAGTGCTCGACATCTACCAGGCCGCAGGCGTCATACCAGTCGACGTGCAGGAGCTGCAGGTTGATTTCGCCGTCGGCGGCTCGGTGAAGTGGCTGTG
>Ga0183260_10000771_pt1 | contig 27167 bp, 26 predicted proteins | sample AntDrymUQ4972206_2_FD_129768 | JGI IMG/M metagenome (GOLD analysis project Ga0183260, IMG submission 129768) | Polar desert sand microbial communities from Dry Valleys, Antarctica - metaG UQ497 (22.06) (version 2) (version 2) | ecosystem: Environmental > Terrestrial > Soil > Desert | place... | reverse complement strand
GTGGTGCCGGTTGCCAGTTGCCAGTCGTCCGTCGTCGGGTTCCGGTTGCCAGTCGCCTCTGGGCATTGGGCGTTGGGCGTTGGGCGTTGGGCGTTGGGAGTTGGGAGTTGGGGAACAGGATCGTCGTCCCGAAGAAGACGTTCGGATCGGCCACGTCGGTCATGCGCCGGTGCCAGAACGCCAGCTCCAGCCGCAGCGTGCCGGCAATCATCTGCTCGACACCGGTCTCGACCGTCCACTGCCGTTCGGGCTCGAGACTCGCGCCGCCGCCCGTTTCGGTGCGGAAGGGGGACAGCTCCCATGCCCTCCCGAACACCCCGTCGAGCCGTTCGTACACCGGAATGCCGTCGATCACGTAGAGGAACCCGTCGTCCACCCCGCGGACGTGCAGGAGCCCGTTGTCCTCGGTCGACCAGCCGGCCAGCGACGCCACGGCAGTGGCGCCACAGGTGCGCCACTCCTAGCCGTTACTGCTGTTCCTGCTGAAACAGGAGGGCCTGCTCGTCGCTCTCCAGGAAGAGCGACCACTCCTCGTCGGCGGCAAAATCCTCGTCCTGCGGCAGGAGGGCCTGTGACTCCGCGACCCGGACGCGCACCTGCAGTTCGGTCTCCGCCCGCCCTTTCATCGTCCCGATGGTCGGGGGCACGTCGGCGTAGTCGCGGCCCACGGCGGTCCGGATGTGGCGGCCGGCTGTCAGCCCGCCGTTCGTGGGATCGAACCCCATCCAGCCCAGCCCGGGCAACAGCGCCTCGACCCAGGCATGGGTCGCTCCCTCGGCTGAGCGGTCCTCGTGCAACTCGTCGTGATGGAGATACCCGCTCACATAGCGGCAGGGGATCCGCAGCCGGCGCAGCGCCGCGATCATGATGTGCGCGAAGTCCTGACACACGCCCTGACGGGACTCCAGGCTGGTCTCGATCGGCGAATTCACCGCCGTGCTCTTCTTCACGTAGGCAAAGGAGCTGTTGATGGCGTTCGAGACGTCGTGCACGAGGCTCAGGGGATCCCGCCCGTCGGGATCGCCGATGTGCAGCTCCCCCATCAGCGCGTCGAGCGTCGCTGAAGGACGCGCGTACTGGCTCGGCATCAGCATCGGCCAGTGGTCCCCCTCCTCGAGGAGACGGGCGAGCTCCTCCCATGCCTCGAACGGGAGCGCGGGCGGGGCTGGAGGCGAAGGGTCCAGGTTTACGAGCGCGTCCGCCACAATCGTCAGCTCGTGGTGGTGCGCCGGCAGATCGAAGTGGTGAACGTGATTGCCCATGTGATCGACGAAAGCGAAGATCCGTGCCTTGGGGTTGACGGACAACTGGAACGTGAAACACCGCTGCGTGGTCTCGGTCCGGGGATGCATCCGGACCTCCATGATGCTCTGCCACACCGGGCGGCTGTATCGATAGCGAGTCAGGTGGCGGATGGCGTAGAGCACGTCTTCAGCCTTCGAAGGCAATCTCGATGGGGTAGTCGATGTACGCGTCATGGACCGCGGCGTGCAGCGCGCGGCACTGCTCCACCACACCGTGCAGAAACGCGTGCAGGTCTCCGGCAAGCAGCTCGGGGACCGTCGCAAAGGCAAGCGAGGAGCGGAGCCGGCCGATCACCCGGCCGATGTGCGCGCGCTGGCGCCCTGCCGAAGACGAGGTGATCGCCCCGAGCGACACGTACATCCGCTCGACCGAGTAGTGCACGGAGTACGGGAACTCCGGATGCAGCAGCAGGAGCTCCGCGATCCGATCCGGCTGCAGGTCGGCAGTGAACACCTTGCAGTAGCAGTCGAACGCTGCGCAGCTGGCGAGCAGCGCCACCCAATCGAGGTCGTCGGCCTCCCCCGAGGAGGCGAAGTACGCGTCGAGCAGCATCGACACGGCGCAGGCGCGCTCGGTGAACTTCCCGAGCTGCACGAAGCGCCAGCCCTCGCCGTGCGTCATCGTCGTCTCGCTCACGCCGTGAAACGAGTAGGATCCCTCACGCACCGCCGCCACCAGACGCATCACGGACTCGTCGTCCTGCACGTCCACGCCGAGGCCGACCGCCTCGTGATACAGCCGGTTGAGCTGCTCCCACATTTCGGCGCTGATCTCTTCACGCACCTGGGCGGCGTTCTCCCTCGCGGCAGCCAGGCACGCCACGATGGACGACCTGTTGTCGCCGTCGGCCGCGAGGCGGCGGATCGCGTCGTGCGGATCGCCGCCGGCCCCGGCCGGAAGCCCCATCACGGTGAGCGCCCGATCCCACCGCTCGCCGCTCGTGATTGCGCGGCGGCTGAGAATCAGGCTTTGAGAGGCATCGACAACGCGGGCACAGTTGTCCGCCCGCTCGAAGTAGCGGCTCATCCAGTAGAGGCTGTCGGCAACACGCGAAAGCATCGGAGTTATCCGCTTACGACTGGAGCACCCACGTGTCTTTGGAGCCGCCGCCCTGGGAGGAATTCACGATGAGCGACCCCTTCCGCAGCGCCACCCGTGTCAGCCCGCCGGGGACGATGCTGACCTTGTCGCCGAACAGCACGTAGGGACGCAGGTCCACATGCCGCGGCGCGATGCTGCCGTCGACGAAGCAGGGGGCCGTCGAGAGCGCCAGCACCGGTTGCGCGATGTAGTTTCGAGGGTCCGCCAGCAGCCGGTCGCGCATGTCTCGACGCCCCTCCTCCGTGCTCTGCGGGCCGATCAGCATCCCGTAGCCGCCAGACTCGCCAACCGCCTTCACCACGAACTGGTGCAGGTTGTCGGCGACGTGCGCGCACTGTACCCGATCCCACATCAGCAGCGTCTCGACGTTGTCGAGTATCGGATCCTGATCGAGGTAGTACTTGATCATCTTCGGGACGAACGCGTAGATCGCCTTGTCGTCGGCCACGCCGGTACCGAGCGCGTTGGCCAGCGTTACCGAGCCGGCACGGTAGGCGCTGAACAGCCCCGGCGCACCAAGCGACGAATCGACGCGGAACGCCAGCGGATCCAGGAAGTCGTCGTCCACCCGCCTGTAGATCACGTGCACACGCGTGAGCCCCCGCGTGGTGCGCATGTAGACCATGTTGTTGTGCACGACGAGATCGCGCCCCTCTACCAGCTCGATGCCCATCTGCCTGGCGAGGAACGCGTGCTCGAAGTACGCCGAGTTGTAGACACCCGGCGTGAGCAGGACGATGGTGGGGTCGGTGCACCCTTCGGGCGCCAGGGCGCGGAGCGTGGAGAGCAGGGTCTGGCTGTACTGCTCGATGGGCCTCACACCGCACTTCCGGAAGAGCGTCGGGAAGATCTGCTTCATCACCTTGCGGCCGGAGAGCATGTAGGAGACACCGCTCGGCACCCGCAGGTTGTCTTCGAGCACGACGAAGCGTCCGCCCGGGAGCCGGACGAGGTCCGTGCCCATGACGCTGACGTACACATCACGCGGCACCTTCACGCCGATCATCTGGCGGCGGAAGTGGCGGCACGTGTACACGATCTCCCCGGGCACCACCCGGTCGCCGACAATCCGCCGGTCGTTGTAGATGTCCTTCAGGAACAGGTTGAGCGCGATGATCCGCTGCGTGAGGCCGCGCTCGATCACGTCCCATTCAGCCGCCGAGATGATCCGGGGGAGCAGGTCGTGCGGGAATATGCGTTCGGTCGCCTCGTTGCGCCCGTAGACCGTGAACGTGATCCCCTGATGAAAGAAGCTGAGGTCCGCCTTCTGCTTGTTCTGGAGGAGCTCCCCATGGGTCAGACGGAGCAGTTCCTTGTGCAGCTTGCGGTACGGACGCCGGGGCTGCATCTTCGCGTCGAACATCTCGTCGAAGGCGCTCGACTGCGTGTAGCCTTGGAAGAGACCCGGCGCGGACGGCAGCAGGGCCGGGATTTTGGGGTTTTCGACCGGAGGATTCGCCAGGGAACGGGACATCGTCTCATCCCCATGCAATGGTCGAGCCGGTTTTCGCCGTCCTCGCGAAGCCACTGCCGATCACCGGGTCAGGGCGGCGGCGGCCCGAACTCGATGGCGGGCAACTCTTCCACCGCTCGCCGCAGGGACTGCTCCCAGGAGGAATGAATGAGGTTGAGATCCGGGTCCGTTGCGCCGAGGCGGCGGTAATGCGTCACGGCAAGACTGTCGCTCCGGTAGACGAGCAGATCGATTGGCGGACCGACCGTCACGTTCGACCTCATTGCTGCGTCGAACGAGAGGAGGGCGTACTTCGCGGCGGCTTCGAGCGACGTGCCCGTGTGGATACCGCGGTCGAGGATCGGGCGCCCGTACTTGACTTCCCCGAGCTGCAGATACGGGGAGTCTTCCGTGGCCTGGAGCGGATTTCCCTGCGGGTAAATGAGGTACAGCGTGGGCGGAGCTCCACGGATCTGCCCGCCGAGCAGGAGGTTCACGTTGAAGCTGAAATTGTCCCGCTCGAGCGAGGCGCGGTCGATTTCCGATACCCGACGGACACAGTCCCCGACGATGCGCGCGGCGTGATAGAGCGAGGGGGCCGAGGCCAGGCCAAGCCCCGCGTCAAAATCCGCCTTCAGCAGCGAGATGACGGACTGGCTGATGGAGAGACTGCCGCTCGTCAGGATGACGAACACCCGCTCCCCTTCCGTGACGAAGCGATACATCTTGCGGCACTGGTTCACCTGATCGAACCCGGCGTTCGACCGTGAATCAGAAGCCATCACGAGACCATCGGCGGTTACAATTCCCAGACAGTAAGTCACGAGTCCTCACGCGAAATATCGAGCGGTTCATCATACACGCGGCACGATTCGGGGACCGAGCGCACCTCCCCGGCATGGATCGTGCGTGTAGACTGGGGTACGTCTATGCGCATCCGTCTTGGTTATGACATCAGCTTCGATGTCCCGGCGCCCGTACCCATGGTGGCCCTGTTGAACGTACACCCCTCACGGCGCGAGCACCTTCGGGAAGGGGACCGCGTCCTGACCGAACCGGAGGTGCCCGCCGAGGAGTTCCGGGACATCTTCGGCAACATCGCCACGCGGATCATGGCGCCCCCAGGGAGGTTGCGCCTGTTCAACTCCACGTTGATCGAGGATTCCGGCGAGCCGGATCCGGTGTATCCCGATGCGAGAGAGGTGCCCGTCCGGGAGCTCCCGCCCGAGACGCTTCGGTACCTGATGGGAAGCCGGTTCTGCGAAGTGGACCTGCTCTCGGCGACGGCTGTGGAGCTGTTCGGCAACGCGCCGCGCGGATGGGGACGCGTGCAGGCGGTGTGTGACTGGGTGCACGCGAAGGTGACGTTCGACTACGCCCGTGCACGGCCGACGCGCACCGCACTCGACGTCTACACGGAGCGTGTCGGCGTGTGCCGCGACTTCCAGCACCTGGCGATTACGTTCTGCCGGTGCCTGAACATCCCGGCCCGCTACACCGCCGGGTATCTGGGCGATATCGGGGTACCGCCGGCGGACTCCCCGATGGATTTCAGCGCCTGGTTCGAGGCCTACCTCGAGGATCGCTGGTGGACGTTCGACGCCCGGCACGACCGCCCCCGGATCGGGCGCGTCCTGCTCGCGACCGGCCTCGATGCCACCGACGTGGCCATCACGACCTCGTTCGGGTCGTCGAGGCTGACCGGGTTCTCCGTGGTGAGCGACGAAATCGTCTGACCGCCCGGGCTGGGGACAAATATGTCGCTGCTGCCAGTTGCCAGTTCCCAGTTTCCGGTTGCCAGTCTCCAGTCGCCGGTTTGCAGTGGCCGGTTGCCAGTTTCCAGCACGAGGAGTTTTCGGTTGCCGGTTGCCAGTCTCCCGTTGCCAGTATCCAGCACGACCGTTGCCAACATCCAGCTTCCAGTTCCGGCACGACCAATTGCCAGTATCCAGTTGCCAGCTGCTAGTTACTCGCCAGGCTTCGGTTCAGACTGCGGCTGCCAGTTGCCGGTTGCCTGCTTCCCGCTTCCAGCTGCCAGTTGCCGGTCCGAGCCGGTCTGCTTCGCAGGCGGAACGGTTAGCACGGGAACCGGCGACTGGCAACCGGGAACTGGCTACTGGCGACTGGCCGCGACTGGCGACTGGTCACTGCTCGTAACTGGTAACTGGCCCCTGGCTGGCAACTGGCAACTGGCCGACTGGTAACTGTTAACTGGTGACTGGCGCCTGGCGAGACGTGCATGTAGCCCGGCGGTGGAGACCGACATTCCTGTCGGCCGGCCGCACCACGGTCAGGCGAAGTAAACCCACAGCCCCACAACGAGAACCGCCAGCGTGACGGAAGCGGCCATGTGGACGCGGAACAGCCCGGCTGAGCGGGGGTTATCCGGGATATACGAGCTGTCGAGCGTCTTGAACGTCAGGCCGCGCAGGCGCGCCAGGTTCGTCGGCTCCGTTGCCAGCGACACACCGACGAGCAGCAGGGAGCTGATGACGAACAGCACGACCGCAAAGTGCAGGAAGTTCATGGTGACGAGCGGTCCGAACATCTGCGCAAGCACGCTCGTCCGGTTCAGCTCCAGGATGAAACGGGTGCCCCCAAGCACCGCACCTGCGCCGAGCGCCGTGATGGCTCCATAGCGGTTCGCCCGGGGCCAGAAGATGCCGAAGAGGAAGACGGCGGCAATCGGGGGGCTCACATACGCCTGCACGCTCTGGAGGTAGATGTAGACCTCCGTGCTCAGGTAACTGATGAACGGCACCCACAGGATCCCGAGGCCCACCATCACAACCGTGAAGAGGCGGCCGATCGTCACGAGCCGCCGCTCGCTTGCTGTGGGGTCCCACTTCTTGTACACGTCGAACGTAATGAGCGTCGAGGCCGAGTTGAACGTTCCCGCCAGCGAGGACATGAGGGCGGCCATCAGCGCGGCGACCATCAGACCCATGACCCCGGATGGCAGCAGCCTCAGCACCAGGGTCGGGTAGGCATTGTCGCCGGTGACGTCCGGGTACAAGGCCTTGGCGATCAGACCTGGCAGCACCAGCACGAACACCGGAAGGATCTTCAGCAGGCCGCAGAACAGCGCGCCCCCGCGCGCGTCCTCCTCGCTCCTCGCACCGAGCACGCGCTGCACGATGACCTGATCCGTGCACCAGTACCACACTCCGAGAATCGGGGCGCCGAAGAAGATGCCGGTCCACGGGAACGCCGGATCGGACGGGGGACGCATCATGCTGAAGAAATCGGCCGGGAGCGCGGCACGAAGCCCCTCCATCCCCCCGACCTGGTCGAGCCCGAGGATGGTCAGCGTGATGGCGCCCCCGAGCAGCACGACCGCCTGCAGGAGCTCGGTGTAGATGACCGCTGCGAGCCCCCCCAGAACGGTGTACACCCCTGTCGCAATCACCATGACCGCGGCCGACGTGTAGAAGTCCCACCCGACCGTCTGCTGCAGCACGATGCTGCCGGCGTACAGCGACACCGAAATTTTTGTGAAGATGTACGCGAGCACCGAGACGGTCGTCAGGTACCAGCGGCACGCCGGGCCGTACCGGCGCTCGAGGAACTCCGGCATCGTGTAGACGTTGCTCCGCAGGTAGAAGGGCACGAAGACCCACCCGAGGATCATCGCCATGAAGACCGCCAACCACTCGAAGTGCCCGACCGCCAGGCCCGAGCTCGCGCCGGACCCGGCAAGGCCGATGAAGTGCTCGCTGGAGATGTTCGTCGCGAAGAGCGACGCGCCGATGGCTACCCAGCCGACACTGCGGTCGGCCAGGAAGTACCCGCGGCTGGTCTTCGCCCGCCGGAAGAAGTAAGCGCCGATCGCAAAGACGATCGCGAAATACAGGATGACAATGGCGTAGTCGAGTGGGCTCATGGAGTCAGCCGATCGGCAGTGGCAACGGTGGTGAACGGAAACCCGGTGAATCTTGCCACAAGTCGCGCGGATCGGTGTTCCCAGTTACCAGTTCCCAGTCGCCAGTTGCCAGTCCCGCTTCCTGCTTCCCGCTGCCTGCTGCCTGCTGCCCGGCACGAGTTACCAGTTACCAGTTCCCAGTTCCCAGTTCCCTTGCCAGTTCCCGCTGCTCGCTCGCCGCTACCGGGTGCTGCCCGCTTCGTTGCCGCCGGGCGCCTGGTAGACCCGGATCTGTCCGATTCCCCAGCGCTCCGTTGTCGCGGCGGCACCGGTCTGTGTCACGCGCACGAACCGTCCCCGCACGGGCGGAAAAGTGATGACGGTCGTGGGGGTCCCCCCCGCTCCTTGCGCCACGGGCGCGCCCCAGGTGGTCCCATCTGGCGAGACCTGCACCGAGTAGGCGACGGGCCCCGTAGCCAGCGGGGCTGCGGGTTCGGGCGTGGCCCGTCCCTGCGCGCCCGAGGCGGACGACGTTGGCGCGCCTGTCCCCGCTGCGGGCGCCGCAGCTGGTGTGCCGGAAGCGCCAGGCGGCGTGCCGGGCGCAGGGGTCGCAGGCGCCTGCATGCCCGCGGCGGATGTCGCGGAACCTGGGCTACCGGCGGGGCCGGCCGGTGGCTGCCCACCGGCGGGCGCCGGGGCCGCGCCTTGACCCGGTGCGGCACCCTGACCCGGTGCGGCTGGTGGCGCACCGGGCCCGTCAGCCCCCGCCCCCCCGCGGCCTCCCGCGGGTGGTGCGCCGCGCCCTCCCCGCCCGCCACGCCCGGCCGGCAGGGCGGCGGAGTCGATCTGCACCTCCGCTAACGCCACCGTCTGGGGAAGCTCGATCTGGAACCACATGCCGGGCTGCTGTGCGGCACCGCCCGTATCCCATCGCGCGCCCGGCGTACTCCCGGTTGCGTAGGCGGCCGCCTCCGCGTTGTGGCTGGCCGACAGCTTCCACTCCGCCTGATTGGTCAGCAGCCGGGGCAGCGAGGCCTCCAGTTCGGGAAGCGTCCACAGCGTCTTGCGGGGCGACGCCTTCCGCACAGCCCCGACCTGCGCCGGCGTCACGAACTGCCCCGAGTTGCCGAAGCTGTTCCGCACGTAGCTGGCGATCGCGGCAATCCACTCGTCGTCGTTGGAGCCCATCGGCACCATCACGCCACCGGGGTACTCCTGGTCGCCGATCGGCCCGGTCAACCCGTGCAGCAGCACCTTGATCGCGTAGTCGCGATGGCCAACCACGCGCGCGACGCCGCCGAGCGGCGGCGCCAGCCTGGTCCCCTCCGGCGCACCCATCATCGGCGCCCCGGCACCCTCCGCGCCGTGGCAGGCGGCGCAGACCTCGCGGTAGATGGCTTCCCCACGCTGCATCACGCGCCGCTGATCGGTGGTGAGGTTCAATGCGTTCACTGCCGCATCCGCAAGGGAAGGCCGCTGCCCCTGGTACGTCATGACCGGCCGGAGGATCTGGCCGCCAATCTCCTTGACGCCGCGCGCCGGGTTCGACGCCATGGCCGCGCGAATCACCTTCTCGTACGCCGGCACCTTGTGCGCGTTCAGCGTCAGCATCGCCTGGATGACGACATCGGGATCGCGGTCTTCCGCCAGCGCGCGGTACTCGGCCGCAAACGACTTGTCCCCCGCCTTGTAGAGCGTTTCGCTCGCGCGGATTGCCTGAATACGGATCCGGGTGTCAGGGCTCTTCATCAGCTCGCGCACGAGCGGGGCGTCGAGCGCGGAGAGTCCCTCGAGCGTCCAGAGCGCGTGGACCCGTCCGAGCTGGTCTCCGCCGCTCCGCGCCAGCGTCCGAAGCGCGGGAACGACCGACTTGTCCTGCCGAAGCACCAGCAGCTTCTGCGCCGTGTCGCGCCACCAGCCGTTCGGGTGCTCCAGGTGCTTCACCAGGTCCGCCGCGGTCTCGGAGTACATCCGCGGCTGCCGGCGATCGGGTTCCATGCTCTCGTGCGAGATCCGCCAGATCCGCCCGAAGTTGTGGAGCTCGTCCAGCCCGTATTGATCGATCTTCCGCCTCAGGTAGGAGCCCGGCCCGACGAACTGGGCATCCTGGATGATGCCCGTATACATGTCCACGACGACGAGCGTGCCGTCAGGGGCATTGTGGACGGCCACCGGCCGGAACAGCGGATCGGTGGAACGAATGAATTCCGACTTCGGGTAAGCGTTCCGCAGCTGCGTCAGCCCCTCCGTCTCGACCACCTTCGCGCGGCGGACGATCCGCCCCACGGGCTCGCCGAACAGCAGATCGCCAAGCATTTCCTGCGGCAGGCGGTGCCCCCTGTAGATCTCGACGCCCGATGCGGACGTGAAGTGGTTCAGCGTGCCGTCCGGCATGCGGACGCGGTTCATCCCCCCCTGCATGTCGGCAATGCTGCCGGGGGCCGGCCATGGCACCTGGAAATCCGGTTCGAAGTTGTCCGCCACGTTGAAGGCGCCGTACGCGATCGGCGTCTGGAAGTTCACCGGGCCGATCTCCCCGCCGCCGTCGACCCACCACGTCTTGCCGTAGTTGTCCTGGGCCGACCACCACTGTCCGCCGTTTGGCTCCGTCTCTTCGCGAAGAATCTTTCCGCCGGGAGCGATACGCAGCCGGAACGGGTTGTATGTCATGTACAGCCAGTTATCCAGCGCCCAGGTCAATCCCCCCGGCTGCCACTCCATGTTGGTGACACGCCCGGCGTTTTCGTAAAAGAGCTCCTTCCGATCCGACACCCCATCGCCATCCGTGTCGGTGTACTTGTACATGTCGCGGTTGTCGGTCTCGAGCGCCAGGATGACGCCGTCCTCGAGGGGAAAGGCCATGCGTGGCATGACCATGTTGTCGACGAACACGGTGCTCCTGTCGTAGGTGCCGTCGCCATTGGTATCCTCGTGCCGGGAAATCCGGCTGATCGGCTCCCTCGACCCGCTCCCCTCGGCGTCCCTCATGTAGGACCGCATCTCCAGCACGTACATCCGGCCGTTGCCGTCGAACGTCACGCCGACCGGACTCTGAATCAGCGGGTCGTGAAGAATGGGCTCCGCCCGGTAGCCTTCCGGCAGCAGCATCAGCCTCTGCTGGGCGCTCGGCTCCTGACGAACGACCGGAGGCCTCGGCAGGAAGTCGGCCCCCATGGCGATCTGCGCCTCGATTCCGCGGCCGCCTCCCTGCGGCGGCGGCTGGGCAGCCGGCGGCGCCTGCGGAGGGGCGGGCTGTGGCGGGGCCGCCTGGCTCGTGAGAAGCGCGCTTCCCACCATGCAGACGGAGACGATTGAACAGAGCTGAATCCAGATGCGATGCATAGATGTTTGAGAACTACAGCGATACTGGTGACGGGAGGCTCCTGCTCTGATCCTACGCCAGCCCTGCCTGGACGAGGCTTTGCGTTCGGTCGGCCGGGTCCTAAGCTACGGATTCACATCCCGCTCCGGCCATTCAGGGAAGAAGCGCGGGAGCACCAGCTCGCCGAGGAGAGTTCTCGATGAAGACGACTGCGCTCAGCCAGACCGCCCGTCCCGGGCGCGCGCTCCACGTGAGCCTGTGGATCCTGCAGATCGTTCTTGCCGTCGCATTCGGCATCGCCGGGCTCATGAAGCTCACGCGGCCGATTGCCGCACTCACCGATCAGATGGCGTGGGTGACGGCGGTGCCGCCGTTGATGGTCCGCTTCATCGGCCTGTCGGAGCTGGCGGGCGCCCTCGGGCTGGTCCTGCCGGCGGCCACTGGCGTGAAGCCCGGCCTGACACCCCTCGCCGCCCTCGGCCTTGCGGTGGTGATGGCGTTGGCCCTCGGATTTCACGTCTCTCGAGGGGAGTACAGCGTACTCCCGATCAACATCGCGCTCGGCGGGCTTGCCGCGTTCATCGCCTGGGGACGGTGGCGGTGAACACCGGCCGGCTGGCGCCGCCCCACCGATTCAGCGGCACCTCCTTCCGCACGCTCTGTCCGGCTCTCGCGCTGGTACTGCTCGCATCCGGCGCGCCAGGGAGCTTGCAGGAACGGGTTCGCTCGCAGGCGCCTGCTGACTTTCCTGCCTGGGTGGCCGCGCTTTCCGAAGCCGGCGGCTCCTTCGACACGGACAACCTGATCTCGAACGAACGGTCGTACCTCCAGGTGCTCCCTGCCATTAGTCACAAAGGGCTCACCGGCGGCGCATACATTGGCGTGGGCCCCGATCAGAACTTCTCGTACATCGCGGCGCTCGAACCGGAGATTGCGTTCATCATCGACATCCGCCGTGACAACCTGCTGCTGCACCTGCTGTTCAAGGCGCTCTTCGGACTCTCGGAGGGCCGAGCCGAGTACCTGGCGCTGCTGCTGGGGCGCACCGCTCCCCCCGCTTCGGAGCGCCCGAAGGACTTGCCGATCTCACGCATCATCGCGCACGTCGATCGCCCCGCTCTTTCACCATCCTCCATCGAGAGCATCAGAAAAAAGGTGGACCTGGCGATCGCCCGGGCGGGCGTGCCGCTCACGCCGGAAGACCTGGCCACCATCGACCGCTTCCACAGGCGGTTCATCGACGCCGGTCTCGACCTGCGGTTCAACAGCACCGGCCGCCCTCCGCAAAGTGGCTATCCGACCTACCGCGAACTGCTGCTCGAAACAGATGCCGACGGCCGGCAGGGGAGCTACCTCGCGTCCGAAAAGGCGTTCGCGTTCGTAAAGGCACTGCAGGCCCGGGATCTCGTGATCCCGGTGGTCGGCGATCTCAGCGGACCATCAGCGCTCTCTTCGATTGCACGGCTGCTCTCTTCGAGGCGCCAGCACCTGTCGGCACTGTACGCGTCCAATGTCGAGTTCTACCTCTTCCGGCAGGGCCGCTACCCGGAGTTCGTCGCAAATCTCCAGCGGATGCCGCGGTCTCAGGGCACCGTGGTCATACGGTCCGTTTTCGGGCGCTTCACCTCCCACGCGAGGCCAGGCGATGTCAGCACGTCCGAGCTTCACGCCGCCGGAGACCTGATACGCGACCACAACGCAGGACTCTTCCGCTCGTACACGCAGCTGGTCGGAGGCCGCTGAGCGCGACGCTGCGGTGAGGGATTCGCGGGAAGGCAACGATGACTTACATTCGCGCCCGCAGCCCCGGATACCTTCCACGTCTTCTTCTGGACGCAGGCGCACCGCCCCGGCCACCTCGTCACGATCCGCAACGGCGTGGACGGATGGACGAAGGACATCTACGGCACCTACCGCAACGGAGCATGGCAGTTCGAGTTCAGCCGGGCGCAGTATCCCGGCGGACTCGACATGAAGTTCGTGCTGAACGGGACCGAGTGGATGGCGGGTTTCAACCTGCACCTGTCATCACACCAGGATCATCACGTGGACGAGCACACCGTGACGTTCCCGGATCACGCACCACGCTACCGGCACGGATATGACAATCTGCTCACGGACGACTCGCCCCTCGGCCAGGAGGCGCTGCGCCGCAATCTGGATGCCGGACGGGAGTACGACGTCATCGTCATCGGGTCCGGATTCGGCGGCGGCGTGCTGGCGGACGCCCTCTCGGACAAGGGGCTGAACACGCTGGTGCTGGAAGCGGGATCCATCCTGTACCTGTCGCACATCACCAACCTCCCGGGTGACTGGCCGCGGCTGCCCGCTCGCCATCAGGTCGGTCACACCCGGCGTTCTTTTCGAACGAGTACACGCTGCCGCCCGGCAGCGAGTTCGGTGACCTCGAGGACCACGCGAAGATCCTGATGCACCACAAGCACGCCACGTCCTCGAACCACCCGTACAACGTGGAGCTGCTGATCAACCCGCGGCACTGGGACGTCAGGCACCCCGACGACGATCTGCGGCGGGAGCGGCTCAGCCGACCGGCGGGCTCGAGTGTGCGCATGCAGTTCATCTTCGGGAGCGCGCTGGACGACGGCAACTATGTGAGGGATACGGGGCCTGGCCAGAAGGCGGAGGTGTTCGTGTGCCCCAATCTGTCAGGCTCGCAGTACTGGAACGAGGTGCGGGATCACCGCAACGCACTCTGCGCATTTCTGCACGTGCCGGCGGTGCCCGCGGACGACTACATGCACTTTGGCAACGAAGGTACCGTGCACCACGCCGGCGGAACCCTCCGCATGAGCGATGGGGGCACAGGGGTGGTGAACACCGGACTCAGATTCAAGGCCTACGACAACCTGTATGCCTGTGATGTCTCGGTCTTCCCATTCATTCCCGCAGCCAACCCGGCGCTCACGCTTGCGGCACTCTCGCTTCGTCTGGCGGCGGACATCAAGGCTGCACTCTCCTGACGAGCTGGGGTTCCCGGTGCCCGAGTCCGGCATGGCCCGTGCACGCAGCCCGCTCGACGCCGGCGCCGATGTAGCGCCAGGGCACACGAGATCCACTTCTTACACAGAGAGAACCACCATGGATTCACGTCGCGCTTCGCTGCTGCTGCTCCTGCTCCTGGTCGTTCCTCTTTCAGGCTGCCAGGCCATCGCCACGATCTTCGAAGCCGGCATGTGGATGGGCGTGATCATGGTGGTACTGGTGCTGGCCATCGTTGGATTCATCGTGTCGAGGGTGCGGCGGCCGTAGACCGCTCCCGGGCCGGGGCGCTGGCGTCCAGCTTGCACTTCCTGAGGCAAATGACGAAAGCAGAGGAGGCACACACATGAAGAAGCACGCAGTGGGAATGGCAGTTGCCGCGGCATTCGCGACGGGTATGGTCAGTGCGCAGACGACCGGTCAGGGGCAGGACCAGGCCACACAGTCTGCCGGCGCCAGGCAGCAGGTAAGCATCGAAGGGTGCCTGCAGCAGGAGCAGCGGGCGGAGGCACAGGACAGGGAGACGCCACGGTCCAGCGAGACGCAGTTCGTCCTCCACAACGCGCAGGTGAAGAGCGGAAGTGAGCCCTCGTCCGCCACCGCTGCCGGGACGAGCGCTGAGGCAACCGGCACGCAGGCTGCCGGACAGGCCGATCGGCCGACTGGCCAGGCGGGTACGGAAACTCCGGCGCCGGTGGGCACGAGCGGAACGGCAGCGACGGCGGCGTACTCTGCGGGGTCCTACAAGATCGTCGGACTGGACGATGACCGGTTGAAGCTGCATGCCGGCGAACGCGTACGGCTCGAGGGTCATATCGAAATGAAGGAGCACGACGCTGATCGTCCGGGCGCGGGTGCGGCGGCTGGTACCCAGCCGACCGGCACGGCCAGCACGGGCATCGCAGGCCACGGCCAGGCGGGGACCACCGCAGGAGCCGGCACCGAGGTCGGGGCGACCGGAACGGCCGGAACTGCTGGAATCGCCGGTGCGCCTGGCGCTCCCGGCGCGCAGGGCGCGCACGACCACAGCCGCATGGGATCGGCCGGCGCGATGAAGGAATTCCGCGCGACGTCAATCGAGCGCGTGTCGGGGAGCTGCCCCGAGGCGAAGTAGGTTCAGCCGGATTGTGGAGGACCGGCGGCAGCCCCGCCGGCCTCCACACCTTCCTCTCGCAGCAGCGAATGAACGCTGCGGCCTACCCGGGTCACGATCGACGGCACCTCTTCCACATCCCCCACATCGGTGTGGAAGTTCACGATGCAGGCCCTGAGCACGAAGCGCCCGCGCACGACCGCGTTCGAGACGAACACCTCACCCTCCCGCTGCAGCCGTTCCAGCAGCTGTCGATTCAATCGATCCAGATACTCGCCCACGGAGGACTCGGCCGTCCGCGCGCGCAGCTCCTGCGGCACGAATCGGAACGTCGAGATGCTCAGCCCCTGTGTCACGAGCTCGAGCTCCTCGGAAGCGCGCACGCCCTCGGCCAGCGCACGTGAGAGGGCGATGTCGCCGGTAATCATCTGCCGGTAGCCGGCGGCGCCAGCCTGCCGGAGCGCAAGCCATACCTTGAGGGCCCTGAATCCGCGGGAGTTCTGCGGGCCGTAGTCCACGTAGTTGGTTACCGTTTCCTCGAAGTGGTAATAGGGCGGATGGTAGGCGAACGCGTTGCGCAGCCCCTCGGGATCGCGCACGAGGGCACATCCGGCTTCGAGCGGAGCGTAGAGCCATTTGTGCGGATCCACCGCCACGGAATCCGCCTCGGCGAGCGCGCGCAGATCGCCTGGCGCGTCCGGCACGCACGCGGCAAATCCTCCGTAGGCGCCATCGACGTGGAACCAGATCTGCCGCTCCCTGCAGAGCGCCGCAAGTTCCACGAGAGGATCCACGGCACCGGTGCTCACCGAGCCGGCCGTGCCCACGACGATGAACGGCACGCCGCCAGCTGCCGTGTCCGCGTCGAGTCGGGCCCGGAGCGCCGTGAGGTCGATCCGGAGATCGGGGCCGGTCGGGATCCACCGCACCGCAGACGTGCCAATCCCGGAGAGATCGGCTGCTTTCTGAATCCACGTGTGCGTTTCGGCCGATGCATACGCCAGCAGCTGTCGGCCGTTGCGTGCGGCGACCCCTTCCTCGCGCACGTTCCACCCGGGTGCCGCAGCGCGCGCCGCCCAGAAGCACACCAGGTTGGCCATGTTGCCGCCGCTGACAAGGAGCCCCCCGCTCTCCGGGGAGCAGCCCACCAGTTCCGCGATCCAGCGAACGGTCTGTCGCTCGATCTCGGTAGCCGCCGGTGAGAGGACCCACGCGCCGGCGTTGGCGTTCAGCGCCGCGGCGAGAAAGTCACCCAGCACACCGATCGGTGCCGGGGGGGCGGTGATGTACCCGAAGAATCGAGGGTGTGCGTTGAAGAGCGAGTGCGCAAACAGGGCGCGGGCTGTGGACTCCAGGAGCACTCCCGCGTCGGTCCCGGTTTCCGGCAGCGGACCGGTGAGGTTCAAGCTGTGGCAGACGGCTGAAGGCGACTGATCGACGGTGACCGGCCCTTGGGGAATCGCCTCCAGGAGCTCGGCCAGCTGATCGACGAGACGGTGGCCGTGCGCGCGGAAGGTGGCGCCGTCCATGGCGAGCGGCGACTGCCGCCCGGGTGCAGGTGCGTTCTCGTTCAACCAAAGCCCTCCGCGACCCGAGTTCGAGCGCCATCATACGCGAGCCGGGAGGGTAAGACGGGTGAGCCTGCGGTACGGGCTCGCGGTCAGGTCGACGGGTTGGACGAGGGGTTCGGGTGTGGTGTCGGCCCCGGCATGGGTGCGGTATCAGGAGCCGGTCCCGGAGACGGGTTAGGCTGCGGTGCGGGTTGCGGGCCTGGCTGCGGTAGCTCGTTTTTCATGACCTTCAGCTCAGCAAGAGCCAGGCCACACCTCACGAAAACTGGAGGGACCGCTCGACGCCGGCCCCTCCGGCCCCCGGAGTTTCTACCGGCTTGTGTTGTGCCGGTTCCCCGTCACGCGATCCCACGCGTCGCGCACGGCATCCTTCACCTGTTCCCAGGTGGAGCCCCCCCGGTGCTCGTAGCTGTTCCACCCCTGGCTCAGGTCGTTCTCGACGTCGGTCCAGTCCCGCCCCTGGTGGTGGTTGGCTGATTCGTACCCGTAGCGGTATCCCGGCTGGAACGAGTCGTACCCTGATCCGCCTGAAGCGTACGGGCGATTGCTGTAGTTGGTGCGCCAGTAGTTGTCCTCGTCACCCCAGCCCATCGGGTCGTTCTGACTTGCCATGATGCACCTCTTCTATGGTTAACGACTGCCGACGAGATGTTTTGCAAGACGGGATCCCATCGTTCTCTTAACGCTCGGGCTGCGCCGACCTGAGCCGAACTTGACCTGGCTTTCTGCCCGCACCTATCCTCCCCTCGCAGGGGCGCCTCCTGCGCCCTGCTTGTGACTGGAGATGCCTATGCCTTCCGGCTTTCGTATCCTCGCTGTTGTCGTGCTCTTCCTTGGAATGACCATTAACAGCATATCGGCGGCACCGGCCGAGACCCCGGCCGTTAGGACCATGGCGGAGATCCTCGTCAACCTGAACCACTTCCCGAGCAATGCCGACAAGGCCAGGCTCAAGACGCTCGCGGGGGAGAAGACGACAACGGCCCACGAGCGGGTCGTGGCGCAGGCGCTGCTCAACGTGCAGCACAAGGTCAACAGCGAGGACCTGCCGAAGCTGCAGGCCGTCACCAAGGACGCCTCGGCGCCCGAATCGGTGAAGACCCTGGCGAACGTCGTGATCAACCTCAATCACACCCCGTCCGAGGGAGAGAAAGAGAAGTTGAAGAAGCTGGCCACGCAGTAGGCTGCGGCTCCCCTCGCGGTTCACGCGAGCGCGCGAATGGCGGCCAGCGCGCGCTCCACTTCCTCGGGGGTATTCCGGATGCTGGGCGTCAGACGCACAGCAGAGGGCTGGCGGTGCGGCACGGAAGTGGCAGTTCAACCGCTCATGCGACGGCAGAATCCCGCTTCACTCATCATCCTTTCAGCAGCCGCGCTGCTGGGCTTCGCGGCAACGACCCGGGCCGTCGCACGGCGTCAGACGGGTGAGGCGGACAGCGAAGCCCGCGAGGGTCTGCAGTCCCTGCGAACAGAGGTGGTGGATCAGGGTGCGCGGGGGGCCGGCCCCATTGGAAAAGAGTGGCTGCACGCGCCTGTCTCTGGCGTGCTCTCACTTCTGCTCTGGACGCGTGGTGCGGGAGGCGTGCAGGCGTGCGTACCTCTGCTGGCCTCCTGCACCTCGGAGCTCCTCAACCGCCTCGTGGAAGCCAGGCTGCACATTCGCGCCGTCCCCCCCGGACATCCTGAAAAAGGGAAGCCGAGCTACCCGAGCGGACATGCGATGGAAACGACGGCTGTAGCGCTGGCCAGCGCGTATGCGCTTTCACGTGAGCGCCTGATCTCTGCCCCGGCAGCCTTCGCTGTGGCGGTGGTGCTGAGCGTCGTCTCGTCGGCCGGCCGCCTGTTCCTCGACCGGCACTGGTTGAGCGATGCAGTCGGCGGAACCCTGCTCGGCCTCTCGACTGCTGCAGCCTGCGCCGCCGTTTACGAGTCGTCTGCTACCTGAAACCCGCTGCTCACGTCTCAGCCCACCTGAAGGGGATCCACGTTGCGCCACATCGAAGACTACGCGCTGATAGGCGACTGCGAGACAGCCGCCCTCGTGAATCGGGAGGGCTCGATCGACTGGCTTTGTTTCCCGCGGTTCGATTCCCCCGCCTGCTTCTCGGCGCTGCTCGGAAATCCGGAGCACGGGCGGTGGCTGATCGCCCCTGCCGGAGAGGTCACCTCCGTCCGCCGGTGGTACCAGGACGACACACTGGTGCTCGAAACGGAATTCACCACAGCGGAGGGGGTCGTCTCGCTCATCGATTTCATGCCGATACGATCGGGCTTTCCCGATCTGGTGCGGCTCGTGGTGGGACGGAAGGGGCGTGTCCCGATGCGCCTCGAACTCGTCATCCGTTTCGACTACGGCGACATCGTCCCATGGGTCAGGAACCTGCCGGACGGGCTGACGGCCGTCGCGGGTCCGGATTGCCTGCGGCTTCGCACACCGGTGCCGCTCCGAGGGGAGCAGTATCGGACCGTCGCCGAGTTCGAGGTGGAGGAAGGGCAGCGGATCCCGTTCGACCTGACATGGTTCCCGTCGCACGAGCAGAAGGTGTCGCACCTGGACGTGGAGGCGTCGCTCAAACAGACGCGCGCGTGGTGGACCGACTGGTCCGGCACGTGTACCGTTGCGGGGCCATGGCGCGATGCGGTCGTGCGCTCGCTGATTACCCTGAAGGCGCTCACCTACCGCCCGACCGGAGCAATCGTGGCGGCGCCGACGACGTCGCTGCCGGAGCTGTTCGGAGGGGTGCGGAACTGGGACTACCGCTACTGCTGGCTTCGGGATGCCACCTTCACGCTGCTCGCGCTGCTCAACGCCGGCTACACGGACGAGGCGCGGGCGTGGCGGGAGTGGCTCGTGCGGGCGGTCGCCGGACGCCCGGAACAGATACATATCATGTACGGCATCAGGGGGGAGCGGCGACTGATCGAGTTCGAACTCCCCTGGCTGCCCGGTTTCGAGAACTCCAGCCCCGTGCGGGTGGGAAACGCGGCGTTCAGCCAGTTTCAGCTCGACGTGTTCGGGGAAGTGCTCGACGCGACGCACCAGGCGTCGCGCCTGGGCGTGCCCCTGGACGAGAACGCCTGGCGGATCGACACCGCGCTCGTCACGTATCTCGAAACAGCCTGGAAGGAGCCGGACGAGGGGATCTGGGAAGTACGCGGCCCGCGGCGGCACTTCACCCACTCGAAGATGATGGCCTGGGTGGCCATGGACAGGGCCGTCAAGGGCGTGGAACAGTTCGGTCTCGAGGGCCCTGTCGAGCGGTGGCGCGGCATCCGCGACACCATCCACGAGGAGGTCTGCCGTGAGGGGTTCAACGCCGACGTTGGCGCCTTCGTACAGTTCTATGGGTCAACGCAGCTCGACGCCAGCCTGCTCATGATGCCGCTGGTCGGGTTCCTGCCGGCAACCGACGACCGCGTGGGCGGAACGGTGGAGGCCATCGAGCGGGAGCTCACCCACGACGGGTTCGTCTCGCGCTACAAGCCGGTTGAAGACGTCGACGGCCTGCCGCCCGGCGAGGCGAGCTTTCTGCTCTGCAGCTTCTGGATGGTAGACAACCTCACGCTGCTCGGGCGCCACGACGATGCCACGCGGCTGTTCGAACGGCTGCTTGCGGTGCGCAACGACGTGGGACTGCTGGCGGAAGGGTACGACACGGATCACAAGCGGCTCGCCGGGAACTTCCCCCAGGCCTTCTCCCACATCGGGTTGATCAACACCGCCCTGAACCTGACGCGCAACGGGCGGCCGGTTGCCGCCCGAGGGGCCGAGCAGGATCGCACCACCGCGGACGTCACGCCTTCCGCGTGATCGCGTGGTGATCAGAGGCCGAATGAGGCCAGTGCCCAGGTTCTCCTCCAGCTGCACTCTGAAGGCCTCGATCAGCTTCGCGTTCGCCGGAGGGCCGGCAGTGCCGAACGCACCGCGCAGCTGGCCTGCGTCACCCGGGGAGACTCCGCTTCGGGCGTCCTCGGTGAGCCTGCTGATATCCAGGTCCACGTAAGGTAGCCCGATGGCGCTGTACGCCTGATGGCTACCGTGCACTGCAGCTGCGGATGGATGTGCTAAGTTGCTGCGCGGAGATCAGCATGACACGAGCGCTTTCATCGATGGTCCTGGCCCTGATGGCCTCTGGGGGCCTCGCTCCCATCGCGCAGGAGCCCCCGCCCGTCAACCCCGACACCTTCTACCAGATCGGTCCCGATTCACTGCCTCGCGAGGGGGTGCCGAAAGGGGAGGTGCGCGGACCGTTCATGCTGCCGAGCGACGCGTATCCGGGGACCCAGCACACCTACTGGGTATACGTGCCGGCGCAGTACGACGGCGCGGTACCCGCCAGTCTGATGATCTTCAATGACGGGCAGGCCTTCAACAACATGGAAGGAGACCTGCGCGCCCCGAACGTTCTCGACAACCTGATTCACCGGAGAGAGATCCCGGTGATGATCTCCGTCTTCATCAATCCGGGGCGCCGGCCGGACCAGCCCGAGCCGACACCGCAGAACTGGGGGGACAAGGATACGAACCGCCCGACTGAGTACAACTCGCTCGATGACAAGTACGCGCGGGTCATCGTCGATGAGCTGATGCCGGTGATCTACAAGGAATACAACGTGTCGAAGGACCCGGACCGCCACGGAATCGGCGGCGCGAGCTCCGGCGCCATTGCCGCGTTCACCGTCGCCTGGGAGCGGCCCGACGACTTCCGGCGGGTGCTCAGCATGATCGGCAGCTTCACGAACATCCGCGGCGGGCATGCCTACGCGGATCTCGTTCGCCAGAGCCCGAAGAAGCCGCTCCGGGTGTACCTCCAGGACGGGCGGAACGACAATCGCGGGCTGCGCAACGGCAAGTACGACGAGACGCGGGACTGGTTCCTGCAGAACGTGCGGCTGATGCAGGCGCTCACCGAGAAGGGATACGACCTGAATTACCAGTGGGGAATCGGAGGACACAACCAGAAGCACGCCGGGGCCGTGTTCCCGGACATGATGCGCTGGCTCTGGCGCGACCACCCCGTCTCGACCGACGTGCACGACGGCGTGGAGCGGTCCCTCAACCGTCCAGGGGTGAAGAGCGGCGCCGCGGCCCCGAGGTAGAATGCCGGCCATGCATACTCATTTCACAGGTTTTGCGGGTGGAGTCGTCATTGGCGCGGCGCTGGCGACCGGCGCCCTCGTCACCGGGCCGCTGGTCGCCAGCGATGCGCCCGTGCAGGCGCAGAAGCCCGCCACGGCGGCGGGCACCTCCAAGGTGGTATTCGAGAACGCACGCGTGCGCGTGAAGGACGTCACGTTCCCGCCGGGCGTCACCGGCATGCACACCCATGACCTCGCCCACGTCGGGGTCGTGATTCAGGGAGGGACGCTCGAGTTCAAATATCGCGACGGCAAGTCGGAGTCGGCGAAGCTCGAGGCAGGCGGCGTGGGGTTCCGCGACGCGAACGTGACTCACGAGCCGGTCAACCCGGGCAAGACGCCGGTGCGTGTCATCGAGGTCGAGCTCAAGTAGCCGATCGACGTCGCGCGTGACCACCACTCCTGTGCAGGAGCCTGAGCTTAGCCGCCCGGCCGGGGTGAGGGTGTACAGGCATCCCGCTTGCAGAGTATCCGGGGGTGTGGGAAGTCAACCCGGCTTCTCTGCAGAGGAGGACCGAGATGCTGTTTACACTTGCGGTGATCCTGTTCGTCGCCTGGCTGCTGGGCGTAATCGGCGTTTACACCATCGGCGCTATCGTGCACTTCATGCTGGTGGTCGCTGCCATCCTGTTCATCGTCGGGCTGGTCAGCGGTCGCCGAACCGCAGTCTGACGTTGAGCCGATGCGCCCGCCCGGGTAGTCAGGGGCGGGCGCCCCATCCCTTCGTTACTCCCCCTTCAGCCCCAGCTTCGCCAGCACTTCGCCAGGGCACCCGGTCCATTCCGGTACGTAACGGTTTCCCATGTACTGGAGATCGTCCATTCCCATGCGGCTCGTGAAGAACCCGCTGGCGGTGAGATCGCGGAAGCTGTTGAAGAAGGCCACCCCGTGTGACATGCCAGGCGCCACTTTGCCCGGCCAGGCAATGTCGTCGAGCACCGCGATCCGGTCGGCCGGAGTGCAGGCCACGAACGTCTTGTCGAAACGGCGGAGGCATTCGCGGTCGATCCAGGCCAGCCCTCCGCGCATCGCAAGCTGGCGGGTGGGATCGTCCATCATCATGAAGTCCATGAAGGCGGGGACCCCGGCGTCCGTGGCGCTGCCGGATCGCTCGTCCTTCGGGATGATGATGTCGACGAGCACCGTGACCGTGGGGTACTCGTGGGGTGTGAAGAACGCCGGCTTGAACGGCTTCGCCCCTTTCTTTGCCGCAGCCTGCTTGGCGGCGTGCGCCTGCTGGTGGGCCTGCTGGGCCTCGGCTTCCGTCCAGACGAACCCGGCAGCCGGCAGGGTTCCCAACAGGCGCAGCATCGAACGGCGATCGGGCTTCACAGGATTGTCCATGTGGGCCGCCCCTTCCTTCCCTTTTGCGCTCACAGCCTGCCCCCCTTCCGCTGGTCCGCGATGTACTCGGACGTCCGCATCGCGAGTGCGAGGATGGTCCAGGTGAGATTCTTGTCCGCCTGCGAAACAAAGCCCCCCGCATCCGCCACGAAGAGGTTCCTCACGTCGTGCGCCTGGCAGTTGGCATTCAGCACCGACGTGGACGGATCGTTCCCCATCCGCGTGACGCCGGCCTCATGGATGATGCGCCCACCCGCCGCCAGATCGTAGCCCTGTTCCGCCGTGGGCATCGGGGTGAGCGGGGTGCCGCCCATGTCCTCGATGATCGCGCGGAAGGTCTCCTGCATGTGCTTCGCCTGCTTGTACTCGTAATCGCTCCACTTGAAGTGGAAGCGGAGCACCGGAATCCCCCACTTGTCGACGGCAACCGGATCGATCTCGCAGTAACTATCCTTGTTGGGGACCATCTCCCCGCGGCCGGCGAAGCCGACCGTGGCGCCGTAGGTGCTCCTGTAGTCGTCCTTCAGCCCTTTACCGTAACCGCCGAACGCCCGCGGCTTCCCGGTGCCATCGCTCGTGGAATACATGTGGATGCTGCCGCTGAAGCCGGCGCTCGGCATCCGCCGCCCGCCGCTCGGCTCGATGTGGTAGCCGCGCGGGAAATCGAGCTTCCGGTTGTCGAGCCACCAGGGCGTGAACAGGTGCATCCCGCCGGTGCCGTCCTCGTTGTGCGGAATGCCGTCCATCAGTGCGGGAATGATCCCTCGAACACTGGTGCCGGTGGAGTCGGTCAAATACTTCCCGACGGTGCCGCTCGAGTTTGCGAGCCCTTGAGGGAACTTCGCGGACTTCGAGTTCAGCAGCAGCCTGGCCGACTCGCAGGCGCTGGCGGCCAGCACCACGATCCGCGCGCGGACGTGGTTGTCGCGCGACGTGCCGGTGTCGATGTAAGTCACACCGTCCGCCAGACCGTTGGCACCGACGGTGACTTCACGCGCCATGGCATTCGTGATGATCTTCAGCCGCCCGGTGGCCAGCGCCGGAGGGATCAGCACGGACGGGGAGGAAAAGTTCGAGTGCGTCGAGCAACCGCGGCCGCACTGCCCGCAGTAGTGGCACGCGGGGCGGCCGTTATGGTTCTGCGTCAGGATCGAGAGCCGCGAGGGAACGCTCGGCACGTTCAGGCGGTCGCACGATTTCTTGATCAGCAGCTCGTAGCAGCGGGGCTTCGGCGGCGTCATGAAGATGCCGTCGGGCTCGTTCGGGAACTGCGGCAGATTCGCGCCGAAGATGCCGACCAGCTTATCGACCCGGTCGTAGTACGGCTTCACGTCGTCGTAGGTGATCGGCCAGTCGTCGCCGAGCCCGTCGATGCTCTTCCGCCGGAAGTCGTCCGGCCCGAACCGCAGCGAGATCCGCCCCCAGTGGTTGGTCCGCCCCCCGAGCATCCTCGACCGGAACCAGTCGAACTGGCTGCCGGACGCGCGGGTGTACGGCTCCCCCTCGAGCGACCAGCCGCCCAGCGCGGCGTCGAACTCGCCGAAGTGGCGCTCCGGTGTCGCGGCGCCACGCCGCGGCGTGTTGTACGACCAGGCATACATGAACGTGTCGAGCGTGGCGTCCCACATGGGACCGGCCTCGAGCATCACCACGCTGGCTCCGGCTTCGGCGAGCACCATCGCCGCCATGCCGCCGGCGGCGCCCGACCCGACGACGCACACGTCGTACATGGTGCGATTGCGAACGATCTGCATCGGTCCTCCGTGATGGGGGCGCCCCGCTGGCGCCGGCCCACGTTACGTCCCGGATCGCGCCGTGTCAAGGCGCAAGGGTCCTCTTTCTACCTGAACAGCATCAGCCAGAGAGAGGCGCTGAACCCGATGGCCACGACCGCCCGCCGGACCCACTGCTGTCCGGCACGCAGCGCGAGGCGCGCGCCACCATAGCCCCCCGCGAGTCCGCCGGCAGCCATCGCGATTGCCACGGGCCAGTTCACGATTCCGCTTGCCACGAAGGTGGCCGCCGCCACGGCATTGATGCACATGGCTCCCCAGTTCTTCAGGCCGTTCATGCGGTGAATGTTCGTCAGGCCCATGGCGCCGAGGGCGGCCAGCATCAGAATGCCGATCCCCGCGCCGAAGTATCCGCCGTACACCGCCACGCCGAACTGGCCGGCCAGGAACAGGGGGGAGGGAGGCTTCAAGGCCCCCTCCGGTTCGCGGTACTCCGCGGTCCGGCTGGAGAGCCATCGCGAGATCGGCCGCTGCACCACGAACAACAGTGTGGCCCCGAGCACGAGGAACGGGACGACCTCGTCGAAGCGGCGCTCCGAGGTCCTCAGCAGCAGCAGGGCGCCGAGTACGCCGCCGGCAAGGCTGGGAAGGGTGAAGAGCGTGAGCCACGGCCGGGTGCCAGCCAGCTCACGGCGATAGGCCCACATGCTGCCGAAGGCCCCTGGCCACAGCGCGACAGTACTCGTGGCGTTCGCCGAGAGAGGCGGCACCCCGAGCCAGACGATTGCCGGGAAGGTCACCAGCGTGCCTCCCCCGGCGACGGCGTTGATGGCGCCGCCAATCGCCGCAGCGACAAAAATCAGGAGGAAAACGCCGGCCGACAAACCCTAGCCGCGGGGAGAGGTGGCGGGTGCGGCGCACAGCCGGTCGAACGCGTCGGTCAGATTCCGGGCAATGGCCTCCGCGCTCTGATTCTCGATCTGCCGCCGCTCCATCATGTACAGGAGCTGACCGTCCCGCAGGAGCGCGATCGAGGGAGACGAGTGGGGGTACCCGGTGAAGTAGCTGCGCGCGCGGTCGGTGGCCTCGATGTCGCCGCCGGCAAACACTGTCCCGACGGCGTCAGGTTTCACGGGATGCGTGAGAGCCTGGGCGATGCCCGGCCGCGCCTTGCCGGCCGCGCACCCGCACATGGAATTCACGACGATCATTACCGTCCCCCGTGGCGCCTGCACGAACGCGTCGACCTCGCCTGGTGTTCGCAGTTCCTGCACGCCGTGGCGTGTCAGCTCTTCACGCATGGGACCGATGAAAGACTCCGGATAGGGCATCGTCTGTTCTCCTGTGCCTGGCCTTGCCGGACGGCTCGCCGGAACGGCGGCACCCCTGCATCTTACGGTATGCATGGCTCGTAGGCGACCTCCAGCGGCTGTGGTACTCTCCCCGCCGCGATCGTTCGGTGTGGGAATGCACCGACAAGACAGGAGCGTGCGTGAAGGGGCAGGAAACGTTCTCATCACGGTGGGGGCTCATAGCGGCCGGTCTCGGAATGGCTGTCGGCACGGGGAACCTGTGGCGGTTCCCGCGCATTGCCGCGCAGAACGGCGGCGCTGCCTTCCTGATTCCCTGGATGGTCTTTCTCTTCACCTGGTCGCTGCCACTCCTGATCGCGGAGTTCGCGATTGGACGTGGCATGCGGCGGGGGGTCGTCGGCTCCTTCACCAGGCTCGTGGGGCCCCGGTACGCCTGGATGGGGGGCTGGGTCGCAGTCGTGACGGTGATGATCCTCTTCTACTACTCGGTCGTCACCGGGTGGACGCTGAAGTATCTCGTCGCCTCGCTCACGGGCGAGCTCCGCGGCGTGGAGCCCGGCGAATACTGGAGCGCGTATGTGGAGTCGGGGTGGGGGCCGGTCCTGTTCCACGTCATCGCTGCGCTGCTCGGCGGCTTCGTCATCCTTCAGGGGGTGGTGAAGGGCATCGAACGGGCGAACAAGATCCTGATCCCGAGCCTCTTCGTGCTGCTGATCGTCGCAGCGGTCCGGTCCGTCTCGCTGCCCGGCGCCGAACGGGGGCTCGAGTTCCTGTTCAACCCTGATCTCTCCTCGCTGGCGCACTACAGAACCTGGCTGGAGGCCCTGTCGCAGTCCGCCTGGTCGACCGGGGCTGGCTGGGGCCTGATCCTCACCTACGGCATGTACCTCCGCCGTACCGATGACGTCGTGCTCAACTCGGCCACCATCGG
>Ga0183260_10000770_pt1 | contig 27176 bp, 27 predicted proteins | sample AntDrymUQ4972206_2_FD_129768 | JGI IMG/M metagenome (GOLD analysis project Ga0183260, IMG submission 129768) | Polar desert sand microbial communities from Dry Valleys, Antarctica - metaG UQ497 (22.06) (version 2) (version 2) | ecosystem: Environmental > Terrestrial > Soil > Desert | place... | reverse complement strand
GCGTCCCGATCGCCACGGGCGCCCCGAACCCAGCCACGCGGGTCACGCGGAGGAACGGGGCGAACGCCCCGGCGAGCTCCGCTGCGGCGACCGCGGCAGCCGCAGCGAACAGGCCGCGCAGGATCTGACGCCGCGGGAGCGAACGACGATCGGTCGGGGTCCGGATCACCGGCCCACCCTACTACGCTGACGTAGCAGGCCAAACCATCGCCTAGGACGGGAGGCGGCGCGCGTAGTACTCGAACGCCGAGCGGAGCGCGCCGGGCCGGTAGATCTGCTCGCGCTTGCGCAACGCTTCGTCCGGCGGCGTGTGCCTCACGTCCCGCCCTCCGGACTCGGCGAGGAGCTGGATCTCGGCGGCGCGCTCGAGGAGGATCGCTCCGACGCACGCCTCCGCGACGTCAGTGCCGGCGGTGGCGATGCCGTGATTCCGCAGGAACATGCCGCGCCCGGGGCCGAGCGTCCGCGCGACGACCCGGCCCTGGGCCGCGGTGCGGACGAGCTCTGTGAACTCCTCGAGGACGGGCACGTCGGGCGGCCAGAAGTAGCAGGCCTCATGGCTCACCGGACGCAGCGCCGAGCCGCGCGCCGCGAGCGCGATGCTGAACCGCGGATGCGTGTGCACGACCGCAGCGACATCGGAGCGTGCCCGCATGATCTCCGCGTGGATCGGATATTCGCTATGACGCGGGTGATCGCCCGCGAGCACATCGCCGTCGAGATCCACCAGGATCAGGTGTTCCTCGCGAATCTCCTCGAGACCGAGCCAGGCGGGATTCATCCAGAAGCGGTCCCAGCCCGGGAGGCGCGCGGTGACGTGGCCGTAGACGCTGTCGCCCTGGCCGTTGGCCGCCAGGATCCGGCACGCGAGCGCGAGATCCCGCTTCAGCTGCCCCTCGTCTTCAGCTGCCCCTCGTCGCCACGGGCGTCGGCGGGTGTGAGTGGCGGAGCGGTCATGCCGCGGGCCGCACGCGCGGGTCGCCGAGACCGAGCGCCCCCCCGGCTTCGCGCGCTCGACAGCGCGACGGCAAGGTAGGCGAGCACGCTTCCCGCAGCGAGAACCTGGATCATCGGCGCGAGCCCGATCGCGTTCCCGACGACCCTCGCGAGCACTGGCCCGATGATCCCGCCGATGTCGAGCCCCGCGTTGTAGACACCAGATGCGACGCCGACGTTGCGGCCCTCAGCGCGAAGCTCGGCGACCATCGCCGCGCTCGTCACGCGAAGCAGACCACGGCAGACGCCGGTGACGAAGAAGACGACCGCGAGCGCGGCGAAGGAGCCGAAGAAGGGGGTACCAGGAGGGACCGGGGTTCCGCTTCCTGGCGACCCGCGGCGGTCGTCCGCCGCTCGCGGCCACACCGCGCCGTGACCTCGCGATCGTCCGCGAGCGCGCCCGGCTGGTGCGCATCTTGCGCGAGGAGGGCCTCGATGCCGCGCTGGCACTCGGTCGCTGCAGCCGGGCGAGCCTGTTCCGCTGGCAGGCAGCGTTCGCGCGGGGCGGCCCCGCCGCGCTCATCCCGCGCCGCTGCGGTCCACGCCTGCCGCCGGTCAAGCATCCGGCCTGGCTCGAGCAGGTCGTGATCGCGGTGCGTCTCGCGACGTACTGGAACGCCAAACGGATCTCGGCCGAGCTGCGCCGCCGCGAGATCGCCTTGGTCGGGCAGTGGTGGATCGAGCGACTCTTCGACGACCTCGGCACCGCCCGGCCCTCCGGGCCGCGCGAGCGCGGCCCCCGCTACGAGCGGGCGAGCCCGAACTCGCTCTGGCGCATCGATCTCAAGGGCCCCTTCTTCATCCAGCTCCCCGGCGGCCGCTACGTGAAGACGTACCTGGTCGGCCTGGTCGATGACCACTCCCGCTACGTGCTCGGCCTGCGCATCCAGACGACCCAGGCCGCCGCGCCGATCCTCGCCTGGATGCGCGACTGTTTCGAGCTCTGCGGCCGCCCGCTCGACCTCATGAGCGACAACGGCTCGCCCTTCGTGGTCTGGATGCCGGGGGTGCTCACCCAGTTCGGCAAGACCCTGCGCGAGCTCGCGATCCGGCACATCCGCACCCAGGTCAACTCGCCCTGGACGAACGGGAAGATCGAGGCCTTCTGGGCCGCGCTCAAGCGCGAGGTGCTCGACCGCGAGATCTTCCGCTCCCTGGCAGACGCCGAAGCGGCGCTCGAGCGCTTCGCCCGTACTACAACTACCACCGGCTGCACGGCGAGATCGGCTGGCTGACGCCCGCCGAGCGCTACGACGGCACGCCCTTCACCGACCGCGGCTTCGAGAACATCCCCGCCCTCGCGCACCTCCAAGGCTGGCTGGAGGACCTCCGTGCGGCGGCCTAATGCAGTCTCAATGACCGCCGGGAACTTCACCTAGCCGCTTGCGTCTAGCGCTTGCGCGGGAGCCACCTGCACGAGTTTCGTGCGCGCACGGGCCGACCGCCCGCGCGGCCGTCTTGGCCGCAGCTGTGATGCCGGCGTCGCCGAGCACGAGACGATCACTGCGCGTCGGTCCCGCGCGCGCGGAGGGCGCTGAGGATCTTCTCGGACGTGATCGGAAGGCTCCAGACGCGAACGCCGACCGCGTCGTGCACCGCATTCGCAACGGCGGGGCCGACCGCCGCGTTCGCGAGCTCGCCGACCGACTTCGCGCCGAAAGGTCCGGGTCCGGCGTCGCTCGTGAGGACCTCGATCCGGAGCGGCGGGATGTCCGAGACCGTCGGGATCTTGTACTCGCCGAGGTTCGTGGTGACGACCCGCCCGTCCTCGACCACGAGCTCCTCCATCAGGGTCTGGCCGAGCCCGTACACGAAGCCTCCTTCGAGCTGTCCGCGGTGCGCGACGGGATTGATGACCGTGCCGGTGTCGGCCACGAGGAGGGCGTCGACAACACGCACCTCGCCGGTCTCGCGATCCACGCGGACCTCGATGACGTATCCGTACACGCTGTACAGCTCGGGACCGCGGCCGTAGTCCATGTCGTAGCTACCCACGACGCGCAGGCCCGCGGCCTGGTGAAGCGCGTCGGCGATCACGGCGTCGGGGTCCGTCTCGCGGAGCCGCACGCGGAGCCGCCGCGCCGCGTCGAGCGCGGCGCCGCCGACGACGGGAGTGACGCGGCTCCCGCCGACGCCGGGGTCGACCGGGGCCTCCGCCGTGGTCCCGCGCCGGACGCGCACGCGGGCCAGCGGGAGGTCGAGCTCCGCCGCGACGACCCGTTGGATCATCGTGTGCGCGCCGCCACCCTGATCGGGCACGCCGGTGAGCAGCGTGACCGTTCCGTCCGGTCCGACCTCGAGGATGACGCTCGTCTTGCCGCGGCCGACGTGTCGCGCGCAGAAGCTCAGTCCGCGGCCATGGCCCGCCGGGAGCGGCGAGCCCCACTGCGAGACCTCCCCGAGCCGCGACAGCACCGCCGGGCCGAGCGGGTCCGCCCAGTGCTCGCCGAGCACGTCGAGGTCACCTGGGCGAAGCACGTTTCGGAGTCGCATCTCGAGCGGGTCGATGCCGAGGGCCCTCGCGATGAGGTCGAGGTGCGACTCTGCCGCGAACGAGTTCTGCGGCTGCCCGGGCGCCCGCGCGTGCCCCGCGGGCACCGCGTTCGTGTACACGCTCAACGCTTCGATCCGGGCGTTCGGCACCCGGTAGCCGGCGAGCGTGAGCAGGGCGTCGCCGGGGAGCAGATGGGGCACGGGCTTGCCCGCCGCGTACGCACCTCCGTCCAGGAGGACGCGCGCCTCGTGCGCGAGGATCTCGCCGGACGCGCTGACTCCGGTGCGCAGGGTGATCGACGCGGCATGCCGGGGGTTCGTTGCCTGGAGGTCGTCCGCGTAGCGCCAGGCCGACCGGACCGGCCGGCCTGTCGCGCGTGCCAGGAAGTACAGCGCGAACTCGTCGATGGACAGACCCTTGCCCCCGAAATCCCCGCCGATGTGGCCCGCGTCGACGACGATGCTCGCCTCGGGGATCCCGAGCCCGCGCGCGAGCTGGGCGCGCAGGGTGAACGGCGACTTGTTCGTCGTAATGACGTGCACGATGCCGTCCTCGATCCACACTGCGCTCGCCCGCGGCTCGAGGTACGCCTGATGTGTGCGGGGGGTCGTGAAGGTGTGCTCGAAGACGCGGGCCGCGCTGTGCATCGCGTCTGCGGGATCGCCGTGCTCGTGCACGACGTGGCCGTGCAGGTTCGGGTGCGTCAGCGGCGCGAGCGGTGGCCCGAGCAGCGGGTAGCTTGCGAGATCCGGATGGAGGACAGGGGCATCTGCGGCCAGCGCGGCTTCGGGTCCGAAGACCGCGGGGAGCTCCTCGTACGTCACGTTCACGAGGCTCGCCGCCGCCTCCGCGATCGCGCGCGAGTCCGCGGCCACCGCCACGACGCGATCGCCGACGAAGCGCGCACGATCCCAGGCCAGGACCGGCCAGTCGAGCAGCCGGCGACCCAGCCGCGCGGGCGCGCAGTCGCGCCCCGTGATCACGGCGCGCACTCCGAGAAGCGCGCGCGCCTCGGTCGCGTCGACGTCCACGACGCGTGCGTGCGGGTGGGGGGACGGGACGAACGCCGCCCAGAGCGCACCCGGAAGCACCGCATCGGCCGCGTAGCGAGCCGCGCCTGTCACCTTCGCGCTCCCTTCGAGGCGCGACTCCGGCAGGTCGAACACCTGGCGCGCGTCCGACCGTTCCGGAGTCGCGGTCACGGTCGCGCGGCCGCGGCGCGCTCGAGGTTGCGCGCGAACTCGCCGATGATCTGGTCCGCCTTGCGCTTGATGATCGGCTGCCCGAGCTCGCCGAGCCGGCCGAGGATCCGCGCTTCCGTCTCGAGCCGCAGCTCGGTCAGGTCGCCGGCCCGCCCGAGCGACAGCGCGACCGTCGCCGCGACGCCGCTCGCACTCCCCCTGTCGGCGGCGTCGAGGCGCATGGACGCGGTGCCCGCCTCCTCGTCGCGCTCGACGATCGCGAGCTGCCCCTCCAGGCGCACGCGGATGGGCCCGACCTGCACGCGCAGGGCGCCGCGGTAGGCGTCGTCGTCGAGCGCGGTCACTGCCTCGGCACCAGGCACGCAGGCGGCGACGCGCGGAATGTCCATGAGCAGCTCCCACAGCACCGCGCGCGACGCGGCGATCCGCACCGTGTGCTCGAAGCGCACTATGCGTCCCGCAACGTCGCGATCGCGCGACGGGTGCAGACCGCGGCCATCTCGCGCTTGTATGCCGCGCTTCCTCGGGCGTCGCCCAGCGGATCGATCTCCTGCGCGACCAGCGCGGCCGCATCGGAGATGGCGTGATCCGTGAGCGCGTGGCCGACGAGCGCGCGCTCGACGGCCCGCGCGCGCACCGGCGTCGATCCCACGGAGCCGAGGCAGACACGCGCGTCGGAGCAGCGGCCGTCCTCTGCCACGGCAAGACGCACGGCGACGGAAACGGTCGCGTAGTCGTCCTCCGTCCGCGGCAGGAACTTGAGGTAGGTCGCGCGCGCGCGCGGCGCCAGCGGCGGCAGGCGGATCCCGACGATGAGCTCCCCTGGCACGAGCGCGGTCTCGAAGATGTCACGGAAGAGCTCGCCCAGCGGCAGGGTCCGCCTCGTGAGGCCGCGAGCGATCTCGACCGTGGCGTCGAGGGCCACGAGCATGGGCGGTGGGTCCTGCGCCGGGTCGGCGTGCGCGAGGTTGCCGCCGAGCGTCGCCTGATTGCGGATGCGGACCGTCGCGACGGAGGCGAAGGCCAGCGCGAGCGCCGGGGAGTGGGCGGCGACCTCCGGATGGGTCTCGATCGCGCGGAGCGTCGTCATCGCGCCGAGCCAGAGCCCGCCGTCCTCCAGCCGGCGCACGCCGCGCAGCTCCGCAAGGCGGCCGAGGCCGACCACCTTCTCCGGCCGCAGCAGACCCTGCTTGTACATGAGCACGAGCGCGGTGCCGCCGGCGAGCGCGTGGGCGTCAGGTCCGCCGCGTGCGAGGAGGTCAGACGCCTCGGCCAGCGAGCCGGGGACGACGTAGTCGAAGCTCATCGGCCGTCCCCCTCGGCAGCGCCGGCCTGGACGGCCGCGATCGAGCGGAGGATACCGTAGTAGCCGGTGCAGCGGCAGAGGTTCCCCTTCATCCAATCGCGCACCTCCGCCTCGTTCGCGCGCGGGGACGCCGCGAGGAGCGCCGATGCGGAGATGAGCTGGCCGGGCGTGCAGATCCCGCACTGGAAGCCTCCGTGCACCAGGAAGGCGTCCTGGAGCGCGGCGCCGCCAGGACGATCCGCGAGCCCTTCGATCGTCACCACCGAGCGTCCGTCGACGAGGATCACCGGGAGCAGGCAGGCGGAGACCACCTCATCGTCGACGAGGACGCTGCAGAGTCCACAGACGCCGATGCCACAGCCCTCCTTCGTCCCGGTGAGGGCGAGGTCCTCCCGCAGGAGGTCGAGGAGCAGGCGGTCCGCCGGCACCTCGCGCTCGAGCGCGGTGCCATTCACCCTGACGCGGACCCGGTGCGTGCTCACGACCGGCTCAGTATGCTTACTGTCTACAGATGGTGACGGACGGATGGTGACGGACACGACAAGCCTTGCGGCGATCCCGACCGAGCGGATCGTCGACAACCGCACCTACTGGGATCCGCGCGTCTTCGAGCTGGAGATGGAGCGCATCTTCCGCAAGGCCTGGCTCTTCGCGTGTCACGAGAGCGAGGTCCGGCAGGCCGGCGACTACATCACGACCCAGCTCGCGCAAAGCCCCGTGCTCGTGGTGCGTAACCGCTCGGGACGGCTCCGTGCCTTCTACAACACCTGCCGGCACCGGGCGAGCCTTGTCGTGAAGGACGAGAGCGGCCACTGCAGCTCGTTCCGCTGTCCCTACCACTTCTGGGTCTACTCGCTCGAGGGCGAGCTCATCGGCATACCCGATGAGGCGGCGTACGACGGGACGGGCTTCCGCAAGCAGGAGTTCCCGCTCGTCGAGCTCGCGTGCGATTCGGTCCTCGGGCTCGTCTTCGTGAACATGAGCGCGCGCCCCGCACCGCTCGCGGATTGGCTCGGCCCCGCCGCGATCGAGGTGCTCGAGACGCCGCTCGGGAACGGCGAGTTCGAGGTCTTCAACCGGAAGAAGATCCCGGTGAAGGCGAACTGGAAGGTCTGGGCTGAGAATTCGCGCGACGGATATCACGTGCCGTTCGTGCACCCGTTCTTCCGCCGCGCGAGCCCGCCCGGTCCGTACACGATCCTGGACAACGGCCACGCCGTGCAGCGCCTCGGCATGGACCCGAAGGGCATCGAGCCCAAGCTCTGGGAAAAGCTGCAGCTCCATCCGCTGCCGGGGCTCGGGATCGGCGAAGGCTACATCATCAACATCTTCCCCGACCTCGGCATCACCGTGAGGTCGAACGTCGTGTCCATCGACACGCAGATCATTGATGGCCCGGACGCGGTGACGATGTACGGCCGCCAGCTCGGACTGGTGGGCGACGATGCCGAGGTCCGCGATGCTCGCAAGCTGAGCTGGCTCACCTGGTTCAATAACCCAGTCGAGCTGGAGGACCACCCGATCTTTGAGGGCCAGCAGAAGGGAGCTTCGTCGCGCGCGGTCCGCTACAGCATCATCGCGCGGGGCCGGGACACCACGACCGGACTGCGCGGCGACGACAATCGCCTTCGGCATTTCTGGGTGCAGTGGCGGGCCATGATGGGGCTGGAGGCGAACTCGCTCGACCCGATCGAGTTGTGACGGCGACGACGGCCGAGGGCCCGCGCCCCGCACCGCCGCTGCTGCGCATCGCCGACCTTGGGCGCTTCCGCGGTCCGGACCGGCACCTCGAGCTCGTGGACGGACACCTTTTCGTCTCCGCGCTCGACACGCCGTATCTCGAGCGCACGACTGCGAACGTCCACGCCATCCTCGACCGGGCGGCCAAGCCGGGGCGGACCGTCCGCGCGAACGAGGCGATCGTCTTCAGCGACACGACCCTCGTCGTGCCCGACGTGAGCGTGCGGAGGGGCGGCCCCGGCAGCGTGCTCGAGCTCGTGCTCGAGGTGCGCAGCGATTCGACGGAGCGCTACGCCCTCGGCCCGAAGCGGCTGGTGTATTCGCGCGAGCAGGTCGGCGAGTACTGGTTCCTCGACCCGCGGGCAGGACATCTCCTCGTCTTCCGCCGCGAAGGCGGCGCGCCGGACTACGGCTGGCCGCCGCTCGAGCACGGCGAGGGTGATGACGTGACACACGCCGCGCTCGCGCGCCCCGTCAGAGTGGCGGAGCTCATCGTGGCGGAGGTGCCGGAGTGACCTCGACCCTCATCAAGAACATCGGAGCGCTCGTGTCCGGCGACCTCGCACACCCTCTGCTTGGGGCGGACTCCCTCTTCATCGAGGACGGCCGCTTCACGGAGGTCGGCACCAAGCGCACCGACGCCGACGTCGTGATCGACGCCGACGGCCTCACGGTGACGCCCGGCCTCATCGACTCGCACGTTCACCCGACGTTCGGCGACCACACGCCCGTCGCGAACAGTGTCGGCTGGATCCGCGCCTACCTGCACGGCAGCGGGACGACGACGATGGTCTCGGCCGGCGAGCAGCACATCCCGGGTCTGCCCTACGACCCGCCGGACGCGCAGGTCCTGAAGTACGAGGCGATCCTCGCGCGCAAGGCCTGGTCGACACAGCGCCCAGGCGGCGTGAAGGTCCGCGCGGGCACGATGCTCGCCGTCCCGGGGCTGGTGGAGCGCGATTTCGACGACCTTGCCGCCGCAGGGTGCACGAACATGAAGTTCATCTTCTATCCGTTCCACCGCGACCCTGAGGAGGGCAAGTCCTACATCCGCTGGGCGCGCGCGCGCAACATCGTGACGAAGGTGCACACGGGCGGCGTATCGCGTTCGGGCGTCTCGCAATCCGCGTTCGCGAAGGAGATCCTCATGCTCGAGCCCGACGTCGCCGCTCACATCACCGGCGGGCCGATCGCGATGTCGGCCGCGGACATGGAGACGATCGTCCGCGAGTCGAAGTGCTGGCTCGAGGTCGTGAGCGGCGCGAACTACCGGCGCAACTACGAATTCTACGAGATCGCGAAGCGCCATAAGGTCTGGGACCGCGTCATCTTCGGGACCGACACGCCGTCCGGCGCGGGGATCATGCCGCGCGGGATGCTCCGCAACCTGCTGTTCCTCTCAGGCGTCCACAAGATCGGCGCGGCCGAAGCGATCTGCATGGCGAGCGGGAACGTCGCGAAGGCGCACCGGCTCGAAGAGGGCACCATCGCCCCCGGCAAGCCCGCGGACCTTGTGATCATGGGTCACGTCAAGGGCTCGGTCGCGAGCGACGCGCTCGGCTCCATTGAGGAGGGCGACCTGCCGGGGATCTCCTGCATCCTCGTCGACGGCAAGATCGTCGTTCGCGATCGCGCCGAGCAGACGCCGCCACCTGAGCGCATCGTGAGGATCGTGAAGGAGAGCTAGCGTGCGCGTCAGCGCCGGCGCGGGACGCTACACGGCGACGAGGCGGGCGGCGGCGAGCCGTTCCACCTGCTCGCGCGTCCGCGCGATGTGACGCTCGAGCTCCGCGCGGGCGAGGCGGAGATCGCGCCGCCGCAAGGCAGTGAGGATCGCCCGGTGCTCGGCCTGCGCTTCTTTCGAGCGCTCGACTCCGCGCCCTGAGCTCCATAGCTGTAGGTAGCGTTCGTTCCGCGACGCGAGCTGCCCGACCAGGCCGATGGTGAGCTGGGCGCCGGACGGCTCGTAGAGCGCGCTGTGGAACTCCCGGTTCTTCTGGAGCCACGGCCGGTGCTGGCGCACCGTCTCCATCTCGTCGAGGAGCTTCTCGAGCCGTCCGATGAGCGCGGCGTCGATCCGGGGGAAGGCCTCGCGCAGGAGATGGCTTTCGAGCAGCGTGCGGATCTCGAAGATCTCGCGGATCCGCTCGATCGTGAGCACGCTGACGCGCACGCGGTGGTGCGCTTCGACGGTGATGAGCCCCTCCGCGTGCAGCTGGCGCAGGGCTTCGCGGACAGGGACGCGCGAGACGCCGTAGTGCCCGGCAAGAGCGACCTGGCTGAGCACCTCGCCGTCCTGGAACCTGCCGCCGAGGATGGCCTCGCGGAGCGACTCGGCGATGTGGTCCGGCGTCGTGCGGCGCGCCGAGAGCGCTGCGCCACGCTTCAGCGACGCGAGGCCCTTGTCCACGCTCGGAACTGTATACTCGATGCACTTTCGCAGATCGTTCGCGCGCGGACGGAGGTAGGCGATGGCTCTTCCCTATCGGCGCGGTGAGATCAAGGAGCGCGCGAAGGAGCAGTGGCGGGGCGCGTGCAACGTCACCCTCCCCTCCTTCAATGAGGACTTCAGCGCGCTGAACGAGGCGGCCATCCGCCACGACGTGCGCCGGGCCGCTGAGCTCGGATACTGGGGCACCCTCGTCGCGTCCGAGTGCGGCACGACGTTCGACGAATACGTGCGCTTCATGGAGGTCGCCAGGGAGGCGGCGCCGCCGGCCTTCAAGCTGGTCTGTCATGCGAGCTTCAACAGCGGCGCCGAGGGCATCCGCGCGGCGAAGGCCGCTGAGGACCTCGGCTTCGAGGCGGCGCTCCTCTCCTACCCGCAGTCCTTCAAGGCGAAGAGCGCGCAGGACATCGTGGCCTTCACCCGCGAGTTCACCGAGCAGACCGACCTCGCGCTGATCGTGTTCGCCGTGACCACCTGGGGGTTCCGCGGGATCCACCCGAGCCAGTTCCCGCCGGAGGCGCTCGCCGAGATGGCGCGCTTCGAGACTACCGCGGCGATCAAGTACGAGGCGGGCCAGCCCGGGATGGTGGCGGGCCTCGCCGAGGTCCTGCGGAAGTGCTCGAAGCACGCGCTCGTCTGCGTCCCGCTCGAGCAGTACGCCCCCGCGCTCGTCGACTGGTTCGGGATGCAGTGGATGGGCACGAGCTCCTACGAGACCTACGGGGACCGCGTTCCGCGCTGGTTCCGCCTGCTGCACGAGGGCAAGTGGGATGAGGCCATGGAGCTCTACTGGAGCTATCAGGCGGCACGCGAGGCGAAGACCGCGTTCCACCAATCCTTCGCCGGGGCGAACCTCATCCACCGCGCCGGCTGGAAGTACCTCGGCTGGCTGCAAGGATTCAACGGCGGCCTGCTACGCATGCCGCAGATGCGGCTCAACGGCGGCCAGATGAAAGCGCTCCGCACCGGGCTGCAGTCGTCGGGGTTTGATCTGCCGAAGGACGACGACGGATTCATCGCCGGGCGGATCTCCGCGGCCAACTCGGTCCCCGTCAGCGCATGACCCTCCTGTTCCGGGCCGAGGACCTGGAATGGGTGGACGACGCGCTGGCCCTCCGGGCGATGGAAGCGTCGTTCGACGCCGAGGCCGCCGGGAAGGTCACGGTCCCGAAGCGCGTCGACACGCGCTTCGGAAGGGGCTTCTTGCGAGTGATGCCCGCCATCCTCGGCGACGTGATGGGTCTCAAGGTCATGACGCTCGTGGAAGGTCTCGGCACGAGGTACGTCGTCCTTCTGTACGACGTCGCTTCGGGAGCGCTGCTCGCGATCTTCGACGCGGACGAGCTCACGCGACTTCGGACCGCGGCGGTCACGGCGCTCGCCGCGCGGGCTCTGGTACGCAAGCCGCCACAGCATCTCGGCATGATCGGCACCGGCTTCGAGGCAGAGGCGCAGGTGCGGGCCGTCGCGAGCCTCTGGCCAGGGTGCACGGTCGCCGTCTACAGCCCGACGCAGGAGAACCGCGAGCGATTCGCGCAGCGCGCCGCGCGCTCCCTCGGCCGTCCGGTCGAGGCCGCCGGCTCGGCCGCCGAGGCCGTGGCCGGCGCGGAGGTCGTGCTGCTCGCGACGAAGTCGAAGCAGCCGGTGGTAGAAGGAGCGGCGCTCGCCCGCGGTGCGGTCGTCCTGTCCATCGGCGCGACCCGCCTTGATCTGCGCGAGCTCGACACCGCGACGCTCGAGCGCGCGGGGACGGTCGTCGGAGACGACCCGGCGCAGCTCGCGAGCGAGTCCGGGGATATCGCGGAGGCCTTCAAGGCTGGCGTGCTCGGGCCGGAGCGCGTCGTCGCGCTCGCGGCGGTCCGCTGCGACCTCGGGCTCGTGCGGACCGACGCGACGCGTGACCTCGTCGTTTTCAAGTCCGTCGGGACCGCGCTGCAGGACCTCGCCCTCGCGCGCGCGGTGCGCGAGGCCGCCGCGGGCCGCGGCCTCGGGACGGACATCGGCGAGGTGACGCGCCTCAAGGAGTTCGCGCCCGCACCCGCGGAGCGGCAGAAGGCACCGGCCCGATAGGCTCCGCGTCATGAGCGCAGTCCGCCTCGCGGCGGTCGGGATCGCGGTGCCCGCCCCCGAGCGGACCGCCGACTTCCTCCGCGAGATGCTCGAGTTCGAGATCCTGCCCGACGGGAACGGCGCCTTCGACGTGACGGCCGAAGGGGAGTATGGGCTCGGCGCGCCGCCCCGCATGCTCACGCTGCGGCAGGGGAGCGAGCTGGCGGTCACCGAGATAGTCTTCGAGGGGAACGCGGAGCAGGAGCTGCGCGACCCCGAAGGTCTGCTCGTCCGTGTGACCCGCCGCGCCGCGCCGCTCGGACGCACGCTCGCGCCTTCCGACATCCGCCCGCGGCGCCTCGGACATGTGAACCTGGCCGTTCGGGAGCCCGCGCGCGAGGCGGCATTCTACGTGGATCGTCTCGGGCTCCGGCTGTCAGAGCAGATCGGCGAGATCATCTTCTTCCTGCGCGCGGGCTCAGATCACCACAACTTCGGCCTGAGGGGCGGCGGAGAGCGACCGACGGTACACCACGTCGCGTTCGAGATCGCCGGGTGGGAGAGCTTCCGCACCATCTGCGATCGCGTCGCCACGCGTGGGCACGTGGTCGAGTACGGCCCCGGGCGCCACGGTCCCGGGCACAACCTCTTCGTCTACCTGGTGGACCCGTCAAGCGGGCTCCGCATCGAGCTCTTCGCCGACATGGCGCACATCGACGACGAGGACGCCTACCAGGTCGTGCGGTGGACCAGCAGCGACCGCGCCCGCACGGTGAACCGCTGGGGGCCGCAGCCGCCGGACAGCTTCCTGCGGTGAGCGCGGAGGCGTTCGCTGGCCAGGTCGCCATCGTCACCGGTGGCTCCGGGGGCATCGGGGCCGCGGTGTGCACCGCACTCCTCGCCGGCGGCGCCCGGGTCGCCTCGCTGAGCCGCTCGAACGGGCCGGCTGGCACGGAGACCGTGCGCTGTGATGTCACCTCGGAGAACGACGTCGCTCGGGCCGTCGGCATCGTCGAGGCGCGGCTCGGGCCGGCCGAGCTGCTCGTCTGCTCCGCCGGGATCGTGTCGGAGCGGCCGGTCGCCGAGCTCACCCTCGCCGACTGGCGTCAGGTGCTCGACGTCTCCCTCACCGGCACGTTCCTCACCTGCCAGGCGGTGCTGCCGGCGATGCTCCGCGCGCGGCGCGGGCGCATCGTCGCGCTCTCCTCCGGCTACGCGACGAAGGGCTACCGGCATGGCGCGCACTACGCCGCGGCGAAAGCGGGGATCGAGGCCTTCGTGAAGTCACTCGCCCTCGAGGTCGCGGAGTCGGGCATCACGGTGAATGCCGTCGCGCCAGGACCGGTGGCGACGCCGATGCTCGACCACTTCGAGCCGGGCCGGCGCGAGCGCACCTTGAGGCTCATCCCGCAGGGCCGGATCGGCGAGCCCGACGACGTCGTGGGTCCCGTGCTGTTCCTGCTCAGCGCAGAGAGCCGCTACATGACCGGCCAGGTGGTCCATGTGAACGGCGGAATGCTCATGCCCTAGGGGTCAGAGCGCCGTTTTCGCGCCGCCTGACCGTCCTGTTGCTCCGCGTCGCCCGCAGGAGCGGCCGACGGGAAGTGTCTACACTATCCATCTTGGTCCGGCCGGCCGCCGGACCGCTTTGGGAGGGACTCGGATGAGATCAGCGCTCCGCGGGCTCACGATCGCGCTCCCCACGCTCGCGCTCATCGTCAGCGCGTGCGGAGGCGGGACCGTGTCACCGGGCCCCGCGACCGCCGCGCCGGCCGGAGGCCCGACGGCCGCCGCCACCGTGCCGGCGACGCCGGTCGAGATCCGCTTCGGCCACGGGACCGCGGCGGAGGAGCAGGCCTGGCTCATGATCGCGAAGCCGGACGTCACCCCGAATCAGGGCAAGTGGTACACGTTGAAGGTCACCCAGTTCCGCGCCAGCGACGAGCGGCTCTCCGCCTTCGAGGCGGGACAGCTCGACGCCGGCACGATGCCCGTCGCCACGGCACTCTTCGCCGCCGACAAGGGCGTCCCGATGAAGCTCATGGCGAGCATCATCCGCGAGTCGGTGAGCCCGTCATCGTTCAAGACGACGTTCCTCGCGCTCGATACTTCGGGGATCAAATCGGCGAAGGACCTCAAGGACAAGACGATCGGCGTCGTGGGCTTCAAGACCGCGACGGAGTCCTGGAGCCGCGCGGCGGCGGCAAGCGCGGGGCTCGACCCGGCGAAGGACATCAAGCTCGTCGTCGTCGGCTTCCCCGCGATGGGCGAGGCGCTGCGCACGAAGCGCATCGACGTCGGCGCCTTCCCGCAGCCCTTCTACGCGATCGAGAAGGCCAGGGGCGGGGTCGCCGACGCGTACACCTCGCGGACCGGCGCACCGTACGACGAGGACAACCTCAGCCTGATGTTCAATCCGGACTTCGTGGCGAAGCACCCCGGCGTCGTGCGGGCGTTCCTCTCGGACTTCGTCGCCGCGACGAAGTACTACCTCGCGAACGAGAAGACGGCGCGTCAGACGCTCATCGACAAGAAGTTCGTCGCCACGGCCCCCGACGTCTACCTGAACATGCTCGACTACAGCCGGCCGGCTGACGGCAAGCTCTCGCTCGACGGCCTCAAGAAGCATCACGACGAGCTGCTGAAGGCGGGCTGGATCGCGAAGGCGGTCGACCTCACGAAGCTGGTGGACCAGAGCTTCCTGCCATAGCGTCGCCCAGGTGATCGTCGAGGTCGAGCGCGTCTCGAAGGAGTTCGCTCGCGGTGAGCAGCGAGTCCTCGCCGTCGACGACGTGAGCCTCACGGTCGCCGAAGGCGAATTCGTGACGATCGTGGGGCCGAGCGGATGCGGCAAGAGCACGCTGCTGCATCTGCTCGGGGGCTTCCTCGAGGCGAGCTCGGGCACGATGCGCGTCGACGGCAACGTGGTGACCCGACCCGGCCCGGACCGCGGGATGATGTTCCAGGACCTCGCGCTGTTCCCCTGGCGGACCGTGAGCGGCAACGTCGGCTGGGCGCTCGAGGTGCAGGGCCGGCCCGCCGCGGAGCGCGTTCAGGTCACCGATCGATACCTGCAGCTCGTCGGGCTGCGCTCCTTCAAGAACGCGTTCCCGCATGAGCTCTCCGGCGGGATGAAGCAGCGCGTGGCGCTCGCGCGCGTGCTCGCGTTCGACCCGGCGGTCCTGCTCATGGATGAGCCCTTCGGCTCGCTCGACGCACAGACCCGCGAGCTCATGCAGGAGGAGCTGCAGCGGATCTGGGCCACGACGCGCAAGACCGTCCTCTTCGTGACGCACGACATCGACGAGGCGGTCTACCTGGGCGACCGGGTCATCGTCTTCACCGCGCGGCCCGGCCGCATCAAGGCCGACCTCGCGATCGACCTGCCGCGTCCCCGGCCGATCGAGCTGAAGAAGTCGCCGGCCTTCTTCGAGCATCGGAACCGCGTGTGGGACCTCCTGCGCGAAGAGGTGCTCCGCGCGCGCGACGAGGAGAGCGCGTGAGGAGGGCCGCTGAAGGGCTTGCGATCCCGGTCGCGGTCCTCGCGGTCTGGGAGGCGCTCTCGGCGACCGGCGTGCTCCCGCGGTACGTCTCGAGGCCCTCGGCCGTGGGCGCCGAGCTCTCGCAGCTCGTCGGCTCGGGCGACGTCGTACAGCACGCCGCGGTGAGCCTCTACCGCTCGATGGCGGGCCTCGCGATCGGGGCCCTCTCGGGCGTCGTCCTCGGCCTCCTGTCCGGGTCGATCCGTGCGTTCGCGGTGTTCTTCGACCCGCTGGTCTCGTTCACGAACCCCGTGCCGAAGATCGCGATCCTGCCGGTGCTCATCGTCTGGTTCGGCATCACGGACACGTCGAAGATCGTGCTCATCGCGATCACGACCTTCTATCCCTGTTTCATCGCGGCGTACGCCGGCGTGCGCCAGGTCCAGCCGGCGTGGATCTGGGCCGCTCGGAACATGGGTGCGCGCGCGGATCAGGTCTTCCGCAAGGTGATCGTGCCCGCGGCCAGCCCGCACATCCTCGGCGGTCTGCGCATCGCGCTCGCGCTCGCGTTCATCCTCATGTTCGCGTCCGAGGCGATCGGCACGGCGCACCGCGCGGGTCTCGGGTACCTCGTCATCTTCGCCGAGTCGGGCGGCCGCCACGACCTCATGCTCGCGGCGATCACGGCGATCGGGCTCCTCGGCTTCGCGGCGGACCGCCTGCTGCTCCTCGTCGCCAGGCGCGTGCTGCGCTGGCAGCCGGAGGTCTTCCGTGCGTAGGACGCTCCTGCGCGTCGCCTGGCGCGCGTCCTCGGTCGCGCTCGTGCTCGCGCTGTGGGAAGGCGTCGCGCGGTCGGGCCTCGTGAACCCACGGCTCTTCCCGAGCCTCGCCACGATCGGCACGGAGTTCGTCTCGCTCTTCACCACCGGGATCATCTGGGAGCACCTCGGCGCCACGCTCGTGCGCGTCGCGGGCGGGTTCTCGGCAGCCGCGGCCGCCGGGATCCTCCTGGGCTTCGTCATGGCGCGGTTCGTCGTGTTCGGCCGCCTGTTCGAGCCGTTCTTCTCCGCGACCTACCCGGTGCCGCGCGTCGCCGTGTATCCCATCTTTGTGCTCGCGTTCGGCCTCGGACACCTCTCGAAGATCGCGCTCGTCTTCCTCGAGTGCCTGTACCCGATCGCGATCAACACGTACTACGGGACGCGCGCGGTCGATCGCCAGTACGTCTGGGCATCACAGAACATGGGCGCGTCGCCGCGGCAAGTGTTCTGGAAGGTCGTGATCCCCGCCGCCGCGCCTCACATCTTCGCCGGGCTCCGCATCGCGCTGCCCGTCGCCCTCGTCATCGCGGTGATCACCGAGATGATCGGCGCGACCGAGGGCATCGGCTATCTCGTCGCATACGCCGCGGCGTCGCTCTCGCGCGCGCAGGTCTTTGCCGGTGTCCTCGTGATCGCGATCGTGGGCTTCGTCCTGGACCGCGGCATCACGTTCGCGCGTGACCGGCTCATCTTCTGGGAACGGCCGAGCGTCGCGATCGGCTAGCAGCCTGCGGCCGAAGCGCTCTGCCGCTCCGCGGCCCCTAGCGCTCGGAGGCAAGGAGCCGGGCAACCGCCACTACCGCGCACCAGCGACGCGCACGTCGACGAGCGCCGGCCTGCCCTCCGCGAGCGCGGCGGCGGCGGCGCGCAGCGCGGGGGCGAGCTCGTCGCCCGCCCTGATCGGTCCGAACGCCTCGACGCCAAAGCCGCGGGCGATCTGCGTGAAGTCCATTGCGGGCTCCGTCATCCGCTGGCCGATCCAGCTGTTCTCGACCGGCCGACCGCGTGCGCGCGCGACGCGCCCCTGGTGCAGCTCGTCGTTGAGGTAGGTCTGGTTGTTCGCCACGATGAAGAGCGCGGGGAGGCGCTCGTGCGCCGCGCTCCAGAGCGCCGCGGCCGACATCGCGACGTCGCCGTCGCCGAGGATACCGACGGCGACCTGTCCACTGTCGCGCGCCGCGAGCGCGGCGCCGACGGTCATCCCCGGACCCGAGCCGATCCCGCCGCCGCCGTCGCCGCCGAGGTAGCGCCCCGGACCGAGGAGCTCCCAGGCGCCACCCGGCCAGCCGAGCGGCACGCGCGCGATGAGAGTGCGCTCGCGGAGGTCGCCGAGCGCCGCGTGCAGCTCGCCCGCGACGCGCCAGAGGCTGACCGGTCCCTCGTCCCAGTAGGCCCGCCGCTCGCGCTCGCGTCGGGCGTCGAGGTCCGCCTTCCGCGCGCGATGGGCCGCGAGGCGATCCTCGGCCCGTCGCCGGTCCTGCGGCTGATCGCGTTGCAGGCGCTCGACCGCCGCGAGGAGGCGGGCGACCGCGAGGTCGACGTCCGCGAGGATCGGCGTTCCGGCGGCCGGGAGCTCCTGGTGGTCGGCCGACCACGAGCGGAGCGCGAACGGCTCGAGGGACACGTTGATGAGGTGCGGCGCGTCGCGTTCCGAGGCGCCGGCGGCTCGCAAAGTGCCCATCGGGTCGATCCGCTCGAGCGCGAGTACCACGTCGGCGCGGGCCAGGACCGCCGCCTGCTCGGGCCCCGGCTGCCACGCCGGTTCAGCCTGATGGAGCGCGTGGCCCGCGGGAAACGCAGATGGACTCTTGAGATCGCTCAGCACCGCGGCACCGAGCGCCTCTGCCAGTGCCAGGAGCGAGGCATGCGCGCCTGCACCGACGCGCCCGACCAGGATCGCCGGCTCGGCGGACCTGACGAGGCGCAGGGCAGCCGCGGCGATGTCGTCGTCCGCCGGCGGGATCGCCGCCGGAAGCGGGTAGCGCGCGAGGTCGAGCGAGAGGTCGAGCGAGAGGTCGATCACGTCCATCGCGAGCCGCTCCTCCTGGAGCGCCGCGTCGAGGCAGACGTACACGGGACCCTGCGGCGGGGTGTGCGCGGCGTGCCAGGCTCGCAGGAGCGCCTCCGGCATCGCCCCGATGCTCCCCGGCTGGGTCTCCCACTTCGTGTAGTCGCGGACAAGCTGGCCCTGGCCGTTGGAGGTGTGGATCCAGTCGATCCAGGGCCGGCGCTTCGTCGCGTCGACCGGACCGGTGGCGCCGAGGACGAGAACCGGCACGCGATCGACCCAGGCGTTGAAGATCGCCATCGTCGCGTGCATGAGGCCGACGTTGCTGTGGACGATCGCGGCCATCGCGCGTCCCGCGACCTTCGCGTAGCCGTGGGCGATCGCCACCGCGATCTCCTCATGGTTCGCCATGAGGAGCTGCGGCCGCACGTTGCCGAGGTGATTCACGATCGAGTCGTGGAGACCCCGGAACGACGCGCCCGGATTGAGTGCCGCATATCGGACACCGAGCCGCCGCAGCATCTGCGCCGCGACGTCGCTGCCCCACTCCGGCTGGTTCAATCGGACCGCCGCAGCTGGGGGACCGCCGCCGGGACGGCGAGGACGCGACGCCCGCTCGCCTTCATTCGGCCAGTGTGATGCAACGATCGCGCGGCACGCGGATGCGAATCCCTGCGCCGGCCGCGAGGACGGCGCCGCGCGGGAGCGCGGCGACGAGGCTGCTCGGTCCGATCCGCAGGAGGCAGCGCTGATGCGCGCCGAGGAAGGTGACATCGACGACGACAGCGTCCCAGACGTTCACGCCGCCGCCGTTCGCCACGAGCTCGACGTCCTCTGGGCGGATGAGGAGCTGCGCGTCGCCGCCCGCGAACGGCGCTTCGGCGAGATGCACGCTTCCCCAGGGGGCCTCGGCGATGGCCGCGCCGTCCGCCCGCGAGGTGATCCGGACGGGAATGATGTTCGCGGCGCCGATGAACTCCGCGGCGAAGCGGCTGCGCGGCCGCTCGTAGAGCTCGCTCGGGGTCGCGCGCTCGACGATACGCCCGCCGGACATGAGCGCGACCTGGTCCGAGATGGCGAGCGCTTCGGACTGATCGTGGGTCACGTACACCGCGGTGATGCCGAGCCGTCGCTGGAGCGCGCGGAGCTCGACACGCATGTCGTCGCGGAGCTTCGCATCGAGGTTGGAGAGCGGTTCGTCAAGGAGGAGCACATCTGGCTCTGCGACGAGCGCTCGGGCCAGCGCGACGCGCTGCTGCTGCCCTCCGGAAAGGAGCGGCGCGGGGCGGTCGACCTGCTCCGCGAGCCCGACGAGCTCGAGCACCGCGAGCACCCGCTCGCGCTCGCGCTCGCCACCCAGCTTGCGCGGGCGCAGCGGGTACACGACGTTCTGGTAGACGCTCATGTGCGGCCAGACGGCGTAGCTCTGGAAGACCATCCCGATGCGGCGGTCGTTCGGCGGCACGAACCGGGGCGGCGTCGCGGAGAACACGGTGCGATCGCCGATCGCGATCTCTCCGGCGTCGGGCTCCTCGAGCCCGGCGATGCTCCGCAGCATCGTCGTCTTCCCGCAACCGGAGGGGCCCAGCAGCGTGAGCAGCTCCCCCTGCCTGACCTCGAGCGAGACGTCGTCGAGTGCCGCTACCTCGCCTCCGCCGGTCGCGAAGCGCTTCGAGAGATGCTCGACCCGGATCACCTCGTGGCGGCGGGCTGGGCGACTCCCTGCGCCTCGATGCGCCGTACCTCGACGAGGAAGTCGGCAAACGCGCGCTCGAGAGGGAAGAACTGCGGGACGTAGCCGAAGTCCTCGGTCGCACGCGAGATGTCCATGACGCAGCGTGCCCGGTCGGTGATGCGCGTGCCCTCACCACCCAGGTCGGGGTCCGCGAACCCGATCTTCGCGTCCGGAATCGCATGGCGGATCCCACGGGCGATGTCCTCGTGATCGCTGCCGTGCCCCGAGCCGAGGTTGTACGTGCGATGGTGTGGCGTCGGGGCGAGGGCCGCGAGGACGAACCCCAGAGCGATGTCCTTGTTGTATGCGAAGTCGTCGCGCTCTCCCGGGCCGAACCGCCGCACGCGCACGGTCTCACCCGCGAGGGCGGCATAGAACATCCCGTCCGGGCTCGTGGCGGTCGGGCCGCGCTTCAGCGGCCCGAACGCGGACGAGAAGCGGATGGCGAGGAACTCGAGGTCGTAGCGATCCGCATAGTAGAACCCGAGCTGCTCCGCTGCGAGCTTCCCCACGCCGTAGAGCATGTGCGGGCCGTAGCGATAATCCGGACGCAGCGGTACGAAGTCAGGCGGGCCGTGCTCACCGGTCACGTCGTCGTACACGGCCTTCGAGCTCGCGTAGACGACGCGGCGCACGCCGGTCCGCCGCGCGGCCTCGAGCACGCCGAGCGTCGTGAGCGCGATCTGCTCGAGCGCCCGCCGCGCATCCGGCTCAGGGGCCCAAGGCGGCTCGAGCTGCCACGGCTTCGCGGACGCCATGTGCACGATCGCCTGCGCGCCGTGCTCGCGCACGGCGCGCTCGACCGCGTCGGCATCGAGGAGGTCACCCTGGACGCGCACGGTGCGGTCCGCGATGTCGCCGTTGATCGCCTGGCCGATCGCATCCGTCTGGCCGCGCGTGAAGACGATCGGCGTGACCCCGCGCTCCGCGAGCCCACGCACGACCCAGGCACCGATCACGCCGGTCCCGCCCGTGACGAGGACCCGGTCCATCAGCGCCCCCCGCGTTGCGTGATCTGCAGGAAGACCGACTCGAGGCGCGCGCGTTCCTCGACGGACTGTGCCTTGCTGTCCCAGGTCACGAGCGGCAGCCCCTTGAGATCCTTGGCCGCGTCCGAGCCGCTGACGAGCGGATTCCCTCGGAGCGTCGACTTCTCGTAGGCGTTCGCGCCCTCCGTCGACGCCAGGAACGAGATGAAGAGCCGCGCCGCGAAGGGGTGCGTCGCGGTCTTCGGGATCACCGCGGAGAGCGTTGAGAAGAGCGCCGGGTTCGGGATGACGTGGCCCACCGGAGCCCTGCGGGCGGTCTGGGCGCGCGCGTGCTGGATGCGCGCAATGCCGATCGGGAACTCTCCCGCGGCGACCTTGTTCGCGACCTCCGGCGGCGTCGCGATGAGGACGCTGCGCTGCACGAGCTGCGTCCAGAAGTCCGTCGCCTTCTTCTCGCCCCAGGTGATCGCGAGGTCGGCGCCCATGTCGCCCGCCGCGAAGATCGCGACCTTGCCGCGCCACTTCTCGGCGAGCAGGTCCTCCCAGGTCTTCGGCAGATCGCCCTCCTTCAGCAGGTTGGTGTTGTATGGGAACACCGTCAGCGCGCCGACCGCCTTCACCTGCGCCGCCGAGTCGATGAGCTCCTTCGCGAGACCGAGCGCAGCCCAGTCCGTCGTGAGCAGGAGGCCCTGACCCTCAGGGAGCTTCAGCTGGGCGAGGCCGCCGATGAGCACGTCCGTCGACGCAGCGACACCCGCCTGCGTCTCCTGCGTCATGCGCGCGATCGCTTCGGCACTGGCCTGCGAGAGCTGCTGCACGTCCACGCCTGGGTACTTCGCCTTGAACGCAGCGGCGACCGGCGCGAACTGCGCCTCGGGCGTGCTGTCCGAGACTATGACCTTGCCCTCGGCCTTCGCTCTGTCGAAGACCTGCGCGAGCGTGAGCGGCGCCTCCGTTGGCGCCGAGACGCTCGGGCCCGCCGCGGTGCAGGATCCCATGACCACCACCAAGATCGCCAGCAACGCTGGCCACGTCCTCATGTACTGCCCGCTCCTCACCTCTGGCGCTCCTTCTCCGCGTCGCTCACACCCATGGGTACGGGTGCGGCGAGATGACCGCCTCGACCACCGTCGGCCGGTCGCCCTGTAGACCCGCGCGTACGACGTCCGCGAGCTCCGCCGGGTCCTCGATCCGCCGCGCCGCGACGCCGAAGCCGGCGGCGACGCGCACCACGTCCACCTCGAAGTCGAACCCGAAGTCCACGCCCTTGGCGATCGCGTTCGGGGCACTCCGCAGGACACCCGATCGCATCGAGCGGTAGCCGCGATTGTTCAGCACGACGATCGTGGCCGGCACTTTGTAGCGCCCCGCCGACCACAACGCCTGGCAGGTGAACGTGATGCCTCCGTCGCCGACGAGCGCGAGCACGGGCTGGTCGGGCCGGCCGAGCTGCAGGCCGATCGCGGCCGGCGTCCCCCAGCCCTGGACGCTCGAGCCCGTGCCGAACACGTTGCGTGGGTGGCGCAAGCGCAGATGCTCGAAGAGCACGGGCGTCGAGGTCGTGCCGTGCTCGACGATGATGGTGTCGTCGTCGATGGCACGGTTCAGCTCCGTCGCGAGCCGCGCGAGGCTCATCGGCCGGTCCTCGAGGTGCTCCACGAGGTGCGACTCGCGGGCCGCGGCCTGCGTGCGCTGCTCGGCCGCGATCGCCGCCCGCCGGCGGGACACGGCGGCGGGGTCGACGCGGCCGCGGCAGGCCGCACGGATCGCCTCAAGGCCGAGCCGCAGGTCGCAGATCGCCGAGAGCTCCGTCGGCACCGTTCGGCCGAGCTCCTGCGGGTCGAGGCCGAGGGCGACGACTCGGACGTCGTCGGGGAACGCGGGCTCCGGCTGCCCGATCGCTTCGGCGAACATCCGCGAGCCGATGCCGAAGACGACCGACGGCGCGAAGCGATCGAAGAGCGGGCGACTGTACTCGCCGAGCCCGAGCTCATGTGGGCGCGGGAACGCCACGACGCCGGTCCAAGGCTCCGAGACGACGGCTGCGCCGAGCTCGCGCGCGAGGGCTTCCACCTCGTCGACCGCGTCGCAGGCGATCACGTCCTTGCCGCAGATGAAGAGGATGCGCTCCGCACCGGCGATCCGGTCGGCGATACGGGCAACGATGCCGGGCGGCGGGCCGCCCAGGACCGGGGCGGCGCTCGGCCGAGTGGGCGTGTTCAGCGGCCCCGCGGCGCGCGCCGGAAAGAGGTCGAACGGGAGCGAGAGGAAGACGGGGCCCTGGGGGTGCGTCGCGGCGACCGTGAAGGCCCGATGGATCGCCTCGGGCAGCCGCTCCGGACGCGTCACCTCCCACGACCACTTCGTGAACTGGCGCACCATCCCGAGAAGATCGCTCGCCGACGCGTACGCGTCGCGCCCCACGATCGCGCGCGTCTGCTGCGTGGAGGTCACGACCATCGGAACCTTGTCGCGATGGGCGATGTAGATCGCGCTGAGGGCGTTCGCCGTTCCCGGCACCATGTAGAGGTTCACGAACGGGACGCGACCGGACCCCCGCGCGTAGCCGTCGGCGATCGACACGACGCTGGCCTCGTGCAGCCCGAGCATGTACCTGATGCCGTGATCCGCCAGTGGATCGAGCATCGGGTAGACGCCGTTGCCGGGCAGGTTGAAGAAGTACTCGACGCCCTCGTCGGCCAGGGCCTGGGCGATGAGCTCGGCGCCCGTGGCGGTCGCGGCCGCGGCCCGGCCATCGGTCATCGTCACAGCAGACCGGCTCCGGAGCGCGAGCGACCGAGGATGCGGAGCGCGAGCAGCGCGATGGCGAAGAGCACCACGAGCATGAGCGTTCCGACAGCGGCGCCGGTCGTGAGGTTGCCGTAGTCCCATAGCTGCCAGAGGACGTTCGCGAGAACGGGATTGCGCGGCGAGTACAGCATCACCGACGTCGAGAGGTCGCGCACCGAGTGCACCAGGGTCCAGAGCCAGATGAAGACGAGTGCCGGCGCGATGAGCGGGAGCGTGATCGTGCGGAACGCGTTGAAGTAGCTCCGCCCGCTCGCGAGGGAGGCCTCCTCGAGCTCCGGATGGACCTGGGCCATCGCGCTGTTCGTGTTCCGCGTGCCGAAGGGCAGCGACGCCGTGACGTGGCTGATGGTGAGGATCCAGATCGTGCCGTACACCGGCAAGAACGCTAGGGCGAGGTAGACGTACTGCAGCGAGAGGCCCAGCACGACACCCGGGATGACGAGCGGCGCGAGCGCGAGCACGTCGAGCAGGCGCCGCTGCCGGACCGGGCTCTTCATGACGACCCAGGCGATGACCGCGGCGAGCATCGTGCCGACTGTCGCGGCGACGATTGAGTTCTGGACGGTGTTCCGCAGCGCGAGCGGTCCGTTCCCGGTCGAGAAGACGTCCTGGTAGTTCTGAAGCGTCAGCAGCGCTGCGCTTTCGGGCCCGAGGCGCGTGAAGTACGGCAGAAAGCTCGTCCAGGCCATCACCGCGATCGGAAGGACGAGCCCGGCAGCGAGGTAAACGCCGAGCCAGGTGAAGGCGATCGCCTTGCCGCGTGGCCCGAGGCGCAGGGCGTGCGGGCGGAACTTGCCCGTCATCGTCGCGAAGCGCCGCACGCCGCCCGTCGCGCGCAAGTAGAAGAGGCCCAGCCCGAGGACGATGACGAGCGTGACCATCGACAGCGCGGAGGCGGGACCGTAGAGCGGCACGGCGTAGCGGTGGATGTAGAAGTAGATCTCGGAGCTGAAGACGAAGATGTTGCCCGGGATGCCGACCGTCGCCGGGATGTCGAACGCGAGGAGGCCGAGGACGAACGCGTACAGCACGACGGCGAGCAGCGCGGGCCGGATGATCGGGAACGACACGCGCCGCAGGACGGTCCAAAGCGGCGTTCCAGCCGCGAGCGCGGCCTCCTCGTAGCTCGCGTCCAGGTTGCGAAGGGCAGGGGACAACATGATGAAGATGAGCGGGACCAGCGAGAGACCCTGAACGATGATCATGCCCGGCATCGAGTAGACGTTGAAGGCGGCGGGGCCGAGCAGCGGCTCGACGAGCGCGTTCAGGAGTCCGATCTTCGGGCTGAGGAGCAGCACCCAGCTCATCGCGAGGAGCACCGGCGGGATCGCGACCTGCGCGAAGATGACCGCGCGGATGACGTTCTTCTTTGGGAGGTCGGTGCGCTCCACCAGCCACGCGAGCGGCGCGCCGATGACCGTTGCCATGACGACGCTCGCGGCCGAGAAGACCACCGAGGTGACGAGGAGCTCGTAGGTCCGTGTGTCTCCCAGCACCTTCGTGAAGTGCGCCAGCGTGAACGCGAAGCGGCTCGGCGTCCCGCTCACCGACAGGCTGCCGGCGAGCAGACCGAGGAGCGGCAGCCCGACCAGGAAGAGGAGCAGGAGGAGGAGCGACCAGAACAGCCCCGTCCACCAGTGACGCTGGAGCCACGACTCCGCCCGGGTCCGCGACCCCGCCCGCGGGCGGAGGGCGACGGCACCCTGGGTCACGCTGCCACCATGTGAACTGTATACACGATGAGGGATGCCCCCGCGCTACGAGCCGACGGTCACAGCCGCGGTGAGATCGCGGATCGCCTTGATCACGGAGAGCGCCGTGAGCCGTCCGGTCTTGGGGTTCTCGGTCGGGATGTTCTGGACCGTGACCCGCAGCTCGCCGAAGTGCCCGCGCGCGACGATGTCGTGGGTGTTTCGCGTGACCGCCGGGTCGGCGACGAGACGCACTCGCGTCCGATCCATCCCGATGCCGGCAAGGCTGAGGGCGAGCGCGACGTTCACGTTCTCGGGGTAGCGTGGCGCGGCCTCACGCGCCGATCCCGCAAAGAGCTCGCGGGGAGTGCCGGCGCGCTGCACCGCGTCGGCCTCGGCCGCAAGGAGAACGCTGTGCGGCGGCTTGCGGATCGTGTGCTCGACCTCGTCGAGCCCGCCGATCGCCGCGGCGCCGATCGCGTCGAGGCCGCCGATCGCGCCGGACACGATGTGGATCCTTCGCCGCCGCTCGCGCGCGGCCGCGAGGAGCCGCTCCCAGAGGGCGTCGTCCGCCAGCGCGCCGACGGACACGAGCATGAGGTCCTTGCCGGCGCCGAGGACCGCCTCGCCATACGCGCGCAGTGCCTCGTGACCGGCAGCCTCGACGATGAGGTCGGTGGGGGCTGACAAGAACGCGGCCGCATCGGACGTGACGAGGCGCTCGGGGCCGGCCCGATTCCCCGCCTTCGCCGTGTCCCGAAGGAGGATCGCGGCGAGCGTCGCCTGCCCTGCCCGGCCGCCGGCGATGGCGTCCGCGACGGCGCCGCCGATCGCGCCGAGCCCGATGATACCGACGGTGAGCGAAGCCGGTCCCACAGCGGGCGCGGCTACGTGGTCGCCCGCCACGGGGCGAGCATGGCCTCGGCACGCTGAAGCAGCTCGGTGAGGACCAACCCCGCGACGGCGAAGATCGCGACGCCCGCGAAGAGGTTCGCGGTGTTGAACGTCTGCGACGCGACCGAGATGAGGTAGCCGATGCCCGCGTTCGGCACGAAGATCTCGCCAACGACCACCGCCGTGAGCCCGCGCCCCACGCCGAGGCGCAGCCCGCTGACGATGAGAAGGGAAGCGCCCCCGGAATGAGGATCTTGTAGAAGACCGCAAGGCGCGGGGTACTGAACGAGCGCGCGACCTCGAGATACGTGTCGTCCGTCGAGCGCACCCCCACGAACGGGTTGATGAGGATGGGGAAGAGGCTCACCACGAAGACGAGCGCCACTTTCGGCGCGAGGTAGATGCCGAAGAGGATGATGAAATACGGAGCGAGCGCGACCAGCGGTGTGGCGTAGAGCGCCGAGACCCATGGGTCGAGCAGCTGCTTCGCGATGCGGCTCGTGCCGATG
>Ga0183260_10000769_pt1 | contig 27185 bp, 32 predicted proteins | sample AntDrymUQ4972206_2_FD_129768 | JGI IMG/M metagenome (GOLD analysis project Ga0183260, IMG submission 129768) | Polar desert sand microbial communities from Dry Valleys, Antarctica - metaG UQ497 (22.06) (version 2) (version 2) | ecosystem: Environmental > Terrestrial > Soil > Desert | place... | reverse complement strand
GACATCTTCAGCACTCTGGACAGTCTCGCGCCGAATCTGACCGGCGCTACCGAGGAGGTCGCATGACACCGGAGATCGAACCCACCATGGCGGCCGGCTGGCTGCTCACGATCGCGGCAGCTGCCGTGCTCGTCCTGCTGTTTCTCATCATCAAGGTGAAGCTGCACGCGTTCCTGGCTCTCATCCTCGTCAGCCTGCTGGTGGCGATCGTCGCGCGCGTCCCGATCGGCGACATCACCGACGTGTTGACCAGTGGCTTCGGCTCGACGCTGGCCAGCGTCGCCTTGCTCGTCGGGCTGGGCGCGATGCTGGGCCGGCTGCTGGACTTCAGCGGCGGGGCACAGGTGCTCGCTGACCGGCTGGTCAGTCGCTTCGGCGAGCAGCGTGCCCCGTTTGCCTTGGGCGTCGCCGCCTTGCTGTTCGGCTTTCCGATCTTCTTCGATGCGGGACTGGTCGTCTTCCTTCCGATCGTCTTCACCATCGCGCTGCGGCTGGGCGGCTCCGTGCTGCTCTACGGTCTTCCGGTCGCGGGAGCCTTCGCCGTCATGCACGCGTTCGTCCCGCCGCATCCCGGGCCGGTGGCCGCGGCGGAGCTGATCGGGGCCGACATCGGCCTCGTGCTCGTCTTCGGACTGCTGATCGGCCTCCCAACGTGGTACGTCGGCGGGTACTTGTTCGGCACCTGGGCGGGCAAGCGCTACGACTTCCCGGTGCCCCAGCTGCTCTCCGGCGGGCCGCAGCCGACCGGGCCCGACTCGGAGGTTCCCACGCCTGAGTCCGACGTTTCCGGTGGTTCGGCCAGCTCCAAGTCAGTCGACACGGCGGCCCGGATCGCACCACCGTCCTTCGGGTCGGTGCTCGCGATCCTGCTGCTGCCGTTGGTGCTGATCTTCCTCAACACCGGCCTGAGCACGCTGGCCACGGCCGGGGTGCTCGACGAGGAGTCCTTCGTCGTCCAAGCGGCTCAGCTCGTCGGGGCCACTCCGATCGCCCTCTTGATTAGCGTCCTGGTCGCCTCCTACGTTCTCGGGCGCCGGCGGGGCAACTCGGGTGAGGAGGTGGAGTCGGTAGTCAACAGCGCGCTCGGGCCAGTCTGCTCGATCATCCTGATCACCGGGGCCGGCGGCATGTTCGGCGGCGTACTGCGCGCGAGCGGGATCGGGCAAGCGCTGGCGGACGCGCTGCAGGACACCGGCCTGCCCGTCATCGTGGCGGCGTTCGTCATCTCGGTCCTGCTCCGGGTGGCGCAGGGCTCGGCGACGGTGGCGTTGACCACGGCAGCGGGACTCATCGCCCCGGTCGTCGAGGCGACCAGCGGCCTGTCCGGCGCCGACCTGGCGCTCATCGTCATCGCGATCGCCGGGGGCGCGACCGTGCTGTCGCACGTCAACGACTCGGGCTTTTGGCTGGTCAGCCGTTTCTTCCAGATCGACGAGAAGACGACGCTCAAGACGTGGACGGTGATGGAGACGCTGCTCGGCTCCATCGGTTTCGTGCTTGCCCTGATCCTGAGCTTCCTGTTCTGAGGCCGTCCAGAGGCACGCAGCGACTCAGTCGCTGGCGAGCGCCTCCTTGTGGGCTTCGACGAACTGCCGGTAGCTGGCGGCTGGTCGCCCGATCACCTGCTGCACGGTGTCCGTCACGGTCGCGACGTGACCGGCACGGACCGCTCGGTAGAGGGAGACGATGGCGTCGGCAATGAGCTCCGGAACCCCTGCGCCGACCATGCCGGCGCGGAATTGGTCCGGTGGCACGTCGACGTAGTCCACGCTGCGGCCGATCACCTCGGATACCACGGTGGCCGCCTCGGGAATGCTGATCGCGGCCGGCCCGGTGAGGTCATACACTGCCGCCGCTCGCGGGGGGCCGGTGAGTGCTTCGGCTGCGACCTCGGCGATGTCGCGGGCGTCGATCCAGGCGGCCGCGCCGTCGCCGGTCATGCCGTACCAGCGTCCCTGCCCCTTGATCGTGTGGACCGGCAGCAGGTGGACCTGCATGAAGCCTGCCGGCCGCAGGATCGTGTACCCCAACCCCGAGCTGATCAGATGCTCATCGATGTCGGCGTGCCACCGGCCGAAGGCGACCGGCGAGGCAGGGTCGGCGCCCATCACCGACACGGCAACGACGTGACTCACGCCCGCTCGCTGGGCGGCATCGATTGCCGCCTTCTCCCGAGTCGGCTGGGCGGGATGGGGCGGAGACAGCAGGAACAAGCGCTCACAACCGGCCATGGCCGCCTGCAGAGTTTCGGGCCGGTCGTAGTCGCCATCGACAGCCTCGACTCCGCAACGCTCGATCAGCTCGCGGCCCGCAGGCGAGTGCGCGAGCGCCCGAGTCGGCGCTTCACGTTCGGCCAGCCGAGCCAACAACGGCGACCCGACCGTGCCCGTAGCACCCGTAACGAAGATCATCGCTACCTCCCGGTCCCACTGATAGAGCGCGTCAACCGGTTCTCGGACCAATTCTGGTACCGCCATCGAGTTGGCGGAGGGCGTGGGATTCGAACCCACGAAGAGAGTCACCCCTCTTAGCGGTTTTCAAGACCGCCGCACTAGGCCACTATGCGAGCCCTCCTAGCAGCGGATATGCCCTCTGACCTGCACGTTCGCTGCTTCGTCATCATACCGCTACTACCCCCAAATGACCCTCAGGGACCCTTTCGTGCCCTTCGTTACGGCACGCGAAGGGCACGCCGTCGGCCGCACACGACTCTCGGCGGGCAGGCCGACATGCAAGCCGGTGGACCTGATCGACGGCGAACCCGAGCCCGATGGTCCGTACATCGATCACCTTGCTGTCGCAACGGGCATGGGCGCCTTGACGACTGACGACGCCACCGGCAAGGCGGCGCGGGCGCCGCCGCTGCTGCAGCACCGGATGGTGACACGATGAACTCGTCTGCCACAGCCCGAAAGAGTGCGAGTGCCGGTCGCTCGGCACGGTTGCCGATTGGCAACTGCGACCTCCGCCTTCACCTTGCCGCGGTCAGTGGTTTGTAAGCATAATGCAAGCATGCCTCATGTACTGGTCCGTGATGTCCCTGACGATGTCCACGCTGCGCTGCAGCGCAAGGCCGAGCACCACCACCAGTCACTGCAGCAGTACCTGGCGGCCGAACTGCGCCATCTCGCCGAACGGCGCTCGATCAGCGAAGTCCTGGACGAGGTCGAAGCCCAGAACGGCGGCCACGTCGGATTCGCTGCGGCCGTCACTGACCTGGACGAAGAGCGCTCGCAGCGGTGATCATCCTGCCGAGCCCGTGGTGATCGTTGTTGACGCATCCGTCCTCGCCAATGCCCTCGCCGACGATGAGGAGGACGGGGAGAGTGCCCGCCGCGAGCTGCGAGCTGCCGGAGAGGTCACTGCTCCCGACCTGGTCGATGTCGAGACTGTGTCGGTGCTGCGCAGGCGCTGGCTGCGTCGCACGCTCACCGAGCAGCGCTTCAGCACCGCCATCGCGCATCTGCAGCAGCTCGGCTTTGAGCGCGTACCGACGTTGCGACTGGTACCGCGGGCCTTCCAACTGCGAGCCAACGTCAGCGCCTACGACGCGTGCTACGTCGCGCTGGCAGAGCACCTGGGATGCGAACTGATCACCGCGGACAGACGGCTGGCCGGCGCGACCGGCCCGCTGTGCCCCATCCGCGTCCTGGGCTGATGACACGCCCGAGCCGAAGCCTCATTTGAAGATCGCCCGCAGCGCTGCGCCCACGCGGTCTCCCGCCGGTGACCAGGCGGGCTTCATGACTGAGCACATGCCGACAGCCTGAGAAGGGCGTCGACGGCAGCGGCCTCGACACGCCGGTCATGGTCTTTACTGCCCCAAGCAGCGCTTGGACGCGTCTGTCTCGAAATCGGGCCAGAGCGGCCTGCTCAGCTTCGGCTTGGTAGTCCAGCGAGCAGCAGCCCGCGGCGGCGCATGACCCACAACACCGTCTCCGGTGACGCCTGCTGGCCGTCGTATCGGGTCATCGCCCACACCTTGCGGTGGCCCCACGCCGGGTGCGCCTGCGTGTGGCCGGTCACCTCGTCCTGCACCGTCGCGGCGACGGGGCCGACCAGGGGGCCGCGGACCTGCTCGCCGGCGGCGGCCCTGGCCAGCCAGCGGCGCCAGGTCCGCTCGGGCATGTCGATCAGCAGGCAGATCCTCTAAGCACGCTCGAACGGTAAGGGAGGTTGCCTGAACCAATCAGGTACATCTGCAGCAGCAGCGCATCGGCCGATCCACCTGCGGAAACGCTGACGTCACACCTTACCCGAGCTGGCCCTTGGGTACCGGATATTGGCCGAGTTGTCCCCTAGCCAGCTAGTGGCACGTGAAGGGCACGACGATGCCCCCCGGGTGGCGAGACCGCGCCGCTAGCTGTAGCTAGCGCAGTCACGCTTGGCGGTGGTGGGCGAGGGCCTGGTGAGAATCCGGTGCGTCGTCGGACGCCCGGGGGTCCCCGTGCACGATGGCCGCTGTGAGCCGTCGGACCCGGTGCACAAGCTGATGTTCTACGTCGTGGCAGATCGTATGCGCCGCCTGCAGAGACAGGTTCGGGTCGAGCACGACTCCGACCTCGGCGCGGAGGCTGTGTCCGATCCACCGCAGCCGCAGCTCGGCGACGTCCTCCACGCCCGGCACCGAACGGACTGCCGCATCGGCAGAGTCCAGGACATCCGGTTCGATGCCGTCCATCAGCCGCCGGTAGATCTCCCGGGTGGCGCCGCGCAGGACGAACAGGATGGCCACCGTGATCAGCAGCCCGATGATCGGGTCGGCGGCTGGAAAGCCCAGAGCGACCCCGATCGCGCCGAGCACGACGGCCAGGCTGGTGAACCCGTCGGTCCGCGCGTGCAGCCCGTCAGCCACCAAGGCGGCCGAGCCGATCCGGCGGCCCACCACGATCCGGTAGCGGGCAACAACCTCGTTGCCGAGAAAACCGACCAGCCCGGCGACGCCGACGACCCACAGGTGAGTGACCTCCTGCGGATCGAGCAGGCGGCGGACCGACTCATACCCGGCGAACGCTGCAGAGGCGGCGATCAGCACCACCACCACGATGCCGGCCAGGTCCTCGGCCCGGCCGTAACCGTAGGTATAGCGGCGGGTGGCCACGCGCCGACCGACGGTGAAGGCGATCGCGATGGGGATGGCCGTCAATGCATCGGCGTAGTTGTGCAAGGTGTCCCCGAGCAGCGCCACCGAGTTGGTCAGCAGCACCACGACGGTCTGCAGCAGCGCGGTGACCATCAATGCCGCGAAGCTGATCTTCAGGCAGCGCATCCCCGCCGCGCTCGCCTCCAGTGCCGTGTCCACCTTCTCGGTGCTGTCATGGCTATGCGGGACGAAGATCTCCTTCACCCACGCCAGCGGCCCGCCCTTGTGCTCGTGACCGTGCTCGCCGCTCCCGTGCTCATGAACGAGCCCGCCGCCGTCGTGGCCGGCCCGATGGTCGTCGCTCTCGTGCGGACCGTGATGGTCCCGCACAGGACCCGGCCGCTCGGGCGCATGCGAGTTGTCGCTATGGGGCTCGGTTGTCATTGGCGGAGACTGCCTCCGGGTTTGGATGGGATCGGATCATGGGTCGGCCGGGTGGTTGCGGAATGCCCGACCCAGAGACAATATACTGTTATGTACGTACGCGGCCACGTGGCAACTGCAGAGGAGGGGCGACAAGCACCGACCTCGGCCCAGGTAGAGGCGGCCGTGGACACGTTCCGGCTGCTCGCCGATCCGACCCGACTGCGCCTGCTGTGGCTATTGTCGGCCGGCCAGTACGACGTCGGGACGCTGGCCGCACTGCTCGACGTGCCGCGGGTGTCGACGTCCCAGCACCTGGCCCGGCTTCGCGCGGGCGGTCTAGTCGCCACCCGCCGGGACGGTCGGCGGGTGGTGTACCGGGCGCGCGACAGCCACGTCAGATCCGTGATCGCCGAGGCCCTGTTCCACGCCGATCACACCGTCACTGGGCTGACCCCCGACCATGACTGACTTCGGCCCGCCGGCGGGGTAACGGCCATCCGTTCTTGGTGCACCCGTTCAGGCCAAGCGTCTGCTGTGGCATCACCGGCATCAGCTCCCAACACGACGCCCACCGTTCGCGCCCCCCTCGGTCACGAATGATGCGGTCGTTGTTAGCGATCTTGGTTGTCGCCGCGCTCACCGGTGCATCCCGGCTGCTCGTCGCCGCCCGCAAGTATGAGACCCACCCCCGCCCGCAAAACACCACAGGCATCTCATGCTGTCGTTGACGCTGCCGACTCCGTTCGTCTAGCCTTACCGTTCGTGTCTACTTACCAAGATGCCATGTGGGGGGCACTGGCGGATCGCACCAGGCGGGCCATTGTCGTGGCCCTGGCCGACAGGCCGCGGGCCGTCGGTGAGCTGGCCGACGAGCTGCCGATCAGCCGACCCGCGGTGTCCCAGCACCTGAAAGTGCTCAAGGACGCGGGACTGGTCGCGGAACGGGCCGACGGGACTCGCCGGATCTACCGGCTCAACCCAGCGGGGGTGGCTGCGCTGCGCGACCAGCTCGACACCTTCTGGAACCGGGCGCTGGCGGGTTACACGCACGTCGTCGAACAACCAACAGAGGAGAACTCATGACTCAGGCCCAGGCCGCGGTGGTCCGCAACCAGGTGGTCGTCGACGCGCCGATCGCGCAGGCCTTCGCCGTGTTACCGAGCGGTTCGGCGACTTCAAGCCGCCGGAGCACAACCTGCTCGGGGTAGAGATTGCCAAGACCGTGTTCGAGCCGCGGGTCGGCGGGCACATCTACGACCGCGCAGTCGATGGCACCGAATGCCGGTGGGCGCGCGTCCTCGCCTACGAGCCACCGAATCGGGTCGTGTTCAGCTGGGACATCAGCCCGGAATGGCGGATCGAAACTGACCCGGACCACACCAGCGAGGTCGAGGTCTTGTTTGTCGCCGAGACCCCTGGGCGCACCCGCCTGGAGCTCGAACATCGTCATATCGACCGGCACGGACCCGGCTGGCAAGCCGTCAGCCAAGGTGTGGGTGAGGACGCCGGTTGGCCTGTGTACCTGGCTCGGTACGCGACCCTCTTCGCCACCTTCCCGGGCTGACTCCTTCCCGGACCCGCGCCCCGTCGGGTACCCATCGCAGGGCCGGGGGTCGGGCTAGGTTCGCCTGGTGAGCGGCGAGGCGTTGCGAGGCGCCCTCGAGCAAAGCCTGGCCGGGTTCGATCAGCGGGCGATCGCCGCCGCCGTACGCCGCCTCGGCGCCGGCTACCGGTCCGGTGAAGCCGGCGCTCCGCGGCTGGACGATCCGCGCAGCGTCGCGGCGTATGCGGCGTACCGGATGCCGGCGACGTACGCCGCCGTCCGCGCCGTCCTCGCCCAGCTGCCGGAGCTAGACCCAGCGATCCTGCTGGACGTCGGCGGCGGGACCGGTGCCGCGGCCTGGGCGGCGATCGACATCTGCCCCGGGTTGCGATCGGTCACCGTGACCGACCGGTCGACGGCGGCGCTGGAGTTCGGGCGGCGGCTGGCCACGCAGGCTCCCCACGAGGCACTCAGGCTGGCCCGCTGGGAGCGGTCCGACGCCTCCGCGCCGATCCCCGCCGCTGACCTGCTCACGGCGTCGTACGTGCTCGGCGAACTCGACCCCCACGCCAGGCAGGGCCTGATCGAGACGATGGCCAGGTCCGGGGCGACGGTCGTCGTCGTGGAACCCGGTACGCCGGAGGGCTACCGCCGGGTCCTGGCCGCGCGCGAGCAGCTGCTCGCCCACGGCCACCGGGTGCTCGCGCCCTGCCCGCACAGCGCGGCTTGTCCGCTCGCCGACACGACCGATTGGTGTCACTTCGCCGTCCGGCTGGATCGCTCGGCGTTGCATCGCCGGGTCAAGAGCGCCGAGCTGGGATACGAGGACGAGAAGTTCGCCTACGTCGCCACCGCACCTGGGGGACAGGCCGCAGCGGTGGGGCGGGTGCTGCGCCATCCGCAGACCCGCAAGGGCCTGGTCCGCCTGACGGTGTGCCAGCGGGACGAGCAGGTGGCCCCGATCGCGGTGGGGCGCAGCGCCGCGTCGTACCGCGCCGCCCGTGACGCGCGGTGGGGGGATCCGTGGCCGCCGCGCGACGCCGGCTGACCGGCAGCCCGGTGCCGGGCTACCACCCGGTCGACTCCGGTACGGCGCAGCTGCTCGGCGACGCCGACCGGCCGGAGTCCTGGGTGCTGCTCGTCGACGGCACGCCACAGTCGCACGTCGACCTGGCCGACCCGACCTACCTCGACTTCGAATACGTCCGACGGATCGGGCACCTGATCGACTTGACCGCCCCCGAACACGAGCCGATCGACGTGCTGCACCTCGGCGCCGGTGCACTCACCCTGGCCAGGTACGTCGCCGCCACCCGGCCCGGGTCGCGCCAACGCGCGGTGGACGACGACGCCGCCCTCGTGCAGCTGATCCGCGACCAGCTACCGCTGCCCCGCGACCTACGGCTGCGGGTCCGGGTGGGCGACGCCCGCGAGGAGCTGGCCTCCCTACCCGGCGGCTCGGTCGACGTCGTCGTGTGCGACGTCTTCCGTGGGGCCCGGACGCCCGCGGCGCTGACCTCGCGGGAGTTCTACGCGCTGGTCGCGGGCGTGCTGCGGCCGGGCGGTGTCTGCGCGCTCAACGTGGGCGACGGGCCGCCGCTGCGCTTCACCCGGTCGGTCGTGGCCACCCTGCAGACGATGTTCGTCGACGTGGCCGTCTTGGCCGATCCCGCGGTCCTGCGGGAGCGGCGGTTCGGCAACCTGGTCTGCGCCGGCTCGTCCGGGCCGCTGCCGCTTGACGGGCTGCGTCGCCGGTGTGCCGGCGATCCGGCGCCGGGTCGGGTCATGGCCGAGGACGACGTACGCCGGTTCGCGGGGCTGGCTCCCGTGATCACCGACGAATCAGCCGAGGACTCCCCCGCCCCACCGCCGGGCCTGTTCGGCTAGCCGCTTGGCATCGGCATCTGCAGCTCCCCGCCGCTCCGGCCTCGCTCGGCCGCAACCACCGAGGCCACGATCGACAGCGCTATCTCGCCCGGTCCACGGCTGCCGATGTCCAACCCGCACGGGGAGTGCAGCCGGGCCACCTGCTCGGCCGGGACGCCGGAGTCGAGCAGCCGCTGCATCACCATCGGCGCGTGCCGCCGGCTACCCAGCATGCCGACGAAGAACGCCGGCCCGGCGAGGGCGGCAGTCAGGATCTCCTCGACGTACGGCGCGTCGTGGTCGCAGAGCACGACGGCATCCGACGGCCCGGCGGGTCGCTCGGTCAACGCGGTGACCGCACTCTCGTGCAGCGGGATCACCTGCCGGCCGAGGAAGCCGGCCAGCTCCGCGACTCCGGCGGCGATGGCGTTGTCCCCGCAAACGATGACGGCCGGCGGCGGGTCGTGCCGCTCGGCGAACAGCTCGAGCACCTGCTCGCCGCCGTGCCCGAAGACCGCCCGCCGCCGCAGCGTCGCCGTGTCGGTCAGGTCGGCGGCCAGCTCGATGCCCGCGGTGTCGAACTCCGAGCAGCCCAGCGTCCCGGCCAGCACCTGCCCGTCGACGACGACGACCTTCGCCCCGGCGTACGACGGGGGTCCGCCCTCGACGGCGACGACGGTGACCAGGACGGCGCGCCGGCCGTCCGCGGTCGCGGCCTGGAGCGCCTGCAGGGTGTCCACGCCGCGGAGCGTACGCCGACGCACGCACCGCAGAGCCAGGCAAGATGGCTCCCGTGACCGCGGACCCCGCCGCATCCCGGACGCCGGCCGACGCGCCCGAGCTGCCGTCGCGGCGGACGTTGCGCCATGAGGTCCTGCTGGTCCTCGGACTGTCGCTCGGCGCGTCCGCGCTGTACTCGGTGATCGATATCATCGCCGCGCTCACCGCCCCGGAACCGCTGTCGGAGCAGACGTCCTCGCTCAACGTCAGCCAGTCCGAGCGGCCCTACCTCGACCTGACGCTGCAGCTCACGCGGATCCTGCTGCGGCTGGTCCCGGCCCTGCTCGCGATCCACCTGCTGACGCGGACGAACGCCCCCGCGCTGCGTGGCATTGGCCTGGACCACCGCCGGCCCGGATGGGACGCGCGGACTGGCACGCTGCTGGCCCTGGTCATCGGCGTGCCCGGGCTGCTGTTCTACCTGCTCAGCCGCGAACTCGGCATCAACACCACGGTCGTCGCGACCAGCCTGCCCGAGCAGTGGTGGCAGTACCCCGTGCTCATCCTGGCGGCCTTGCAGAACGCCGTGCTCGAAGAGGTCATCGTCGTCGGCTACCTGATGACCCGGCTGCGCCAGCTGGGCTGGTCACCCTGGCGGGCCATCGCGGCCTCGGCCCTGCTGCGCGGCGCGTACCACCTTTACCAGGGCTTCGGCGGTTTCCTGGGCAACGTGGTGATGGGCCTGGTCTTCGGCTGGCTCTACCAGCGCAAGGGCCGGGTCGCCCCGCTGGTCATCGCGCACACCCTGCTGGACGTCGTCGCCTTTGTCGGCTACGCGTTGCTGGTCGACCGGGTGGGGTTCCTCTAGCAGCCGCTGATGTACACGCCGCGGTCGGCCAGCCAGGGGACCGGATCGATCTTCGTGCCGTATAGACCGCGCTGGACCTCGAAGTGCAAGTGGGGGCCGGTGGAGAAGCCGCGGGTCCCGATCAGCGCGATGACCTGACCGCCGTACACCCGCTGGCCGGTGCTGACCTTGATGACTTCCTCGTGGCCGTACACGGTGACGTCACCGTTGTCGTGCTCGATGTAGATGGCCAGACCGAACCCGCTGGCCTCACCGGCCCGAACGACGGTGCCAGGGCCGGCGGCATAGATCGGCTCGTACATCGGGGCAGCGATGTCGATGCCGTAGTGGAAGCTGCCCCAGCGCGAGCCGAAGCAGCTCGTCGTCGTACCGATGGCGGGTTTGACCCAGCCGGAGGTGGAGGGCGGCGGGTCCGCACCGCCACCGCCGCCACCGCCACCGCCACCGCCACCGCCTCCGCCGCCTCCGCCACCGCCGCCGTTGGACGGGGGCGGGGGCGGTGCAGGAGGCGGCGCAGCGTCGCGCCGGCGCTGTTCCTCGGCTTCGCGGCGGGCGGCCTCGCGGGCCGCCTCCTCTCGTTCTTCGCGCAGCCTGGCTTCCTCGGCTGCCTTGCGGGCCTGGTAGTCCTCGTAGGCTCGGCGGGCGCCCTCGACGCCGAGCAGCGCCTCCTGGGCCTGCTGTAGCTGCTGCTCGTAGCCGGCCTTCTCCGTCTGCAGTGCCGTGAGCCGGCTCTGCGACGTGGACAGCGTGACCTCGGCCTGCTGCAAGGCCTGCTCGGCGGCGCGCTCGGCGGCCTCCCGCTGGAGTACCGCCTGACGCTGCGCGGAGTCGGCGTTGGCCTTGCCGACCCTGGCCAGTTCCATCTGCGAGACCACGTCGAGGTGGCTACTGGACAGCGAGTCGAGCAGCCCGACCCGTTCGACCAGCTCCGCCGGACCGTTGGAGTCCAGGAGGATGAAGGAATTATCCAGCGTGCTGCCCTGGATGTAGCTGTTGCGGGCGAACAGCGCCAGATCGGCCTGGGCCTGATCGACGGCCTCGGCCGCCGTCTGGACGGCCTGCGCGGTCTGCTCCGCGCTGACCTGCGCCTGCTGCAGTTCGGCTTCGGCCTGGATGTACGCCGAGGAGGCGTTCTCGACCTCGATCTGCAGCCGGCCGATCTCGCCCTCGGCGTTGGCCACGAGTCCGCTCAGTCGCCCGACCTCGGCCGCCTGCGCGTCGCGGCTGGCCTGCGCCTGGTCGATCTGCTCATCGGTCGGATTCGGCGGTGGGTCCTCGGACCAGGCCGCGGCCGGACTCAGGGCCAGCAACAGGGCGGTGACCAGACCGATGATCCAGCCGTACGCCGCCCGATCCGAGCCGATGCGGCTAGCGGAAAACGCCGGAATTTCGGCCCGCTGGCGGGTGAGCCTTCGATGCACGGGGCTTACTGTGCACCACGAGGCCCAGATACACCAGTGGCCACACGAACAACAGCGACACGCGCAGTGTTCAGATCACGACTTCGTGTCACCCCCCCTCGGGGGGCGAGAAATCAGAACGGGCTGACGTCGGCCACCGCGTGGGCGGCGGTTCCGGCCGCGCTGCGGGTCGAATCGGCCACGCTGCGTACGCCGCGCCGGGCCCGCCAGGCCACCGACGGCCTGCCCTCGGTGTCGACCGCGGCCAGCATCAACCCGCCGAGCAGCCCCAGGTTCTTGAAGAAGTGGATCTGCTGCTGCTCGCGCGCACCCGGATCGTGCTCCTCCCAGAACCGGTGCGCGGCCATGGTGGTCGGCACGAGGCTGCCGGCCAGTGCGAGCGCGGCCAGTCGGGGGAAGCGGTTGAACGCGAACAGGGTGCCCGCGCCGACCTTGACCGCCGCGTCGATCTTGACCAACTGCTGCGGATCACTCGGGAGGTTGAACGGCAGCGCGCGGGCCGTCTGCTCCGGCACCGGCGTGGCCACCTCGGCGTGCTGCTTCGGGTTGCGCAGAGCGGAGATGCCACCGCTGACGAAGATGGCGGCGATCATCGGGCGGGCGAGGCGGCGCACGAGCATGGGAATCCCCTCGGGTCAGGAGCAGCAGCACGGGTAGGGCTTGCCGCCACCGTATCGGCGCCCCGTAGCGGCCGCCGTACGAAGGTGACTCAGGACTTGACGTGGAGGGGCGGGGAGTCCACGGCACAGTGCGAGCGAGGTCGGGCCGGCTCGACCTGGTGCAGCCGCCGGTCGATAGTCAGCGCGGACAGTACGCCGCCGATCGCGAGCAGGGCGGCACAGATCCAGAGCACGATGGTGAACCCGTCGGCGAAGCTGTCCGGCCGCTGGTAGTCCTCGCCAGACAGGCCGGCGATTGCCGGCAGCACCGCAACCGCCATCAGGCCGGCCGCCCGGGCCACCGCGTTGTTCACCCCCGAGGCCACCCCGGCGTGCCGATCAGCCGCGCTGGCCAGCACGGTCGCCGTCAGCGGCGCCACGGTGATCGCGAGCCCCAGCCCGAACAGCGTGACCGCCGGCAGCACGTCGAGGACGTACGACGCATCGCGGCCGATCCGCAACATGAGCAGGACGCCGCCCGCGCAGACCAGCGGGCCCACCGTCATCGGCAGCCGCGGCCCGATCCGCTGGGCCACCGCTCCCGCCCGGCTGGACAGGAACAGCATGAGCACGGTGATGGGGAGCAACGCCGTACCGGAGACCAGCGGACTGAACCCGACGACCACCTGCAGGTCCAGCACCAACAGGAAGAACAGCCCGCCCATCGCGCCGTAGACGACGAACGTCACCAGGTTGGCTGCCGTGAACTGCAACGAGGCGAACAGGTCCAACGGGACAAGCGGGTGATCGCTGCGCCGTTCGACCACCAGGAAGCCGGCCAGGCTGAGGACACCCACCGCACCGGTCACGACGGTCAGTGCCGTCCAGCCGCTGTCGCCCACGGCGATGAGGGCGTACGTCAGCCCGGCTAGCCCCAGCGCCCCCAGGACGCAGCCGGTCAGGTCCAGCCGTGGACTGGCCTCCGGGTCGACGGTCTCGGGGACGTAGCGCACGGCGACGACCACGACCACCGCGGCCAACGGCAGGTTGATCAGGAAGATCAGCCGCCAGGACCACACGTCGATCAGGTAGCCGCCGAGGAAGGGCCCGACGGCGGCGGCCAGCCCGCCCAGCCCTGACCAGGCGCCGATCGCGCGGGCCCGGTCGTCCGGGTGCAGGGAGGCGGAGATGATCGCCAGGCTGCCGGGCGTGAGCAGCGCCCCACCGACGCCCTGCAGCGCCCGCGCGAGCACCAGCAGTTCGACGTTCGGCGCGATGCCGCACAGCAGCGAGGCCACGGCGAACCAGACCGTGCCGAAGACGAAGATGCGCCGCCGGCCGAGCCGGTCGCCCAACGAGCCGCCGAGCAGGATGAACGACGCCAGCGTCAACGTGTACGCGTTGAGCGTCCACTGCAGCCCGGCGAAGCCGGCGTCCAGGTCGGTCCCGATCCGGCCCAGGGCGACGTTGACGACCGTCGCGTCCAGCATCGCCAGGCTGGAGCCGAGCACGGTCGCGGCCAGCAGCCACCGCCCCTGGGCCGAGTCCAGTCGAAGCCCCGGGGAGGTCACCGGACGGGGTCTTGTGGGCGGTACACCACCAACCGGCTGGCCGCCTTGGTGAAGTGGAACTCCGCTGCCCGCTCGCCCGGTTCGCCGTCGCGGGCCACCCGGACCGGACCGTCCAGCGAGCGCACGGTCAGCTCGCGGACCTCGAGCTGCTGGTACATCCGGCTCTTGTCAGTGACCCCCGCCAGGGCGGCCAGGGCCAGCCGGGTCCGACTGAACTTCTTGTCCGCACGCAGGTACTGGACGTCGAGCAGGCCGTCGTCGAGTCGCGGCCGCCAGGCCGGCGAGAGCCCGCGCGGGGTGTAGGCGCAGTTGCCGATGAACAGGATCCACACCTTGGCCGGGCGGCCGTTGAGCTCGAGGTGCAGGGGTTGCTGCATCCGCAGGACGGACAGCGCGGCGAGGAACAGCGCCGGCCACTTGCCGAATCTGGGCTCCAGCGCCTCCCGGCGGGCCACCATCTGCGGGTAGCTGCCGATGCTCGCTGTGTTGAGGAACGGTGTGCCGCCGACGGTTGCTACGTCCACCAGGACCGCCGTGCCCTGCTCGACCGCGCCGGCGGCGTCGGCGGTGACGGTGATGCCGACGTCACGGGCGAAGTGGTTGAGGGTGCCGGCCGGGATGACGGCGAGCGGCAGTTGGTACTCCAGGGCGGTCACCGCGACCGTGGCCACCGTGCCGTCGCCACCCGCGACGCCGAAGGCGGCTGCCCGCGGCACCGTGGCGGCGAGCAGGCCGTGCACGTCGTCGCCAGGCGCGAGCTCGATCACCTCGGCCTGCGGCAACAACTCCCGGACCTCGTCGGCCGGATTGACGTCGTCCGGTCCCGAACGCGGGTTGACCACCATGACCAGGCCCTGCCCGCCGGGCAGCCCCGGTGCGACGCTTGTCTGGCGGACCTTGGCGGGGATCGCGGGGTGCACCGGCCACCAATGCCTGGTCGCCAGCGCGACGCCGGTGCCGAGCGCCACACCGCCGAGCACGTCGCCCGGGTAGTGCACGCCGACGTGCACCCGCGAGTAGGCGACCGCGGCGGCCAGCGGCGCCACCGCCGCCCCGAGCGGCAACGCCTCCATGGTCACGGCGGTGACGAACGCCGCCGCCGACGCCGAATGCCCGGAGGGGAAGGACGAGGACAGCGGCTCCCGGCGCAACCTGCGCTGGACGGGATGTAGCTCCAGGTCTGGTCGCAGCCGGCGGAACAGCGCCTTGGCGACGACGTTGGTGAGGAAGCTGCTGACGCTCAACGAGCCGAGCGCCCGGACGGCAGCCCTTCGGCTCGGACCCTTGCGCACCGCGAGGACAGCGGCCACGGCCAGCCAGAGCCGGCCATGATTGGCCGCCTTGGACAGTGCGCGCAGCGGTCGGTCGGCGCGGCTCGGCGGCAGGGCCTGCACCCAGCGATACAGACGCCGGTCCACACGCGCCGCGGTTCTGACCATCGGGCGAGCGTAGCTACGGCTACCGTGACGCGCCGCGCTGGCGCGATCGGTACGCCGCGACCCCCGCCCGGCTGGCACACGTCTCGGAGCAGAAGCGTCGACTGCTGTTGCGGGAGGTGTCGACGAAGACGTCCTGGCAGTCCTCGGCGGCGCACAGGCCGAGGCGGGTCCAGCCGGCGTCCATCACGAGCAGCGCCATGCCGACGGCCACCGTGGTGGTCAGCTGCTCGACCGCGGAGGCACCGCCGCGGCTGTAGTGGACGTGCAGCGTCCCGTCGTGGTTGGTCATCCGGGGTCGCACGTCGGCTCCCGCGAGCAGGTCGTTGAGACGGTCGATGACGGCCGCCTCCTCCCCGGCCTCGACCACGGCCCGCACACCGCGACCGAGTTGAGCGATAGCGCCTCGTTCCTCCGGAGTGAGCCGCAGCCGGGTGCGGGTGGCGAACCAGTCCCGGTGCGCGGCCAAGAAGTCCACCAGTGTCTGCGGGTCGTCGTAGTGCGTGTTGGCCAGGTCCACCGCGAGCTGCACGGCGCCTGAGCTGTAACCGCCGTAGTCCACTTGACTCCTTACGCGGCCGGCTCTACCTTAGCTCAGTGTAAGAGTCTTTTGCCCTTACGTCACTTACATCACGGAGGAGGGGAACGTCATGCGCCGCTACGTCCAGATCTGGTCCTTGCCCGGGGCGCCGATCCTGCTCCTCGCCGGTTTCCTGGGTCGGCTGCCGGTAGCGATGGTGCCGCTGGCCTTGCTGCTGCTCGTCGAGTCCAGCACCGGCTCGTACGCCAGCGCGGGCCTGGCCACGGCGGCGTACGGCCTGGCGACGGCGGCCGTCGCGCCGCTGCTCGGCCGGCTCGCCGACCGGATCGGGCCCCGCCCGGTACTGCTGGTCACCGGCCTGGCCTATCCGGCAGCTCTGGCCGGCCTGCTCGCCGTCCTGCGAGCCGAGCAGCCACCGGCCGTGCTCTTCGCGGCCTCCGCCTTGGCCGGCGCGGCGATGCCGCTGATCTCCTCCTCGGTCCGGGCGCTCTGGATCCGGATCGCGCCGCAGGGAAGCCTCCTGCACACGGCCTACGCGCTGGACGCCATCGCCGTCGAGTGCGTCTTCGTGCTCGGACCGGTCCTCGTTGCGCTGCTCGTCACGTTCGCCGCTCCCACGCTGCCGCTGCTGGTCGCTGCCGTGCTCGCACTGGCCGGCAGCGTTGCCGTCGCCCTGTCCGGTCCGGCTCGGGCCTGGCGCCGGGTGGGGCTGGACGCCCGCTGCGGGCCGAGTTCACCGCTGCGGTCCCCAGGAATGCGGGTGCTGCTCGGCTCGACCGCGGTGGTCATGTTCGGGCTCGGCTGCCTCGAGGTCGCCGTACCGGCGTGGGCGGAGGAAGGCGGGCTCCCGGCCGCCTCCGGTCTCCTTCTCGGGGTGTGGGCGCTGGGCAGCGCGGCCGGTGGGTTGTGGTTCGGCGCCCGGCAGCTGCGGATGTCCCTGCCGCGGCAGTACCGCTGGGGGTTGCTGGCGATCGCCGTGGGATTCGCGCCGCTGGCCGCGGCGCAGGACCCGTGGGTACTCGGTGCGTTGCTGTTCCTCGGCGGTACGGCCATCGCGCCGACCATCTCGGTGCAGAACGCGCTCGTGGCATCGATGGCACCGGTACGGGCCACGACCGAGGCCTTCACCTGGCTGACCACCGTCGTGTTCGGCGCCAGCGCCCTCGGCGCGGCGGTGGCCGGTGGACTGGTCGGCCAGCCCTCGGGCATCGCGCTCGCCCTCGGTCTGGCCACGGCCAGCGCCTTCGCCGCCGCCGGGATCGCCTCCGTGGCCGGCCACCGGCTGCTTGCCGTACCGGCGTGACCGTTCCGCTCAGCGCGCGGCGGTGCGGTGGATCGGGCCGTCCTCGGCGGCCAGCCGGCGACCCGCGCCGCCCCAGCGCAGGGCGACGATCTCCGCAGCGATGGAGATCGCGGTCTCCTCGGGTGTCCGCGCACCCAGATCCAGCCCGATCGGCGAGGCCAACCGGGCCAGCTCCTCCTCGGTCACGCCGACCTCGCGCAGCCGCTCGAGGCGGTTGTCGTGAGTGCGGCGTGAACCCATCGCGCCGACGTAGGCCACCGGAAGGCGCAACGCGACCGCCAGCAGCGGTACGTCGAACTTGGGGTCATGGGTCAGCACGCAGATGACGGTCCGCTCGTCGACCAGGCCGGCATCGGCCTGGGCCCGCAGGTAGCGGTGCGGCCAGTCGACGATCACCTCGTCGGCGTCCGGGAACCGCTTCGCCGTGGCGAACACCGGTCGGGCGTCGCAGACGGTCACTGCGTGACCGAGGAACTTCCCGACCCGGGCCACCGCTGCGGCGAAGTCGATCGCCCCGAAGACGAGCATCCGGGTCGGCGGGGCGTACGACGAGACGAACAGGGTCAGCTCGTCGCCGCGCCGCTCGCCGTCGTGACCGTAGTGGACGGTCGCGGTCCGGCCGGCGGCGAGCAGCCCCCGCGCGTCGTCGCAGACCGCGTCGTCGAGTCGGGCGTGGCCGAGGGAGCCGGCCGTGCGGTCGGGCCAGAGCACGAGCCGGCGGCCGAGCCGATCTGCTGGCCCGGCCACGACGGTGACCACGGCGACCGGCTCACCGGCCTGGATCGACGCCGCGACCTCACCCAGCTCCGGGAAGGACTGCTCGGAGATCGATTCGACGTAGACGTCGAGGATCCCGCCGCAGGTCAGCCCGACCGAGAACGCGTCGTCGTCGGAGACGCCGTACCGCTGCAGGACCGGCGTGCCGTCCTCGACCACCGACTGCGCCAGCTCGTAAACCGCGCCCTCGACGCAACCGCCGGACACGCTGCCCACGGCGGTGCCGTCGCCGGCCACGAGCATCGAGGCCCCCGCCGGGCGGGGCGCCGAGCGCCAGGTCGCGACCACCGTGCCCACGCCGACTGTCTGGCCCTCCTGCCACCACCGCAGCAGGTCGGGAAGCACCTCACGCATCGGCCACCTTCTCCACGAGATCCTGGAACGCAGCCAGGCTGTGCCCGCTGACGAACGCCGAAACGTAGGGCAAGGCGGCCTGCATTCCGCCGGTCAACGGCTCGTATCCCGGCCGCCCCTTGTGCGGGTTGACCCACAGCACGCTGTGCGCGAGCCGCGAAAGCCGCTGCATCTGCTCGCCCAGCAGGCTGCAGTCCCCACGTTCCCAGCCGTCGGAGAACACCGCCACGGTCGCCCGGCGGGCGGTACCGCGCTGGCCCCACCGGTCCAGGAAGGCCTTGAGCACCTCGCCGAGGCGGGTGCCGCCGCTCCAGTCCGGGATGGCCTGGCCGCTGGCGGCCAGCGCCCGGTCGGGGTCGCGCAGCCGCAGCTCACGAGTCACCCTGGTCAGCCGGGTTCCCATCGTGAACACCTCGGTGCTGGCCGGCGCTCGGCGTACCGCAGCGTGCGCGAAGCGCAGTACGGCGTCGGCGTACGGGCTCATCGATCCGCTGACGTCGACCAGCAGGACCACCCGCCGAGGCTTGGTCCGGGTCCGCCGGTGCGCCATCGCACGCACCTCACCGGCATTGCGCAGCATCCGGCGGACCGTCCGCGGGACGTCGACGGCACCCCGGTGTGATCGGGCATGCCGCCGCGAGGGCCGGGTCGGCGAGCGCACGGTGAGCAGGCCGAACAGGAGCTTGAGCTGCTCGCGCTCGGCCGGAGTGAGCTGGGCGATGTCGCGGTGACGCAGGATCTCCTCGCCGCTGGCCACCGCGTGCTGCTCCGGCGCCCCTGGCTCGCTGTCCTGGCCGGCCCCGGACTGGTCGACGTCCAGGGACGCGATCTGGGCGGTTTTCTCGCGCTGCGACGGCCGTCCACCCCGCCGGGGTCGCTCCCCGCCGAAGAAGGCCGCGAACGCCGCGTCGTACCGCTCGAGGTCGTCGGGCCCGGAGCACAAGGTGTACCGGCCGGCCCAGTAGACCTGGCTCTGGTCCAGGACGTCGAGTTCGCCGAGCGCCGCGACCAGCGCCTGGACCCGGTCGGGACCGGCCTCGACGCCGGCCGCGCGCAGGGTCCGCGCGAACCCGAGCATCGTCTCCACGACGTCTCGGTACACGGCGCCGTCGCGGGGGCGGGTGGTGGTCACGCGGTTACGTCCCGAACATCGCCGTGAAGGTCATCGATTTCAGCCGGTCGGCGTCCTCGCGGTACTTCAACACCGTCCCCAGCGTCGCCGCGGCGCGGTCCGGATCGAGCTCACGGGCGCCGAGGACGTGCAGCGCGGTGGCCCAGTCCATCGCCTCGGCGACACCGGGCGGCTTGACCAGATCCAGCGAGCGCAGCTTCGCGGTCGCGCGGGCGACGTCTTCGGCGAGTTTCGCGGTGACGTGCGGCAACCGGGTCCGCAGGATCGCGACCTCGCGCTCGTACGACGGATGCTCCACCCAGTGGTAGAGGCAGCGGCGCTTCAGCGCGTCGTGCACCTCGCGGGTCCGGTTCGAGGTCAGGACGACCAGGGGCGGGACCGAGGCAACGATGCGTCCCAACTCGGGCACCGTGACCGCGTTGTCGGCCAGGACCTCCAGCAGGAAAGCCTCGAACTCGTCGTCGGCGCGGTCGATCTCGTCGATGAGCAGCACCGACGGCGCCTGCTCGATCGCGGTGAGCAACGGTCGGGCGAGCAGGAAGCGCCGGTCGTAGAGCCCGCGCTCCAGCTCCTCGGCGTCGTGGACCCCGGCCGCCTCGGCCGCGCGCAGGTGGAGCATCTGCCGGGGGAAGTCCCAGTCGTAGAGCGCCTGGCTGGCCTCCAGGCCCTCGTAGCACTGCATCCGCACGAAGAACGCCCCGGTCACCTCGGCCAGGGCCTGCGCCAGCGCCGTCTTGCCAACGCCGGCGTCGCCCTCCAGGAAGAGCGGGCGACCCATCCGGATCGCGAGGTACGCCGCCGTGGCCAGTCCCTCGTCGGCGAGGTAGCCGGTGCGACCCAGCGCGTCGGCCAGCTCGGCGGGGCTGCCGAAGCGGTCGGCGGGAGCGGCGTCCTCGGGGTCAGGGCAGGCGTGGGTCACCTGGCCAGCATGGCCGAGCCTCGACCGACCAGCCACCTGCTCCCGGTCAGGGCGGTCGCGGCGGTGACCAGGCCGGCCACCACCGGGAGGAGCAGCGCGCGCTGTGCGCCGTACCCGTCGATGATCGGGCCGGACAGGGCCGCGCCCACGGTCACTCCGACGATCAGTCCGGCAGTGACCCAGGACAACCCCTCGGTCAGCGTGCCCGGTGGCATCAGCGACTCGATCAGCGCGGTCCCACCGATCAGCACCGGGGAGATCGACAACCCAGAGACGAACATCACCGCGGCCAGCAGCGGCAAGGAGTTCACCGCCAGCAGGAAGGTGGCGCCGAGGCCGAAGATCACCGCGGCGAGCAGGAAGCGGGGCCCCAGCTCACTGCGCCACCGGCGGGCACCGTAGGCCAGGCCGGCGAGCAGGCTCCCCCCGGCGTAGACGGCCAGGATGGCGCCGGCCCACGCCGGGTGGTCCTGCTCGTCGGCGTACGCCACGACGATGACCTCGACGGAACCGAACACCGCGCCCGCACCCAGCATGGTCAACGAGACGACGAGCAGCCCCGGCCGCATCACCGCCCGGAAGCCGGGGTGGACCGAGCCGCCTCCGGTGATCGCGGGTTCCGTTCGCCGCTGCACGGCCAGGATGAGCCCCCCGGCCACCCCGAAGACCACCGCGGCCAGCAATCCCGCCGCGGGGCTCACACCGATCGCCAGAAACGTGACGAGGGGCGGTCCGGCGACGAAGACCACCTCGTCGACGACCGATTCGAACGCGAAGGCCGTCTGCCGGTCCGCACCGGCCGGGAGCACCGCTGCCCAGCGAGCCCGCACCAGCGACCCGAAGCTCGGCAACAGCCCGCCGATCACCGCGGCCACGAACCATGTCCACACCGGGGCGGCGGTCTCTACGGCCAGGATCAGGCCGACGACACCGGCGACGTACGCCAGCAGGAACGGGCGCAGAATCCGGGCCTGGCCGAACCGGTCGACGAGCCTGCCGATCAGCGGCCCGAAGATCGCCGAGGACATCGCGACGGTGCCGGCCAGAGCCCCGGCGAGCGCATAGCGACCGGTGCTCTGCGAGATGAGCAGCACCGTCCCGATGCCCATCATCGAGATGGGAAGCCGGGCGACGAAACCGGCGGCGCTGAACTGCCAGCTGCCGTCGACCCGGAACAGCACGCGATAGGGGCCGAACACGTCCCGAGGCTAACGGCCGGAGCCGACAGGATTCCCTCGTATTCGGGCGGGGACAACCAGGGCCCCGAACCGGCAACTACAGTTGGACAGATGCCGGTCCGCGATCCGCACGACCCCCGCCTGGTCGACTCCTTCGGCCGGGTGGCGAGCGACCTGCGGGTGTCCTTAACCGACCGCTGCAACCTGCGGTGCTCGTACTGCATGCCGGCCGAAGGGCTGGACTGGCTGCCCAAGCCCGACGTCCTCAGTGACGACGAGATCGTGCGGCTGATGCGGATCGCCGTGGAGCAGCTCGGGGTGACCGAGGTCAGGTTCACCGGAGGTGAACCCCTGATCCGACCCGGCATCGTCGGTATCGTCGAGGCCACCGCCGCGCTCCGCCCGCGCCCGCAGGTCAGCCTGACCACCAACGGCATCGGGCTGGCCAGGATCGCCCCCGCGCTCGCAACGGCCGGACTCGACCGGGTCAACGTCTCCCTCGACACCCTCGACCGCGAGCGGTTCCACCAGATCACCCGCCGCGACCGGCTGCCCGACGTCCTGGCTGGGATGGCCGCGGCGGCGGCGGCCGGCCTGACGCCGGTGAAGGTGAACGCGGTCCTGCTGCGCGGCATCAACGACCACGACGCGCTGCCGCTGCTCGACTTCTGCCTGGCCCACGGCTACGAGCTGCGGATCATCGAGCAGATGCCGTTGGACGCGCAGCATTCGTGGGACCGCGCAGTGATGATGACCGCCGAGGAGATCCTGGCCCAGCTGCGCACCGGGCACACGCTGTCCCCGGATCCGGTGGCGCGCGGGGCGAGCCCGGCCGAGACCTGGCTGGTCGACGGCGGGCCGGCTCGGGTCGGCGTGATCGGCTCGGTCACCCGAGCGTTCTGCGGCAGCTGCGACCGCACCCGGTTGACCGCCGACGGCCAGATCCGCAACTGCCTGTTCGCCCGCGAGGAGTCCGACCTGCGCGCTGCTCTACGCACCGGCGCCACCGACGAGGAGCTGGCCGGGCGGTGGCGGCTGGCGATGTGGGGCAAGCTGCCGGGCCACGGCATCAACGACCCGTCGTTCCTGCAGCCGGCCCGCCCGATGAGCGCCATCGGCGGCTGACCCGGTTTGGCGGTCAACGTGCGGTACTTCGCCGGGGCCCGAGCGGCGGCCGGCACCGCCGAGGAGCAGGTCGAGGCAGCCACCCTGACCGACCTGCGGGCCGAGGTGGCCGGCCGGCACGGTGCGGCTCTGGAGCGAGTCCTGGCCGGCGCGAGCTTCCTCGTGGACGGCGTCAGCGTGCAGGATCCGGCGTACCGCCTCGCCCCCGGCGCCACCGTGGACGTGTTGCCGCCCTTCGCCGGCGGGTAGCGCGTAACTCAGACCGTGTCGGAGGCCCAGATGCGGTCCAGGCGGGTGAAGTCGCCAGTCCCCTGCTGCGAGCACTCGAAGTAGCAGCCCCGGCCCTGCACCCGGCGCACCTTCTCCTCCTGACGCTTCGCTGGGGGCACATCCGAGGTGCTCCCAAGGACTTCTCCGTCCCTGTACAGGGTCACGATCCCGTCCTCGATAACGTGCTCGAACGTGTAGAACTGGTCGTGCGCGTTCAGGGGAGACGCGAACTTTCCGCCGTGGATGCGCTGGAAGGGCGGCGGCTGCCCTCCCGGGGGCGGTGGGTTGGCATCGCGCACCTGGATGGCCCAACCTTCGCGGTCGATCCGCGTGTGCACGCACTTGAGGCCGATCGACGCCAGGGTGGCCAGGCTGTTCGGGTCCGCCGGATCGCTGGGCTGACCGCAGGCGAGCGTTACGCCGGACAACGGTGAGGGCGGACTCAACGGGCCGTAGAACTTCACCCGGAAGCCTTGCCGCGCGGCCACGAAGTCGAGGTTCTGCACGACCACGTAGACCTTGGCGGCTCCGGTGAAGTCGAGGTCGGGTGTGACCAGCCCGGACTTGACCTGCCCGTCAGCACCCCCGGGTAGGAAGCCGTCTTCCGCCTCTTGATAGAGGATTCCGGCCGGTTCCTGCAGCACACCGTCGACTGCCTGCGGGAAGGAGTCAGCGAATGTCGGCGGCGCCCCAAAGGCTGGCGTCAGCGGGAGCGTGCTGCGCAGTCCCAGTCCGGCGAATGCGACGACCGTCGCCTTACCGAAGGTACGTCTGTCCACGAGACATCCTCCCTGCGGTCATGCATTACGGACAATTTACCCACTCGTCGGTGCCATCGGCGAAGACCTGCCGCTTCCAGATCGGCAGCCGGTGCTTGACCTCCTCGACGAGCCGGGCGCACGCGGTGAAGGCCTCGCCGCGGTGCGCGCTGCTGACCGCGCAGGCCAGCGCCACGTCGCCCACGGCCAGGGTGCCGACACGGTGCGAGACGGCCAGCGCGATCACGCCGGCCTCGGCGGCGACCTCGGCGGCGACCTCGGCGATGACCGCAGCGGCGCTCGGATGGCCGACGTACTCCAGCAACGTCACGGCCCGGCCGTGGTCGTGCTCGCGGACGACGCCGGCGAACGTGACCACCGCTCCGGCCTGCGGTCCACCAACGAGTTGTTCGTGCTCGGCCACGGACAACGGCTGGTCACCGACGGCCGCCCGCAGGACGGTGCTCAACTGGCTCGGCGCTCCAGCCCGGTGACCCGCTCGCCGAGGTCGGTCACCGCACCGATGATCGTCTCGTTCTGGGTTTCCAGTTGACCCACCCTGCGCTGCAGCGTCTCCAACCGGACATCAACACCGTCGAAGCGGGCATCCACGGCATCGAAGCGGTAGCCCATGGCCTCGAACCGGGCCTCGAATCGGGCCTCCAGGCCCACCAAGGCGTCGGCGAAGCGTCGGGTCACGTCATCGAAGCGCTGGTCTACCGCATTGAAGCGCTGGTCGACCGCATTGAAGCGCTGGTCGACCGCATCGAACCGGTGCCCCAGCGACCGGTCGAGACCTTCGATGCGGTGCCCTACCTGAGTGACGACGAGGGTCATCAGCCCGAGGGCGAGGACACAGATGGAGACGACGGTGCTCACGAACGGCAGCGTGTCCACACCAGGACTGTAATTGGTGTGCGTACGCGCGAGCGGCTCGATCACGGGTCTGTGGACAACCGCCCGGGAGGCAGGTCTCCGGCCGTGTCGATGTCCGTGGGATCGGCCACGTCGTCACAGGGGACCTCGACGACGGCGCTGCCGTGCGCGCGCAGGAATGGCCGGGCACCGGTGTCGCCGACGGCGAGCTGGCAGACCTCGGGCCAGTGCCGGCGGCCCAGCAGGACGGGGTGGCCACGACGGCCGGCGTACGTCGCCACGGCGATCGCCTCCGGGTCGGCATACGTCGCCAGCCGGGCTACCGCTGCCGGGCCGATGCCCGGTGTGTCCACGAGCAGCACCACCGCGGCGTCGACGTCGGTAGGCAGCGCCGTGAGTCCCTGTCGCAGCGAGGAACCCATGCCGGTCGCCCAGTCGCCGTTGACCACGACCTCGGCATCGGTGACCAGCGAGTGGGCTTGCTCGGCGGCCGATCCGAGGACCACGACGACAGGGGCGCAGCCGCCCTCGCGCAGGGCCCGCACGGCATGGACCAGGAAACCGGTGCCGTCGGGGAGGACGGCCAGCGCCTTCGGCCCGCCGAAGCGCCGGCCCGCGCCCGCGGCGAGCAGCAGGCCGGCGGTGCGTGCCATGCGGGTCAGGGTAGGTGGTCAGGCCGGGTAGGCGGCGATCTCGCTGGCCTTGACCACCGCCCACACCTCGGCTCCGTGAACCAGCTGCAGTTCGGCCGCCGCCTCCGGTGTGACGTCGGCGGTCAACGGCACCGGGCCGTCAAGGTCGATCCGCAGCGTCTCGCCGTACGGCGTCACACCTACCACTCGAGCCGGCCACACGTTGCGCGGGCTGCCACCGGGCGGTCTGCGGTACAGAGCGACGGAGGACGGGCGGATGGCCACGAACACCGCACCGTGGGCCGGCTCCCCGAGATGTACGGCGGCGCCGGTGTCCAGCACCACCGAACGGCCCTCGGCGGTTCCGGTCAACAGCGACAGGCCCACGAGCCGCGCCACGTAGTCGGTGCGCGGCCGCCGGGCGACGTCCACCGGCAAGCCCTCCTGCACGATCCGGCCCCGCTCGACGACGACGAGCTGGTCGGCCAGTGCCATCGCGTCCACCGGGTCGTGCGTGACGAGCACGGTCGCCCCGTCGTACCCGGCCAGGTGGCGACGCAGCTCGGCCCGCACGTCCAGCTTGGTGCGGGCGTCCAGGGCCGAGAGCGGCTCGTCCAGGAGCAGCAGGCGCGGCTGCCCGGCGAGCGCACGGGCCAAGGCGACCCGCTGCGACTGCCCGCCGGACAACGCTCGCGGCTTGGCCGCAGCGTGGTCGGCCAGCCCCATCCGCTCGATCCAGTGTCCCGCCTGCTCGCGGGCCGCCGATCGGGACATCCCGCGGGTGCGCAGGCCGAAGGCGACGTTGTCCACAGTCGTCAGGTGGGGGAAGAGCAGGTGGTCCTGGAAGACCATCCCGACCGGGCGATCGTGCGGAGGCACCCGGACGTCGGCGGCCGGATCGTCGAGCACCACGCCGTCCAGCACGATCCGCCCGCAGTCGGGCGGGGTCAGCCCGGCCAGCACCCGCAGGACGGTGGACTTTCCGGCGCCGTTCGGTCCGAGCAGGGCAACAATCCGCCCGGGGTCGACGGTGAGGTGCAGATCGACGAGCAGCGGACCGCGGTGGACGTAGACGTGCGCGGCGAGGCTCATGTCCGCATCAGCCAGCGGTCCCGCAAGAGCAGCAGCGTGCCGATGGACACCACCAGCAGCACCAGGCTGAGCGCGATCGCCGACTCCGGATCGGTCTGCAGCGCGAGGTAGACCTGCAGGGGCATCGTGCGCGTCGTCCCGGGAAAGGTGCCGGCGAAGGTGATGGTCGCGCCGAACTCGCCGAGCGCGCGCGCCCAGCACAGGACGGCGCCCGCGGCGACGCCGGGCAGGACGAGCGGCAGGGTCACCCGGCGGAACGTGGTGGCCCGGTCGGCCCCCAGTGTCGCCGCGGCGTCCTCGAAGCGCCGGTCGGCCGCCCGCAGCGCCCCCTCGACGCTGATCACCAGGAAGGGCATGGCGACGAAGGTCTCGGCCAGGACGACCGCCGTCGTCGTGAACGGGATGGCGATGCCGGTCGCGTCGTACAGCGGTCCGCCGATGACGCCGCGACGACCGAGGGCGAGGAACAGTGCCACGCCCCCTACCACCGGCGGCAGCACCAGCGGGACGGTGACCAGCGCGCGCAGCACGGCCCGCCCCCGCACCCGGGTCCGGGCCAGGACCCAGGCCAGCGGTACGCCGAGTACGAGGGAGATCAGCGTGGCCAGCGAGGCCGAGGCGACTGAAAGCCGTAGTGCCTGGCGGACTTCGGGTTCGGCGAGCAGCGAGCCCAAGGACGACCAGGGGACCCGGAT
>Ga0183260_10000768_pt1 | contig 27198 bp, 29 predicted proteins | sample AntDrymUQ4972206_2_FD_129768 | JGI IMG/M metagenome (GOLD analysis project Ga0183260, IMG submission 129768) | Polar desert sand microbial communities from Dry Valleys, Antarctica - metaG UQ497 (22.06) (version 2) (version 2) | ecosystem: Environmental > Terrestrial > Soil > Desert | place... | reverse complement strand
TGACGGCGTGCTCGTCGCCCTGCTGTGCGACCGCGAGGACGGCCTTGGCGTCGTCCTTGCTCAGCGCGTCCGTGAGCGTCAACCAACCGCGATGCAGCGAAGCCGCCACCGAGCCCGAGCGGTCGGGGTCGTCGCCGTAGGACTTCGCCATACCTTGCAGCTCGTCGGCGAACCGGCGGCGCTGATCGGCGAACTCCCTGAACGTCGTCACCAGCGAAGGCTGCGACAGGCCATCAAGCTTCTCCGCGCCCTTCGTGTACCCGTCGTGGCCGTCCTCCAGGGTCTCCAGGAGGTCCTTGGTCACCTTCTCATCGGTCGACATTGCTTCACCTTCTCGTCGTAGGGGCCCGCAAGCGCTACCCCGGCTCATCGCCTCGAACCCCAGCGGGGAGTGGTCAACTGACGGTCGCAGCGCTGATCCCGATCGCGACGGCCGCCGTGGGCTCTTCCATCATGCGGAACGGTTCCGTATAGTGGAACACCATGCTGTCCGATCTCGAGATCGCCCGGGCCGCCACACCGAAGCCACTGGCGGAGATCGCCGACCAGATGGAGCTGCCCGAGCACCTGTTGGAGCCGTACGGGACGAGCCTGGCCAAGATCCGCCTGGGGGCCATCGAGGAGATGGCCGGCCACCCACGCGGCAAGTACGTCGTCGTCACGGCGATCACGCCGACGCCGCTCGGCGAGGGCAAGACGACGACGACCGTCGGGCTCGGCCAGGCGATGCGCCACCTCGGCAAACGGGCGGTCATCAGCCTGCGCCAGCCGTCGATGGGCCCGACCTTCGGGATCAAGGGCGGCGCTGCCGGCGGTGGCTACAGCCAGGTCATCCCGATGGAGCTGCTCAACCTCCACCTGACCGGCGACTTCCACGCCGTCACCGCCGCCCACAACCTCCTGTCGGCGATGCTCGACAACCACCTCCACCAGGGCAACGAGCTCGGCCTCGACATCGACAACATCACCTGGCGCCGCGTCCTCGACGTCAACGACCGGGCGCTGCGCAACATCATCGTCGGGCTCGGCGCCAAGGAGGACGGCGTCGTCCGCCAGACCGGCTTCGACATCACCGCCGCGTCGGAGGTGATGGCGATCCTCGCCCTGGCCACGTCGCTCGAGGACCTCAAGACCCGGCTCCAGCGCATCGTCGTCGGCTACACCCGCACCGGCGACCCGGTGACGGCGGCCCAGTTGTGCGCCGCCGGATCGATGGCGGTGATCATGCGCGAGGCGATCAAGCCCAACCTGTTGCAGACGCTGGAGAACACCCCGGTCATCGTCCACGCCGGCCCGTTCGGCAACATCGCCCACGGCAACTCGTCGGTCGTCGGCGACCTGATCGGCATCCGCGGCGGCGAGTACCTCGTCACCGAGGCCGGCTTCGGTGCCGACATGGGAGCCGAGCGCTTCTTCAACATCAAGTGCCGCACGTCCGGTCTGGTCCCCGACGCCGCCGTGCTGGTGGCCACCGTCCGCGCCCTCAAGGCCCACTCCGGGCGCCACCGGGTCGTCGCCGGAAAGCCGCTGCCGCCGGAGATGCTGGCCGAGTCCCCCGCCGACGTCGAGGCCGGGGCGGCCAACCTGGCCAAGCAGATCGAGAACGTCAAGGTCCACGGCGTCACGCCGGTGGTCGCCATCAACGCCTTCCCGACCGACCACCCCTCCGAGCACGCCACGATCCGCCGCGTCGCCGAAGCCCTCGGCGCGCGAGTCGCCGTGTGCACCCATTTCGCCGATGGCGGGGTCGGCGCCACCGAGCTGGCCGAGGCCGTCGTCGACGCCTGCGCCGAGCCGACCGACTTCCGCTACCTGTACCCCGACACCGCCCCGCTGACGGAGAAGATCGAGACCGTGGCGACGACGATCTACGGTGCCGGTCGCGTCGAGTACACGCCGCTGGCCACCCGCCAGCTGGCGACCTACGAACGCAACGGGTTCGGCCACCTCCCGGTGTGCATCGCCAAGACCCACCTCTCGATCTCGGCCGATGCCTCGCTGAAGGGCGCCCCGACCGGCCACACCCTGAACGTGCGTGAGGTCCGGGCGTCGGTCGGCGCCGGGTTCGTGTACCCGATCTGCGGCGAGATGCGCACGATGCCCGGTCTGGGCACGGCCTCGGCCGCCACCCGCATCGATCTCGACGACGACGGCGAGATCGTCGGCCTGTCGTGACGGTGACGACGGCGTCGCCGCTCGACGGGCGCGCCCTGCGGGACGAGATGCTCGCCGAGCTCCGGGCCACGCTCGACGCCGCCGGCCGCCCGGCGGTCACGCTGGGCACCGTGCTCGTCGGCGCCGACGAGTCGGCGCGCTGGGCGATGCGGGCCAAGCACGACGCCGCCGACGACGTCGGCATCCGGACCGTCGGCGTCGATCTGCCGGCCACGGCCACGCAGGAGGAGGTCGAGCGCGAGGTTGCCCGGCTCGCCGGCGACCCGACGATCCACGGCATCTTCGTCCAGCTTCCGCTCCCCGCCCACGTCGATGCGGCGCGGATCGTCGAGTTGATCCCACCGGAGCGCGACATCGACGGGCTGACCCCCGACAGCCCGTTCACGCCGGCGTCGGCCCTGGCCGTCCTGCACCTGCTCGCTCGCCTCGGCGTGGACACCACCGGTCGGCACGTCGTGATCGTGGGTGACTCGCCCTACGTCGCCGCGCCGCTGGCCCGACTGCTGACCGGGCGCGCCTCCGTCACCCGCGTCGACGCCGAAGCATCCGACATCGTCGAGGTCTGCCGGCGCGCCGACATCGTCGTCAGCGCCGTCGCCGACGCCGGGTTGATCACCCCGGCCCACGTGGGGCCCGGCACGACCATCATCGACGTGCCGACGCCGGGCGGGGTCGGCCCGGTCACCATCGCCATCCTCCTCACTCACACCGCCCGCGCCGCCGGTGTGGGACACTGAGCGGACGGGAGCAGACGTGTCCGGAGTCCAGTCGGTCGAGCGGGCGTTCGCCATCCTGCGCTGCCTGGCCGGCGGTCCGGCCGGCGTGTCCCATATCGCCGAGCGGGTCGGGCTGCCCAAGAGCACGGTCTCCCGGCTGCTGTCGACGCTGCAGGCGCTCGGCGCCGTCGAGCAGTCGGCCAGCGGCACCGAGTACCGCGTCGGTGACGCCATGATCGACATCGCCGCCGGCGCCGTGCCGGGGCGCAATCTCATCGCCCTGGCCCGACCCCACCTCACCGAGCTGGTCGAGTCACTGGGCGAGTCGGCCGGGCTGGCGGTGCTCGACGGCGCGGCCGTGCTCTACCTCGACCAGGTCGACGCCGTCCACCCGGTGCAGGTGCGCGACTGGACCGGCGAACGGCTGGCGGCGCACAACGCGTCGTCCGGCCTGATCCTGCTCGCCCACCTCCCCACCGCCGAGCGCGAGCGCTACCTCGCCGACCTCGACCCCACCGTCGACGCCGACGCCCTCCGCCGCCGCCTGGCCACCGTCACCGAGCGGGGCGTGGAGTGGACGTGCGAGGAGTTCCTGCCCGGCATCAGCTCGGTCGCCGCCCCGGTGTTCGGCGCCAGCCGCGAGGTCGTGGCCGCGATCCACGCCCACGGTCCCGCCTACCGCTTCCCGGGTGCCGACGACGCCGACGCCATCGCCGCCGACGTGGTGAGAACGGCGAGGCGGATCAGCGCCCAGTTGGTCGGCGCCCCCGACCGGGATCGCGCCGATGTCGCGCCCCTTATCAGCTGACGTTCCGTTCCTCGACGCCGCCACGGTCGGCGACCTGCTGCCCTACGACGTCCTGGTCGACGCCCTCGACGCCGGTCACCGCGAGCCGGCGCCGGCAGCGCGGCGGATGGTGTTCGGGCCGGACGGCGCCGCCGAGTCGTTCCTCGGTCTGGCCGCGTGGCAGCCGGGCGAAGCCCTCGGGATCAAGCTGACGACCGTCTTCCCGGCCAACATCGACCACCCGACGGTCCAGGCGCTGGTCGTCCTGTTCGACGGTCGGACCGGCTCGCCCCTCGCCCTGCTCGACGGCACCGAGCTGACCTACCGCAAGACCGCCGCCGACTCGGCGCTCGGCGCCCGCTACCTCGCCCGCCAGAACGCGACCACGCTGCTGATGGTCGGCGCCGGTGGGCTGGCGCGACACCTCGTCACCGCCCACCGCACCGTGCGCCCGTCGATCGAGCGGGTGCTGGTCTGGAACCGCACGCCGGCCCGGGCCGAGGCCGTCGTCGCCGAGCTCGGCGAGGGCACGACGGTCGTCGACGACCTCGAGCAGGCGGTCGGCGCCGCCGACATCGTCTCGACGGCGACGATGGCCCGCGACCCGCTCGTCGCCGGGCGGTGGCTGCGCCCGGGCACGCACCTCGACCTGGTCGGCGCCTTCCTCCCCGACCACCGCGAGGTCGACGACGACGCCGTGGTGCGGGCCGAGCTCTACGTCGACGACCGCGAGGCCACGCTGAGCGAGGACGGCGACCTGGTCATCCCGCTCGCCGCCGGGCTGATCACGGCCGACGACGTCCGGGGCGACCTCTGGCAGCTCTGCCGGGGCGAGGTCGCCGGCCGCACCGACCCGGACGCGATCACGCTCTTCGAGAACGGCGGCGGCGGTCACCTCGACCTGATGACCGCCCGCTGCGCGCTGGCCCGGATGTGAACGCGGGCGTGATGGACCCGTTCCCGCACGTCTTCACGCCGCTGGCGCTGCGCCACCGCACGCTGCGCTGCCGGATCAACCTCGGCGCCCACACCACCAACATGGGCGAGGACGGGCTGCCATCCGACCGCCACGTCGGCTACTACCGCGAGCGGGCGCTCGGTGGGGCCGGGATGATCGTCGTCGAGCCGGTGCCGGTCCACGCCACCGCCGTGCTGACCCGGGGCAACTTCCGTTTCGACGACGACACCGTCGTGCCCCACTTCCGGCGCCTCACCGACGCCTGTCACGAGGCGGCCGCGGCCGACGGTGGCGTCGTGATGATCCAGCAGCTGTACCACGTCGGCCAGCACGGCGACGCCGCCAACTCGTTCCGCGAGCACTGGTCGCCGTCGGGCCTGCCGTCGCTCCACGACGCCGACGGCAGCCACGCCATGAGCGAGGCCGAGATCGAGGAGGTCCTCGCCGCCTTCGTGCGGGCGGCGGTGCGGGCCGGGGACGCCGGGTTCGACGGCGTCGAGCTGTTCGCCGCCTATCACGCCCTGATCGACCAGTTCTGGACGCCGTGGTCGAACCGCCGCACCGACCGCTGGGGTGGTCGGCTCGAGCACCGGGTGCGCTTCTCGGCCTCCTTGCTGGCCAGAATCCGGGACGCCTGCGGCGACGACTTCATCGTCGGCCTGGCCGTCAACCTCGACCCGGACTCTGCTGGCTCGCTGGGCGAGGCCGAGCTGCAGGAGATCGTCGTCTGGCACGACGAGCGGGCGCTGATGGACTACGTCACCTGCGGCACCGGCAGCTACTTCGACTTCCACCCGCTGATGCCGACGTCGTTGTACCCGGCCCGGCTGGGCGAGTCGGCGGCCGCTGCCCTCAAGGCGGTCGTGCGCCACGCCGTGGTGCAGGCCGAGAGCCACATCCGCACGCCGGCCGGCGCGGAGGCCGTGCTCGCCGCCGGCCATGCCGACATGGTGTCGATCGTGCGCGGCCAGATCGCCGACCCCCACCTCGTGGCCAAGGCCCGCGCCGGGCAGCCCGAGCGGGTCCGGCCGTGCATCTCGTGCAACCAGCTGTGCTGGGGCCGCCGCTCGCGGGACTACTGGATCTCGTGTCTCGTCAACCCATCGGTGGGCCGGGAGGTCGAGTGGGGCGGCGATCGCTTCGCGCCCACGGCGACGCCGGCGGCGGTACTCGTCGTCGGCGGCGGTCCGGCCGGGCTGGAGGCGGCGCGGGTCAGCGCCGAGCGGGGCCACCACGTGGTGCTGGTCGAGGCCGACGACGAGCTCGGCGGGCAGTGGCGGCTGGCCGGGCGCCAGCCCTCGCGCACCCAGGTGCTCGACCACCTCGCCTGGTACGCCGGCGAGCTGGCCCGCCTCGGGGTCGACATCCGCGTCGGGACCGCGCTCGACACCGCCGGCGTCGCCGCCACAGGCGCCGACCACGTCGTGATCGCCGTCGGGGCGGCGCCACCGGCGTCGGGCTTCCAGCGGGCTCTGCGCCTGGCCGACCGCCTGCCCGGGGGTGAGCGGGGACACGTCACGACCGCCCAGGAGGTGCTCGCCGGCGCCATTGAGGTGACGGGACGGGTGCTCGTGCTCGACGACGTCGACGACTGGCGGGGCATCGGCACGGCGATGTTCCTGCAGGAGCAGGGGTGCGCCGTCACCATCGCCACCGCCGGCCCCGTCGTCGCCGGTGCGCTCTACCACAGCGCGGCCGACGTCCCGGCCCGCCGCCGCTTCGCCACCGCCGGTGGCGTGATGGCGCCGCACACGATCGTGACCGAATGGTGTGGCGACGGGGCGGCGTTGCGCTCCACGCTGACCGGGGTCGAGCGTCAGGAGTCGTTCGACTGGCTGGTGATCGCCGGCACGCCCGTCGCCCGCACCAGCCTCGCCGCCGAGCTGGCCGAGCGAGGCCTCGCCCACGCCGCGATCGGCGACTGCCTGTCGCCCCGCACGGCCGCCGCCGCCATCCTCGACGGCCGCCGCATCGCGATGACGCTGTGATTCGCCGTTGGTGGTCCGACCCAGACCCCACGCCTATCCGTAGCGCATCGTCGCACAAGTTGCTACGGTTGCAGCATGGCGAAGACCATCCCCCAACGCGAGCTGCGCAATGAGAACGCACGAGTGATGGAGGCCGTGACGGCCGGCGAGACCTTTGTCGTCACGCGCAACGGCGAACCGGTCGCCGAACTCCGACCGCTGCGAGCTGGTCGCCGCCGCTTCATCTCTCGAGAGGAGGTCGCCGCGCTCGCGAGGGCCGACCTGCGCATCGACCGCGATCAGTTTCGCGCCGATCTTGACCGCCTGATCGACCAGGGACTGTGACGTGTCGTCCGGGCTGCTGGACACCTCGGTCGTCATCGACTGGCACGATCCGGTCGTCGTTGCGGCGTTGCCAGATGAGATGGCAATCTCCGCGATCACGGCGGCCGAGTTGGCCGCAGGACCACACGTTGCCGCCAGTGCGGCTGAAGCAGCGAGGCGACAAGCGCGACTTCAGGAAGTGGAATCGAAGTTGGAGCCCCTCGGTTTCGACGGCGCGACGGCTCGCAGCTACGGACTCGTGGTCGCCGCTGTCGTCGGCGAGGGACGGAAGCCGCGCCCCCGGTTCGCAGACCTGTTGATCGCAGCGACGGCTCACGCCAACGGCCTCGACCTCTACATACGCAACGGTGACGACTTCCTCGGGCTCGAGGACCTCGTCACCGTCGTCACGATCTGATCCGACGACCCTTCGCTGCCGCCGGGTCAGCCCCTGGCGGGATACCGTCCGAACTGCTAAGTTCCACGATGCGGTCTCGTTCCGCATCATGGACCGCAGCACGCACCGGCAGGTACCGGCGAGGGGTGAAGGCAGGTGAGCGATGAGTGACGACGAGATCGATCTGGCCGGGCTCTCGGACGAGGACCTCGTCACGCAGATGCACGACGACCTCTACGACGGGCTGGCCGACGAGATCGTCGAGGGCACGACGCTCCTCCTCGACCGCGGCTGGTCGGCCGAGAAGGTCCTCGCCGACGCCCTCGTCGAAGGGATGCGGATCGTCGGCATCGACTTCCGCGACGGGATCCTGTTCGTCCCCGAGGTGCTGTTGTCGGCCAACGCCATGAAGGGCGGGATGGAGATCCTCCGCCCGATCCTCGCCGAAACCGGCATCGAGTCGGTCGGCAAGGTCGTGCTCGGCACGGTCAAGGGCGACATCCACGACATCGGCAAGAACCTGGTGGCGATGATGCTGGAAGGCGCCGGGTTCGAGGTCGTCGACATCGGCATCAACTCCGACGTCGACAAGTACCTCGCCGCGCTCGAGCAGCACCAGCCCGACATCCTCGGCATGTCGGCGCTCTTGACGACGACGATGCCGTACATGAAGGTCGTCATCGACACGATGGCCGAGAAGGGCCTGCGCGACAAGTACATCGTGCTCGTCGGTGGGGCCCCGCTGAACGAGGAGTTCGGCCAGGCCGTCGGCGCCGACGCCTACTGCCGCGACGCCGCCGTCGCCGCCGAGACCGCGCAACGCCTCGTGCAGGAGCGCCGCGGCCGCCGCGCCACCGAGCCGCCCGGACCGTCGATCGCATCGTGAGCCGCGCGAGTCTTCGAGCGAGCGAACCATCGGGCTCGGTGAGGAAGGGGCCGCTGGTGCTCGCCTGCGGGGCGCTGGCCAGTGAACTGCGCCACGTGCTCGGCGGTCTCGACGTCGAGGTGCGCTACCTCCCGGCCCATCTCCACAACCGTCCCGAACGGATCGTGCCGGCGCTGGCGCCGCTGCTGGACGAGGCCGCCGACCGCCCGACGTTCGTGGCCTACGCCGACTGCGGCACCGGCGGCGCGCTCGACCGCCTGCTGGCAGCCCACCCCGGGGTCGAGCGGCTGCCGGGGGCCCACTGCTACGAGATGTTCGCCGGCGCCGAGCACTTCGCCACGCTCCACGACGAGGACCCGGGCACGTTCTTCCTCACCGACTTCCTGGCCCGCCACTTTGACGCGCTGGTGTGGGTCGGGCTCGGCCTCGACCGGCACCCGTCGCTGCGCGACACGTACTTCGCCCACTACTCGCGCGTCGTGCTGCTCAGCCAGAGCGAGGACGTCGACGTCGTCGTCGCCGGACGCGCCGCCGCCGACCGCCTCGGCCTCACCTTCGAGCACCACCACGTCGGTCGGGACGGGCTGGCGCCGGCGGTGCCGGTCACCCTCACCGAGCGGGTGGCGTGATGCCGCGCGCGGCCCGCACCGAGGCCCACGTCGTCGTCATCTCGTGGCGCGACATCCCGGCCCAGGTCAACGGTCAGGCCGGGCGCGATCGTCACCAGGTGCTGCTATCGGCGAAGTTCCAGCGGGCCATCGACCGGGCCAAGCGCAAAGCCCGCATCGTCACGGCCCAGGAGGACGTCGCCCAGTGGCGGCGCGTCACCTTGCCGGCCGCCGACGACCCGGCCGGCGCGGCCGAGCGCGAGGCGGCGCGGCTCGAGGACGCCTACAGCACCGCACGCCTCGGAACGATCGCCTTCGGCGGCGGCTGGGAGCAGCCAGCCGAGGGCAAGGACACGGAGGGGGAGCTGTGAGCGAGCGCCAGCGAGCGAACCATCAGGCATCGTCTTTGGGTCGTTGGTGCACCAACGACGACCCGAACGCGTCGCATGACGTAAGGGTGCACCGATGACGGAAACCGTGATCAGCTCGGCCAGTCGGGAGGTGAGGATCGGGTTCGGTCGGCCGTTCGTGATGATCGGCGAGCGGATCAACCCGACCGGGCGCAAGCTCCTCGCCGAGGAGATGAAGGTCGGAGACTTCAGCCGGGTCGAAGCCGACGCCGTCGCCCAGGTCGCCGCCGGCGCCCACATGCTCGACGTCAACGCCGGCATCCCGTTGGCCGACGAGCCGGCGCTGCTGGCCCGGGCGATCGAGCTGGTGCAGTCGGTCACGGACGTGCCGCTGTCGATCGACTCGTCGATCATCGAGGCGCTCGAGGCCGGCCTCGCCGTCTACCAGGGCAAGCCGCTGGTCAACTCGACCACCGGCGAGGACGAGGTGATGGAGCGGGTCCTGCCGCTCGTGGCCAAGCACGGCGCCGCCGTCGTTGCCATCTCCAACGACGAGACCGGCATCAGCATGGACATCGACGTCCGCTTCGCCGTCGCCCAGCGCATCGTCGAGCGCGCCGCCGACCACGGCATCCCCGCCCACGACGTCGTCGTCGACCCGCTCGTCATGCCGATCGGGGCCCTGGCGACGGCCGGCCAGGACGCCTTCACGCTGATCCGACGGCTGCGCGACGAGCTCAAGGTCAACACGATCTGCGGCGCGTCCAACGTCAGCTTCGGGTTGCCCAACCGCCACGCCGTCACCGGCGTCTTCCTGTCGATGGCCATCGGTGCCGGGATGACGTCGGCGATCATGAGCCCGCTGCACCCCGAGGTGAAGACGGCGGTCATGGCGGCCGACGTGCTGGCCGGTCACGATCGCGACTGCGCGGCGTGGATCCGCGCCCACCGCGACCCCAACTCGGACGGGGGCGCCCGGGGCGATCGCGAGGGTCGCCGCCGCCGTCGAGCCGCGACGACGTAGGTCCCGGTGGTCATGATGCACCGCATCGTCTTCACGCCCTCGGGCCACGAGGGCAAGGTGAGCGACGGCGCCAGCGTGCTCGAGGCCGCCCGCCAGCTCGGCGTCGATCTCGACACGGTGTGCGGCGGCCGCGGCATCTGCGGTCGCTGCCAGATCACGCCGAGCGTCGGCCGCTTCGCCAAGTGGGCGATCGACGCGACCCCGGACGCGCTGGGCGCGCCGGCGGCGATCGAGCTCGACTACCACGGCGCCCGTCCACTCGCCGCGGGCAACCGGCTCGGCTGCGCCGCCACCGTGCACGGCGACGTCGTCATCGACGTCCCCGCCACCAGCCAGGTGCACCGCCAGGTCGTGCGCAAGGATCTCGACCTGCCCCCGATCGTGGTCGACCCGGCGTTCCGCCTGTGGTACGTCGAGGTCCCCCCGGTCACGCTCGGCCAGGCCGTCAGCGCGGTCGGCGCCCTGTGCCGGGCCGTCGCCGAGCAGCACGACGTCGACGAACCGGCCGCCGACCCGCGCCTGCTGCCCCGTCTGCACTCGGCGCTGGCGAAGGGGCCGGTCACCGTCGCCATCCACACGCCGGCGCCGGACGGTCCCGGCACGATCGTCGCGGTGTGGCCCGGCTACGTGGGGGCGGCCACCGGAGTCGCCATCGACGTCGGGTCGACGACGATCGCCGGCCACCTCTGCGACCTGACCACCGGTGAGGTGCTGGCCACCGCGGGCCGGATGAACCCGCAGATCCGCTGGGGCGAGGACCTGATGAGTCGGGTCTCGTACGTGATGATGAACCCCGGCGGCGACCGCGAGCTGACGGCCGCCGTGCGCCGGGCCATCGACGAGCTGATCGGCGAGCTCGTCACGACCGCGGGCACCGACCGCGAGCACGTGCTCGAGGTCGTCCTCGTCGGCAACCCGATCATGCACCACCTCGTCCTCGGCATCGACCCGACGCCGCTCGGCTCCGCTCCGTTCACGCTGGCCACGTCGGACCCGGTCGCCGGACCCGCCACCGGCCTCGACCTCGACGTGCCCCACGCTTCGTTCTGGACCGGGCCGTGCATCGCCGGGCACGTCGGGGCCGACACGACCGCCGCCATCCTCGCCGAGGGCCCGCACCGCGGCGAGAAGACGCAGCTGCTGGTCGACATCGGCACCAACGCCGAGATCGTCCTCGGCGACCGCCACCGACTGTACGCGGCCTCGAGTCCGACCGGTCCGGCGTTCGAGGGGGCCCAGATCAGCGCCGGGCAGCGGGCGACGGCCGGCGCCATCGAGCGCGTCCGCATCGACCGGTCGACCTTGGCGCCGCGGTTCCGGGTGATCGGCGTCGACGCCTGGTCGGACGAGCCCGGCTTCGCCGACGCCGTCGGGCGCACCGGCATCACCGGCATCTGCGGGTCGGGGATCATCGACGTCGTCGCCGAGCTGTTCCTGGCCGGCATCGTCGACCGCGACGGCACCATCCGCGGCGAGCTGGCCGCTCGCACCGACCGGGTCGTGCCCGACGGCCGGACGTTCGCCTACGTCCTGCACGACGGGCTGCGGGTCACCCAGAACGACGTGCGGGCGATCCAGCTGGCCAAGGCGGCGCTGCGGGCCGGCATCGACCTGCTGCTCGAACACGCCGGGTCGCCGACCGTCACCGACATCCGCCTGGCCGGGGCGTTCGGGGCGCACGTCGACCCGGTGCGAGCGATGGTGCTCGGCCTCGTGCCCGACTGCCCGGTCGAGGGCGTCCGATCGGTGGGCAACGCCGCCGGCGCCGGGGCCGTCCAGGCGCTGCTGTCTCGGTCGGCCCGCCGCGAGCTGGTGGCGGCCGCCGCCGACGTGGTCAAGATCGAGACCGCCACCGAGGCCCGGTTCCAGGAGCTGTTCGTGGCGGCGATGGCGTTCCCCCACGCCCACGCCCCGACGCCGCACCTCGCCACCGCCATCGACCTGCCGGTCACCGACCCCTCGGTGAACACCGGGCGACGACCACGAAGGGGGCGACGTCATGGCTGAACCGAGCCGTCGGAGCGGCGGACGAGCGGGACGACGCGAGGCGCGGGCTGCTGCCGCCGCCGTCATCGAGCACGAGCCGTTCCTCACCCGCGCCCTGACGCCGTTCGAGCTCGTCTCCGAGGAAGGCCTGGCGACGTTGGAGCACAATGCCGACACCCTCCTCGAGCAGGTCGGCATCGACGTGCGCGACAACCCGAGCGCGATCGCCCGGTTCAAGGATGCCGGCGCCGAGGTCGACGGCGAGCGGGTCCGGCTGCCTCGCGGCCTGGCGCGCCAGCTGGTGTCGACCGCACCGGCGCAGTACACCCAGGTCGCCCGCAACCCCGCCCACTCGGTCCAGATGGGCGGCGACGCGACCGTGTTCGCCCCCAACTACGGGTCGCCGTTCGTCTACGACCTCGACCAGGGCCGGCGCTACGCGACGCTCGCCGACTTCGAGAACCTCGTCAAGCTCACCTACCGGTCGCCCCACCTCCACCACTCGGGCGGCACGGTCTGCGAGCCCGTCGACGTGCCGGTCAGCAAGCGTCACCTCGACATGGTGTACGCCCACCTGCGCTACAGCGACAAGCCGTTCATGGGCTCGGTCACGGCGCCCGAGCGGGCGGCCGACAGCGTCGAGCTGGCCCGCATCGCCTTCGACGGCGATCTCGCCGACCGGACCGTGATGACCAGCCTCTGCAACGCCAACTCGCCGCTGGTGTGGGACGCCACGATGCTCGGCGCGGCCGAGGTCTACGCCACCGCCAACCAGGCCGTGCTGATCACCCCGTTCATCCTCGCCGGGGCGATGTCGCCGTCGACCACCGCCGGGGCGGCGACCCAGACACTGGCCGAGGCGCTGTTCGGGATGGCCTTCGTCCAGCTCGTGCGCCCGGGCGCGCCGGTCATCTTCGGATCCTTCGGCAGCTCGATGTCGATGCAGACCGGCGCCCCGACGTTCGGCACCCCCGAGCCGGCGCTGCTGCTGTACACGATGGCCGCGCTGGCCCGCCGGGTCGGCGTGCCGTTCCGCTCGGGCGGCGCGTTGACGGCGTCGAAGGTGCCCGACGCCCAGGCCGCCTACGAGAGTGCGGCGACGATGGGGCCGACGATCATGGCCGGCGTCAACTTCGTGCTCCACACCGCCGGCTGGCTGGAGGGCGGACTCACGGTCGGCTACGAGAAGTTCGTCCTCGACGCCGACCAGGCCGGGATGATGGCGACGTTCGCCCGCGGGCTCGACCTCAGCGACAACGGCCTGGCCCTGGACGCCATGCTGGCCCACAAACCGGGGCTGCACTTCCTCGGGACGCCGCACACGCTGGCCAACTTCGAGACCGCGTTCTACCGCTCGCCGCTGGCCGACAACGCCAGCTTCGAGCAGTGGACGGAGGACGGTGCCCTCGACGCCGCCCAGCGGGCCAATCGCCTGTGGAAGGAAGAGCTGGCCGCCTACGAGCCCCCGCCCATCGACGACGCCATCGACGCCGAGCTGCGCGACTACATCGCCCGGCGCAAGGCCGAGCTCCCGGACACATTCGCATGAGGCAACGCACCCGGACCCTGAACCCGGCGACCGCCGACTCCGCCGCGCTGATCGCCGGGATGGCATTCGAGCTCGTGCCGATCGGCGCGGTCGCCGCCGCCGCCGACGCCCTGCCGGCGGCGGCCCACGTGACCGTCACCTGCTCGCCGACCCGCGGCATCGAGCCCACGCAACAGCTCTGCGACGAGCTGCGGCGGCGGGGGCATCGACCGGTCCCCCACCTCGCCGCCCGCACCGTGACCGAACGCCGCCAGGTCGCCGCCATCGCCTCGTGGCTGCGCACCGAGGAGCAGCGCGAGGTGTTCGTCATCGCCGGCGATGCGGCCGCGGCGAGCGGTCCGTACCCGGACGCGCTGTCCTTCCTCCGCGAGCTCCTCGACCACGACCCGGGCCTGCGGCGCATCGGGGTGGCCGCCTACCCCGACGGTCATCCGTTCATCGCCGGCACCGCGCTGACGACCGCCCTGCACGCCAAGCAGGAGCTGCTCGCATCGGCCGGGGTGGCGGCGACGGCGACGACCCAGATGTGCTTCGACCCCGTCGCGGTCGGGCGCTGGCTGCGCCAGGAGCGGTCGAACGGCCTGACGATGCCGGTGGACCTCGGCATCCCCGGTGTCGTCGACCGCCGGCGTCTGCTCTCGCTGGGCGTGCGCCTCGGCGTCGGCACGTCGCTGCGCTTCCTGCGCAAGCAGCGCGCGACGATGACGGCCATGCTCGGTGGCTACGACCCGTCCGGTCTGGTCGACGAGCTCGTCGCCGCCACCACGGATCTCGGCGTGACCGGGCTGCACAGCTTCACGTTCAACAGCGTCGGCCCGACCGTGGCCTGGCAGCGGAGCGTGATCGACGGAGCGGCGGCGGGCGACGGGGCATGAGCGAGCGCGCCGACGCCGTCGTCATCGGCGCCGGGGTGATCGGCTCGTCGGTCGCCCTGGAGCTGGCCCGCAGCGGTCGCTCGGTGGTCTGCGTCGACAAGGGTCCGGCGCCGGGCGCCGGCTCGACCAGCGCCTCGTCGTCGATCATCCGCTTCAGCTACTCGACCTTCGACTCGGTGCTGACGGCGTGGGAGGCCGCCGCCCGCTGGCACAACTGGGCCGGCCACCTCGGCGTCGTCGACCCCGACGGCCTCGCCCGCTTCGTACGCACCGGCAACCTGATCCTGCGCACCGAAGGCTACGACGGCACCGGGATCATGGCGATCTGGGACGACATCGGGATACCGTACGAATCGCTGGACGCGCCGGCCCTGCGGGCTCGGTACCCGGGTCTCGACATCGGCCAGTACTTCCCGCCCAAGCGCATCGACGACCTGGCCTTCGCCGACGATGCCGCCGCCGAGCTGACCGCCATCCTCGACATCGACAGCGGGTTCATCGACGATCCAATGCTCGCCGCCCACAACCTCGCCCACGCCGCCCGCGCCAACGGGTGCGAGGTGCGGCTGCGCACGGCGGTCACGGCGATCCACACCGCCGACGGCCGGGTGACCGGCGTCGGTCTCGACGGCGGCGACGAGATCGCCACGCCCGTCGTCGTCAACGTCGGGGGCCCGCACTCGTCACTGATCAACGAGATGGCGGGTGTCACCGCAGACATGCGCATCGGCCACCGGGCGCTGCGCCAGGAGGTGTTCGCCGTCCCCGCGCCACCGGGCTTCGGGCTGGACGACGGCGCCCCGCTCGTCGCCGATCTCGATGTCGGCCAGTACTTCCGTCCCCAGTTGGGCGGGACACTCCTCGTCGGCGGCACCGAACCGGCCTGCGACGAGCTGGAGTGGGTCACCGATCCCGACCACTTCAACGAGCACACCACGGTCGAGCAGTGGGAGACCTCGATGCTGCGTCTCGCCCGGCGACTCCCGGACTTCGGCGTGCCGACCGCGCCGGTCGGTCTCGCCGCTCTCTACGACGCCTCCGACGACTGGGTGCCGATCTACGACCGGTCCAGCCTCGACGGGTTCTTCATGGCCTGCGGGACGAGCGGCAACCAGTTCAAGAACGCGCCGTTGGCCGGCCGGTTCCTCTGCGCGCTGATCGACGCCGCCGACGCCGGCCACGATCACGATGCCGAACCGGTCACCGTGCGCGGTGAGCGCACCGGCCGGATGATCAACCTCGGAGCATTCTCCCGTCACCGCGAGCCGGCGCACACGTCGGGCACGGTGATGGGCTGACAGAGCCGGGAGCTACGTGACGTCGACGAGGCGGAGGCTGCCGCGGCCGTCGAACGTCAACCCAGCCCGGCCCTCCATCAGCCGGGCGATGCCGTCGCCGAGCAGCTCGGCGCGCCAACCGGAGCGCAGCCGGGCGTCGGGCGAGCCGCTGATCAGGCTGACCAGGTCGGCGCGCGTGGCCAGGAGAGCGGTGTCGACCCGCGCGTCGCGGGCGACCTGGCTGATCCACGCCGAGATCAACGTGATCGCCGGGCGCTTGGACCGATCGAGGTCCTCGACGGCGTCGGGCAGTGCCGGTGGGGGCGCCTCCTGTACGGCCGTCACCGCGGAGAGCAGCTCGCGGCCGATGCGCCCGCGGGCGTGGCGCTCGTCGACGCCTCGGGCCTGCATCAGCTCGTCGATCGAGCGGGGCTGGCGTTGGGAGATCCCGAGGATGGCCAGGTCGGCGAGGACCTGACGCAGGGGGATGTCGAGACGGGCGGCCTCCCGCTCGCGCCAGGCGGCGAGCGACTGGGCGACGGCCCGGGCCCGCGGCCGCAGCGTGCGGACGTCCTTCAGCTTGAGCCATGCCTGCTCGGGGTCGATGGCTCCGGTCGGACGCGTGCGCAGCTCCTCGCACGCTTCCTCGGCCCACCCCAGCCGCCCGAGGTCATGGAGCTTGGCGACGAGGCGGTCCTGGAGGTCCAGCAACGAGGCCACGTCGGCGGCGGCGTACTCCTGCTGCGCGTCACTCAGCGGCCGGCGCAGCCAGTCGGTGAGACGGTCGCCCTTCGGGGGTGCGAAGCCCAGCTCGCCCTGGACGAGAGCGACGAGCGACGGCGTCCCGTAGCCGATGAACCCGGCCGCCAGCTGGGTGTCGAAGAGACGGGTCGGGACGGCACCGACGGCGTGCGTCAGGACGTCGAGGTCCTGCTGGGCGGCATGAGCGACGGCGACGGCCGGCGCGGCGAACAACCGCCGCAGCGGCGAGGGATCGACGGCCTGGGGATCGACGAGCACGAGGCCACCGGGCCAGGCGAACTGGATCAGGGCCAAGCGCGGGAAGTACGTCCGCTCCCGGTGGAACTCGGTGTCGAAGGCGTAGCGGGGCTGCTCGGCCAGTTCGTCGATGAGGGCGTCGAAGGCATCGTCGCGATCGACCCAGCGGGGTGTCACGTGGGCTGATCCCCCTCCACCACGTCTCGCCCCGAGGCGATCCATCCCGCCGTGCCGCCATCGACGTTGACGACGTCGAAGCCGGCGTCGGCAAGGTGCTCGGCCGCCTTCCGGCTGCGTCCGCCGGCCTGGCAGAGCAAATAGAGCGGGCCGTCCCCCGGGCCGATCGCCCCCGCCCGATCAGGCACCGTGGCCAGCGGCACCGACACGGCGCCGGCGACGTGGCCCCGGGCGTACTCGTCGGGCTCACGCACGTCGACGACCCGCACGCCCTCGGCGTGGCGGTCGGCGAACTCTTCGATCTCGATCTCCGGAACGGGCACCCGGTCAAGCTATCCGCGCCCCCGTGCGTGCCCGTCGAGGTCAGTCGGCTCGTTGACGTTGCGGACGGCGGACGCCGCCACCACCAGCGACCCCGCCCGCCGCCGGGCCACGGCATCGCGCACGGCCCGCACGCCGTCGGCCCAGTCGGCCGCCAAGGCGTCGACGGCGGCCGCCGACCACCACGCCAGCAGGTGCGGTCGGTCGGTGACGGCCTGGACCACGTCGACGTCGCCGTGGCCGGCCGCGGCGACGAGGGCGGCGACGGTGGCGGCGTCGAGGTCGGGCAGGTCGCAGGCGGCGACCACGACGTCATCACCGGTGTGCTGGAGCGCGGTCAGCACGCCGCCGGTGGGGCCCTCGCCGGGCCACCGGTCGGCGATCCACGCCCGGCCCGTCGCCGTCACGAGCGCCGGGCCGTCGCCGCCGACGAGGACGACCGGGTCGCAGCCGCCGCTCGCCAGCGCCCGGGCCACCCGCTCGGCCAGCACCACGCCGTCGTGCTGGAGGAGCGCTTTGTCGACCCCCATCCGCCGGCTACGGCCGCCGCACAGGACGGCGCCGGTGACCACTACCCCGACGACGCGACGGGGAACGCCGACGGGTCGAGCTGGGTGAGGAACGTGGCGATGCGGGCCGCCTCGTCGTCCTCCCCAATGGCGGCCGCCATCTCGCCGAGCCCGGTCAGGCAGCGCAGGAACCCGGCGTTCGTCGGCTCGGCCGCCCGGACATAGCCCGACCCTCGCCACCCGTTCGCCCGCAGGGCGTCGAGGCCGCGGTGGTAGCCGACCCGGTAGGCGGCGTAGCGCTCGACGTCGTCGCGACCGGCGTCGCCGAGCGCCGCCCACGCGTCCAGCGAGCGCGGGTCGGCGGCCACGACGGCGGCGATGGCGTCGCGTCGCTCACCGGGCGGAGCGTCGACCGCCTGGGTCAGGGCGTGGCGGGCGGCCGCCGCGGGCGACGGCAGCACCGTCGACGGCAGCCCCGCCGACATCGCGATCGGTCGTTCGTCGGTCATCGGCTCATCATGACGGATCCCCCGTGCTGCGGCTTCGCCGGGCAGCACCCGTCAGTCGAGGCTCCACCAGTAGTTGACGTCGCCCAAGGGCTTTCGGTCGCCTCCGAGAGCCTCGTACAGAGATCGCGCCGCCTCGTTGTGTCCACCGGTGGAGAGCCAGAACCTGGTCGAGCCGCTTCGCCGTGCCCGTTCCATGGCGTGCCGGACCAGCGCCGCGGCGATGCCTTGTCGGCGCCAGTCGTCACGCACGTTGAGTTCGTGGAGGTAGGTGGTGAGCCGACCGTTGGGTGACCGCATCTACAGCCCCCAAGCCAGGCCGACGGGGGATTCGTCGACGTAGGCACCGAGAGCGAACGAGGTCTCGTCGTGCAAGAACGCGTGCGGTCCGCCGAGATCTGCCGCCACCGATGTGGCGAAGCCGGGGAGCACGGCATCGAACAGCGCCACGAGTGTCTGCACATCGTCACCCTGTAGCTCCCGGATGTCCATCACGGCGTGACGGTACGCGCCGTATGACGTCCGGGTGCACCACCGAGGGTCCGGCGGTCGGTACCGTCCGCGGGCGTGACCGGCATCACCCTGGAGACGGCCCGCAACACGGCGCTCCTCGCGGCCGGCGGGCTGGCCCTGTTCGCCATCGTCTCAGCCTGGATCGTCAAGGCGATCATCTCCAAGCTGCTGACGATCGCCGTGCTCGGCGGACTGGCCCTGATCGTGTGGACCCAGCGGGCCTCGCTCGACGATTGCGCCGACCGTGTCAAGGCCACCCTGCAGGCGGGCGCCACCGACGACACGACCTGCACGTTCTTCGGCCGCGACGTCACGATCCGGGCGCCCCGCGGCGGCGACTGACCGAGTCGACCATCGCCTGCACGACCGGCGCGACGTCGTCGGGATGGGTGTTCGGCCCGAAGTGCTTGGCCCCGGCGACGACGATCGACGTGCTGGCCGGGATCACGCCGACGAGGTGCCCGACGCCGGCGCGATGATGGGCCGCCCCCCGCTCGCCGACCATGGCCACGACCGGCACGCCGACGTCCGGACCCCGCCACGGAGCCTGGCGACGCAGGTCAGCCAGCTCCCCGACCATCGCCCGACCTTCGCGCCGGCGGGCGGCGCGCGTTCCCGGCGGCAGCCGTTGCCACCGCTCGTCGCCGATGAGACTGCGCATGAACCGCTCGGCGGCGTCGGCGGCGTCGCCGTCGCCAGCGAGCGCCCGTGATCCTGCCGTGGACGACGGCCACCAGTCGAGCCATGACAGTGGCGGCTCGTAGACGACGACGCCGGCGACGACATCGGGATGGTGCGCGGCCGCGGCCAGGGCGACGTCGCCGCCGTAGCTGTGGCCGAACAGCACGGCCCGGCGACCGCCGATGAGGTCGAGCAGGTCGCCGACCTGGTCGGCCATCGCAAAGGGTCCGTCATGGGGTGACGACCGGCCGTAGCCGCGGCGGTCGTAGCGCACGACGCGGTTGACCTCGTCGAGGCGGCGGCTGAGGCGGAGCAGGCCCGCAGACCGATCCATCGTGCCGTGGAGGAGCACGACGACCGGTCCGTCGGCGGGACCGGTCTCGTGCCGCCAGAGCGGGCTCACCGCTCCCTCGCCGTCACGCGACCCGGACGATGCGCAGCACGTCGGTGGCCGCCCCGCTGTCGCTGTCGGGCGATCCGGCGAGCACGAGCACGACGTCACCATGGTCGATGAAGCCGTGGGCGAGCGACGTCTCGACGGCGTACCAGACCATCTCGGCGCTCGTCGTGTACTCCTCGACCCGGATGGCGTCGACGCCCCACGACAGCGTCAGCAGGCCGACCGTGCGCGGGTCGGGCGAGATCCCGACCAACCGGGCCGCCGGCCGGAAGCGGGCCATCGCCTGCGCCGTGCGGCCGGTGCGGGTGCAGCAGAGGATGGCCGTCGCCTTGGCGTCGCGGGCGGCCTGCCAGGCGGCATGGGTGATGGCTGCCGTGATCAGGTCACCGTGCTCGTCGATGTGCAGGCGCTGGAGGCGGCCGAGCCGCTCGGCCCACTGCCGGTAGCTGGCCTCGGACTCGGCCCGTTCGGCGATGCGGGCCATCGTCGTGACGACGCCGGCCGGATCCCGCCCGATCGCCGTTTCCGCTGACAGCATCACGGCGTCGGTGCCGTCGAACACGGCGTTGGCGACGTCGCTCACCTCGGCCCGGGTCGGCAGCGCCGCTTCGACCATCGACTCGAGCATCTGCGTCGCCGTGATGACGGGGCAGCCGACCTCGACGCAGTGGCGGATGATCGTCTTCTGCAGGTGGGGTACGTCCTCCAGCGGGCAGTCGATCCCGAGGTCGCCGCGGGCGACCATCACCGCGTCGGCGGCGGCGACGATGCCCGCCAGCTTGGTCAGCGCCGTCGCCGTCTCGATCTTGGCGACGATCTGGCAGCGCGTGCCGACGACGGCGCGCAGGGCCGCGATGTCCTCGGGGCGACGGACGAACGACAGGGCCAGGAAGTCGACGCCGGCGTCGGCGAACTCCTTCGCCAGCTCGAGGTCGCGGGCCGTCGGCGCGAACATCTGCAGCCGCTCACACGACAGGTGGATCCCGGGGCGGCCCTGGGTGCGGCCGCCCGACTCGACCACGGCGTCGAGGTGGGCGTCGGCGACGCCCGTCACGCGCAACGAAATGGCGCCGTCACCGATGACGACCCGGTCACCGGGATCGACGTCGGTCGTCAACGTCGGGTACTCGACGGAGATCACGTCAGCCGTGCTGGGCCCATCGCCGGCGACGAGCCGGGTCACAGCACCGGGAACCAGTTCGGCCCCCTCGGCGGGGAACGGTCCCGAGCGGACCTTCGGCCCGGGGAGGTCGGCGAGGACGCCGATCGGGCGGCCGAGGCGGTCGGCCAGGGCGCGCACGTCGGTGATCCGCTGGCGATGGTCGGCCGACTCGCCGTGGCTGAGGTTGAGGCGCACGACATCGACGCCGGCTTGCACGAGCTGTTCCAGCGCCGCCGGGTCAGAACTGGTCGGTCCGATCGTGGCGACGATCTTCGTGCGCCGGGTCACACCTGCTTATCTAGTCGGTCGATGCCCTCGGCGCCGACGAACGACGACGCAGCCGCCCCCGAAGACGCGGCCGACCCGACGGCCGACCTGCGCGCGTACCTCGACGGCTCTCCGTCGCCATGGCACGTGGCGGCGACCACGGCCGATCGCCTGCGATCCGGCGGGTTCACCGAGCTGGTCGAGACCGACGCCTGGCCCGACCCGGTCGAGCGGGGCTTTGTCCGCCGGGGCGCGGCCCTGATCGCGTGGTCCGGGCCAGCTGACGGGCCGCTGCGCATCGTCGGCGCCCACACCGATTCGCCCGGCTTGCGAGTCACCCCCCAGCCCGACGTGAGCGGCACCGGCTGGCGCCAGCTCGGCGTCGAGATCTACGGCGGCGTCCTGCTCAACAGTTGGCTCGACCGCGACCTCGGGATCGCCGGCCGGGTCCTCGGCGCCGACGGCACGGTCGTCCTCGTCCACGTCGACGAGGCCGTCGCCCGCGTGCCGCAGCTAGCCATCCACCTCGACCGCGACGTCAACGAGCGCGGCCTCGTGCTCGATCGCCACGCCCACACGGTGCCGGTGTGGGGCACGACGCAAACCGAGCCGTTCGCCCACTGGCTCGCCGATCGCGCCGGCCTCGACGCAGCCGAGGCCTGGGAACTGTGCCTCTACGACGTCCAGCCCGCCGCCGTGCTCGGCGGCGACGCCAGCCTGTTGGCCGGCGGCCGGCTGGACAACCAGGTGTCCTGCTGGGCGGCGACGGCCGCACTGCTGGCGGCCGAGCCGGGCGGCCACACTGCGGTGATCGCCCTGTTCGACCACGAGGAGGTCGGCTCGGCCAGTACCACCGGGGCCTCCGGTCCGTTCCTGGAGACGCTGATCGCCCGCCGCCTCGACGCCGCCGGGACCGCCGGGGATGCCCGCCACCGAGCCCTCGCCGGCTCCACCTGCGTCTCCGCCGACAACGCCCACGCCGTCCACCCCAACTACGCCGAGCGTCACGACCCGGCCCACGCCCCGCTCGTCAATCGCGGCCCGGCCGTCAAGCTCAACGCCAACCAGCGCTACGCCACCTCGGCCGAGACGGCCGCCCTGTTCCGCCGCGCTGCGGCCGAAGCCGGCGTGCCCGTGCAGACGTTCGTCAGCCGCAACAACCTGCCCTGCGGCTCGACGATCGGGCCGTTGACGGCGACCCGGCTCGGCATCCCCACCGTCGACGTCGGCGTACCCCAACTCTCGATGCACTCAGCCCGCGAGCTGTGCGGCGCCGCCGACCCCGCCTACCTGGCCCAGGCCTTGACGGCCTACATGTCCGGCTGACCGCGCCCTTCGTCAACCTTCGCTCGGGCCTCGTCGAACAGGCACTGCAGCGTCGTGTGCAGCTCGGTCGTCACCTCGTGGACCGCCGCCCGCGACACGTGCCCGCCGCTGGTCACCGCGGGGTGCGTGATCGGCGCCCCGATGACGACGTGGACCCGGCGCGGGTGGATGAACCTCGAGCCCTTCGGCATCACCGCCTCGCTGCCGCCGATGCCGACGGGGATGATCGGCACGCGCGCCTTCAACGCCACGTAGGCGGCGCCATCGAACAGCGGTTGCACGACGTCGCCGCTCTTGCGCTCGCCCTCGGGGAACAGCACGAGTGGCTCGCCGCCTTCGAGCACGGCGATGCAACGCTTCAACGCCTCCCGGTCGGCGGTGCCGCGGGACACGGGAAACCCGCCGAGCGACGACAGCAGCCACGCCGCCGGCCGTCGCTTCCACAATGAGTCCTTGCCCATGAATCGCAGCCGCCGACTGGTCAGGCACGACGAGATCGGCGTGTCCATGATCGAGCGGTGCACCGGGGCGAGCACGAACGGGCCCCGGTCCGGGAGGTGCTCGCGGCCCTCGACGCGCAGCCGCGTCATCGCTCGCGTGAACGCCGCCACCAGCGTCCTCGCCACGAAGTAGGCGACTCGGCTGGCCAGTCCCTGACTGGCCATGAACGTGTCCACCCGGGTCATCGCGGTGCGCGCCCCCCGTCGGGCAACAGCGCGAGCACGTGCTCGACGACCTCGTCGATGCTCAGCCCGGTCGTGTCGACGACGACGGCCCGGTCGTCGGCGCGTAACGGGCCGTCGTGCCGATCCATGTCGCGCCGATCACGTTCGTTGATCGATGCCTCGACGTCGTGCACGTCACCCCCGATCTCGCCGACGCGTCGCTCGGCACGCGTGCGCGCCGACGCCGTCACGTACAGCTTGAGGGCGGCGTCGGGAAACACGACCGTGCCGATGTCCCGGCCCTCGATCACGCCGCCGCCACGAGCGTGGGCCCACGCCCGCTGGCGGGCCCGCAACTCCTCGCGCACGGGCGTGTTGGCGGCGACGGTGCTGACGGCTTCGGTGACGTCGCGGCCGCGGATGGCGGCCGTGGCGTCGACCCCGTTGACGGTGACGGCGCCGTCGTCGGCCATGAGGAGGCGCATCTGCCGGGCGACCTCGGCGACGCCCGCGAGGTCGGCGACCGGCACGCCCTCCGTGAGGGCGGCGAACGCCACGGCCCGGTACATCGCGCCGGTGTCGAGGTACTGCAACCCGAGGCGCCGGGCGACGGCGCGACCGACCGTGCTCTTGCCCGCGCCCGCCGGTCCGTCGATGGCGATGACGAGGTCGTCGCTCACCACGACATGCCGAGCGGGCGGCCCTCGTCGTAGCCGGCGTTGCTCTGCACACCGACGACGGCCCGCTCGTGGAACTCGGCGAGGTTGGCGGCCCCGGCGTAGGTGCAGGCCGAGCGCACACCGGCGACGATCTGATCGAGGATGTCCTCGACGCCCGGACGATCCGGGTCGAGGTACATCCGAGATGTCGAGATGCCCTCCTCGAACAGCTCCTTGCGGGCCCGCTCGAAGGCGGCGTCGTTGGCGGTACGGGCCTTGACGGCCCGGTTCGAGGCCATCCCGAAGCTCTCCTTGTACAGCCGGCCGTCGGGGTCGCGCAGCGTGTCGGCCGCCGACTCGTACGTCCCGGCCAGCCAGGACCCGAACATGACGCTGGACGCGCCGGCGGCCAGGGCGAGGGCCACGTCGCGCGGCCAGCGCACGCCGCCGTCGGCCCAGACGTGCCCACCGACGCGCCGCGCTTCCTCGGCGCACTCCAGCACGGCCGAGAACTGGGGCCGCCCGACGCCGGTCATCATGCGCGTCGTACACATCGCGCCGGGTCCGACCCCGATCTTGACGATGTCGGCTCCGGCCTCGATCAGTTGGCGGGTGCCGTCGGTGGTGACGACGTTGCCGGCGACGACCGGCACGTCGCCGGCCACGCCCCGCACGGTCTCCAGCGCCCGGAGCATGCGGGCCTGATGGCCGTGGGCCGTGTCGACGACGAGCACGTCGGCGCCGAGGGCGACGAGCGCCTTGGCCTTCGCCTCCGGATCGCCGTTGATGCCGACAGCGGCGGCGATCATCAGCCGACCGTCGCCGTCGAGCGCCGGACGGTAGGTCGTCGACCGCAGCGCACCGCGGCGGGTGATCACGCCGAGCAATCGGCCCTCGTCGTCGACGACCGGGGCCATCGAGTGGCGCCCGGCGTTGAGCGTCTCGAAGGCGTCACGGGGCTCGACCGTGCGGGGCACCGTGAAGAGTTCCCGGCTCATCACGTGCTGGAGCTGCGTGAAGCGGTCGAAGCCGGCAGCGTCCTGTTCCGTGAACACCCCGATCGGGTGGTCCTGCTCGTCGACGACGACGACGGCGCCGTGGGCCCGCTTGTGGATCAAGCCGAGGGCGTCGCCGATGGTGTGCTGGGGACTGAGCGTGATCGGCGTCTCGAACAGCGGATCGCGGCTCTTCACGTAGCCGACGACGTCGCCGACCACGTCGAGGGGGATGTCTTGGGGCAGCACCGTGATGCCACCTCGGCGGGCCACGGTCTCGGCCATGCGCCGGCCGGCGACGGCGGTCATGTTGGCCACGACGACTGGCAACATGGTCCCGATGCCGTCGGGCGTCGCCAGGTCGACGTCAAGGCGGGAGCCGACCGCGGAGAGGCTCGGCACCATGAAGACGTCGCTGTAGGTGAGGTCGTGAGCGGGGTTCGGGTGGAGCAGTCGCATCGTCGTCGGTTCGGTACGGGGCCGGATCGGGCCGCCTCACGCTAACGCCCTACCCTGCGGGCGATGGCCGACGAGACGCCGGTGGTGCTGGTCCACGGATGGGGCGGCTCGTTCGCCACGACGTGGCGCCAGAGCGGGTTCACGGACCTGCTGGCCGATGCCGGACGACCCGTCATCGGCGTCGACCTGCTCGGCCACGGCGACGCGCCCAAGCCCCACGACCCGGCCGCCTACGCCGACCTGACCACCCGCGTGCGAGAGGTCCTGCCGGACGAGCCCGTCGACGCCGTCGGGTTCTCGCTCGGCGCGACGACGCTGCTGCGCCTGGCCTCCGCCGAGCCGCGACGCTTCCGCCGCCTCGTCGTCAGCGGGGTCGGCCGCAATCTGTTCGAGCGCGACGAGCACTGGGCGGCGGCCATCCTCGCCGGCGTCGAGGGCACCGGAGATCCCGACGACAACATCGGCCGGCTGTTCGGGCAGTACGCCGCAGCCCCCGGCAATGACCGGGCCGCGCTGGCCGCGCTGCTACGCCGGGCTGGCGCTGACGTCATCGACCCAGCCAGCCTGGCCGCCCTGACGATGCCGGTGCTTGTCGTCATCGGTGATCGCGACTTCGCCGGGCCGGCCGACCAGCTCGCCGACGCCTTGCCCGACGCCCGCCTGGAAGTGCTGCGCCGCGTCGACCACTTCGCCACGCCGGAGTCGTACGGGTTCATCGACGCCACGCTGGAGTTCCTGGGAGCCGTCCCTGCCTGACGTGGCGGACAGCTCGGGTGCGCCGGTCACGACATCGGTCGACGTCGCCCTGGATCGTCTCACGCATGGCGGCCTCGTCGCCATCCCCACCGAGACGGTGTACGGCCTCGGCGCCGCCGCCGGCGATGCTTCGGCCGTCTCCCGGATCTTCGCCGTCAAGGGCCGGCCCGCCGGTCACCCCCTGATCGTCCACCTCGCCGACGGCGCACCGCTGACCGGGTGGGCAGCGACGGTGCCGCCGGCCGCGGCCGTGCTGGCCGAGAGCTGCTGGCCGGGACCGTTGACGCTGCTGCTCCTCCGGGCCGATCACGTCCTCGACGCCGTCACCGGTGGGCGCGACACCGTCGGCCTGCGCGTCCCGGCCCACCCGCTCACCCAGGAGCTACTGCGGCGCCTGGGCGGCGGGATCGCCGCCCCGTCGGCCAACCGGTACGGGCGGGTCAGCCCGACGACCGCCGCTCACGTGGCCGCTGATCTCGGACCGTTCCTCGACCCGGCCCGTGACGTGATCCTCGACGGCGGCCCCGCCCCCGTCGGCGTCGAGAGCACGATCGTCGACTGCACCACCGACCCGCCCCAGCTGCTCCGCCCCGGCGGCATCCCGACCGAGGACGTCGAGCGCCTGCTCGACCTGGCCGTGGCGCCGGCCTCGGGACCGAGCCGAGCGGCCGGGATGCGGGTCTCGCACTATGCGCCGACGGCGGCCGTGACCCTGGTGGCCTCACCGGCCGCCGGCGAGGCGGTGGTCACCGCCGCCGAGCGGGCCGGGCGACGGGTCGCCCTCATCGACGGCACGGCCGACCTCGTCGCCTATGCCCGCGACCTCTACGCCGACCTGCGGGCGGCCGATGCCGCGGGGGTCGACGAGATCGTCGCCGTCCTCCCCCCGCCCACGGGTCTCGGCCACGCCATCGGCGACCGCCT
>Ga0183260_10000767_pt1 | contig 27230 bp, 28 predicted proteins | sample AntDrymUQ4972206_2_FD_129768 | JGI IMG/M metagenome (GOLD analysis project Ga0183260, IMG submission 129768) | Polar desert sand microbial communities from Dry Valleys, Antarctica - metaG UQ497 (22.06) (version 2) (version 2) | ecosystem: Environmental > Terrestrial > Soil > Desert | place... | reverse complement strand
CTTGGCCAGCTTGTGGAAGACGATGACCTCGTCGATCCGGTTCAGGAACTCGGGACGGAAGACCTTCTTCAGCTCGCCCATGATCTTCGACTTCATGTCCTCGTAGGTGACGCCGGTCTCGTCGTCGGAGACCGCGAAGCCGAGCGGGGTGTTGCGGGCGATGTCGGCGGCCCCGATGTTCGAGGTCATGATCACGATCGCGTTGCGGAAGTCCACGGTGCGGCCCTGGGCGTCGGTCAGGCGGCCGTCCTCCAGGATCTGGAGCAGGATGTTGAAGACGTCGGGGTGGGCCTTCTCGATCTCGTCGAGCAGCAACACCGAGTAGGGCTTGCGCCGCACGGCCTCGGTGAGCTGGCCGCCCTCGTCGTAGCCGACGTAGCCGGGGGGCGAGCCGACCAGGCGCGAGACCGCGTGCTTCTCCATGTACTCGGACATGTCTATGCGCACCATCGACTCCTCGTCGCCGAAGAGGAACTCGGCGAGGGTGCGGGCGAGCTCGGTCTTGCCGACCCCGGAGGGGCCGAGGAAGATGAATGAGCCGGCCGGGCGCTTGGGGTCCTTGATGCCGGCGCGCGAGCGGCGAATCGCCTTGGAGACGGCGGTGATCGCCATCTCCTGGCCGATCACGCGCTTGTGCAGCTCGTCCTCCATGCGGATGAGCTTCTTGGACTCGGCCTCGGTCAGCTTGAAGACGGGGATGCCGGTCCACATCGCGACGATGTCGGCGATCTCCTCTTCGCCGACCTCGGGGCGCTCGCCGCCCTCACCCGAGCTCCACTCGTGCTCGAGCTCCTTCTTCTTGTTGGTCAGCTTGCGCTCCTGGTCGCGCAGGTTCGCGGCCTTCTCGAACTCCTGGGCCTCGATCGCCGCCTCCTTCTCGCGCCGCGTGGTCTCGATCTCCTCCTCGAGGTCGCGGTACACGGGGGGCTGGGTCATCGACTTGATGCGCAGCCGCGAGGCGGCCTCGTCGATCAGGTCGATCGCCTTGTCGGGCAGGAAGCGGTCGGAGATGTAGCGGTCGGCCAGCTCGGCGGCGTTCTCGAGCGCCTCGTCGGTGATCTTGACGTGGTGGTGCTGCTCGTAGCGCTCGCGCAGGCCCTCGAGGATCTGGACGGTCTCCTCGGTCGAGGGCTGCTCGACCTTGATCTGCTGGAAGCGGCGCTCCAGGGCGGCGTCGCGCTCGAGGTACTTGCGGTACTCGTCGAGCGTAGTCGCGCCGATCGTCTGCAGCTCGCCGCGGGCCAGTGCCGGCTTCAGGATGGAGGCGGCGTCGATCGCGCCCTCAGCGGCGCCGGCGCCGACGAGGTTGTGGAGCTCGTCGATGAAGAGGATGATGTCGCCGCGCTGGGTGATCTCCTTCATCACCTTCTTGAGCCGCTCCTCGAACTCGCCGCGGTACTTGGAGCCGGCGACCAGGGCGGCCAGGTCGAGCGTGTAGATCTGCTTGTTCTTCAGCAGCTCGGGCACCTCGCCGTTATTGATGCGCTGCGCGAGGCCCTCGACGACGGCGGTCTTGCCGACGCCGGGCTCGCCGAGCAGCACCGGGTTGTTCTTGTTGCGCCGGGAGAGGATCTGCATGATCCGCTCGATCTCGGTCTCGCGGCCGATCACGGGGTCGAGCTTGCCCTCGTCGGCGAGCTTGGTCAGGTTGCGGCCGAACTGGTCGAGCAGCTTCGAGGACTTCTTGCCCTCGCCTGTGCCGGCGCCTGAGCCGCCCTGGCGGCGGCCGCCGGGGCCGGACAGCATCCGGATGACCTCGTTGCGGATCTTCTCGGTGGCGGCGTCGAAGTCGAGCAGGATGCGGGCGGCGACGCCCTCGTTCTCGCGGACCAGGCCGAGCAGGATGTGCTCGGTGCCGATGTAGTTGTGGCCCAGGCTCAGCGCCTCGCGGAGGGCGAGCTCGAGGACCTTCTTGGCCCGTGGGGTGAAGGGGATCTGGCCGGCGGTGACCTCCTCGCCGGAACCGACGATGCGCACCACCTGGGAGCGGACCCGCTCGACGGTGATGTCGAGCGACTCGAGGACCCGGGCGGCGAGGCCCTCTTCCTCGCGCAGCAGCCCGAGCAGGATGTGCTCCGTGCCGATGTAGTTGTGCTTGAGCGTCCGCGCCTCCTCTTGGGCGAGGACGACGACCTGGCGCGCTCTTTCAGTGAATCTCTCGAACATTCAGTGGTCTCCCGGTTGCCTCTGGTCTATCAACCGTTTCGGTCATGTAGGTCACGTCTGCGGGAACGCGGACGGGCCGGGGGCCCAATCTGCATCGGCTCCTGCCTACCGATCCGTATTGATTCGACCTCCGGTTCTTGTGGGACGGCGAGGAGCAAGTATAGCCCTCGCCCTTTCTCCCCAATCGGGTCTCAGGCCCCCGGACTGAAGCCCAGGTTGAAGTCCCCGCTCGCTGCGGAATGTCCTCGGGTCCGCTACCTTGCCCGCCGTGGACCGCCTGCGCCGAGCCTGGAAGACGATGACCGAGGGGACCTCCCGCACCTTGAAGTGGATGGCGGCGGGATGAACCGCTCTTCCGGCGAGGCGGACGCCGAGCCCGAGCCCGAGCACAGCTGGCGCACCATCGGCCTCGCCATCGGGGTCGCCCTGATCGTCGTGATGTGGATCGGCTGGACGGCCTATGTCTGGACCGAGAACGGAAGCACCGCCGGGATCGGCGTCCTGATCTCGTGGCCCGCGGTCCTGGCCGCGGTGACGCTCGTCACCGCCCCGTTCATCGGCGGCGCGGTCGCGGTCCGCCGCCACCGGGCCGGCGAGCCCGTCCCGGCGGGGGCTTTCGCCCCCGCCGAGGCGACCTCGGCCCCCGCCCCCGAGGCGAAGACCGAGGACGCCGAGGCCGACTCGGACGCCGAGCCGGAGCCGGACACCGAAGCCGAGGCCGAGGCCGAGCCCGACGAATCGGATGACGACGAGCCCGAGTCCGACGAGGACTCGGACGACGGCGAGCCGGACTCGGACGAGTCCGGCGAGCAGAGCGCCGCCTAGGCCGGTCCGAACGTGACCGGAGCCGGGGTCCTGCAGACCTTGGTCTGCGCCGACGACGGCGTCCCCTTCGCGCCCGTCCCCTGCTCGTAGGTCAGGCTGCCCGCCGCTCTCTTCCACGGCGGATTCGGTCCCTTCTTCTTCTTCTTCGGCGTCAGCGTCAACTGCAGCGCCCGCTTCGAGTACTCGAGGGGGTTCACCGGATTCGACTCGCTGACTGCGATGCTCGCGCTACTCGCGTTCTTGGCGATGGTCCCGGCGATCCCGAAGGCCACCTGCTCGGTCGTCGTCGTGACCGTGGGCGGAACCGCGAAGTTGTTCTGCTCCACACAGGTGACGCTGACCGGGATCGACGCGAGGATCGCGCGCGCGCCCACGGTCGGATGATTCCGGTGATAGGTGATCAGCCCGGTGAGCCCCTGCGAGGTGACCACGTTGAACGCGATCTTCGGCTTCGGCTTCGCACCCGTCGTCGCCGGCGCCATTGCGACCGTCGCCGCGGCCGCCAGACACGCCACGGCCAAGACCCTTCGAGCAGTTCCCCTCGTCTTCATGCCTACCCCCTGCAATTGAGATATGACGCGGCCCTTCAGCTCCGCATCGCCGGGAACAAAATTACCTCCCGGAGGGACTTCGCGCCGGTCAGAACCATCACGAGCCGGTCGATGCCGAGCCCGCAACCACCGGTCGGCGGCATCCCCTGCTCCAGCGCCTGGACGTAGGACTCGTCGTAGGGGGCGGCCTCGTCGTCGCCGCGGTCGATCTCGGCGGCCTGCTGCTCGAAGCGCCTGCGCTGGTCATCGGGGTCGTTCAACTCGGTGAAGGCATTGGAGATCTCCATGCCGCCCACGAAGGCCTCCCAGCGCTCGACCAGCCCCTCCTCGGTCCGGTGCCGCTTTGCGAACGGCGAGAGCTCGACCGGGTAGTCCGTGACGAACGTCGGCGCGATCAGCTTGGGCTCAACGCTCTTGGAGAGGAGGTCGTCCACGAGCTTCCCCCACCCCGCCTTGGGATCCACGTCGCCGCCCATGGCCTCGGCGAGGGCGTCGCGCTCGCGGTGCTCGAGGATGTCGATCCCTGTCTCCTCCCGGATCGCGTCACGCAGGGTCACCCGGCGCCAGGGCGGGGCGAGATCGATCTGCTCGCCGTCGCGCTCGACCGTCGTAGTGCCGTTGACCTGCTCCCCGACCTCGGAAACCAGGGACTCGAGCTCGGCCGCGATGTCCTCGTAGTCGGCGTAGGCCTCGTACCACTCGAGCATCGTGAACTCGGGGTTGTGCTTGTGCGAGACGCCCTCGTTGCGGAAGTCCTTGCCCAGCTCGTAGACCTTGTCGATGCCGCCGACGATGCAGCGCTTCAGGTACAGCTCGGTCGCGATCCGCAGGTAGAGGTCACGGTCGAGCGCGTTGTGGTGGGTCGTGAAGGGGCGGGCCAGGGCCCCGCCGTAGAGGGGCTGCAGCATCGGGGTCTCGACCTCGATGAACCCCCGGTCGTCGAACCAGCGCCGCACCGCGGCGATCGTCCGGGCCCGCTTCACGAAGAGGTCGCGGGTCTCGTCGTTCGCCATCAGGTCGAGCTCGCGCTTGCGGTAGCGGGTCTCGACGTCCTCCAGCCCGTGGAACTTGTCGGGCGGCGGGCGCAGGCTCTTCGAGAGCAGCTCCCACGCATCGGCACGGACGCTCAGCTCGCCGCGCTTCGACATGAAGACGACGCCGTCGATCCCGACGATGTCGCCGAGGTCCATGTTGAGGAGCCCCTCATAGCTGTCTCCGAGGTCGTCGAGCCGCGCCTGGACCTGGATCTGCCCGGTGCCGTCGCGCAGATCGAGGAACGAGGCCTTGCCCATCCCCCGGCGCGCGGTCAACCGACCGGCGATCCGGACGCGGTCGTCGGTCTCGGCGCCCGCCTCGAGGCCGTCGTGGCGCTCACGGACCGCCGCGATCTCGGTCCGGTCGGCGAACGAGTGCGGGAACGGCTCTACCCCGGCGTCACGCAGCCGCTCGAGCTTCGCCCGGCGGTCCGCGTCCAAGGCTACGCCGCTTCTATCTTCGTGACCTTGAGCTTCTTCTTGGGGCCGCGCGGCGTCTCGACCGTCACGATCTCGTTCCTCTTGGCCCCGATCAGGGCCTTGCCGATCGGCGACTCGTTCGAGAGCTTGTGCTCGGAGGGGTCGGCCTCGGCGGCGCCGACCAGGTGGAACTTCTGGGACTTGCCGGACTTCTGGTCCTTGACGTGGACGGTCGCGCCGACGGCGACCTCGTCGGTCGGGATGTCCTTCTCGTCGATCACCCGCGAGCGGCGCAGGCGGTCGGTGAGTTGCAGGATGCGCTGCTCCAGCATCGCCTGCTCGTTCTTGGCGTCGTCGTACTCGGCGTTCTCCGAGATGTCGCCGAACTCGCGAGCGGCCTTGATGCGGTCGGCCACCTCGCGGCGCTTGTCCGTCTCGAGGTGCGCCAACTCCTCCTTGAGCTTGGCCAGTCCGTCTTCGGTGATCAATGTCTCGCGCAAAACAAACCCTCCTCGCTGAAAACCCCGCTCTGAGGCGAAAAATCAGCCCGTTCCACCGCTGAGAGATCCCTCAGCGAGGCCCGGGCGAGCGCGTCAGTATAGCGACGGCGACCGGGCTGGCTTCAGGCACGAATCAGGCACGGATGGAGGCCTCCAGGGCCTCTGCCAGGCGCGACGGATCCTCGATCTGCGGGTAGTGCCCGAGGTCCTCGAGCCGGTGGACCGGAGCCTCGGGGCGCAGGGCGCGCACCCCGTCGAGGACCTTCATGGTCGCGACCGGGTCGACCATCCCCCACGCGAGGCTGAGCGGCTTGGGCCAGTCGCGGAGCGCCCCGTGCCAGCGCTCGGCCCGCCGCTCACGCTCATCCATGTAGGAGATGAGCCGGTGGCCGATCCGGCTGCCGCCGTCGTGGGCGATCAGCGACCACTGGTCGACGGCCTCGTCGTCGGTGAGCGGGTGGCCTTCGGAGAAGATCGAGGCGAACTGCTGGCGGAAGAAGCGCTCGCTGGAGAGCCTCGCCATCACCGGCCCGAGCCGGCCGCGCAGCAGCTTCTGCCCCAGGGTCGGGCTCGCGGCCCCCTGGATCATCGAGCCGTTGAACAGGAGGGCGCCGCGGATGTCGATCCCCGCCTGGCCCTCGATGTCGCGCGCCATCAACTCGGTCGCGACGGAGGTCCCCATGTCGTGGCCGACCAGGAAGACGAGCTCCCCGGGGTGGTGGCGATTCACCAGCTCGACCGCGATGTCAGCCTGCTCGACGACCGTGTAGGAGTGGCCGGTGGGCTTCTCCGAGAGCCCGAAGCCGAGGCAGTCGTAGGCGAGGGCGCCGCGGCCCGGAATCTCGTCGAGCAGGAGGCGCCAGTCGTACGAGCTGGACGGGAAGCCGTGGAGCAGGAGGAGGAGCGGGCCATCACCCGCACGCCGGAAGACGTGGATCCGGCGACCGGCGACGTCCTCGTCCTCGCCCCGGGCGCGCCAGCGCTCCACGCGCTCGGTCAGCGTCATGACGGGAGCGTTGCGGGCGCCAGCCCCGCGACCACGGCCTTCGCCTCGTCGATCCCGTCGGTCGCCTGCAGCCGCTGCGCGACCTCCCGCGGGGCGCCCAGTCGCTCGAGGTACCAGGGATAGAACTTGCGGACGTAGCGAGCGCCGCGATCGGGGCCGAGGTGCTCGGCGGCCCGGTCCATCACCCAGAGGAGCTCGGCCACTGCCTCCTCCTCGGTCGGCGGCTCCGATCGCGTGCCCGTCAGCTCCTCGAAGATCCACGGGTTCCCGAGCGAGCCGCGGGCGATCATCACCGCGTCCGCCCCCGAGAGCTCGTAGGCCCGGCGTGCCGCATCGGCGTCGGCCAGCCCGCCGCTGATGATCATGGGGGCGCCGAGGGAGCCGGCGAGCTCGCGAGCCAGCTCGTAGTCCGGCGTGCCCTTGTGGCCGGTCTGCGCCGAGCGCGGGTGGAAGCCGATCGCCGCGACCCCCGCCTCGTCGACCAGGCGAAGCGCCAGATCGAAGCCCTCGCGGCCGCCCGTCTTCAGGCCCGAGCGGACCTTGACCGTGACGGGAACGCCGCGGCCGCCCTCCACCGCCCCCCGGGCGATCTCGAGCGCGAGCTCGTGGTCTCCCAGCAGCGAGGCGCCCGCGCCGGTCCGCCTAACCTTCTTCACGGGGCAGCCCATGTTGATGTCGATGATGTCCGCGCCCGCCTCGGCGACCGTGCCCGCCGCCGAGGCCATGACCTCGGGGTCCTGGCCGAAGAGCTGGATCGAGACCGGGTGCTCGTCGGGGTGCAGGCGCAGCATCTCGCGCAGGGTGCGCTCGTTGCGGTGGTGCAGCCCGAAGCTGGAGACCATCTCGGAGACCGCGAGGCCGGCGCCGTGGCGCCGCGCCTGCAGGCGGACGAACCAATTGCCGATCCCCGCCAGCGGAGCGAGCACCACGCGGTTGCCGAGCTGCACGTCCCCGATCTGGAACGGCTCAGTGAGGGACGGCTGGTTGCTCATGCGTTGAGCTCGTGGATCAGCCGCAGCCCGCGGAGCGTCAGCAACGGATCGACCTCATCGATCGTGTCGCACTGGGGGGCGATCGTCGCCGCCAAGCCCCCTGTGGCGATCACGCGGGCGGGGCCGCCGAGCTCCTCGCAGAGGCGGGCGACGATCCCGTCTACGAGCCCGGCGAACCCGAAGGCGAAGCCCGACTGGATCGCGGCGACGGTGTTCTTGCCGATCGCCGAGCCCGGGCTGGAAACGTCGATCCTCGGCAGCTTCGCCGTCCTGGCGGTCAGGGCCTCGAGCGAGATCTCCACGCCCGGCCCGATCACCCCGCCCAGGTACTCCCCGGCGCTCGAGACGACGTCGAAGTTGGTCGAGGTGCCGAAGTCCACGGTCACGCAGGCACCATGGACCTGATCGTGGGCGGCGACGGCGTTGACCAGGCGATCGGCGCCGAGCTCGTGCGGGTTGTCGACCAGGATCGGCATCCCGGTCTTCAGGTTCGGGCCGACCTTGAGGAAGCCGCCGGAGGCGTGGCGCTCGCAGAGGCGGCGGTACTCGGGGCCGAGCTGCGGGACGACGGTCGAGACGATCGCGGCGTCGATAGCGTCGAAGCCGATGCCGTCGAGGGCGAGCAGGTTCGAGAGCGTCGCCGCCAGCTCGTCGGCGGTGGCGCGCGGGTCCGTGTGAAGGCGCCAGTCGTGGGCCAGCTCGGCGCCGTCAAAAGCGCCTAGGTGGGTCTGGGTGTTGCCTATGTCCACGGCCAGCAGCATGAGCGGGATTATGATGCCGTCGTGGCCACAGCCCGCCTCTTCGTCATCCCCGGCTCTCATCCGTCGCTCGCCGCCCGCCTGATGCTCGAGGCGAAGGGGATCCCCTACAAGCGCGTCGACCTGGTGCCGGTGGTCTCGAAAGGCGTCGTGCGGGCCGCCGGCTTCCCCGACAAGACGGTCCCCGCCCTGAAGATCGAGGGCCGCAGGGTGCAGGGCTCTCGCGAGATCGCCCGGGCGCTGGACGAGATCCGGCCAGATCCCCCACTCTTTCCCGCCGGCGCCGCGGAGCGCTCCGCGGTCGAGGAGGCCGAGAGCTGGGGCGACGAGGTTCTGCAGCCGATCGCGCGGCGCCTCACCTGGTGGGCCCTGAAGCGAAACCGCGCTCCGATGGCCACCTACTCGGAGGGTGCGAAGCTCGGAATCCCGGTCGGGCTCGCTGTCAAGACGGGTGCCCCGATCGTCGCGCTCTCGGCGCGCTTCAACGGCTCGACCGACGAGGCCGTCCAGGCAGATCTCGCCGCCCTGCCCGAGGCGCTCGACAAGATCGACGCCTGGATCGCCGACGGCACGCTGGGCGCAGATCCGCCCAACGCCGCCGATCTGCAGATCGCCACCAGCCTGCGCCTGCTGATGAGCTTCGAGGACATCCGCCCTGCGATCCAGTCCCGCCCCGCGGGCGAGATGGCCCTCCGCGCGGCCCCCGACTTCCCCGGGCGCACCCCCCCGGCGTTCCCCGGGCAGTGGCTGGCCCCGCTGCGCTCCGCCGCCCCCGCATAGCCGACGGACGGCCTGCTGTTCGCGCTGACGTCTCATCGGAGGTTGAGCGCCGGCGGCGCGGAGTACAGCCGCGCCTCCTGACCCTTGCCGAGGGCGTCGAGCGCGTCCTTCAGCTTCGTGCCGTCGGGGAGCGCCAGTGCGGGATCGAGCTCCAGCAGCGGCAGAAGCACGAAACGCCGTGAGCGCACCTCGGGGTGGGGCAGGGTGAGCCGGTCCGTGGTCATCTCGACCTCGCCGAGAAGCAGCAGGTCGAGGTCGATGGGCCGCGGGCCGTGGCGAGGGCCTCCCGCCTCGCGCCCCTGGGCGGCCTCGATCCGCTTGCAGGCATCCAACAGCCCCTCGGGGTCGAGCGAGGTCCGGATCCGGGCCGCGGCGTTCAGGAAGTCAGGCTGGTCGAGCACCTCGCCGACGGGTTCGGTCTCGTACATCGACGAGACGGCCTCGACCTCGACCCCTTCGGCTTGGAGCGCCGCGACCGCCCCGACGATCTGCGCCTCGCGCCGGCCGACGTTGGAGCCGAGCCCGATATGGCCGGCCCGCGCTTCTCGGGTCACTCCTCGTCCTCGGGGCCGTGCTCCGGCGCCCGCTCGAGGGTGACCTCGACGGCGGCCTCATCGACCGTGTAGGAGAGAGGCGGCTCGGGCTTGGCTGCCCGGACGACCACGGACTCGCATCCGAAGCGCCCCATCAGGCGCTCCCCGACGACCTGGCCCAGCCGCTCCAGCGTGCGGTAGCTGCGCTCCGTCGCCGCCAGGGCGACGATGTCGCAGACCTCGGCGTAGTCGACCGTGTCCTGGACGCGGTCAGTCATGGTGGCGTCGCAGTGGGGGATCTCGAAGGAGAGGTCGAACTCGAGGCGCTGGCCCACCTCCTGCTCGGCGTCGGTGACGCCGTGGTGGGTGAAGATCGAGAGCCCGCGCAACTCGACCTCGACGCTCGACTCCGGGTGTTCGTCGTGCCCCTCGATCGTCGGAACGTACCGGAGAGGCCGTCTCGATCTACGCGAAGCTGATCGCCCGCGACCCGGACGCGATGGCGATCCTCTACTGCTGGGGCCCGTAGAAGGACCTGGCCCGCAGCTGACGAGCGATCTCGGCCAGAGTCTCGATCACCACGCCGGGATCGTGCCGCACCTGCGCGTGTGAGAAGCGAACGGTCCTGAGTCCGGCCCGCTCGTGCGTATGGTCGCGGCGGAGGTCCCGGCTCTGCTGGGCCGCGGTCCGGTGGTACCGCAAGCCGTCGGTCTCGACGACGAGTCCGAGCTCCCGCCAGAAGAAATCGACCTTCCACCCGTTCAACCACACCCCTGTCTCTGCCGTCGGCAGCCCCGCGCGCCGGGCGATGCGCGCGAACCTGCGCTCGAGCTCGGAGTCCGTCAGGACGAAGGTGCGGCGGTCCAGAACGCGGCGCAGGGCCCGGACGCCGGGGACTCCGGGCCGGTGCTCGAGGGCCTCCCGCAACGATTCCGGGTCGACCAGGTCCAGCTTGTCGGCAGCATTCACGGCCGCTTCGACCCGCGGCGCTCCGAGCTTCGCCGCGAGGTCGATGAGGGTCCTTACCGGGGAGGTGACGGGAATGCCGTCGAAGACCCCGACGTCGTCATCCGAGAGGAAGGCTCGCCGATGCACGCGGACTCCGCTCGGCCTGAGATCGGCTCCCCTGCCGATCGTCACGTCGGTGACTGCCGGCTCCCGCTCGCGTAAGCCGAGCAGCGCCGCCGCGGAGAAGTGGCTCAGCACCGCCCCCTTCCCGCAACAGAGAACCGCTGCCATCCATCGCCCGTGACTCGAGGGATCGGGCGAGCCAACCGCGTACACCGCAAGTAGAGGGCGCGGGCCCAGGCGCACGCGGTGCAGCCGTCCCCTACTGAGTCGATGGGCGATCGCGCTCCGCGTGAACCCGAGCGCTACGAGCTGAGCGCGGGAAACGACGCCGTACTGCCGACGAGATAGGGCCCAGACCTCGCTGCCGGACGGACCTTGCTGAATGGTGCACGCCATAGCGTGCATGAGTCAGCAACCTCGGGATTTCACCCCCGCGGGGTCTGGATCGCCGCGGCGGTCCGAAGCGCGTCGCGCATCGCCGCGACGTCGTGTACCCGCAGCACCTCGGCGCCGTTGGCGGCCGCCAGCACGTTGGTTGCGATCGTCCCCCCCAGCCGCTGGTCGGCCTCGGCGCCCGTCAGCTTGCCGATGAAGCTCTTGCGCGAGCTGCCGTAGACGATCGGGCGCCCGAGATCCGCCAGCTCGCCGAGGCGCCGGGTCAGCTCGAGGTTGTGCTCGACGGTCTTTCCGAACCCGATGCCCGGGTCGATCCAGATTCGCTCCTGGTCGATCCCCACCGCAACGGCCGCCTCGATCCTCCCTGCAAGAAACGCCTTCACGTCATCGACGACGTCGTCGTAGCGGGGGTCGTCCTGCATCGTGCGCGGGTCGCCGAGCATGTGCATCAGGACGACGATGCATCCGGCGTCGGCGCAGAGTCCCGCCAGCTCCGGCTCGGCCCGCAGCGCGGTCACGTCGTTGACGATGTCGGCGTTCAGATCGAGCGCCGCGCGGGCCACGTCCAGCTTCGAGGTGTCGATCGACACGCTGTGCTCAACCGCCAGCGCCTCCACGACCGGGCCGACCCGCTCCAGCTCCTCGGCGGCCTCCACCGCGGCGGCCCCCGGGCGGGTGGACTCACCGCCGACGTCGAGGATGTCCGCTCCCGCGGCCGCGAGCGCCCGGCCGTGCTCGATCGCGCGCTCGGCGTCCAGGAATGTGCCCCCGTCCGAGAACGAGTCGGGCGTCACGTTGAGGACCCCCATCAGCTTCACTCGGCGATTATCGCCCCCGCCGGAGTCAGGCTTGCTGGTCGTCGCTGCGCATCTCTGCGGTGCCGCCACCGGCGAGGCCGGGCTTCGGCTGCACGCGGGGCCGGGAGCCCTCGCGTGCGGTGCTCTTCTCGGCTTCGGCCTCGGGCTCCTCTTCCTTCTCCTCCTCTTCGGGCGGGAAGACCTCTTCCATGGGCTTGCCGTCGAGAAGGGCGACGAACTGCTCGGCCTCGAGCGTCTCGCGCTCAAGCAGGATCTTGGAGATCCGGTCGAGACCATCGCGATTGTCGGTGAGGATCTCGCGGGCCCGCTGGTGGGCCTCCTCGACCATGCGGCGGATCTCGCCGTCGATCTCGCGCGCGACCTCGTCGGAGTAGTCGGGCTCGGCACCCATGTCGCGGCCGAGGAAGGGCTGGCCGCGGTCGTGGCCGAAGACGCGGGGCCCGAGGCGCTCGGACATGCCGAAGCGCATCACCATCTGCTTCGCGGTGGCGGTCACCTTCTCGAGGTCGTTGGAGGCGCCGGTCGTGATCTCGGAGAAGATGATCTCCTCGGCGGCGCGGCCGCCCAGCGTCATCGCCATCGTGTCCGAGAGCTCGGCGCGGGTGGTGAGGAACTTGTCCTCGGTCGGCAGCGAGATCGTGTAGCCGAGGGCCTGGCCGCGGCTGATGATCGAGACCTTGTGGACCGGGTCGGAGTGCTCGAGCATGTGGCCGACGATCGCGTGGCCGAGCTCGTGGTAGGCGGTGATCGTGCGCTCCTTCTCGGACATGATGCGGGTCTTCTTCTCGGGCCCGGCGATCACGCGCATGATCCCCTCCTCGAGCTCGTGCATCGTGATCTCGCGCTTGTTGGTGCGGGCGGTGAGCAGCGCCGCCTCGTTGATCAGGTTCGCGAGGTCGGCGCCGGTGAAACCCGGGGTCTGGCCGGCGAGCACGTCGAGGTCGATCACCTCGGCGAGCGGCTTGCCGCGGGTGTGGACCTCGAGGATCTGTCTGCGCCCCTGGCGGTCGGGGCGGTCGACCGCGATCTGGCGGTCGAAGCGGCCCGGACGCAGCAACGCCGGGTCGAGGATGTCGGGGCGGTTGGTGGCGGCGATGAGGATGATGTTGTCCTTCGTCTCGAAGCCGTCCATCTCGACGAGAAGCTGGTTCAGCGTCTGCTCGCGCTCGTCGTGGCCGCCGCCCATGCCGGCGCCGCGGTGGCGGCCGACTGCATCGATCTCGTCCATGAAGATGATGCAGGGGGAGTTCTGCTTCGCCTGCTCGAAGAGGTCGCGGACCCGGCTGGCTCCGACGCCGACGAACATCTCGACGAAGTCCGAGCCCGAGATGGAGAAGAAGGGAACGCCCGCCTCGCCCGCGACCGCGCGTGCGAGCAGGGTCTTTCCGGTACCGGGAGGGCCGTAGAGCAGGACGCCCTTGGGGATGCGGGCTCCCAGGCTCTGGAACTTCTTCGGGTTCTCGAGGAACTCCTTGATCTCGTGGAGCTCCTGGACGGCCTCGTTTGCCCCGGCCACGTCCCGGAACGTGATCTTGGGCGCGTCGACGGACATCCGCTTCGCTTTCGACTTGCCGAAGCTCATCACCCGCGAGCCGCCGCCCTGCATCTGGTTCATCAGGAAGAGCCAGAACCCGAGGAAGAGGAGGAATGGGAGGACGTAGACGAGCGCGCCGAGGAGCCCGCCGCCGCTGATGCCGTCGATCTCGGTCTTCACCTCGTTGGCCTGGAGGCGGTTCTGCAGCGCGACCTGGGCGTCGCCGGACTCCAGGTAGCCGATCTCGTACTCCTCGCCGCCGCCCGCGTCGGTCTCCTTGACCTCGAGGACCTTCTCCTTCTGGTTGAAGGTGACTTCCTCGATCTCCTTGGCGTCCACCTTCGCGATGAACTCGTTGTAGGAGGGGATATCAACCTTGTCGTCGGGTACCAGCAGGCGCTGCGCGAAGAACGCCAGCACGACGACGATCAGGATCGGAAAAGCGGCGCTGCGAAAGAACCGTTTCAAGGTTCAATGACGGTACCAGCAGACCTTCGCGGGCACTAAGGGTTCTCGTGCGTTTCTAGTGCGGGTTCTCAGGCGTGGGTTCCCGCAGCGCGGCCACGTACGGAAGCCCCCGGTAGGCCTCGCCGTGGTCGAGTCCGTAGCCGATCGCGAAGCGGTTCGGGATCTCGAAACCGACGTAGCGAATCGGCAGGTCGACGCGGCGGCGCTCTGGCTTCGTGAGCAGCGCGCAGACCTCGAGCGAGTTGGGCTCCCTGGCCTTCAGGGTGCGCAGCAGGTAGTGGAGGGTCAGCCCCGAGTCGATGATGTCCTCGACGATCAGGACGTCGCGGCCGGCGATCGAGACGTCGAGGTCCTTGAGGATGCGAACGACGCCCGAGGAGTCGGTTGAGGAGCCGTAGCTCGAGACGGCCATGAAGTCGAGCTCGCTGGAGACCTCGAGCCGGCGCATCAGATCGGCCAGGAACGGGACGGCGCCCTTCAGTATCGCCACCAGAAGCACCTTCTTGCCCTGGTAGTCGAGGCTGATCTCGCCGGCCAGCTCGCTCACGCGGCGCTGCAGGTCCTCCTCGGCCACAAGGACCTCGCCGATCAGCTCGTCTCCCTCCACGGCGCGGAGTCTAAGGGCGGCTTCGCGGGCGCTCAGGCGATCGTCGCCGTCAGCACGGTGGCCTCGGAGGCGCCCTCGGGGGCCGCGAACTCCTCAGACACCGCGAGCCCCGCGATCCACGCGATCCGCTCCCCCGAGGCGACCACCGGGAGGGTGCGCCGCAGCGAACGCGGCACTTTGCGATCCGTGAACAGGTCCTGCAGGGACTTGCTCCCTCCCAGCCCGACCGGGCGGATCCGGTCGCCGTCGCGCCAGGAGCGGACCACCAACTCGGTGCCGAGGGCCCCGCGGTCCAAGCGGGCCGATCCGGCCCCAGCAGGCGCGTGCCCCCGGCCCCCGATTTCGGCCCGAACCTCCCACTCCCCGAACCGGCAGCTACCCGGCACGGCGAGCCTCGTTTCGGAGGGAGTCGCGCGTGCGCCGGCGGTGAATCGCACGTGCCCGTGCTCCGCATGCGCGGAGACGCCACCCCCGAGCTCGACCACCCCGCCCTCCGGCTCCGCCGCCAGGCGGCGGATCTCGGCGGAGCGGGCCCGGCCGAGGGCCACCGGGCCCCCCGCCGCGCGCTCGGCCAGGGCGCGCAGGGCGAGCCTGGCCAAGGCCGGGTCGAGGCCCTCGAGCGCACTTGCGGGGATCGCCCCCGCCTGGGTGGCGCCCGCGGCGGCCAGGGCCTCGTCGGCCAGGCGCTCGAGCATCTCTGCCTCCTCGGCGAGCTCGGCGCGCGTCTCGGCGATCGTCGCCTCGGCCGCGGGGCCCATCTCGCGCAGCACCGGCAGCACCTCGGAGCGGATCCTGTTGCGCGCATAGACGGGCTCCGCGTTGGTCGGGTCGTCGCGAAAGGGCAGGCCCGCGGCGCGGACCCAGTCGCGCACCTCCGCCCGGCCGGCCCCCAGCAGCGGGCGCACCAGGGCGCCACGCCGCGCGGGGAGGCCCAGCAGGGCGCGCCGGCCGGGCGATGTGGCCAAGCGATAGAGAAAGGTCTCGGCGAGGTCGGTGCGCGTGTGGCCCGTGGCGATCCAGGCGAGGCCCCGCTCGGCGCGAAGGCGCTCGGCCGCCGCGTAGCGCGCCTCGCGTGCGTTCGCCTGGAGGTTGCCGTCGGCGGGCAGCTCAGGGCGCTCGATCACGAGCTCGATCCCGAGCCCCCTACATAAGGAGGCACACGCCGCCGCGTCCTCACCCGAGTCGGGGCGCAGGCCATAGTCGAGGTGAAGCGCCACGACGCGATCGGGCCCGCGGGCGCCCACCAGCCCGGCCGCCAGGCCCGCGGAATCGGCCCCGCCTGAGCACAGCGCGACACCTGCGCCTTCGTCGACCAGCCCGCTCGACCTGACCGTGCCGGCCAGCGGCTCGTTCGCCGCCTGTCTCATGGGCCGAATCCTAGGCGCAAGAGGCCGTCGTTGGACGTTCGCCCAGGCCGTTCGCCACACCGTTCTCGCCCGACGGCGGCGACGGCTACCTGAAAGTAAGGGTCGAACGAGCGTCCAGAGTTGAGGAGCGCGGCTAACACAGGCGGTGGCTGACCCGATTCAACCTGCATGACGTCCCGCTCGGCACTCGCCTCGCTCGCCCTCCTCGCAGGTCTCGGGACCTTCACGGCCCTCCCCGCGGCCGCCTCGGCGACCTGCCCGAGTGAGGCAGTTCCCTCGGTGGTCCAGACCGAGGCCTCCATGTCCCAGTCGATCCTCTGCCTTGTGAACGAAGAGCGCGCCGCAGCCGGAATCGGGGCGGTGCATTCGAACCCGCAGCTGGAAGCCGCGGCCCTCGTCCATTCGAGGGACATGGTTTCGAAAAGGTTCTTCGCGCACACCTCCCCCGAGGGCATCGGCTTCATCCGGCGGATCTCGGACACGGGCTACACGCAAGGCGCCGGCAGCTGGCTCGCCGGCGAGAACCTCGCATGGGGATCCGGCTCGCTGAGCACTCCCGCGCAGATCGTCTTGAGCTGGATGGAGAGCCCCCCGCACCGCGCGAACTTGTTGAGAGGGCAGTTCCGCGAGATCGGCATCGCCGTCGTTCGCGGGACCCCCCAGGCGGTGCCCGTCCTCGACGGCGTCACCATCACCAGCGAATACGGATACCGCGGCGCCAAGACCGCCAGCGGCGCCAAGAAGGCCGGCGGCGCCAAGAAGGCCGGCGGCGCCAAGAAGGCCAAGAAGCGCACGGCCCGCCGGCGTTAGGCGAATGCGCCCCAAGGCTGCCCGCTTCCCGCGATCAGGATTCGCCTCCCCATGGTTCTACCTCAGGTCGAGGTCGATGCTCGCCGTCAGGGACGCTGACGCAGGCTGGCCTCGAGCTTGGCGAGCCGCTCGCTGATCGCGCGCAGCTCCTCCTCGACCTTGCGGACGACGTCGGCGCTCGCCTCCGAGCCCACGCGGACGACCTCTTCGCGGGCACCCGAGGCGCGGTTCGTCACCTCGTCGCGGGCCTCCTGACCGCGGCGCACCACCTCGTCGCGAGCGCCCCGCCCGCGCTTGGTCACCTCGTCGAGAAGCTCGGCCGCTCGCTCGCGCGTTTCGCCCGCGGAGCCGGCTGTGGCGGCGAACGTGCCCTCGATCGCGGTCCGCAGGGAATCCGATATGCCGGAGCGGTCGTCGTCCTTGGAAGGTGTCACGGCGCCGAAAGCGTAGCGTTCGGCAATCGATTATCCAGTGCCCATCTGATGCCCATCCACCTCAGGAACTCGATGCCGATCGCGCCCGACGTGCTGCTGCCGGGCGATCCCGGCCGCGCGATGGCGATGGCCCAGGCGCTCCTCGTCTCGCCGAAGATGCACAACCTGCATCGTGGACTCTGGGGCTACACGGGCGAGACCCCGAAGGAGCTCGGCGGGCAGCCGCTCAGCACCCAGTCAACGGGAATGGGGGCCCCGAGCGCCGCGATCGTCATCCACGAGCTCGCCGAGCTCGGCGCGCGCCGCGCGATCAGGGTCGGCACGTGTGGCGCCCTCGACCCCGCGCTCGAGCTGGGCGACCTGGTCAGGGTGGAATCGGCCGTGGGCGACACCGGCGTCAACCGCGCCCTCGATGGGGAGCAGGCCGTCGACGGCGGGGTGGTCACGCCCGACGCGGTCCTGACGGGGCGGCTGCAGGAGGCGGGAGCCGGCAAGCCGGTGAGGGTCGCGACCACCGACACCTTCTACGAAGGCACGGGCGACTCCCGCGAGCGCTGGGTCGCGGCCGGAGCCGGGGCCGTGGACATGGAGACGGCGGCTCTCTTCGCCCTCGGGCCGGGGCTCGGCGTAGCCGTCGCGTGCCTGCTGGTGGTGTCCGACGTATTCGACGGAGGCGTGCGGAGGCGGATCGACGAAGGGCGTCTGGAGCACTGCGTGGGGGCGATGGGACGCGCCGCCGCGTCCGCCCTGCGGGACGAACAAGTGACGAGTAAGGGCGGCTAGCCCAACCCTCGATCCTGACCTGAGGCTTTTGTCGCCTCCGCGAGCGCCTTGGAGAGCCTGTCGAGCTCGTCTTCGACCGCCTCGAGGCGCTCCGAGATGGCGCGCATCCGCCTTCCGAGGCGATCCACGTCGGAGGCGGCGGGGACGTTCAGCGAGCGCATCGCGCTGGCGCTCGCCTGGGTCGCTCGGTCGCGCGCGTCGACGGCGACCGAGAGGGCCTGATGGAGCAGCGGGTTCTCGAGCAGGAGCTGTGCGATCTCGCTCAGAGCGTCCTCGCCCCGCCCCGAGATCCGCTCCCTGAAGCCCTCGTCTCCGGCGCTTTCTCCGGCGTCCTGGGTCATCGCGCCAGCGAGCGTAAACCCCGCGACGGGGGCCGCGCAGCAGGGGCTGCGGCCTGAACGTGGAAATGCAGGAAGGTTCCTCGTTGCGCGCGGCCGGGCAAGCCGGTAGGTTTGTTGGTGCCTGCGGGCAGGGATCGCACTAGAGAGATGACCAAAAAGCTTCTGATAACCATTGCGCTGGGCGGCGCACTCGCCGTTCTGGCAGCTGGGACGGCGACCTCCGTCACCGTCGACCTGGGCAAAGGCACCCCCGTCCAGGTCCCGACCGGCGGGGCGCTGCCCGCATGCGCCGACCTCTCCGACAACGACGGCGACGGCGCAACCGACCTTTCCGACGTGGGCTGCAGCGGCCCGCTCGACACCAGCGAGTACAACCCCCCGCCCGCCCCCACCCCGGCGCCGGGCGGCCAGGCCCCCAGCGGCGGCGCTCCGGCGGGCGGCTCCCCCGAGGGCGAGCAGGCACCAGCGGGCAAGGGCACTCCCAAGCCCGCAGGCACGAAGAAGGTGCCCGCCGCCCCTGGCACCGGCATCTTCGGCCAGCAGGCCCCCAAGGGCGGCAAGGGCGTCACCGAGGCCGAGCGCGACAAGATCGAGGAGCCCGCGGAGCGCGCACCCGACGGCACCCCCACCAACGCGAACGCCGGCCTCACCATCGCCCAGTTCGGTGCGGCGCCGCTCGGAGTCCCCAACTTCGTCATCGACCAGTTCGAGATCCCGCCGTTCCTGCTCCCGATCTACCACGCTTGTGGAACCGAGTACGGAATCCCGTGGCAGGTGCTGGCCTCCATCAACCGCATCGAGACCGCGTTCGGCACCAACCTCAACGTCTCCTCCGCCGGGGCGATGGGCTGGATGCAGTTCATCCCCTCGTCCTGGGAGGCCTACGGCGTCGACGCGAACGACGACGGCCGCAAGGATCCGTACAACCCGGTCGACGCGATCTGCGCCGCGGCGCGCTACCTCAAGGCCGCCGGCGCCGAGGAGGACCTGCGCGACGCGGTGTTCGCCTACAACCACGCGGACTGGTACGTCGACGAGGTCCTGATGTACGCCAACGAGTACGCGAAGCTGCCGGACGACCTGATCGGCTCGCTGACCGGCCTGACCGAGGGCGCACACTTCCCCGTCGCCGCCGACGCCCGCTACGCCGACGACATCTCCGAGCGCGAGGTGCTTCAGCGCAGCAAGGAGAACCGCACCACCCCCGGCAACGCGGCCGACGTGATCAGCGACTCGCCCACCCGCCGAGGCATCGACATCTACTCGAGGGTTAATGCCCCCGTCGTCGCCGTCAACGACGGCGTCATCCAGGACATCGGCGAGAGCCCGAAGCTCGGCACCTACATCGTCTTGATGGACGCGTACGGCAACCGGTACACCTACGCCGAGCTCGGCGAGGTCTCCGAGGTGCATCCGGTGCCGAAGGAGACCGCGCTGACCTCCAAGGACTTCGAGCTCGTCGCGCCCGAGGGCGAGGACGCCGCCAAGGGCGCCGACCCCGCACCCGGCGGTGCGGCCAGCGCCGGCGACAACGCCGCGGCAGCCGCGGCGAAGGACGAGGAGCCCGCCGAGCCCAGTGAGCCGGCCGAGCCGGCCGAGCCCGCCGCCCCGGTCAACACCGAGGAGCTGCGCGACCGCCTCTTCGCCAGCCCCGAGCGCCCGGCCAACGCCGAGCGCGCCGGCGTCAGCGGGCAACTCGACGGCCTGCTCGGCGAGAAGGTCCCCGCCTACGAGAGCTTCAAGAGCTACTTCTCCAGCGCGTTCGAGTTCGACAGCAAGACGATGAAGCTTGATGACCTGAAGGTCGGCTCCAAGGTCACCGGCGGCACCGTCCTCGGGCGCATCGGCACGTCGGCCGACGGCAGCGCCCCCCACGTCCACTTCCAGATCCAGCCCGCGGGCCGCGGCGCCCCCAAGATCGATCCGAAGCCGATCCTCGACGGCTGGAAGCTGCTCGAGACCACGGCGATCTACCGCGCCGCCGGCAAGGACCCCTTCGGCGGCTCCGAGGCCACCATCGGGCAGGTCCTGCTGATGAGCAAGGAGACGCTGGCCCAGCGCGTCCTCGCCGACCCCCGCATCGAGACCTACTCCTGCGGGCGCACCGACATCGAGTCCGGCCAGATCGACCGGCGCACGCTGGCGATGCTCTCCTACCTGGTCGAGCGCGGCTACCGCCTGACGATCACCTCGCTCAAGTGCGGCCACAGCCTTTACACCACGTCCGGCAACGTCTCGGCGCACTCGTCGGGCAACGCCGTCGACATCGCCGAGATCAACGGCATCCCCGTGCTCGGGAACCAGGGCCGAGGCTCGATCACCGAGGCCGTCGTCCGCGACCTGCTCCTGCTGCAGGGCACGATGCGGCCCTCGCAGATCATCACCCTGATGGACCTCGGCGGCCCGACCTTCGCGATGGGCGACCACGACGACCACATCCACGCCGGCTACACGCCCCTCTACGGTGAGAGCGAGGGCTTCCAGCAGTTCGCCCGGATCCTCAAGCCCGACCAGTGGGAGCGCCTGATCGACCGCCTCGGCGAGATCGAGAACCCCGAGGTCCCGGTCAAGCCGTCCGACGCAGCACTGCCGGCAGGCAAGGGCGACGTGCCCACAGCGGCCGAGGTCGAAGCAGACCGCGGCAGCGGCGCCCACCGCGGCGAGTAGCACCCCTGCTCCTTCCGTTCGTCCAGCTCGAGTTCGCGGGCCTGATCGGCTTGCCGGAAGGCCGCTACCTGTCGCGTGACGGCGATCGCGAGCAGGTCCTGATCGTCCAGGAGCTCGGCGCGCCGCGGGCCAAGCGGGGGCGCCGCAAGGTCCGGCCCTCCGAACCGGGAGGCCCCGACCAGGTCCCCGTCACCCGGTTGACCGTCGTCGGCGAGCAGCCGCTGGCCGACGAGCGCTCGGCGGCCCGGTGGATCGAGTCCTCGGCCGGCGACGCCGCCGCCAGGGCCGCCCTGATCCGCGAGGCGACCCGCGTGGTGAACCTCGGCCTGTCGGCCATGCGCGCCGAGGCCCGCGACCCCTTGATCCAGGACATCGGGGCGACCCGGGCCCTGAAGGTCAGGATCGGCTACGGCGAGGGCGAGGCGCTCGCCGACGGGCGCTGGTCGGACGCCCGAGACGTCCCTCCCCCGCGCCGGGGGCGCCTCGACGACATCGACCCGCTCTCGCGAGTCGCGGCGGTCCTGGCGGGCCGAGACGAGGTGCACCCGGCCGAGACGCTGCTGGAAAGGGCGCGGCTGGATATTTCCCAGGGCCGCGTACGTGAAGCCGAGCTGGGGCTCGAGGCCGCCAGAGCCGCCCTGGCGGAACGCCCGGGCGAGCGCGCCAAGACGATCGAGCGGCGCATCGCGAAGGCCGAGTCGGACCTGGCGGACGGCCAGGGCGGCTAGGCCGGCTCGAGCACGAATACCGCGATCTCGCGTTCGGTCAGCTGCTCGTAGTCCTCGAAGCCCGCGTAGTCGCCGTTGGCGAGCCTCCACAGCCGCTCGCGCTCGGAGCCCTCGGCGACGCGGGCGCGAACGGGCCGCCGATCGCCGCGCACCTGGACCTCGGCAGGGGGATGGGCTCTGAGGTTCAGGGCCCAGGCCGGGACACGGGCGTTGCCCGCGTTCGAGCCGATCACGATCAGGTCGTCACCGTCGCGGCTGAACACCACGGGCGCGACGCGCGCCTCGCCCGAGCGCCTGCCGGTCGTGGTCAGCAGCAGGACGGGGGCGCGGCCGACGCGCCCCATCAAGCGGCCGCGGGTGAGCCGGTAGACGGGGATATTCAGCTTCCCGACCCGCCGCAGCCACGCGTCCGGCAGGGCGGACGAGACTCGGCTCCATGACCTGTCGCTCAGCATGCGCTCAGCTTTCCAGATCGGCGCGTTCGGTCCCGGCCGCCGGCCGCCAGGCCTCGCCCTTCGAGACCCGCTCGAAGCCCACCCAGATCGCGTTGACCGCCGCCGTGACGATCTGCTCGCGCGGCACGTCCGGGTGGTCGGCCCACCAGATCGCCAGCCCGGCGAGCCCGGCGCGGATGACCTCGGCCGCCATCTCGAGGGCCTGGGGGTCGGCGGAGCCCGCGATCCCCTCCGCACCCGGCTCCCCTCCCAGGATCGCCCCCAACGCGGCGCCGGACTGCTCGCGGACCTGGCGGTGGATCGCCTCGACCTTTGGGTCGCCCGTCGTTTCGATGAAGAACATCCTCGGCACGTACGGGTGCACCTCGATGTACCGGGCCCAGGCATCGAGAGCGCGGGGGATGCGCTCGTCGGGAGGCTCGTCCCCCGAGAGGCTCGTCCGCCACATCTCCAGGAGCTCATCGCGCGTCCGCTCGAGCAGGCGCCGATGGAGGTCGATCTTCGAATCGAAGTGGTCGTAGACGACGGGGGCCGTGACCCCGGAGCGTCGCGCGATCTCGTCGATCGAGGCCCCGTGGTAGCCGTGCTCGGCGAAGACGCCGGCCGCAGCCCGCTCGATGATCTCGCGCCTCGCCGCAGCGCTGACGCGTTTGCGCTTCTCCGTTGACAACCTAACGCTCCTTAGGTACGTTCCTAGTGCTCACTAGGTTGTGAGCGTAGACGGCCACCACGACGACGGAGGACTCGTGTCAACAGCAAGACGGTTCCTGGGCCCCGAGCGCCCCCTGGCCCCAGTCCAGTGGGCCGCGATCGCCGGGTCCCTCGTGGTCATGGCGTGGAGCATCCCCGGCTTGATCGCGAACCCCGACTTCGCGACGGGCCACGCAGCCACATCCGAGCTCGTGCTCGGAGTGGACATGAACGGATGGCACGCCGCGTCGGGCTTCGTGGTGACGATCCCCGGGCTGTTCGCCGCGCTGCGCCGTGAGTGGTCAACGCTCTTCAACCTGGCCGCAGCCGGCTCGCTGATCGCGACCGGGATCTGGGCCCTCGCCGACACGCACGCCGTCGGCGGGCTCTTCTACTTCCCGAACCAGCTCGGCGACGCGCTGCTCCACTTCGGGACATCATCGATCTTCCTCGCGGGAGCGGCGCACCACTACCTCGGCCGCTCGCCCTCGCGGGCCGGCCGGGGCCTCAGCAGCTAGAGGGCCGAGAGCACGGCGCCCAGCTCCGCGACGACGTCCCCGTCCAGGCGTATCCGGGCGTCGCCGTCGTACGGGGTCGGGCCCTGCGTCACGATCGCGAGCTCACCGCCACCCGCCATCGTCGCCGACGGAAGCCCGGCCACCGGGTACACCTCGAGAGAGGAGCCGACGCACAGGAGCAGGTCGGCGCGGGAGGCGAGCGCCTCCGCCTCCGCCATCGCGGCCGCCGGGAGCATCTCGCCGAACAGCACCACGTCCGGCTTGACGAGGCTCGCGCACGCCCGGCAGGTTGCGATCCCCTCCTCGTCGAAGATCGCCTCGAGGTCGGGGAGCGCGTACGTGGCGTCGCAGGCCTGGCAGCTGGCCGTCCGGATCGATCCGTGGACCTCGACCACCCGCTCGGAGCCCGCGCGAGTGTGGAGGGTGTCGATGTTCTGGGTGACCACGGCCTCGAGGAGGCCGCGGCGCTCCAGTTCCGCCAACGCCGCGTGGGCAGGGTTCGGTTCGACGCCTCCGAGCCCCGCGAGCCGCGGTCGGTAAAAGCTCCAGAAGCGCGCCGGGTCGCTCCTGAAAGCGTCGATGTGCGCGACCTCCATCGGGTCGACGTTCTCCCAGAGGCCGGTGCCGGGAGTCCTGAAGTCGGGAATCCCCGACGGGACCGAGATGCCGGCGCCGGTCAGGGCGACGGTGCACTCCGACTCGCGGATGAGGCCGGCGAGCCGCTCGGCACCGGCGGTGGTTACTTGCCCTTCCACCGGGGCTGCCTCTTGCCGAGGAAGGCCGAGATGCCCTCCTTGCCGTCCTCGGACTGGAAGACCTTCGCGAACCCCTCCTTCTCGGACGCGATCCCGTCGTCGAGGTCGCCCTTGTTGGAGCGGCGCTTGATCTCCTCGACCGCCAACGGCGCCTGGGCGCCGAGCTTGCGCGCCCACGAGAGGGCGACGTCGAACAGCTGCTCGTCGGGGACGAGGTCGTCGGCGAGGCCGTACTCCCGCGCCTCGGGCGCCAGCACCGCATCGCCCGTCAGGTTCATCTCCAGGGCCTTCGACTGCCCGACCAGGCGCGGCAGGCGCTGGGTGCCGCCGAAGCCGGGGATGATGCCCAGGTTGATCTCGGGCTGGCCGAACACGGCCGATTCGGCCGCAACCCGGAAGTCGCAGGCCATCGAGAGCTCGCAGCCGCCGCCGTAGGCGATCGCGTTGACAGCGGCGACCGTCGAGACGCTCGACTCGCCCAGCTCCTTCAGCAGCGAGTGGCCGTCGTCGATCAGCTTCGCGCCCTTCTCGGGGCTGTCCATCTTGGTGAACGCCTTGATGTCGGCGCCCGCCGAGAAGACGACCGGCAGCGAGGAGTAGACGACCATCGACTTCAGCTCGCCGTCGGCCTTGACCTCCTCCCAGACCTTGCCGAGGTCCTCGATCACCTGTGGCGAGATCGCGTTCATGGGCGGGTTCGCAAGCCAGGCGATCGCAACGTCGCCGCGCTTCTCCAGCTTGACGGTCCCCTCGCCCTCGACCTGCGGGTAGGCATAGAAGCCGTGGCCGGACTTCAGGCCCAGGCGGCCCTGCGCGACCATCCGCTTCAGGATCGTCGGCGGCGCGAAGCGCTCGCCGTGGCTCTCCTCGAAGCGCTCGAGCTTCTCGAGCATCACGTCAAGCCCCTCGAGGTCCGCCTTCCAGAATGGCGGGAACAGGCCGCGGCGCGGGTCGAGCCCGGCGCCGGCCATCATTCCCAGGTCGATCTCGCGGACGGTGCAGACGCCCTCCTCGAGGACCTTGCAGGCCTCGACGAGCGACTTGAGGACGAAGAGATCCGAGAGCTCGGTGCCGGTCGCTTCGTCGACCTCGCCTTCGCCGGGGACGTTCGGCTCGCCGTCCTTGTAGAAGCCCTCGCCGCCGGACTTCATGCCGAGCTTGCCGTCCGCGACCAGCTTCTGCATCCCCTTGTGGACGTAGAAGCTGTCCCCGTAGGACTCGTTCAGGTACTCGGCGACGTGCAGCACGGTGTCGAGCCCGAGCATGTCAATCAGGACGAACGGGCCCATCGGGGACGTGTTCGAGGCGGCGACCGCCTCGTCGATGGCCTTGATGCTCAGGGATCCCTCCTCCTGCTTGCGCCAGACCTCCCCGGCGGCGGAGTTGAGGATGCGGTTCACCACGAACCCCGGGACCTCGCCGCAGGTGATCCCCTGCTTCTTGATCGTCTGCGCGAAGTTGAACGCCGCCGTGACGGTCTCGCGCGAGGTGTCCTCGCCGGCGATGATCTCGACCAGCGGCATGATCGAGGCCGGGAAGAAGAAGTGGAAGCCCACGACCTTGTCGGGCCGCAGCGTCTCGCGGCCCATCTCGGTGATCGACAGCGACGAGGTGTTGGAGGCCAGGATCGCGTGGCCGGGGGTGGCCTCGTCGATCTCCTTGTAGACGGCCTTCTTGATCTCCATCTTCTCGGGCACGGCCTCGATCACGATGTCGACATCGCCGAAGTCCGCGTAGTCGGTCGCACCGGTGATCAGGCCCATGACCTCGTCGAGGCGCGCGTCCGCGGCGTCCTGGGTCAGCTTCTCCTTCGAGACGAGCTTGTCGAGCTGGCCCTTGGTCACCTCGCGGGACTTGTCGAGAGCTGCATCGACGAACTCCTGCTTGATGTCCTTGACGACGACGGGGATGTCGGCGGCTGCGATGACCTGAGCGATCTCGCCGCCCATGGTGCCGCCGCCGAGCACGGCGGCCTTTGATACGAACAATGGAACCTCCGTAAAGGTCGTTGGGAAGCGAGAATCTACCGTGATGAGTTCGAAGCCGAATGTACGCCGCGGTACCGCCGAGGACGCAGAGGCCCTGGCCCGGCTGCTGCGGCGCTTCAACGACGAGTACGAGGACAAGCCCATCGACCACGACCTGACGGTTGAAAGGATCAACGCGCTGATCGCTTCAGGTGAGGGCGTGTTCTTCCTCGCCGGCATGGACGGCCGCGACCCCCTCGGGTTCGCCTACCTCCAGTTCAACCCCTCGCTCTACAGCCGCACCCGCGACGCATACCTCGGCGAGCTCTACGTGGTCCCCGAGCGCCGCGGCGAGGGTATGGGCCGGGCGATGCTCGAGGCCGTGCTCGAAGAGGCCCGGGCAAAGGACGCTGTCCACATCAGCCTGGGCACCAGCGTCGACGACACCGAGGCACGCGGCCTCTACGAGAGCACGGGCTTCACCAACCTCGAGGGCGGCGATGACGGCCCCTCGATGCTCTACTACGAGCGCGACCTCTAGCCTTCTTCAGTCGCCGTACACCTCGCGCTTGATCAGCGTCATCGAGCTGATCACCGAGTCGAGGAAGGGCTCGACCTCGGCGAGCAGACGCTTGTATTCCTTCTTCCCCGCCGGGGTGATCGCGTAGTAGCGGCGGGTGCGACGGTCGGGCAGCTCCCACTGGCCCTCGATCAGGCCGTCGCTCTCCATCGAGCGCAGCAGCGGGTACATCGTGTTCGGGTTGACGGAGATCATCCCCTGTGTCATCTGCTCTATCGACTCGATCAGGTGGTTGCCGTAGGTCGGCTCGGAGGCGACCAGGTGCAGCACGAGCATCGGGAAGATGTCGCGGCGGCGCACGTCGCCGCCGAGGGCGTCCGAGGGTCGGCCTCCGCGCTTGGCGCGTTTGCCGGCGGCTCCAGCCTTTCTTCCCGCCTCGGTCGCCTCGGCGACCGCATCGGAGACCCCAACGGGGTCGGCCGGCCCTGACCTCGGTCCCTTCGAGCGAGGTTGACCGGAGACGGATCGCCCGCTGCCACCTTTACCCTGCTCAGCCAACGTGGCGCGAGTGTACGCCCACTTACGACTAAGGACGCCGAGTGCTTGCCGCGGCCGCCGGCTCGATCGCCATCGCCTCGGCGACGAGCCCGTAGGAGCGCAGGCGGTGCTCCTGGGCGTAGACCATCGTCGTCAGCATCAGCTCCTGGGCGCCCGTGCGCTCGGCCAGGTCATTGAG
>Ga0183260_10000766_pt1 | contig 27231 bp, 23 predicted proteins | sample AntDrymUQ4972206_2_FD_129768 | JGI IMG/M metagenome (GOLD analysis project Ga0183260, IMG submission 129768) | Polar desert sand microbial communities from Dry Valleys, Antarctica - metaG UQ497 (22.06) (version 2) (version 2) | ecosystem: Environmental > Terrestrial > Soil > Desert | place... | reverse complement strand
CGCGGGACAACTGGCAGGTCCACTTCCGCGACACGATGCGCGGCGGCAAGTTCCTGAACAACCCGCGGATGGCCGAGCTGCACGCCAAGGAGTCCCCGGACCGAGTCTGGGAGCTGGAGACCTACGGCGCGCTGTTCGACCGGACCCCGGAAGGCAAGATCAGCCAGCGCAACTTCGGCGGCCACGAGTATCCCCGGCTCGCGCACGTCGGTGACCGGACCGGCCTGGAGCTGATCCGTACCCTGCAGCAGAAGATCGTCTCGCTGCAGCAGGAGGACCTGCGCGACCACGGCGACTACGAGGCGATGATCGCGGTGTACGCCGAGTGCGCGATCACCGACCTGCTGCTAGACGGTCACGCGATCGCGGGGGTCTTCGGCTACTTCCGCGAGACCGGTGACTTCGTGGTCTTCGAAGCCCCGGCGGTCGTGCTGGCCACTGGCGGCATAGGCAAGTCGTTCAAGGTGACCTCGAACTCCTGGGAGTACACCGGCGACGGCCACGCGCTGGCCATGCGGGCCGGGGCCGCGCTGCTGAACATGGAGTTCGTCCAGTTCCACCCCACGGGTATGGTCTGGCCGCCCTCGGTGCGGGGCATCCTGGTGACGGAGTCGGTGCGCGGCGACGGCGGCGTACTCACGAACTCCGAGGGCAAGCGGTTCATGTTCGACTACATCCCGGACGTGTTCAAGAAGCAGTACGCCGACTCCGAGTCCGAGGCCGACGGCTGGTACAAGGACCCGGACAACAACCGCCGCCCGCCGGAGCTGTTGCCCCGCGACGAGGTGGCCCGGGCCATCAACAACGAGGTCAAGGAAGGCCGCGGCTCACCGCAGGGCGGCGTCTTCCTCGACGTGTCCAAGCGGCTGCCGGCCGAGGAGATCCGCCGCCGGCTGCCGTCGATGTGGCACCAGTTCAAGGAACTGGCCGACGTCGACATCACCGCCGAACCCATGCAGGTGGGCCCTACCTGTCACTACGTGATGGGCGGCGTCGAAGTGGACCCGGACACCGCGGCGGCCAGTGTCCCCGGCCTGTTCGCCGCGGGCGAGGTCGCGGGCGGCATGCACGGCTCGAACCGGCTCGGCGGCAACTCGCTGTCGGACCTGCTGGTCTTCGGTCGCCGGGCCGGCCTGGGCGCGGCGCAGTACGTCGACCAGCTCCGCACCGAGCGTCCCACGGTGGCCGACGCCGACGTCGAGGCCTCGGTCGGCCGGGCCTTGCAGCCCTTCGAGACCGAGGTCGGGGAGAACCCGTACGAGATCCACCAGGAGCTGCAGGAGGCGATGCAGGACCTGGTCGGGATCATCCGCCGGCCCGAGGAGATCGAGGACGCCCTGCAGCGGCTGGAGAAGTTCCGCGAGCGCGCGACCCGCGTCAAGGTGGAGGGCCAGCGGGCGTTCAACCCCGGCTGGCACCTGGCCCTGGACCTCCGCAACATGGTGGTCATCAGCGAGTGCGTGGCCCTGGCGGCCCTCGAGCGGCAGGAGAGCCGGGGCGGGCACACCCGCGACGACTTCCCGGCCATGGACGCGTTATGGCGCCAGATCAACCTCGTGTGCACGCTGGACGCCGACGGCGGCGTCGAGCTGCGGCGGCAGCCCGTGCCCAAGATGCGGGAGGATCTGATCGCCCTGTTCGACAAGGCCGAACTCGGCAAGTACCTCTCCGACGAGGAACTCGCCGACCTGCCCGGAGGAGCAGAACAGTGAGCTATCAGGCCCAGTTCCGGGTGTGGCGCGGCGACGGCACCGGCGGTGACCTGCGCGACTACACCGTCGAGGTCAACGAGGGTGAGGTCGTCCTCGACATCATCCACCGGTTGCAGGCCACCCAGTCCGGTGATCTCGCGGTGCGCTGGAACTGCAAGGCTGGCAAGTGCGGTTCGTGCAGCGCGGAGATCAACGGCCGGCCGCGGTTGCTGTGCATGACGCGGATGAGCACGTTCGCCGAGTCGGACACGATCACCGTCACCCCACTGCGGACGTTCCCGGTGATTCGCGACCTCGTGACCGACGTGTCGTTCAACTACGTCAAGGCACGCGAGATCCCGGCCTTCGCCCCGCCGAAGGGCGTCGCCGCGGGCGACTACCGGATGGAGCAGGTCGACGTCGAGCGCTCGCAGGAGTTCCGCAAGTGCATCGAGTGCTTCCTGTGCCAGGACGTCTGCCACGTCGTTCGTGACCACGAGGACAACAAGGACAACTTCGCCGGGCCGCGCTACCTGATGCGCATCGCCGAGCTGGACATGCACCCGCTGGACGAGATGGACCGCACGAAGCAGGCGCAGGACGAGCACGGCCTGGGCTACTGCAACATCACCAAGTGCTGCACCGAGGTCTGTCCCGAGCACATCAAGATCACCGACAACGCGCTGATCCCGCTCAAGGAGCGGGTGGTCGACCGCAAGTACGACCCGCTGGTCTGGCTCGGGAGCAAGATCCGGCGTCGGCAGAGCGTCTGACCACCCCGGTCCGAGAGGGTCACCTGTCGTAGGGAGGGCTGATGTTCGACGTCGCAACCGAAGCGGTCGAGGCCGCGGTAGCCGCCGGCGCGCGGTACGCCGACGCCCGGGTCAAGCACCAGCGCTACGAGTCCATGTCGGCCCAGAACGGCGCGCTCGAGGATCTCACCCAGCGCGAGGCGATCGGGGTCGGCGTACGCGCCCTCGTCGGCTCGTCCTGGGGCTTTTTCGCGGTCGGCGACCTCGACGACGCCGCCGCCCGGCGCGCGGGCGAGCAGGCCACCGCGATCGCGCGGGCCTCGGCCGTGGTCCCGGGGCCGGACCTCGACCTGCTCGAGATCCCGGTCCGGCAGGACAGCTGGGCCAGCCCGTGCGCCGAGGACCCGCTGTCGGTCTCCTTGGCGGACAAGGGCGACCTCGTCGTGGGGGTGACCGACACGATGCACCGCGCCGGGGTACCGCTGGCCAGCGCGCTCTACCAGGTCTGGGACACCCGCACGTGGTTCGTCTCCTCGGAGGGGCACCGGATCGACCAGCACATCCGCGAGTGCGGGGCGGGGATGCACTGCCTGGCCATCGGTGAGGGGTCGACGCAGCGTCGCTCGTACCCGGCCTTCCGTGGCGACTACGGCACCGCGGGCTGGGAGCAGGTCCGCGCCACCGACCTGCCGGCCCACGCCGAACGGATCGCGGCCGAGGCCCAGGCCCTGCTCACCGCGCCGCAGTGCCCGGCCGGCACCACCGACGTGATCCTCGGCGGGGAGCAGATGTCCCTGCAGATCCACGAATCGGTCGGGCACGCCGTGGAGCTGGACCGGATTCTGGGCTGGGAGGCTGGCTACGCCGGGACGTCCTGGTTGGATCTGGCCCAGCTCGGCCGGCTGCGCTACGGCTCGGAGCTGATGAACGTCACCGCCGACCCGACGCTGCCCGGGGCGCTGGGCTCCTTCGGGTACGACGACGAGGGCACACCCGCCGCACCGAACGACATCGTGCGCGACGGGATGTGGGTCGGTGTCCTCGCCGGCCGGGACTCCGCGGCCCGGGCCGGGTTGGACTACGCAGGAGCGGTCAGGTCGGACGGGTACGCCCGGCTGCCCATGGTCCGGATGACGAACGTCGGCCTGTTGGCCGGACCGGACAGCCTGGAGTCGATGATCGCCGCCACCGACGACGGCATCTTCATGGAGCACAACCGCTCATGGTCGATCGACGACAAGCGACGCAACTTCCAGTTCGGCTGCGAGATCGGCTGGGAGATCAAGAACGGCGAGCGCGGCCGGATGCTGCGCAACCCGACGTACACCGGCATCGGACCGCAGTTCTGGGCCTCGATGGACATGCTGGCCGGGGAGTCCGAGCGCCGCTTCTGGGGTACGCCGAACTGCGGCAAGGGCCAGCCCGGCCAGGTCGGCCACACGGGGCATCCGGCGATGCCGGCCCGCTTCCGCAACGTGCGTGTCGGGGTAACGGGATGACACCCGCCGACATCGCCGCCCAGGTCGTCGAATTGGTGGCGGCCGCGCAGCCGGGCGCCGAAGCCGCCGTCACCGTGTCCCGGGAGACGTCGGCGCTGACCCGCTTCGCGGAGTCCTTCATCCACCAGAACGTCGCCGACGAGGCCGACGTGGTCATGCTGCAGGTCCACGTCGACGGTCGCACCGCCTCGGCCCAGGGCAACGGCACGTCGGCCGAGGCGCTGACCCGCCTCGTCGAGTCCACCCTGGCCGCGGTGGCACTGCGCCCGGCCGACTCCTCCTACCCCGGGCTGGCCGAGCCGGCCACGTTGGTGGCGGCCGGGAACTGGGACGGGGCCACCGCCACCGCCGAACCCGACGCGCGGGCCGCGGTGGTCCGCGCGTTCGTCGACGCCGCAGCGGGGTTGTCCTGCGCGGGCTACTGCCAGACGGGGCGGGTCGAGGCGGCGTTCGCGAACTCGGCGGGGCAGGCCGTCAGCGCCCGGGTCACCGAGGCCGGGCTGTCCGCGGTCGCCCGCACCGGCCGCTCGGACGGCGTCGCCCGCGACGCCGGGATCGCGCTGTCGGCCCTGGACGGTCACCGACTTGGCGCGGCGGCTGCGGCCAAGGCCCGCAACGGGATGGAGCAGGTCGACCTGCCGCCGGGCCGCTACGAGGTGGTCCTGGAGGCCGGTGCGGTCAGCGACCTGGTCGGCGGGTTGCTCTGGCAGGGACTCAATGGCAAGGCCGTGGTCGAAGGGCGGTCCTTCGCCCAGGTCGGCGCCCAACAGTTCGATCAGGCGATCACGCTGTACGACGACAGCACCGACGAGCGAGCGACCGGGCTGCCCTTCGACGCCGAGGGCACCCCGAAGCAGCGGCTCGAACTCGTCGCCGCAGGTGTGGTGACTGGCGTGCCGCACGACCGGCGTACCGCGGCGGCCTGCGGCACGACCAGCACTGCGTGCGCCGTGCCCGGCGGCGAGCGGTGGGGCGCATTCCCCTCCGACGTCCGGCTGGCCGCCGGAACGGGTGACGATCTGGTCGCCGGGGTCGAGCGCGGCCTGCTGGTCACCGACTTCTGGTACACCCGCGCGTTGGACCCCCGAACGCTGGTCTACACCGGGCTGACCCGCAACGGCGTCTGGCTCATCGAGAACGGGGGGCTCGGCCCGGCGGTGAGCACACTGCGCTTCACCCAGTCCTACGTCGACGCCCTGGCACCGGGCGCCGTGCTTGGGGTGTCCAGCCAGCAGTACTCCGTACCGGGTGGCGTCGCCCCGGTCGCCAGGGGCACGGGCAGCCTCGTCGTGCCGTCGCTGCGGTTGGCCTCGTGGAACATCACCGGCGGCGCCGCCGGCTGAGCCAGTCAGTCCCCGGTCCGGGTGAGGGTAAGCGTGTAGTCGTACGTGGCCGGATTGCCGTCACAGTCTGAGTCGGTTTGGTCAGCACGTGTGCCGGACAGGCTGGGAATCGGTGATCCGGCGGGAGCATCAAGGGGGCTTGTCGGTCGTAGCAGTGTGGTGCGGTTCACCGAAATGATGACCCCCGTAGGCGCACCGCTTCCGTTGTCATCGAAGCACTCGGCGTCGTACGTCCGCTGCGAGGTCCAGGCACCGGCGGCGTAGGTATATGTGAACGAGACGCCGTCAGCGGCCAAATCCACGTCGCAGACTCCGCCGGAACAGGTCGAGGAGACCTGAATTGTGAACTCGATGCTCTCGCCGATTTCGAAGTCGTCGGCGGTCGCTCCAGTGCGGCCAACAAGCACCTGAACGCCGGTATAGGTGCCGTCGAAGGCCGGAACCGGCGGGGGGGTCGTCGGCGGGGCGGTCGTCGGCGGGGCCGTGGTGGTGGGCGGTACCTCGGTCTCCGCGGCCGGCTGCACGGACGTCCGCCCCGCGGCATCGTTCGTGTCGGTCCCGCCGTCATCGGCACGGGTGAGGGCGAAGGCCGTCGCCGTGGCGGCGGCCACCACGACGACGCCGGCGACGGCCACCGCGAGCCGCGGCAAGCCCAGGACGCGACCGCCGACCTGGGCGGCGCCGGAGGAGAGGGCCGACGGGGTGACCGCACTGGCCGCGGAGGTGACAGCGGGGAGCCCGCCGACGGCCGCCGCGCCCCCCGGCAGAGCGGCGGCGCCGACCGCCACTGCGGAGCCGCCGACCAGACCAGCGATCGACGACCGCGCCAGCCACCCCGCGCCGTGGCTGCGCTCCGCGGCGCCCTCCAGCCCGGCCAGGAACTCGGCGGCATCGGCCGGCCGCTGGGAGGGATCCTTGGCCATCGCGCGGGCCACCAGGCCGGCCAGCTCGGCTCCCACGTCGGTCAGCCTCGGGACGCCGGCCGTGGCGTGCATCCGGGCCACCTCGGCGGGATGCCCCGCATAGGGCAACCGTCCGGACAGGAGCAGGAACAGCAAGGCCCCGGCGGAGTACACGTCACTGCGAGCGGTGACAGCGGCTCCGGACACCGCCTCGGGACTGGCGAAACCCGGCGTGCCCACGACGGAGGTCGACGCACCGGTTGCGCCCGAGACGGGATCGCTGACCCCGGTGGGCACGGCCAGCCCGAAGTCAACCAGTTTCGAGGTACCGGCGCCGTCGACGAGCACGTTCGATGGACTGATGTCACGGTGCACCAGGCCGCGGGCGTGCGCGTGGGCCAGCCCGGTGAGGGCCCCCCGCAGCACGCCGAGGGCCTGCTCGGGGGCGAGGCGGCCGTAGCGCTGCAGCAGGTCGGACAGGGGTGCGCCCTCCACCCACTCCTGGACGAGATACGCCCGGCCCTCGGTCTCGACGTAGTCGTAGACGCGCACGACATGCGGGTTGTCCAGCTCGGCGAGAATCCTGGCCTCGGTGCGGAACCGGTCGAGGAAGCCCGGGGTGCGCAGCAGCCCGGGGCTCAGTTCCTTGATGGCCACCGAGCGCCCTAAGTCAGGCTGCTCGGCCCGCCAGACCGAGCCGGTGGATCCGGTGGCGACAAGTGATGACACTGGGTAACCGAGGAACACCATGTCAGGACCCGATCGTGCGGTATGCGCCGATATGAGGCCCCGGACGCTACATTGCGTGAACACTCTGGCCTAGCCCTTCGCCTTGACGAGGATGCCGGTGACCCACTTCTCCGAGGTCCACACGGGACTGGCCGACTACGAGATCCAGGGCGAGCTCGGCCGCGGCGGCTTCGGCCAGGTGCTGCTGGCCCGGCACCGCATCCTGGGCCGGCTCGTCGCGGTGAAACAGATCTCCCCGGCGGCGATGCATGACGATGACGCCGTAGCCCGCTTCCGCCGCGAGGCGGCCTTGCTCGCCGCGCTCGACCACCCGGGGATCGTCCGGGTGTACGACTTCCGCACCGGGCCGGCCGGTGCGGTGCTGATCCTGGAGTACGTCCCGGGCCAGTCCCTGCGTCAGGCGCTCGACCGCGGGCCGATGCCGGTGCCCCGCGCGCTGAGTGTGCTGGCTGACGTGGCCGCCGCCCTCGCGGCCGCCGCGGCACGCGGCATCGTGCACCGAGATGTCAAGCCGGCCAACGTCTTCTTGCTCCCGGACAGCCGGGCGAAGCTGGGCGACTTCGGCATCGCGCGAGCCGCTGACACGCGGCTGTTCCGCACCGCCGACGGCATGCTCACCGGTACGCCGGCGTACCTGCCTCCGGAGTGCCTGCTCCCCGAGTACGAGCCGCACGGGCACGGCGACGACTACAGCTTCGCCGTGATGGCTTACGAGATGCTCGTGGGCGTCCTGCCGTTCCAGGGCGAGGGGCTGGTGCTGCTCGGTCAGCACGGTCACCGGGCGCCGGCGGCTCCGGAGCTGCACCGGCCTGGCTTCCCGCCCGCGGCCACCGAGGCACTACTGGCGGGCCTGGCCAAGGAGCCCGCGGGTCGGCTCCCGGCGGTGGCGCTGGCCACCCGGCTCGCCGCGGTGCCCGAGGGCGACTGGCCGCCGCCGGCGGCGCACCGGCCGGTCGGCGACGACACGACGCAGGTGGACCCGTTGCCCCGTACGACGCTCGGCGCACCACGACCGGGCGTCCCGGCGGCACGGCGACGGTGGCGCTCCCCCGCCCAGCTCGCGCTCCTCGCCATCGGGGCGGCCATCGTGGCGGTCGTCGTGGCGGTGGTCCTCGTGGTGCGGGCGGGGCCGGGCCGGCTCCAGGTCGAGGGGATGGCGCTCGAGGTGACGCCGTCGGTCGGCCAGTGTCCCCGCGCGGACTTCGAGTTCGTGGCCGTCGTGCGAACGAACGGCGCGTCCGGCCAGCTGCGGCTGCAGTGGACCCGGCCGGACGGACGGCGTACCGACGTCTTGTCCGTTGCAGTCGCGGACGGTCAACGCCGCGCGCAGGCGAGGCTGGAGTTCACCGTGACCGGCGGCGGTCCCCTGACCGGTACGGCGACGCTGGCGGTGCTCGGTCCGGATCGGTTGACCAGCGCGCCGGCGCCGATCAGTTACCGCTGCCCGTGAGCAGCTCAGCCAGGATGGGCAGCAAGGGTCGGTCCGGCTCAAGCCAGTGCAGGGCGGGCAGTTCGGCGGCAGTGACCCAACGCAGTTCGGCGTGCTCGTGCGGGTGCGGCGTACCGCCGGTCAACCGGGCGCTCCACAACCGCAGCCGGTGACCGCCGGGCAGCGGAACCTCGGCCAGGAAGCGGCCCGCCCTGACGTCGACGCCGAGTTCCTCGCGCAGCTCCCGGACCAGCGCCGTGGACTCCTGCTCGCCGGGTTCCAGCTTGCCGCCCGGGAACTCCCACTGCCCGGCCAGCTCGGGCGGGTACGCCCGCTGCGCGATCAGCACCCGGCCGGCGCCGTCCAGGACCGCCGCGGCGACCACCACCACATCCACCGGCACGCGCCCACCCTGTCACCCGTCGGGGTAGGCGCGAGCCGGTCAGGCGGGGCGGATCGCCACCACCGACGAGCGGGCCACCTCGCCGGCGGGGTCGGGCCAGCGGCTGGTGGGCTCGTCGACCGTCCCGCCCTCGCCCGGGTGCTGCACCGCCACGAACATGGTCGTCTCGGTGGAGTTGAAGTAGATCCCGGTCAGTTCCGAGCCGAACACGCCGGCAAACAGCTGCCGGGTCCGCCCGCGCTCCGGGCCGATGACCGGCAGCCCGACGACTGCATCGTTCATCGGCAGCACACGCGGCGCGCCGTCGGTGGCGATCCACAGCTGGCCCAGGGAGTCCACCGCCAGGTTGTCCGGTGCCGCGATCTCGCTGACCTGGGACTTGTCGAAGCCGCCGTAGTAGGTGCTCGGATCCTCCGGGTCGCCGCAGAGCAGCAGGATGTCCCAGCGGAACGACGTCGCCGCGGCGTCCTGGCCGTCCTCGACCAGCTCGATGACGTGCCCGGCAGTGTTGACCGGCCGTGGGTTCGCCGGGTCGGTGGGCGGGTTGCCCTCGGTGCCGCGCCGGTCGTTGTTCGTCAACGCGATGTACACGCTGCCGATGACCGGGTTGGGCTCGATGTCCTCCGGCCGGTCCATCGCCGTCGCGCCCAGTGCCGTCCCGGCGTCACGGGCCCGGATGAGGATGTCAGCCTGCGAAGTGAAGCCGTTGGCCCGGGTCAAGGGGCCCGTACCGAAGACCAGCGGCAGCCAGTCGCCCGAGCCGTCGTCGTTGAACCGGGCCACGTACAGCGTGCCGTGGTCGAGCAGGTCCCGGTTGGCCGCGAAGCCACCGTCACGCACCCGGTCGCGGGTAACGAACTTGTAGACGAACTCGAAGCGGGCGTCGTCCCCGCTGTAGACGGTCCATCGGCCGTCCTTAGCCGACACCCCGGCGGCGGCCTCGTGCTTGAGCCGGCCCAGCGCGGTGCGCTTGCGCGGCCGGGACTGCGGATCGAACGGGTCGATCTCGACCACCCAGCCGAAGCGGTGTGGCTCGTTCGGTTCCTGCGCGAGGTCGAAGCGGGAGTAGAAGCGCTCCCACTTGCGGCCGCTTTCGCCGCCCGGTACGCCGAAGCGCTGGTTGAGCGCCTTGTACTTGCCCTCGGGCAGCGCGTCGTTGTTGGCGAAGTACTGGTCGAAGTTCTCCTCCGCGGTCAGCAGCGTGCCCCAGCCGGTGACCCCGCCGCCGCAGTTGTTCAACGTGCCCAGCACGAGCCGGCCGGTCGGGTCGGCGGAGGTGCGCAGCGCCGGGTCGCCGGCGGCCGGCCCGGTGAGCTGGATCGGCGTGTATGCGGTCACCCGCCGGTTGCGCTCGCCGCGCAGGAAGCGCCAGGTACCGCCGCCCCCCTGCAGGACCCTGACCAGGCTGCCACCGTGCGCGGCCAGCTCGATGTCGACCTGCTGCTTGGTCGGGTTGTCCGGGTCGTAACTGCGGAACATCATCAGGCCGTCGGTGTACTCGTGGTTGACCCACAGCAGGCCGTCCCGGCCGGTGTCCACGCCCCCGCGGACCAGCGGGAAGAAGGCGGTCCAGTCGGAGTTGAAGCCGAAGCGCTGCGCCTGCAGCTTCGCCGTCTGGGCGTCGACGTCGAAGGCCGGCATCCCGCCGAAGAGTCCGTCCCCCCATCGGATCAGCACCTCGCTCGTGAACCCGGCGGCCAGCGCGGTGTCGTCGAAGGGCATCGGGACCGGCGGTTCCAGCGGCGGGAAGTCCAGGGCGAACGGGTGGCCGTCGGCGGCGGGTGCGGCCGCAGCGGTCCCGGTACCGAAGGCCGAGTGCACGGCGGCCCCGGCGCCGACGACAACGCCGGCGCGCAGCATCGACCGGCGCGACACCCGGCGGGTCAAGACAGCCTCGAAGGTCTCGGTTCGGGCGACGGAAGCGGGGGTAGAGGTCATGCGTCGGAGGCTAGGAAACAGGGGCTGATGACCGGCGACGACGCGATGAACCCGCCGGGTCGGCCCCGTGAACACCCTGCAGTAGCCGGTCGGCAACAATGCTGCCCGTGGAGGAGGGCGCCGTGGCTGGAGCAGGTGCGCCGGTACGGGACGACGAGCAGACAGCCCGGCGGGCTGGCTATGACGACGCCGTGGTGCGGCTGCGGACGCAGTACGAGGCACTACCGCCCGGACAGCCCGTGCGGCTGGCCAAGCGCACCTCCAACCTCTTCCGGCACCGCACCCAGGCGGCCCACCGGCTCGACGTCAGCCGCTTCTCCGGGGTGCTGTCGATCGACCCGGTGGCCCGCACGGCCGACGTCCTGGGTATGACGACGTACGAGGATCTCGTCGACGCCACGCTGCCGTACGGCCTGATGCCGCTGGTCGTACCGCAGCTGAAGACCATCACCCTCGGTGGAGCGGTGACCGGCCTGGGCATCGAGGCCACCTCCTACCGCAACGGCACGCCGCACGAATCGGTCCTGGACATGGACGTGCTCACCGGTGACGGCCGAGTCCTCACCGTCACCCCGGACGGCGAGCACCGCGACCTGTTCTTCGGCTTCGCCAACTCCTACGGGACGCTCGGCTATGCGCTGCGGCTGCGGATCGAGCTGGAGCCGGTGCGCCCCTACGTCCGGGTGCGGCACATCCGGGTCGATTCCGCCGACGAGCTGGCCGACCGGCTCCTGCGGGTGTGCAGGGACCGGGAGCTCGACGGCGCACCGGCGGACTTCGTCGATGCCACCATGTTCGCCCCGCACGAGCTGGTGCTCACCGTGGGCAGCTTCGTCGACGCGGCGCCGTACATCAGCGACTACACCGGAATGGGGATCTACTACCGGTCCGTGCGACAGCGCAGTGCGGACTACCTCACGGTCCGGGACTACCTGTGGCGGTGGGACACCGATTGGTTCTGGTGCTCGCGGGCCTTCGGCGTACAGGTGCCTTGGGTCCGCCGGCTGATCCCCAAGCGCTACCTGCGCTCGGACAGCTACTGGCGGGTCATCGCCCTGGAGCACCGCTACGGCGCCTGGACCAGGCTGTCGGCGCTCCGCGGCCTGCCCGCGGAGGAGCGCGTCGTGCAGGACGTCGAGGTGCCGGTACAACACGCCGCCGAGTTCCTCGCCTGGTTGCACGCGGACACCCGGATCGCACCGGTCTGGCTCTGCCCGCTGCAGCAGCGCGATCCGGAGCGGCGATGGGACCTGTACGAGCTGGACCCTGACACGCTGTACGTGAACATCGGCTTCTGGTCGACGGTGCCACTGCGGGCCGGCGAGTCCGACGGCACGCACAACCGCCGCGTGGAGCAAGAAGTCGCTCGACTGGGCGGCCGCAAGTCGCTGTACTCCACATCGTTCTACCCGGAGCCGGAGTTCTGGGCGACGTACAACGGGGCCGCGTACGACCGGCTCAAGCAGCGCTACGACCCTGCCGGCCGGCTGCTCGACCTGTACGGCAAGACCGTCCGGAACCGTTAGGAAGAAGGAGCGGGCATGAGCTCGTCGGGCACCAAGGTGCTACAGCACGCGTCGGGTGGTGGGGGCGCCAGGGGCACCATCTCCGAGGCGCTGTACCGAACGCTCGGTGGTGTGCCCATCGGGTTCGACGCCTACGACGGCAGTTCGGCCGGCCCGCTCGACGCCGACGTGAGGATCACGGTGGTGCGCGAGCGGGCCCTGCACTACCTGGTCGGTTCGCGCAACGAGCTCGGGCTCGCCCGCGCGTTCGTCGCGGGGGACCTGGAGGTCAAGGGGGACCTGCACGCCCTCCTGCTGCTGTTGACCGGTGACGGCATCGGCGAGGTCCCGCTCGCCGACCGGCTGGCCGCTCTGCGCGACCTCGGCCTGCACACGCTGCGTCCCGTGGAACCGCCGGCCGAGGAGGTGCGGCTGCACGGTTGGCGGCACTCCCGGCGCCGGGACTCCACCGCCGTCTCGCACCACTACGACGTGTCCAACCGGTTCTACCGGTGGGTGCTGGGTGAGTCGATGACCTACACCTGCGCGGTGTTCCCGACCGAGGACTCGACGCTGGAGCAAGCGCAGGCGGCGAAGTACGACCTGGTGGCCCGCAAGCTCGGGCTGGCACCGGGGATGCGGCTGCTCGACGTCGGCTGCGGCTGGGGTGGCATGGTGATCCACGCCGCATCGACGTACGGCGTCCAAGCGCTCGGGGTCACCCTGTCGCGCCAGCAGGCGGAGTTCGGCCAGCGCCGGATCGCCGAGCTGGGCTTGGGCGGGCTGGCCGAGGTGCGCCACTTGGACTACCGCGACGCCCCGACGCAGGAGTACGACGCGATCTCCTCGATCGGGCTCACCGAGCACATAGGTCAGCGCGAACTGCCCGCGTACTTCGGCCGGCTGTACGCCCGGTTGCGGCCCGGCGGCCGGTTGCTCAACCACTGCATCACCCGGCCGACGACCACCCAACGGATCAAGGCGGTCGGCTTCATCCCGCGCTACGTCTTCCCCGACGGCGAACTGATGGGCGTCGGAGCGATCGCCTCGGTGATGCAGAACGCCGGCTTCGAGTTGCGGCACCTGGAGGACCTGCGCGAGCATTACGCGCTGACCCTGGCCCGGTGGTGCGCCAACCTCGACGCGCACTGGGACGACGCCCTCGCCGAGGTCGGCCCCAACCGGGCCCGGGTCTGGGCGCTGTACATGGCCGGCTCACAGGTCGGGTTCGAACGCAACCACATCCAGTTGCACCAGGTACTCGGGGTCAAGCCCCACGTTAGCGGGGCAGCGGACTACCCGCTGCGCGCCGCCTGGTGACCCGAGCGGGTCAGCGCATGACCCCCAGCGGGTTGACTGTGTAGCCCGGGAAGATGCCGCTCATGTCGCCGAGGCCGAGGGCCTTGAGGGCCACCTCGCCGAGCACGTCGCGGTAGTCATTGCGGATGTCGAGGTCGCCGCCGCTGGTCAGGTCGGCCTCGGCCAGGCCGGGCCAGGCACCGTGCATCTGGCCACCCCTGACGGCGCCGCCGATGAGCATCATCAGCCCGCCGAAACCGTGGTCGGTGCCGCCGCTGCTGTTCTGCTCCACCCGCCGGCCGAACTCCGAGATGACGACCGTCGTCACGTCGGAGATCCGGGTTCCGAGGTCGGTCGTGTACGCCGACAGCGCGCTGCCGAGCTCGGTCAGGTGCGACGTCTGCGCGCCGGCCGTCACCGTGCCGGCCTCGCTGTGGAGGTCCCACCCGCCGAGGTCGACGGTGGCCGCACGCAGCCCGCAGTTCGAGCGGACCAGGCGCACGATGTCGGCCAGGGCGTCGCCGAAGGCGTTGGCCGGGTACCGCGCGCCGTTCTGCGGCGTCTTTGGCGTGCCCTTGATCGGGCCGGAATCGGCCACGGCCGTCAGGGTGTGCTCCATGAGGGCGCCGACCGGTGCGTCCAGGCCGGTGTACAGCGTCCGCAACGCATCAGCGATCTTCGCGGACGGGTTGTTGAAGGTCAGCGAGTCGATGCCGCGCATGGCCACCGCGTCACGCGAGGCCTTGAGCGCCTCGACCACGCTCGGACCCTCGCAGACGGCCCGGAAGGTCGTGCCCGGCCCGTCCTTGGCCAGCACCCGGTCCAGCCAGCCGTCGCTGGAGCTCAGGGTCGCCGTGCCGCGTTCCATGATCGACTGCGAGGCGAAATGGTCCCGGTTGGAGTCGCGGGCCCCGACGGAGTGGACGAAGGCGAGCTTGTCGCTGTTCCACAGCGGCATCAGCGGGCTCAGCGACGGGTGCAGGCCGAACGTGGCGTCCAGCTGGAGCAGCTGGCTGTCGGGGATGCCGATCACCGGCCGGGCCGCGCGGTAGTTCGGGTCGTTGGCCGGCACGACGGTGGCCAGCCCATCCAGGGCGCCGCGCAGGAATATCACGACGAGCGTCTTGCCGGTGCCCTCGGCGGCGTACGCGTGCCGCGTCGTCACCAGCTGGCTGCCCAGCGAGGCCGCGAGCACCATGCCCGAGCCGGCTAGGAACGAGCGCCGGGTGAATCCCCGCGACCAGCTGCGCTCCTGCTCGGCCAGGCCGGCTTTGACCCGCTCGGACTCCGCGCAGATCCAGTCCGGACGGCGCCACACCGCGGTGGGGGCGCTCATCGCAGGCTCCGGTAGGCCGAGTTCAGGACCAGCTCGGTCAGGTCGGGCAACATCTTGTCCACTGCTCTCTGGTCGTAGGGCGCGCTGGCCGACCACCCGGCATAGGCCAGCAGGGCGTTGCGGTGGTCGTCGCGGAAGCGCTGGGCGGTCAGTGTGTCGGTGAGCCGGTCGACGACCGCACCGAGCGTGCTCATGCTCGGCCCGGCCAGCAGGTCCCGCAGGGGCGGACGCGGCAGGCCCGTGGGGTAGCCGCGGGTGAACTGGCGGTGCACGTTGCAGCGCCCCAGGGTCGTCCCCACCGACCACCAGCCGTCCAGGATGTCGGGATAGCCGTTCGGCGGCCCCCAGCCCAGCGGCGCGTGCCCGAAGCTGTTGCAGTGGTTGAGCAGGTCGATGATCGGGCTGTTGCTCGGCGCCGTCGGAGGCTGGAACTTCAGGGCGCGGGCGCTGGCCACCACATCCTCGCCCGGGCGGCGGTTCTTCTGGCCGATCGAGTTGGCGAACTCCGGTGAGGTGAACAACGCGCGCAACCACGGGACGATGGCGCCGCCGGTGTCCAACCACACCTCGGTCAGGTTGTCGATCAGGGACTGCGGCGGGTCGTCGCTGACGAACCGGAGGGCCAGCTTGCGCGACAGGTTGCGGGCGGTGTGCTCGTGCCGGGCGAGGTAGCGCAGGTAGCTGTCCCCCACGGCCAGCCCACCGGAGGCCGAGGCGTTGGCCGAGGACCAGCCGAGGACGCGGACCGGTCCGACGTAGTGCAATTCGGACTTGTAGACGAAGGTGCCCTTGCCGTCGGTGGAGCGGCCGGTCAGGACGAGGGCGCTGTCGCGGACGTCGGTCTCGGTGTAGCGCGCGCTCGGGGTCACGGTGTGCAGCTGGAGCAGCTCGCGCCCGTAGTTCTCGTTCGGGTCCGCGGCCTCGGACTCGTTGTTCATCAGGTAGTGCAGCATCGCCGGGCTCCGCGCGTCGGCGACGAGCAGGTTCTCGAAGCGACCGAGGGCGTGCTTGCGGATCACCGCGCGGTCCTCGACCGGCTTGAGGGTGTACGTCGCGGGGTGCGGGGTCAGCACGTTGAGGTGGTTGCTCCAGAACTCGACCATCACCTCGAAGAGCTGGCGTTTGCTCCAGACCTGCCGCGCGATCGTGCACTGCTGCAGCTGCAGGCTCGCCTCCCGCGGCTGGGCCAGCGCGTTGAGCGTGCTGATCGCGGCGTTCACCAGCGGGAACCGCGCGACGACGGCGTCCATCGCCGAGTCGCCGATCGACAGGGGAGCCAGCTGCTCGGACAGCCACGCGTTCGTGCCGCGGGCCCGGATGTCGGCCAACAGCTCGGCCGTCGGACCGTAGGTCGCTCGCCTCAACACGTGCAATTGCTGATCGTCGATCAGGACCGACGTGCTCGCGGTCGAGGCAGGGGGCATCGGACTCCAAATGCGCGGGAGGGGGTGAGCGGTGGGACGGTGTCACCGTCAAGCTACTCGGCGTAAGTGATCGATTACGCATCGTGATTGAATCGTTACCACGGTATGTAACAAGGTCACTACGTAGTGCCAATCCGACCGCTACTATGCGCCTGCAAAGCGCGGCGGTTGTGGTCGCGCCCGACGGCAGGATCCCCACCTTGGAACTTTCGAGTACTTCGGCCTGCCCTCGTGCGGCGAGCGTCTGGACGCTTCCGGCCGTGCCCCGGCGGCTCCTGCTGACCACCGGCTCCGTTCTGGCCGGCGCTGCGCTCGCCCTGCTCTGGACCGGGGCCACCGCGGACCCGGCGACGGCGAATGCCGGAACCTGCTCGGTGTTCTGGACCGGGGCCACGGACACGAGCTGGACGGTGCCGACGAACTGGGCCGCGACCGCCGCCGGCACTGGCACGGGGCGCGTTCCGCTCGGTACTGACATGGCCTGTATGGCCACAGCACCTGCGCGCACCACCGTCGAGTACTTCTCCTACAACCGCACGGTGGCCGGAATCGACTTCGGAGTCAACGGAACGGCCCGCCCCACGCTGCGGGTCCACGGCGGCGTCCTGACCGTCGGTTCGGCCGGTGGCTCGTTCGACTCGGTCATCAACAACCTCGAGCTCCTCGAGGGTGGGGTCCTGCGCGGGACGGCCGATCACACCCTGACCGGCGCACCGTCGCTGACCGACAACGCCATCCTGGAGGGCGGCGGGACGACGACCCTGGTCGCCGGGATGAATGTCGCCACGAACGGCCTGGTGGTCAGCGACGGGCGGCGGCTGGTCGTCGAGGGCCAGCTCACCCATGACGGCTGCTACGACTTCGTGTACCTGTACAACGGCGGCGTACTGCAGAACGCCGGACGGCTGGTCGCGGCCAGCGACTGCGGGATGCAGATCTACTCCGACGGCACGAACGGCTCCAAGATCGTCAACGACGCCGGGGCGACGATCCAGGTCACCCAGGCCGCCGCCGCGACGTACCACCTGACCGGACCGTTCGAGAACCATGGCCGGGTCGAGATACCCAACGGCAGCCTCATCCTCCGCCCGCTCGGCAGCCCCGACGGCAGCTACCACCTCGGCAGCAACGCGCGGCTGCTGGTCGCTCCCGGGGGTGGGTTGTGGATCAGGCCAGGCACGCTGAGCGGCGGCCAGACCGTGGTCGTCACCGGTGGCAGGGTGCACGTCGACCCTGGGGTGAGCGTCGCCAGCATCGATGTACAGTCCGGGCTGCTCACGGGCAACCCGACGGTCACCACGCTGACGGCGGCGCCCGGGGCCACGATCACCGGGGGCGGAACCGTCACGGTGGCCCCGTCCGGGACCGCGACGATCGACGGCCTGGTCATCGACGGCGACGCCGACCTGCGCAACCTCGGCACGATGACCCACGTCGACTGCACGGCGCCGATCGACCTGCGCAAGGGCGCCACGCTGATCAACGAGGGGGTTTGGAAGCTGCCGTGCGGCAGCACCGTCGAAGGCGACGGCAGTTCCGGGGTCCTGGTGCGCAACGCGGCCGGCGGCCTGATCGACGGCGAGCTCCCTGGCACCGCGCAGGAGTACCACTTCAACACGCGTACGACTAACGACGGCCAGGTCGAGATGGCCAAGGGGCGCATCGAGTTCGCCAACCTGACGAACCTGGCCAGTGGCCGGCTCACCGGCGGGAACTATGTCGTCACCGGCGGCGTCCTGCAGGTGCCGGGCAACATCGTCACCAACGCCGGCACGATCCGGATCGTCACCCCGGGCGATCTCGTCACCCCTGCCGGCACCCGCGCACTGCTCCAGCTCCAGACGAACTCCGGGTCACTGAACCTCAACCAGCTGCTGACCCCGCAGACGCAGGTGACCAACACCGGCACCATCACGGTCACCGCGAACACGTTCAAGCCCAAGTCCTACCGGCAGACCGCGGGCAGCACGATCGTGCAGTCCGGCGCCACCCTGGCCGCGGCCGACGGGCCCGGAGCGATCGACATCGACGGCGGCACGCTGAGCGGAGCCGGCCGGGTCGGCAGCATCGACGGTGCCGGGACCATCCGACCGGCGATGACACTGACCGTCAATGGTCAGTACAACCCCACCCCGAGCGGCATACTGGAGATCGACATCAGCGGGCCCGGCAACGCGGGAAAGCTCGCTGTGGCGGGCAATGCCACCCTCAACGGCACGCTGCGGCTGGTCACCGCCGCCGGCTACACCCCCGCCCGCGGGGCGACATTCACCGTCGTGACGATGTCCTTCCGCAGCGGGACCTTCACCACCGTCACCGGCGTCAACCTGCCCGGGGGCAACTACTACGCGGTCACGTACGGCGCCACGAGCATCACCATCACGGTCAAGCAGCTCAGCCAGGTCACCGCCGCCGACGGGCAGGCACTCGTCGGACCGGCCGGGGACACGCCGATGACCTTCGACGTCAGCCTGGACGAACCGAGCACACAGGACGTGACCGTCGCCTACGAGACGGTCGAGGAAACGGCGTCGGCGATGCTGGATTTTCTCCCGGCCTCGGGCGTGCTGGTCTTCCCGCCCGGGGTGCAGTAACAGACCGTTGTGGTGACGATCGTCGAGGACCTGCTGCCCGAGCCGCAGGAGACCTTTGCCCTCGTTCTGAGTGACCCCGTCGGCGGCGAACTCGCCCGGGGTGCGGCGACCGGCAGGATCGACCACGAGCAGGAGGCACCGACCGCCCCGGTCGTGACCGGGGTGAGCGGGGTGAGCATCGGGCTCGGCGCCTACCAGGTGCAGCGCACGATCACCGGTGAGCACTTCCTCGAGTCCTCCGTCGTGACCGTGGCCGGTATCGGGTCGCGCCTGGACGCCGCGCAGTACGTCGACGCCACCACGATCGCGGTCACGCTGAGCGGGACGGCCGCGACCACCACGGGCGCGAACGACGTGACAGTGACCAACCGCGGCCGGGGAGTCGATCTGCCGATCACGGTCGTCAACCCGGCCTCGGCCGGGTGGGGCCAGGGCACCGGCAGGTGCCTGGGGATCACCGTCTGAGGGCGTGCTCTATTCGGCCAGCAGGCGGTAGATCGCCTTGCGGGCCTGGGCCAGCGCGGTGACCGTAGCCGCGATCTGGTCCGGTCCGCCCACACCGGCGACTTGTCGCACGGCGGCGACCAGCTGTTGTACCTCCGTGCGTAGCTGGGCGGTGGGCTCGTCCGCCGATCCGCCGGCCTTGTCCCACACGCCGTCGATCTCGGCCCGGTGGTCGTCGACGTATGCGGTGCCCGCCGCGGTGAGGGTCACCATCCGCCGGCCTTCGACCTTCTCGGTGTCGACCAGACCCTCGTCCTCGAGCTGGGCCACGGTGGGGTAGATGGACCCGGGGCTGGGACGCCAGTGGCCGCCGGAGCGCTCCTCGATGGCCTGGATGATCTCGTAACCGTGTCGCGGCTGCTCGCAGACCAATGCCAGGATCGCGGTCCGGATGTCCCCTCGAGAGGTACGCCGTCCGCGGCCGCGCCGGCCGAGGTGGCCGGGACCGAACTGCGGCCCGTCCGGGCCGAGTCCCCCGAACGGCCCGAAACCGCCGTGTCGGTGGTGCGCGTCGGTCCGGCGTGGTCTGCCGTGACGGGTCCGGGACCCGCCCTCAGTGGTGTCGTGCATGGTCGTTCTCCTTCATCTCACGCAAGGTTGCGTGCTATCACGATATATCGTGAGTGATCGTAACACAAGGCTGGCCTGTCCGCGGTCGCGCGACGTCTGCGTCCACTTACGCTGCCGGGGTGTCAGCCGACGTGCCACGCCAGATCTTTGCGTTCTCCGGCCTGCTCCAGTCCCGGTCCGACCGGCTGACGAACTTCGACCTGACGGTGCATGCCCTGACGCTGGCCGCCCGGTGCCCTGCACCGAAGCTCTGCTACGTCCCGACCGCCGTCGGAGACTCCCGCGAGGCGGTCGCGGCGATGACCGCGCAGTTCGCGGACAGCCGCCCCGATGTCGAGTTCAGCACGATGCTGCTGTTCCCCCAGCCGAACGTGCCGGACATCCGGGCGCACCTGCTCGGTCAGCAGGTGATCCTGGTCGAAGGCGGCAGCGTCGTGAACCTCATGGCCATCTGGCGAGTACACGGGCTGCCGGACATCCTGCGCGAGTGCTGGAACGCCGGTGTGGTCCTGGCCGGGGCCAGCGCGGGAAGCCTGTGCTGGCACGTCGGCGTCCCCACCGACTCCTTCGGTGACCGACTCGATCCCTTCCTCGACGGCCTCGCCCTGCTCCCGTTCAGCAACGGCGTGCACGACGATTTCACCGACCAACCGCGCCGAGCGACGTACCGCGCACTCGTTGCCGACGGGATCCTGCCGGCTGGCTACGCCACCGAGGACGGTGTAGGTCTGCACTACCTGGGCGAGCGCCTGCACCAGGCCGTCAGCGTGCGTGCGGGCGCCCGAGCGTGGTGGGTCGAGCCGCTCGCTACTGGCGGACACAGTGAACGCGCCGTCGAGCCTGTCGCGTTGTAGGGCGAGAGGGGCCGGCGGCGACGCCGGTCACGTGGTGGGCCGCGCCGCTCTGGCGGCGGGCCCGGCGACCACGGTGAAGATCGCGGCGATCCCGGCGACGCCGGCCATCGCCCACCGCAGGTCGAAGCCATCGGCGAGTTGCCCGACGAGGACCGGCCCGAGCAGGAAACCGAGGTAGGCCGTCGTGGCGATGGTGGAGGTGGCCTGGCCGCGCACGGCTTCGTCGACGTGCCGGGTGCTGGCGCTGAGCAGGGTGGGGAACAGGACAGCGGTGCCGGCAGCGGCGCCGGCCAGGCCGACCAGCGCGAGCCACGCCGTTGGGGCGACCGCCACGGTTGCGGTGCCCACGGTCGCCACCAGACCGCCGGCCAGGAGCAGGGTGCGGGGGTCGAGGTGGGCGAGCCAGCCGGCGGCGTACCGGGTGATCGCGACGACCGTGGCGAACAGGGCCGGGGCGACGGCGGTCCAGGCGGGTGAGACCGCCAGGACGTCGCCGAGGTAGATCGCGCCCCAGCTCTGATGCGCGTTCTCCACCGCAAAGGCCAGTGCTGCGACGAGCCCCACCCCGATCAGGACGGCGCGCTGCCTGGACGCCGCCAGCTGCGGGAACGCTGCGGGTGGGGATGCCGCCGCGGTGGCGGGCAGTGCCTGGGGTCCCACGCCGGCCAGCAGCCGTCGGGCGGCGACCAGGCTGACCACCAGGACCGGGCCGAACATCACCGGCAGCGGCGCCTGGACGTGGCGCAACGCTCCGGTCAGCAGGCTGGCGACCACCACTGCCGCGGAGAAGGCGGCGTGGGCGCGCGTGATCACCGGGCGTCGACAGGCCCGCTCGGTGGCGCCCGCGACGGCGTTGATGGCGACGTCAGTAGCTCCGGACGCCGCCCCCAAGGCCAGCAGCGCCAGGCTGAGACTGAGGGGCCCCGGGCAATCAGGGCCAGCACCATCCCGGCCAGGGCCAGGCTCACCACCCCCGCGGCGGGTACCCGGCGGCCCCACCGATCGCTGGCCCGTCCGGTCAGGAGCATGGCCGGCAGGGCGCCGGCGCCCACGAACAGCAGCGCCGTGCCCAGCTGGCCGTCGGTGACTCCGGCCTGGTCGCGGATCTGCGGCAGGGCGGCGCCCCACACTCCCCACAGGCTGCCGAACGCGGCGAAGGCGAGGTAGCCGGGCGCCGCGGAGAACGTCGGCGTGGCTACTGGCGCAGACATCATCATAACGTTACACAGATAGGCTCCAGCCGTGCCGCGTCAACGCCGAGTGACGATGCCCGACGTCGCCGCCGAGGCCGGCGTGTCGGTGATGACGGTGTCCTACAGCTTCAGCCAGCCGGCCCGAGTGGCCGAGCGGACGAGGCGACGCGTGCTGGAGGCCGCCTCGCGCCTCGGGTACGCAGGGCCCCACCCAGGCGCCCGATCCCTGCGCCGTGGACGCACCGGCACGCTGGGGGTCGTGCTGGGAGAGCACCTGACCTACGCCTTCACCGATCCCCAGGCCACCGAGTTCCTCGCGGGCATCGCCACCGTCTGCGTCGAACACGAGCTCGGCCTGACCCTGATCCCGGTCACCGGCGGCCCGCAGGACCCGGCTCGTGTTCGCGAGGCGGCCGTCGACGCCCTGGTGCTGTGGACCACAGCCGACGACGACCCGACCTTGGCGGTGGTCGCGGGGCTCGGGCTGCCGGCCGTCGTGCACGGTGGGCCAGCCGTGGCCGGGCTCGGATTGGTCGCCGTCGACGACCGCTCCGCGGCCTGCGCCGTCGGCGGCGCGGCCTTCCGCGACGCCGCCACTCCGGCCGTGCTGTCCTTCCCCGTGAACCGGGCGCGGCAGCCGGCGCTGCTCCTCGGGCCGGACCCGGCCGCGGCGGCGTACAGCGTCACCCGACAGCGCCTGCAGGGCTACGCCGACGCGACCCGGGATCTCGGCCTGGACTGGGCGCAGGTCCCGGTCGTGGTCCTCGCCCGCAACGACACCGTCGAGGCCGAAGCCGCGGCGGTCCGGCTGCTCCGGGACTTCGAGCCGCCCGTCGACGCGGTGGCCGCGATGAGCGACGAACTCGCCTTCGGGGTCCTGCGCGCTGCCCGACACCTGGGAGTGGCCGTACCTGGTCGGCTGGCCGTCACCGGCTGGGACGACACCGCCGCCGGCGCACCCGCCGGGCTGACGACCATCGCGCAGTCGTTGCGGGAACAGGGCGAGCTCTGCGCCCGCCTTGTCATCGAGCCCGAAACGGCGGCGCCACCGCCACCGGCCTGGAGACTCATCGAGCGATCCAGCACGGCGCGGCGCCCCGGCGTACAGAACCGAGCGACCGACTCACGACGTCCTCCCCGTTGAAGGGACGTCTCCCGGCACTTCAGGGCCCCCGCTCCTCCGGCGCCGGCAACGCCAACCGGAGGAATGCCTCTCGACGTCGCTCCCGATGCTGTCGCTCCGGCTGCGACGCCGATCCGTCGAGGGATTCGGTGAGTTCTCGGGCTGCCTCTGCGTACGCCCCTTCGCGGGCGAGCAGTTCAGCGCGAACCGCGTGCCAACGGGGCTCGGCGGCAGTTCAGCCAGCATCGCCAGCCCGGTCGCAGGATCGGCCGCTTCGCTTGCCGCAACCACCCGGGCCAGGCCGGCGGCGTGACTGGGTGCGATTGACAGGAGCAGGTCGTAGAGCCGCAGGATCTCCGCCCAGTCGGTGCCGTCGTAACTGGCGGCACGGGCATGCTCGGCCGCGATGGCGGCTTGGAGCTGGTAGGCATCCGCCTGCCCGTGCGAGCGGCGGAGTGAGTCATTCAGCAGCTCGATGCCGCGGGCGATGGCCACGGCATCCCACCGGCCGCGGTCCTGCTGGTCCAGGGTCACGACGTCGCCGGCCGCGTCGAGGCGAGCGGGGCTGCGGGCCTGGGTGAGCAGCAGCAGCGCCAGGACCGCCGCCGGCATGGACTGCTCCGGAAGCAGATCGTGCAGGAGTTCGGCCAGCCGGAGCGCCTCGGCGCAGGCGTCCACGTCGTAGGCGGCACGGCCGTCGACGGGCGCGTGGCCCGCGGTGTAGAGGCTGTGGATCACCCCGCACACGGCTGGCAACCGAGCCGCCAACTCGGCCTCGGCCGGCACCCGGTAGGGGATGTGGGCTGCCGCGATCTTCTGTCGAGCTCGGGTCAGGCGTCTGGTCGTGGCGGCCTCGCTGGTGAGGAGCACGCCGGCGATCTGCGCCGGCGAGAGACCACACAGCGTTCGCAGAGCCAGGGCCACCCGGGTCGCCGGCGAGAGGGCGGGGTGGCAACAGGTGAAGATCAGGCGCAGCACGTCGTCGTCCACGACGTCGTCCGGCGGAAGCTCGTAATCCGCGAGTTCGATCACCCGCAGTCCGTCCCGCTCCTTGTCTGGGCGGGCCCGCTCGCGCCGAAGGATGTCGATCGCCTTTCTGCGCGCCGTCAGCGCCAGCCACGCACGCGGTTGTGGCGGCACCCCGGTGACCGGCCACGCGCCGAGTGCCGCGAGGGTTGCCTCCTGCACGGCGTCCTCGGCCAGCTGTACGTCGCCGACGGCCCGGATCAAGGTCGCGAGGATGCGTGCGCCCTCGACCCGGACCGTCTCGGCGACCGTGTCGTGCGCTGTGTCGTGCCTAGCGACCACGACCGCTCACTTGGAGGCGATGACCGGGCGCACCTCGACGGCGCCACCCCAGGCGGCGGGAAGCTGGGCCGAGATGGCCACTGCTTCCTCCAGGTCGGCCGCCTCGAGCAGGTAGTACCCGGTCAACGCCTCCTTGGTCTCGGCGTAGGGCCTGTCGGTGATGACCACGTCTCCGCCACGGGCACCTGCCACGCGGACGACAGTGGCCGTGCTGGTCGGGTGCAGCACGGCGCTCGCCCGGATGCAGTCGGCGTTGTCCACTGCGAACTGGCGATAGTCAGCGAGCTCACTCGCCTGCTCGGGCGCCCACCAGTCCACGTCGGCGGTGTAGGTCAAGGCAAGGTACTGCGGCATCGCAAACTCCCCTTCGTTTCCGTCACGGGCCCACCTTGGTCCCCTCGACAATGGAACGAACGGGCAGCCGCGGAAAGGACATGCACGAGTCGCCCATCGTGACCCGATGAGCTCTAGCCGACCGAGCCGGCTCGGGTCAGGAGCGCGCCGAGGTCGCGGGCGGCGTCGCGCAGCTCGGGCGAGGACACGATGCGGTACGGCGCCTGGAGCGCGGTGAGGTGCCGGACGTACCAGTAGGGCTGGTCGGTGGTGCCGGCGAGCCGCGTGTGGCCGGCGTCGATCAGTTCCAGCCGACCGAGGTTGCGGGGCAGCCAACTCGCGACCGCGTCCACCGGGGCATCGACGACGACCTCCACGTCGTAGCGCCAGCCGAGGCTCATGTGCTCCTCGAGCATGGCGATCGGGTCGAAGTCGTCGGGCGGGATGAACCGATAGTCGAGGACGACGGAGGAGGTGACCCGGTCGACACGCAGCATCCGCCGGCCGTCGCTGGTGTGCGACCAGCCCAGCAGGTACCACCTGCCCCGCCACACCGACACCGCCCACGGGTCGATCTCCATCACGCGCTCCTGCCGCAGCCGGTACGTGACGCGCACCCGGCGCCGGGCCTCGGACGCCCGCACCAGGACCGCGGTGATCTCCGGGTCGGGCGACGCGGCCGTCGAGGCCGTCTGGGCCGTGCTCACCTGGCGGATCGCCGCGACCGCCTCCGCGAGCGGAGTGGGCAGCAGGCGGATGATCTTGCCTATGGCACTGCCTACCGGGTCGGTGGCGTCGGCGGCGCCGGGCCGGCCTTCCAGCACCGCCATCACCAGGCCGATCGCCTCGGCCGCGGACAACAGCACCGGCGGCAGCCGGCTCCCGCGACCGAGTCGGTAGCCGCCGTAGCGACCCGTCGTGGACTCGATCGGGATGCCGGCGTCGCGGAGCAGGACCATGTAGCGGCGGACCGCCCGGTCGGTGACCCCGAGCCTTCCGGCCAGCCGCTCCGCCGAGACGCCGGGGCTGTCCTGCAGCACCTCGAGGGCTATCAGCGCCCGTGCGGTCGGGCTCACCCGGTCCATGGGACGGCAGCCTCTTTCCCGGACGTCAATCGTCCGGAATCGACGATAGCGTCCCGCCATGGACGCAATCACCTTTCACGAGCCGCCGATCGCCGGCACCGAAGTCGACCAGCTCCTGGGCATCCTGGACCGCACCCGCAGTGTCCTCGCCTGGAAGTGCGGCGGGCTCGACGCCCCGGCCATGCGCGTGACCCTCGGCCCGTCCGCGGTGACCCTCGGCGGCCTGCTCAAGCACATGGCCCGGGTCGAGGCCGACACCTTCCTGTGGAAGATGAGCGGATCCCGGCCGACGCCGCCGTGGGACACCGTCGAGTGGGCCTGGGAGTGGGGCAGTGCCGCCGACGACACCCCGGAGGAACTGTTCGCGATGTGGCAAGCGGCGGTCGAGCTCTCCCGGGCCACTGTGGCCGAGGCACTGACCCGCGGCGACCTGGATCAGCCGGTGGACATCGGCAACGACGACGAGCACGCCAACCTCCGGCGGCTCGTGCTCGACATGATCGACGAGTACGCCCGCCACAATGGCCACGCCGACCTGATCCGCGAGTCGGTGGACGGCCTCGTGGGCGAGGACCCGCCGCAGCGCGAAGAGACGTGACGCACGGCGAGATCACCGTTCCCGATCGGACAGCGCTCATGACCGAAGTTTGGGCGAGCAGTGACCTCGGCAGCCGGGTGGTTCTCGGCGCGGGCTCGGAGTCGAGGGGTCCGAGCCCCCAGCGCCGGCGCGGCGACGATCGGCTGCGCTGGCGGTAGCACACGCCCTGCAGACGTTCAACGATCGGGCGCGGTCAGCGGGTCGAGCAGACCGGGCCAGAGCGGACGCGGAGTGGGACGCCAGCGGCGCTAGGCACCTCTGGCGTGACGTGGCACGATCTCGCAGGTGGCCAGCAGTCCCGCCGCGGCGCAGCACCTGCACGATCTCGCGCGGCTGCGCCGCGTCCGCGACCGGATCGACCGGGAGTACGCGCAGCCGCTGGACGTCGAGGCGCTTGCCCGCGGCGCGCACATGTCGGCCGGGCACCTCAGCCGCGAGTTCCGGCTCGCCTACGGCGAGTCGCCGTACGCCTATCTGATGACGCGGCGCATCGAGCGCGCGATGGCGCTGCTGCGCCGCGGCGACCTCAGTGTCACCGAGGTCTGCTTCGCGGTCGGCTGCTCGTCGCTAGGCACCTTCAGCACGCGCTTCACCGAGTTGGTCGGTATGCCGCCCAGCACCTATCGGGGCCAGACAGCTCGCGCGACGGCGGAGATGCCGCCGTGCATCGCGAAACAGGTGACCAGACCGATCAGGAATCGAGAAGCGCGGGTCACGGAGTCGCACCTAGCGTGACCGCCATGGACATCACCATTCACTACGCCTTCCTCCCGCACACCGACCCGGACGCCGCCCTGG
>Ga0183260_10000765_pt1 | contig 27271 bp, 28 predicted proteins | sample AntDrymUQ4972206_2_FD_129768 | JGI IMG/M metagenome (GOLD analysis project Ga0183260, IMG submission 129768) | Polar desert sand microbial communities from Dry Valleys, Antarctica - metaG UQ497 (22.06) (version 2) (version 2) | ecosystem: Environmental > Terrestrial > Soil > Desert | place... | reverse complement strand
GCCTCGTAGCGGCGGCGCCACCCGTGCCGGGCCAGCCGCCAGCACAGCTCGATGTCCTCGCCGTACATGAACCAGCGCTCGTCGTAGGGCGGCCGACCTCCGAGGGCGGCGGCCCGGATCACGTGCACGGCACCGACCAGCCAGTCGACGTCCCCCACCGGCGGTGGCCCGGCGGCCTCGAGGCCGAGGTGGCGACCGAGGCGGCCGCCCTGGGCCCGGACCGGCAGGGCGGTGGCGAGGGCGACCGCCGGCGAGGGGAAGCGGTAGGCGGAGTGCTGGGTGCCGCCGTCGAGGTTCACGAGCCGGGGAGCGACCAGGCCGACGCCGGGGCGGGCCAGCAGCCGATCGACGAGGGTGGCGAGCGCCCCCGCCGGGAGGACCGTGTCCGGGTTGACGGCGGCCAGCGCCGGCGCGCCGGTGCCGGACAGGGCGACGTTCATCGCCCGGGCGTAGCCGACGTTGCCGGAGCTGCGGACGACGCGGACGCCGGGGTGGCGCTCCGCCGCCTCGGCGCTGCCGTCCCCGGATGCGTTGTCAACCACCACCACCTCGGCGTCGAGGCCCTGGAGCGCCGCCGGCAGCGAGGCCAGGCACCGGTCCAGCTCGGCGGCGGTGTTCCACGAGACGATGCCGACGCGCACACGGGTCGGGGGCACCGACTCACCCCCCAGAGGCGCGCTCATGCTCCCTCCGGCTGGATGGCCGAGGCGCTGGAGTGGCGGGACGGCGGATCCGGGTGGGCCGACGGCTCGACGAGGGCGTCGATCCAGGCTTCGACGTGGTCGGCGAGGTGGTCGACGTCGAACCAGCTGGCGGTGCGGAGGCCACCGGCCACCAGGTCCGCCCGCAGGGAGGGGTCGGCGGCCAGGCGCCGGACGGCCTCGGCCAGCGACGCCGGATCGCCGGCCCGGAAGCGCAGGCAGTTGCCGGCATCGGCCAGGAACTCGCCGGAGCCGCCGACGCCGGTTGCGATCACCGGGGTCCCGCACGCCATAGCCTCGATCGGCACCAGCCCGAAGGGCTCGTCCCACTCGCTGGGGAAGATCACTGCGTCGGCCGCTCGGTAGCGGGCCGCCAGCTCGGCGGCGGGAAGCGGCGGGGCCAGTTCAACGCGCCCGGCCAGACCCAGCTCGTCGGCGACGGCGGCGAGGCGGTCCCGCTCGCCGACGTCCCCGGTCCCCCGCACCTCCAGCGTCGCCGTCTCCAGGTGGGCCAGGGCGCGGATGGCCGTCTCGATCCCCTTGCGCCGGTCGTAGCGCCCCGCGTACAGCAGACGTCCCCGCCACGGTCCTGCCTGCCGACGGCCCGGGCCGATGGGGGCGAAGACGGTCGTGTCGACACCCAGGTAGGCGATCGTCGAGCGGTCGTAGCTCCATGCCGAGTGCCGCTCGGCCCGGGTCCGGTTGTCCTGGCTCGTGAAGCAGAACGCCCCGCTGCGACCGAGGTCGGGCAGCGTCGTCGGCACCCGCAGGAACGGCCGGGCGAGACGGCCGAGACGCGACCGGCGGGGCCCGTTGAAGCGGCGCGACCACGGGTCGAGGGTGGTGCCGTAGCAGAGCCAGTCGTCGGCGATCACGTACAGCAGGGGGACGCCCACCTCGTGGATCGTCGTGAGCAGGCCGAGCGAGAGGGCTCCCATGTGCCAGACCACCGCCACGTCCGGGCGGGACGCGTCCAGCGCCCGCCGGAGGGCGGCCTGGTTGGCCCGCTCGATGCGCCAGCACGAGCCGAACCAGGGTTGGTGGAGCTCGTCGCCTCGGAAGTACCGCCGGAGCTCGCGCCGCACGGCGACGCCGCCGTCGCCCCCCCCGTCGTGATCGTGGCGGCCGGCCAGGCGGAGATCGCTGGTGAGCACCGTCACGGTGTGGCCCCGCCGGGCTAGCCGAGCCGCCACGTCGGCCGAGGCCAGCTCGTACCCGCCGGTGTGGTGCGGTGGGTACTGGAGGCCCAGGAACAGGACCCGGTGCCCGCCCACGGGGCGACGATCCTAGACCCCTCCCCTACAGTCGCCCGCCGTGGCGGCCGCCCTCACCTCGCCCGACGCCCCCGACTCGGTGGCGACACCGGCCCCCGAGATCGCCGTGGTGTGCCCGACGTACCGGCGGTCCGAGCAGCTCCGGCACCTGGTCACCGCCCTCGAGGCCCAGACCCTCGACCCCAACCGCTTCGAGGTCGTGGTGGTCGACAACGCCTCGGGCGACGGCACCGGCGCCGTCCTCGCCGAGCTGGCCGCCGCTTCGCCGCTGCGGATGCGGATCCTCGCCACCGAGATCAACCGGGGACCGGCTCCGGCCCGCAACCTCGGGTGGCGCGCCACGGCGGCGCCCGTGGTGGCCTTCGCCGACGACGACGTTCTGCCCGCCCCCGACTGGCTGTCCGCTGGGCTCGAGGCCCTCCGCCGGGATCCGAGCATCGGGGTCCTCCAGGGTCGCACCGCCCTGCCGCCCGGGACGCCGCCGTTCGCCCAGCTGGCGCCGTGGAGCGTCTGGCGCGTGATCGACGGTGCCGGCCCCTTCTTCGAAGCCTGCAACATCTTCTACCGGCGCGACGCCCTCGTGGCCACGGGCGGCTTCGACGAGGCCATCGGCTGGTGGGGCGAGGACACCGACCTGGGCTGGAAGGTGCTGGAAGCCGGGTGGCAGCGGGGCTTCGCACCTGCGGCGACCGTCGTGCACCAGGTCGAGGGCCGGTCGGTGGGGTGGCACGTGCGCCAGGGGCTCAACGACCGCAAGATCGTCGGCATCGCCGCCGCCCACCCCGCCTTCCGGACCGAGGCGTTCTGGCGGCCGTGGGCCTTCCGCGACCGCGACGCGGTGCTCGCACTCGCCCTCGTGGCAGCCGTGGCAGCCCGACGGCGCCCCGTCGCCGCGCTGGCCGTCCTGCCCTACCTGTGGGTTGCCCGCCCCACCATCAAGGGGCGGCCCGCCCTCGGCCGCACCGGCTGGGTGCGCCACGGCGCCGAGCTGGTGGCCGTGGACACGGCCCGGCTAGGCGGGTGCCTCGTCGGGGCCGTGCGCCACCGGACGCTTGTGCTCTGACCCCACCGGCCCCGGCCGGGTCAGCCACGGCCCCGGTCCGTCCCGGCAGAGGGCGGCCAGCTCCTGGGTGTCCTTGTAGGTGTCGGCCGACTTCCAGAACCCTTCGTGGGGGAAGGGGCGCAGCTCGCCGAGACCGGCGAGGTGGGGGAGCACCTGGCGCTCGAGGTCCTCGCCCCACCACAGGTCGAACACCCGCTGGCTGAACACGAAGAACCCGGCGTTGATGCGGTGGTCCTGCAGGCGGGGCTTCTCCGTGAAGCGGGCCACCCGACCGTCGCGGTCGAGCTCGATGGTGCCGTACGGCGACGGCAGGGCGACGGTGGTGAGGGTGGCCGCGGCGCCGGAGGCCCGGTGGACGGCGAGCTGGGCCGAGAGGTCGATGTCGCCCAGTCCGTCGGCGTAGGTGCAGAAGAACACCTCGCCGACCCGATCCCGCACCGCGTTGACACGGCCGCCGGTGTTGGTCTCGAGGCCGGTGTCGACGACCTCGACCTCCCAGTCGGCGGGCAACGTCGTGGCGAAGTCGGCCACCATCTCCGCCTTGAAGCCGGCGGCCAGGGTGAAGCGCCGGAAACCCTGCCCGGCGTAGATCTCCATGACGTGCTGGAGCATCGGCCGGTCGCAGATCTCGAGCAGCGGCTTCGGCACCTCGACGGTGTTCGGGTAGGCCCGCGTCCCCCTCCCGCCGCAGAGGATCACGGTGCGGACATCGTCGGCGGGCGTCCCCATCACGGCGGAACGTAGCCCGGTGGCAGATGTCACAGCGCGAGCCGTCAGCCGAGGGCGGCGCGGTGACTCCCTCGGCCGCTACCGTCCACAGCCCATGTCGTCCGGCAGCTCCGGTGTTGCGGTTTCGGTGGTCGTCCCCACCCACGACCGGGCCAGACGGTGCGCCGACCTCCTGCGGCGCCTCGCCTCCCAGTCCATCGGAGCCGACCGCTTCGAGGTCGTCGTGGTGGACGACTGCTCCTCCGACGACACCTCCGCCGCCCTCGCCGCCCTCGCCGCCGAGGTGCCCTACCGCCTGGTGGCGCTCCGCACTCCGGCCAACGGCGGCCCGGCTGCCGCCCGCAACCTCGGGTGGCGGGCGGCATCGGCATCGGTCGTCGCCTTCACCGACGACGACTGCGAGCCCGAGGACTGCTGGCTGGCCGCCGGGCTCGTCGCCTTCGACGCCGCTCCCGCCCTCGGCGTCGCCCAGGGCCGCACGCGCGTCCCTGACAGCGTCGACCTGTCGAAGCTGCAGGGCTGGTACGTGTGGCGGGTCATTTCGGCGGCGACGCCCTACTTCGACGCCTGCAACGTGTTCTACCGCCGTGGCGCGCTGGAGCAGACAGGCGGCTTCGACGAGCAGATCGGGTGGTGGTCGACCCGACCAGGTCCGGGCGCCAGCCCCGTGGCGTGGGGCGAGGACACCGCGGCCGGCTGGTCAGTGGTCGAGGCCGGGTGGGAGCGCGGCTTCGTGGCCGACGCCGTCGTCGTCCACGATGTCGAGGACCGGGGGTGGGTGTGGCACGTGAAGTGCGGCTACCTCGACCGGATCATCATCGCCCTAGCCGTGCAGCACCCCGGCTACCGGCGGGAGGCGTTCTGGCGGCCGTGGGCGTACCGGCGGGAGGACGCCGCCTTCCTCGCCGCCGTCGTCGGCGCCGCCGTCGCCCTCCGGTGGCGTCCGGCCGCGCTCGCCGTCGCCCCCTACCTGTGGTGGCGGCGCCCGTCCGTCCGGCGGCCGCGCTTTTTCCAGGTATGCGCCGGCAACCTGGCAGTCGACGCGGCTCGCGCCGCCGGTCAGCTGCACGGCGCGCTGAAGTACCGAACCTTCGTCATCTGACGCCGCGACGACAGGAGGGCCGGTCGGCGGTGACGGCCTCACGGCGGCAGAGGGATACTCGCCCGGCGATGGGTTCCCGGGCGAGCGTTCTGGTCGACGCGTCGGCGCTGGGCGGCCCGTCCGCCTCGAGCGGCATCCGCACGATGACCCGCGGTCTCCTCGGAGGGCTCGTCGCCGAAGGATCCTTCGACATCACCGCCATCGTCACGCCCGGCGTGCACCTGCCGAGCGGGGTGAAGCGACGGGAGGTCCACCGGGTGGCGCCACGCGGTCGGGCCGAGCTGGTGGAGCACGCCCTGCGCCTGCCGTTCGAGCTGCGCCGCACCTCCACCCAGGTGTTCCACGAGCCCGGCTTCCACGCCCCGTGGAGGGTGGACCGGCCCTACGTCCAGACCCTGTTCGACGTCATCCCGCTCGTCCTGGACGACCCGGACCTGGCCGCCCTCCGCAGACGCTGGCGCCGCTTCGCGCCGCGCTACCGGCGGGCCGACGCCGTGATCGCCATCTCCCGGTCGGCCGCCGACGACGGGATCCGGCTCCTCGGCCTCGACCCGGCGCGGATCGAGATCGCCCACCTCGGCGTCGGTCTCGACTTCCACCCCGGACCGACGACGGCGGATGTCCCCTACCTGCTGGTCGTCAGCGACTTCTCCCGCCGGAAGGGCTTCGCCGAGGCCTTCGAGGTCGTGGCCCGCCTGGCCGATCTCGGGTACCCGCACCGGCTCAAGGTCGCCGGCCGGGTCGACCCATGGGCGCGTCGCGACCTCGACAGCACGATCGCCGCCACCCGCAGGCCGGACCTGATCGAGCACCTCGGCTTCGTCGATGACCTGCCTGCGCTCGTCCGCTCGGCCTCGCTCTTCCTGAGCACCAGCCGGTACGAGGGCTTCGGGTTGCCCGCCCTCGAGGCCATGGCCAGCGGTGTCCCCGTGGTCGCCTTCGCCAACTCGGCGGTGACCGAGGTGGTCGGCGACGGCGGCTGCCTGGTGGCCGACGGCGACGTCGGCGCCATGGCCCGCGCCGGGCACCGCCTGCTCTCGTCACCCGCGGCCTGGGACGAGGCCCGCGAGGCCGGGCTGGCGCGGGCCGCCGGGTTCACCTGGGCGGCGGCCGCCGCGGTGCATGCCGAGGTCTTCGCCTCGGTCGCCGGACGTTGAGCCGCCAGACGCTGAGCCGCCAGACGCTGAGCCGCCAGACGCTGAGCCGCCAGACGCTGAGGCGCCGCCGCGGCGCCGCCGCGGCGCCGTCCCTCTTGAGCCCACATCGGGCGCAGATAGGGTGCTCGGACGTGGCTGGTGCGCGTCGAATCCTGTTCTTCGACGCCTACCCGCACGCGTTCTCGGGTGCCCAGGGCCAGATGCTGCTGCTCATGCGGGGGCTGGCCGACCGAGGCTGGGACGTGACGCTGACCGCCCCGTCCGAGGGCGCGTTCCCCGAGCAGGCTCGCGCCGCCGGCATCTCGTTCGAGGTGGCCGAGCTGCCGGCCAGCCTCAGCGTCTACGGGCGGCAGACGACCGGGACGAAGGCGCTCACCGCCGCCGCCGCCCTCCCAGCGGCGTGGGCCCGGCTGGCCCGTTGGCTCAGGGCCAAGGCCGACATCGCCCACATCTGCGACCACCGCGGCCAGCTGCTGCTGGGGCCGGCTGCCCGCCTGGCTCGAATGCCCGCCGTCTGGCGCATCGACTCCATCGACCGCAACTGGGCGCTGAACGGGTTCTGCTCCCGCCTGGCCCACCACATCGTCATCCCCAGCCGGGCGGCGGCCGACAGCCTCCCCGGCCTGCACGTCCACGGCAACCTCACCGTCGTGCCCAACAACCTGCCTCCGGGATGGGTGGATGCGCCGCCCCGCCACCCGTCGGGCCCTCCGACGGTGGTCACCGTGGGACGTCTCCACCCCGACAAGGGCATCGACGTCCTCCTGCGCTCCATGGTCCTCGTGCGTCGACAGGTGCCTTCCGCCCGAGCCGTCGTGGTGGGCGGCGAGCAGGTCGGGCACGAGCTTCACCGCAGCGAGCTGCTCGACCTGCGCCAGCGACTCGAGCTCGACGACGCCGTCGACTTCCCCGGCTTCCTCGACCACCCGCAACCGGTGCTGCTCGCGGCCAGCGCCTACGTCCAGCCCTCGCGGGAGCGGACTGAGCTGCAGCCCATCGCCGTGCTCGAGGCGATGGCGATCGGACTGCCGGTGGTGGCGACCCGGGTCGGAGGGGTCCCCGAGATGCTCGACGGCGGGCGCCTCGGCCTGCTCGTCCCCCCGGACGACCCTCCCGCCCTGGCCGCCGCCCTCGCCCGGGTGCTCGAGGACCGCCGCCTGGGCGACGAGCTCGGCCGGGCCGCCCAGCTCCACGTGCGGGCGGCGCGCTCGGTCGACTGCACGGTCGACGCCCTCGAAGGGGTCTACGCATCGGTGCTCACCCGCCGTTGAGGGCCGTCCTCTTCGCCAACCGGATGGTCGACCCCCTCCGGTCGACGACCGGGATCGGCCGGTACGTGGAAGGCGTGACCAAGGCACTGGCCGCCAGAGCCGACCCCGGGTGGCGCTACGACGTGAGCGCCCCGAGGGAGCGGGGCGGGCCGGGGTGGCTGCCGGCCGGCGTCGGGTACCGGCCGATCCCCGGGCCGCGCCGGGGCCTCCACGTGGCCTGGACGACGTTCGGCGAGCCCCGGCTGGAGCGGGTCGTGGGGCCGTTCGACCTGGTTCACGTCCTCCACCCGTCGTTCCCGCTGGCGACCCGGCGGCCCACGGTCGTCACGGTCCACGACGTCATGCTCCTCGAGCACCCCGAGTGGTACGAGCGGGGCGAGCTCTGGGGCTTCCGGCACTGCATGGACCAGCTGGCTGGCGGGGCCGGCCCCGTCATCACGGTCTCCGGCGACGTGGCCGACCGGTTGGTGCGCCGGGTGGGCGTGGCCCGCGAGCGCATCACGGTCGTGCACCTCGCCGTCGGCGACGAGTTCCGTCGACCAGCGCTGGAGGCCGACATCGAGCGGGTGTGCGGGGCGCTGGACGTACGGCCCGGCGGCTTCCTGCTGGCCGTCGGCAACCTGTCGACCCGGAAGAACCTCGGGACGCTGGTGCGGGCGCTGAGCAAGGTCGAGGCCTCTGGGGTCCCACTCGTCCTGGCTGGTCGACCGGGGAGGGGCCACGGGGACCTCGACGAGGAGATCCGCCGATGCGGTGTGGCCGAGCGGGTCCGGCTCGCCGGCTTCGTGCCCGAGGGCGACCTCCCCGCCCTGGTGCAGAGCTCGCTGGCGCTCGTCCACCCGGCGGTCGACGAGGGCTTCGGGCTGCCGCCTCTGGAGGCGATGGCTGCCGGGATCCCGGTGATCGCAGCGAGAGCGGGATCGATCCCGGAGGTGGTGGGCGACGCGGCCTGCCTCGTCGACCCCCTCGACGCGGCGGCATGGACCGAGGCGATCGACCTCGTCGCCGGCGACGGGACCCGCCGTTCGGAGCTGGCCGCCGCCGGCCGGTCCCGGGCCGCGGCCTTCACCTGGCGACGGGTGGCCGAGCAGACGGCGGCGGTCCACCGCTCGGCCAGCGGCTGACGAGGGCCCTCTCGTGCAGGGAGAGGCTCGACACCTTGGGGCTGAGGGCGTGGGAACCTCGGTCACCGTGCTCCGACCCCTGCTGCTCGCCGTCCTGGGCGGGGTGGTGGCCGCCACCTCGGTGCAGCCGGTGGGGCTGTGGCCGCTGGGCCTGGTCGGCGCCGGCCTCCTGACCCTGGCCTGGTGGCAGGCGACCAGCCGCCCGGTACGCGCCCTGGCCGGCGGCCTCTGGGCCCTGTCGATGCTGCTCTGCACGACCCTCTGGGTGATCGACTTCCAGGCCGTCGGCTACGTGGTGCTCGCCCTGCTGGGCGCCAGCTTCTTCACCGCCGCCGGCGCCCTGGTGCCCACCGGTGGGGCGTGGGCGGGGGTCGGGGCGGCCGGGGCCATCACGGTGGCCGAGGCCCTGCGAGCCAGGGTGCCGTTCCAGGGCTTCCCGATGGGCGGCCTCCCCCAGGGCCAGGCCGACGGGCCGTTGGCCGCCACCGCCCGCCTCGGCGGCACCACGCTGGTGACCCTGGCCGCCGCCCTCGTCGCCGCCGCGCTGGCCGAGGCGGTGCGCCGCCGCCCGCGCCGGGCCGCCGCCCTGCTCCTCGTGCCGGTGCTCGCCGCCGGGGTCGGGGCCATCACCCCCCCGGGCCGTCAGGTCGGCACGCTCCGGGTGACCGCCGTCCAAGGCGGCGGCCCGCGGGGGACCAGGGGGGTGGCGACGGCGGCGAGGGACGTGCTCGACCGCCACCTGGCCGCATCCCGCACGATCGCCCCCGGGACGGTCGACGTGGTGCTGTGGCCGGAGAACGCCGTCTCGCTGCGTGGCCCGACGGCCGGCTCGCCCGAGGGCGAGGAGCTGGCTGCCGAGGCCCGCCGCCTCCAGGCCGTCCTGCTGGTCGGGGTGGTCGAGGACCTCCCCGAACAGCGCTTCTTCAACGCCCAGCTGGCGTTCGCCCCCGACGGCCGGCTGATCGGCCGCTACGACAAGGTCCACCGGGTCCCCTTCGGCGAGTACGCCCCGCTGCGGGACCTGGTGGCCAAGGTGGCCGACCTCAGCCTGCTGCCCCGCGACGCCGTGCGCGGGGAGGGCCCGGGGCTGCTGCCGGGGCCGGCCGGCCAGCGCCTGGGGGTGGTGATCTCCTACGAGGTGTTCTTCGGCGACCGGGCCCGTTCGGCCATCCGCAACGGCGGGCAGGTGCTGCTCGTGCCGACCAACGCCGCTTCGTACGAGACGAGCCAGGTGCCCGACCAGGAGGTGGCCGCGGCCCGGCTGCGGGCGTGGGAGACGGGCCGCGACGTGGTGCAGTCGGCGCCGACCGGCTTCTCGGCCTTTGTGACGCCGAACGGCACGGTCACCCAGCGCACCGACCTCGGGGCCCAGGAGGTCATCTCGGCCGCCGTGCCCCTGCGGACCGGGTCGACCCCCTATCTCCGCACGGGCGACCAGCCCTGGCTGCTCCTCGCCCTCGCCGGCCTGGCCGCCCCCGCCGGGGCGAACGTGCTGGCCCGCCGATCCGGCCGACGGCGTCGGCCGGCTGCGCCGCTCTCGGAGGACCGAACGGAAAGAGCGGCGTGATGAACCAGACTCGCCGGGATGCGAGCCCCCCGCCCTGCCCCCGCGCGCGCCTGACCGCCCGCTTCGATGCCCGACCCCCCGATCCGCATCGCCCTCCTCGTCTATCGCGGCAACCCCCACTCGGGGGGCCAGGGCGTGTACACCCGCGAGCTGGCCAAGGAGCTCGTGGCCCTCGGGCACCAGGTCACCGTCTTCGCCGGCCAGCCCTGGCCCCAGCTCACCGAAGGGGTCGGGTTCGTGCCCGTCCCCAGCCTCGACCTGTACCACCCCGACCACCCCTTCCGCCCTCCCCTGCGCCCTCGGGCCTACCGCAGCTGGATCGACCTGCTCGAGGTGGCGTTGATGTCCACCGGGGCGTTCCCCGAGCCGCTCACCTTCAGCCTCAGGGTCCGCCGCCTCCTCGCCGGCCGCCGCGGTGACTTCGACCTGATCCACGACAACCAGTGCCTGGGTCGGGGCATCGGCGGCCTCCTCGACGACGGCTGGCCGGTGCTGGCCACGCTGCACCACCCCATCACCGTCGACCGCGCCATCGACCTCAGCCACGCCGAGACCCTCCGGCGGAAGCTGGGCCTGCGCCGCTGGTACTCGTTCCTGCGAATGCAGGTGCGCGTGCTGCCGCGCATCCCCCGGGTCGTCACCGTCTCCGACTCCTCCAGGCGAGACATCTGCGCCCAGATGGGGGCACGGCCGGAGCAGGTGCACGTGGTGCCCGTCGGCGTCGACCTCGACAACTTCCGCCCCCTTCCCGGCGTCGAGCGGGTGCCGGGCCGGATCGTGTGCACCACCTCGTCCGACATGCCGCTGAAGGGCCTGGTGCCGCTCCTCGAGGCGGTGGCCAAGCTCCGCACCGAGCGGCCCGAGGTCGAGCTGCACGTCATCGGCGGCCTGCGCCAGGGCACGACGATCCCGGCCCACCTCGACCGGCTGGGCCTCGACGGCGCCGTGGCCTTCCACACCGGCATCACGAGCTCGGCCATCACCGAGCTCTACGCCTCGTGCCAGGTGGCCTGCGTGCCCAGCCTCTACGAGGGGTTCAGCCTGCCGGCCATCGAGGCCATGGCCTGCGCCGTCCCGCTGGTGGCCACCACCGGCGGCGCCCTCCCCGAGGTGGTGGGCGCCGACGGCGGGGCCGGGCTCCTCGTCCCGCCCGGCGATCCCAGCGCCCTCGCCGCCGCCCTGGGCCGGGTGCTGGACGACCCCGGGCTGCGGGAACGGCAGGGACAGGCCGGCCGGGAACGGGTCCTGGAACGTTTCACCTGGCGGCGGTGCGCCGAGGCCACCGTGGTCCACTACCGGGCCGCCATCGCCGAGCACGCCGAGCGATCCGGACGGGTCTGAGCGTGCTCACCGTCGACTACGGCCGCCTGGGCCTGCGCCCCGGCGAGCTCCTGCTGGACCTGGGCGCCGGCGCCGGCCGCCACGCCTACGGCGCCTTTGAGCGGGGCGCCCGGGTGGTGGCCCTGGACCGCTCCGAGGCCGACGCCAAGGACTGCGCCGCCTTCCTCGCCGCCCTGGTGGACGAGGCGAAATGCACCGACCACCAGGCTTCCTCGATGGTGGGCGATGCCCTTCGCCTGCCGTTCCCCGACGGCACCTTCGACCGGGTGATCTGCGCCGAGGTGCTGGAGCACGTCCCCGACGACCGCCGGGCCATGGCCGAGATCGCCCGGGTGCTGAAGCCGGGCGGCACGGCGGCGGTCACCGTGCCACGGTTCTGGCCCGAGCTGGTGTGCTGGGCGCTGTCGGACGACTACCACCTGGTCGAGGGCGGCCACGTGCGCATCTACCGCCTGGGCGAGCTGCGCCGCCGCCTGCGTGGTGCCGGCCTGCGCCCGGCCGGGGTCGGCCTGGCCCACGGGCTCCACACCCCGTACTGGTGGCTGAAGTGCGCCGTCGGGGTGAGCGACGACGCCCACCCCCTCGTCCGGGCCTACCACCGGGTGCTGGTGTGGGACATCGAGGCTGGTCGGCCCCTCCCCACCCGCCTGGCCGAGGCCGCCCTGAACCCGCTGCTGGCCAAGTCGATCGTCGTCTACCTGGAGAAGCCGGAAGTGTGATCCGCCTCCGCCCCTCGCAGGTGTTCACCACCTGCGCCTCGATCGCCCGCGTGCAGCGGGCCGACGGGATGGTGCCGTGGGCCCCGGGCCTGCACGCCGACCCCTGGAACCACGTCGAGGCGGCGATGGCCCTGACCGTCGGCGGCTTCGTCGACGAGGCCGTCGCCGCCTACCGCTGGCTGGCCGCCACCCAGCACGGCGACGGCAGCTGGTGCACCTACTACCTGCCCTCGGCACCAGGCGGGATCGAGGACGACCGGCGTGACACCAACGTCTGCGCCTATCTGGCCGCCGGCGTGCTGCACCACCTGCGGTCCACCGGCGACCGGGCCACCGCCTTCGAGCTGTGGCCCGTGGTGGAGCGGGCCATCGGCTTCGTGCTGGCCCACCAGCGGGCCGAGGGCGCCCTGACCTGGTCGGTGCAGCCCGACGGGTCCGCCCAGCCGGCCGGCCCGACGGGCCGATGGGCCCTCCTCACGGGCTCGGCGTCGGCCTACCACTCCGTGCGCTGCGCCGTGGCCCTGGCCGAGCAGCTGGGCATGGAGCGCCCCGACTGGGAGCTGGCCGCCGGCCGCCTGGCCACGGCCGTCGCCTTCCGCGCGGACGAGCTGTTCGAGCCGAAGCGCCCGTGGGCCATGGACTGGTACTACCCGGTGCTGTGCGGCGCCGTCGGCGGCGACGCCGGGCGGGCTCGGCTGCGAGCCGGCTGGGACCGCTTCGTCACCGAGGGCTTCGGCGTCCGCTGCATCGACGAGCACCCCTGGTACACCGGCGCCGAGACGGCCGAGTGTGCCACCGCCCACGCCGTCGTCGGCCTGCAGGACGAGGCCGTGGCCCTCCTCCACTGGGCCTCCCGCCTGCGTCGCCCCGACGGTGGCTACTGGACCGGCACCGTCGAGCCCGCCGGCAAGACCTTCCCCCACGACGAGCGCTCCACCTACACCGCGGCCGCCATCGTCCTGGCCGACGACTGCGTCCACGGCACGGGCCCCGCCAGCACCCTCTTCCGGGGCGAGGGCCTCCCCGCCGGCCTCGACCTCGACCTGGCCGCCATCGCCGAAGCCGAGCTCGACCGGGAGTAGGCCGGCGGCGCCCCGACGCGGTTCACCTCGCCGGCGCGCTGGCCGTGGAGACCCCCACCTCATCGTCGCCGTCAGGGATCGCCGTCTCCACCTCGGCATGGCCGCCGAGCGTCTTGCCCTGGCGCCGCCCACACGTAGGCGGTGGACTCGCCGCCGCCCCGGCGCCAGACTCGGCTCGTGCCTCCCCACCAGGAGCGTTGCCAGCGGCTCGCTCGGGGGCTCAGGGACTGGGTCGGCGAGCGCAGCACGGTGTGGATGCTCCGCTTCTGGGCCCGGGCCCGCCCCTCGGCCGGGAGCCCTCCGGTCGAGCCTGGCGACTTCGCCGATCCCTTTGTGCTGCGGGTGGGTTCCGCCTACTTCGGCTACGCCACGAACGCCGGGGCCGTCAACGTCCAGGTCATGACGTCGTCCGACCTCCGCCGCTGGGAGCACGGGCCTGACGCCCTGCCCCTGCTGCCGGCGTGGGCCGAACGGGGGTGGACCTGGGCGCCCACGGTGCTGCCGGTCGACGGCCGGTTCGTCCTCTACTACACGGTGCGGGAGCGCCGGACGGGCCGACAGGCCATCTCCGTCGCCGCCGCCAGCCGACCCGACGGGCCGTTCCTCGACACCAGCACCGGCCCGCTGGTCTTCCAGCTGGACCGGGGCGGCTCGATCGACCCGAGCCCGTTCGTCGACACCGACGGCAGCCCCTACCTCCTGTGGAAGAGCGACGACAACGCCTTTGACCAGCCGACCAGCCTCTGGGGCCAACCCCTCGACCCGGACGGCATGACCCTCACCGGGTCGCCCGTGGAGCTCCTCTGCCACGATCGAGCCTGGGAACGGCCCCTCATCGAAGCGCCCTCGATGGTGCGGATCGGAGGGCGGTACCACCTCTTCTACTCCGCCGACTGGTGGGAGTCACCCAGCTACAGCATCGGGTACGCCATCGGCCGCTCACCCCTCGGGCCCTTCACCAAGGTCACCACCCGCCGCCCCTGGCTGGGCTCGTCCTCCCGGGCCACTGGGCCCGGCGGCCAGGAGTTCTTCACCGACCTGAATGGCGTGCTGCACGTCGCCTACCACGCCTGGACCCCCGGCGCCGTCGGGTACGGCTGCGGTGGCGCCCGCTCCCTCCGGATCGCCCGCGTCGACTTCCCGCACGGCGCGCCGAGGGCACGCGGCTGACCGTGGCCCGCCCGACGCACCCCTGGCCCACGGCGGGGTGTCAGGACGTCGAGTCGGTGACCGCTCGTCGGGTGGCCAGCAGTACGGCGTCGTGGATCGTGACGGTCACCCCATCGGGCGTGGTGGCCGGGCGGGGCCGAGCGTCGTTGGCCACCACGGTCCACGCGTCGTCGAGCAGTCCGGCGACCTCGTCGGCGGTGTAGAAGCGGTCGGGCATCGGTGGACGGCGCACACCCGTGGCGAGGTCCGACGGGTGGTGGCCGACCACGAGCAGCGTCCCACCGGCCCGGACCGAGGCGGCGAGCGCGGCGAGGAGCCGTGTGCGCGGCGCCGGCGCCAGCTGCATGAACTGGGCTGAGACGAGGTCGAAGGAGTCGGGTTCGGGCGGTCGGACGAGCAGGTCGGCCCGCCGCCACTCGATCCGGGCGGAGGCCGCCGGATCGGAGCTGCGGGCGTGCTGGGCCGCTCGCTCCAGGGCGACGCTGGAGATGTCCGTCGCCACCACGTCCCATCCCCGTCCGGCCAACCAGATGGCGTCAGCTCCCTCGCCGCACCCGACGTCGAGCGCCCGACCGGGGGGCAGGTCGGCGATGTCGGCGACGAGCTGCGGGTTAGGGTTGCCGCTCCAGACGTGGGGCGAGGACCGGTAGCGCTCGTCCCAGAAGGCCTCGTCGTAGACCGGCTCGGGATCGTGCTCGTGCTCGCTCATCCGGCCAGCATCGCCGGTACCCCGAGCGCCGCCGTCATCCGGCGGTCCCGGTCGCCCTCCCTCAGCCGCCGCCGGCTCCGAACTGCGCGGCGCGCCTGGCCATCTCCTCCGGCGTCACGTCTTCGACGTGGGTCATGACGGTCCACCGGTGACCGAAGGGATCCTCGAGCTGCCCGGCCCGGTCGCCGTAGAACTTGTCCTCGACGGGCTGCACCTCGGCCGCGCCCGCAGCCAACGCGTCGGCGAAGGTGCGGTCCACGTCCTCGACGTAGATGGTCATCGACACCGGGGTGCCGCCGATCGCCCTTGGGTCGCGGATGTCCATCTCCGGGTCGGCGTCGGCCAGCATCACGACCGAGTCGCCGAACTGCAGCTCGGCGTGACCCACCCGGCCGCCCGGAGCGTCCATGCGCATCCGTTCTTCGGCACCCAGCACCTTCTTGTAGAACTCGATCGCATCGGTGGCGCCTTCGACGATCAGGTACGCGGTGACCCGCGGGTAGTTGTCGGGGATCGGCTTCACAGCCATCACTGGACTCCTCTCGCTCGAATCGTCTGACCATCATGCCGTCATCGACGCGGCCGTCGCCCACGCCCGGCGGTTGCAGGCGCTGTCCAGCAGGGATGGCGGTAGGGTCCAGAAGGTGGTCACGCTCGACGAGGCCGCCCGGATCGCCTCGGACCTGCCGGAGGTCAGCGAAGGCGAGCGGTATGGCAATCGAACGTGGTCCGTCGCCGGCAAGGCGTTCGCGTGGGAGCGGCCCTTCAGCAAAGCCGACCTCCGACGATTCGGCGATGCCACTCCTCCAGACGGACCGATTCTCGCCGTTCGTGTCGAGGACCTCGGTGAGAAGGAGGCCGTCCTCGCCGCCGAGACCACGGCCTTCTTCACGATCCCGCACTTCGACGGGTACTCGGCCGTGTTGATCCAGCTGAACGGTCACCGAGCGAGCGCTACGGGAAGGCCTCATCGATGGCTGGTTGGCCTGTGCGGGACCTCGCCTGGCCGACGACTACGTCAAGCACCATCCAGCCCGTCGTCCGTGACGCGGCCCCCTCGCCGTCGAAGCGGAGCAGCCAGGTCGTCGTCACAGGCCACTCATCGATGCTACGAGGCGGCCACGCTGCCAGGGGCACGGCGCACTTGGTAAGATCTCCCGGTACAAAGTCTGCAGAGGAGCGGAAGGTGACGATGGCAACCGAGTACCTGGTCTCCAGCGGCGGGCAGATGTCCGTTCCTGCCGCAGTGCGTCACCGGTGGGGCCTCAGTGAGGGTGGACGGGTGACCGTCATCGACCTTGGCGACGCTGTCGTGCTCCTCCCGCCCGGGGGTCGCGGGCGGCTTCTCGCGGACGCTCTCACTGCGGAGCAGCACCGAGAGCTCGTGGCGTCGCTTGATGACCCCGACCTCGCCACGACCTGAGTGGGCGCGATCGTCGTCGACGACCACCTGCTCCGCGACGTCCTCGCCGACGTACGGCGTCCCGATCTCGACGGCATCGCCTCAAGCCTCGCCACCACGGGCCTGTGGCTGTTCCGACTCAGCAGCTCGTTTGCAGATCCTCGGGTGATCGGCAAGCTGTCCGCGCCGGTGATGGGCCTGCCAGCCGAGCTCCAAGAGCGGTTCCGCGCCCACCTCACTGCCGTGCCGGACAACATCGGGGTCCTCCCCCTCCGCCAGCTCGCATGGCCGATGGCGCAGATGCAGCATCGCCACCGAGCCCTGGGCCACCACCTCTCGGCTGCGATGGTCGAGGCGCTCGCCGCAGCCCAAGCGCTCGATGCCGGAATAGCGGTCTCCAGGGACGACGTGGGCCCCGGCCTCCGGGCCGCTGCCGAGCACGACGGAATCGACTTCCATGTCCTGTAGCCCTGGACCCCGCCGTAGGCCTTCCGAGGGTCACGCTCATGGAACGGTTCCACGGCGGCGTCGACGTCCGGCTGTGGGCCTGGCGACGTGCCCGGCGACGAGCTCGGTTTGGCCAATCGAGTCGCAGCCTGGCCGGCGAGGCCCGCCTCATCCAGCGATGTGATGCTGGGGTGACGCCCAGAAGGTGCGCCGCCCCGATGAGTTCGCGGCGGCCGCCCCGTCCGTACCCCCAGAGCACAGCGAGAAGGAGCCCACCATGCGCATCGTCATCAGTGACTTCATCAGCCTCGACGGCGTCGTCCAGGCTCCCGGCGGGCGTGAGGAGGACACCGACGGCGGCTTCGAGCACGGCGGGTGGTCGATGCCGTTCTTCGATCCGGAAGCCATGGGCCCGGTGCTCGACGAGGTGATGCAGGCCACCGAGGCGCTGCTCTTCGGCCGGCGCACGTGGCAGACGATGGCGGCGGCGTGGCCCGGACGGGCGGGTGATCCGTTCGCCGACCGGATGAACGAGCTGCCCAAGTACGTGGCCTCGCGGACGCTGACCCAGGACGACCTCGACTGGGTGAACTCGACGTTGCTGCCAGCCGACGACATCGTCGGCGCCGTGCGAGAGCTCCGATCCCAGAGCGGCGGTGACATCCAGGTCATGGGCAGCCCCAGCCTGGCGTCGCTCCTGATCGGCCGCGACCTGGTCGACGAGTACCGCCTGATGATCGAGCCGATCCTCCTCGGCGGCGGGAAGCGGCTCTTCCCCGACGACGGTCGAGCCCGCCCGCTCGAGCTGGTCTCGACGTCGACGGCGGGCACCGGGGTGCACATCTGCACCTACCGCCCCGCCGGCACGGGAGCCAGGGGAACCTCCTCAGCCTGAGGCGAGGCCTCCACCGGCACCAGCGGCACCAGGCTTGGCCCGCCGACGAAGGTGGGGCTGTCGTGACCCAGTTCCGCCACGACGGCTGCGGGTCAGGTCCGCTCAGGCGGCCGTCGCTCGACCTTGGAAGGTCCAGCCGAGGACCTTGGGGTCACCCTTTGCGTAGTAGGTCTCGAGCTGGTCGACGGACATGCCGCCCTCGGCGAGAAGGGCGGGGATGTCCCGGTTCAGGTGGCAACCGCAGGCCACCTTGCGCTGGAGCCCGTCGCACCGGTTCTGCCACCGCCGCACCTTCTCGTCGGGGGCGAGACCGTGCTCGGCGAAGTGGAACGTGCCCCCGGGGCGCAGGACCCGCCGGACCTCGCGGACGGCGGCGACCGGGTCCTCGATGCTGCACAGGGTCCACGTCGACAGCACCGCGTCGGCGACGCCGTCACCGAGGGGGAGGTGCTGGCCGTCGAGGCCGACGAGCTCGACCGGACACGTCGAGGCGGCGATCCGGTCGGCCGCGAGGTCACGGCCCCTTGTGAGTGGGTCGACGGCCCACAGCCGGGTGACGGCCGTAGGCAGGAAGGGGAGGTTGTGGCCGGTGCCGAAGCCGATCTCCACCACCTCGCCCCGGAGCGGGCTGCACACCTGCGCCCGGACCCGGCGCGTCTCCTTGGTGTTCATGAGGACGTTCATGACCCGGGGGAAGACCCGCTCGCCGTAGAACCCCATGGTGCACTGTCGCATCGATCATCCATAGCCGCGGCGCGGGAGCTGCGAGCCGGTCGAAGGGGACGGGCTCACCGGCGAGGACTTCTCGGCAGAGCGGCAGGTCGATGGGGCGCGTTCAGGTTGCGGTCCGGCGGAGGACCCGCAGGCTGCCGGTCACCGCGACCTCCAGCCACCCGCCCGAGGCCAGGCAGCGGCGGTAGAGGTCGTAGGGGGGGCGGCCGCCGTCGGCCGGGTTCGGGAAGACGTCGTGGATGGCCAGCAGGCCGCCCCGCCGCACGTGCGGGAGCCACGCCGCCTCGTCGGCCGGCACCACGTCGTCGCCGTGGCCGCCGTCGACGAAGAGGAACCCGAGGGGCGTGGCCCAGGCGTGGCCGATGGTGGCCGAGGGGCCGACCACCGGCACCACCACGTCCTCGAGCCCCGCCGCCGCCAGGGTGCGGCGCAGGAACGGGAGGGTGTCCATCCGGCCGGTGACGGGATCGACCACCTCCGGGTCGTGCCACTCCCAGCCCGGCTGGTTCTCCTCGCTGCCCCGGTGGTGGTCGACGGCGAACAGGACGGTGCCCCGGGCCCGGGCGGCGGCGCCCAGCCACACGGCCGAGCGGCCGCAGTACGAGCCGACCTCGAGGAAGGGGCCGACTGCGTCCAGGGCGGCGGCGTGGAGCGCCTCGGCCTCGTCGTCGGGCAGGAAGCCCTTGGTGGCCGCGGCGACGGCCCGCTCGACCTGGTTCAGGGCCACCTGCGTCAGCGGCGCCGCAGCTGCGCGAGCCGGGCCAGCCACTCGGCGGCGTCGCCTGCGGCCATCCGGAGCCCCAGCACCCGAGGCTCGCCGCCACCGAAGGAGACCTTGAGGACCTTCCCCGACCAGCACCGTCGCCCGTTGTGGGTGGTGGCCACGGCCACGCTGTGGACCTCGCCGAGGGGGATGGCCAGCTCCTGGTCGGGGCGGGCCCCGCCGAAGCGCAGCTCCTGGGCGGTGAGGGTGGCCGTGCCGTCGGCCGGCTGCACCCGCCGGTCCCGCCGTCGGGCACCGGTGCGGGTGACGATCTCGAAGCCGAGGAAGCTGGCCGGCGACCGGAGCAGCGTCGTCGACGCTCCCGGGGCCGCCCCGGGGCGAACGCCGTCAGAAGACGGGGATGTCGTCGTCGTCCTCGCCACCGCTGGCGCCGTGGTGGTCCCGGTGGAACAGGAGGTGGTTGATGATGAGGAACTTGCCGATCCACAACAGGCCGAAGGCCAACAGGCTGGCGAGGTTCAGCAGGAAGGCGGTCTTCGCCTTGGTGAGGTCACGGTCCTCGGCCCACTGCTCGGCCAGGTAGACGCACACCGTCGAGAAGACCAGGCCGATGAACGACATCACCCAGAACGGGACGATCTCCCGCCAGAGGTGGCTGGGGCCGTTCTTCCGCCACGTCCACCGCCGGTTCAGCTCATAGCTGGGCACGGTGCCCACGGCCACGGCCACGATGCTCGAGAGCACGCCGTTGTGGGTCAGGAAGAACGTCGAGAGCTGCACGACCTGGCTGACGAGGATCGAGACCAGGCTCACCATCGAGTACTTGAAGAGCTTGCGGAGACCGGGCCGCCGGAAGAGGCCAGGCAGAGGGGTCGTGGCCTCCATGACCGGCCGACAATACCCCTTGTTCAGGTGGACTTCTCCCCACCGACACCGGCCGTGGCCGTGGAATGGCCCTGGGCGACCGCTCGTAGGATGCCGGCACATGTCGGCGGCCCTCGACGACCTCGTGGCGCTGCTCGACCTCGAGACCATCGAGGTCAACCGCTTCCGGGGCCACAACCCCGACGAGCGCGGGGTGCGGATCTTCGGCGGCCAGGTGGCCGGCCAGGCCCTCGTTGCCGCGGGGCGCACCGTCCCCGCCGACCGGCTCGTCCACTCGCTGCACGCCTACTTCCTCCGGCCCGGCGATCCCAAGGCTCCCGTGCTCTACGAGGTGGACCGGATCCGTGACGGGCGCAGCTTCACCACCCGCCGCACGGTGGCCATCCAGCACGGCGAGGCCATCTTCCACCTGTCGGCCTCGTTCCACGCCGGCGAGGAGGGCCCCGAGCACCAGGACCCGATGCCGCCGGCGCCCGACCCGGAGAGCCTCCCCACGTTCAAGGAGCGCTTTGCCCCGTACGCCGAGCGGATGGGACTTTGGTACACCCGGCCCCGCCCCATCGACACCCGCTACACCGAGCCCCCCAACCGGGCCAAGGACCCCCGGCCGCCCCGCCAGCAGGTGTGGTTCCGGGCCGACGGGACGCTGCCCGACGATCCGCTGCTCCACGCCTGTGTCCTGGCCTACGCCTCGGACATGAGCCTGCTCGACTCGGTGCTCCTCCCCCACGGGATCAGCTGGGACGACGGGAACTTCATGGGCGCCTCGCTGGACCACGCCATGTGGTTCCACCGGCCGTTCCGGGTCGACGGGTGGCTGCTCTACGACCAGGCCAGCCCGTCGGCGTGCGGGGCCCGGGGCCTGGGCCAGGGCACCATCTTCGACGCGGACGGCCGGCTCGTCGTCTCGGTCGTGCAGGAGGGGCTGGTCCGCCGGATCCTCCCCCGCTCCCACTAGCGCCCGCCGGCCGGCTTGCATCGGGACGTGCGCCGCCGCCTCCTCCCGCTCCTCACCGCCACCATCGTCCTGGCCGCCTGCGGAGGCGGTGACGGGCGGAGCGAGTCCGAGCCGGCGCCCGCCACCGTCGACACGGCCACCGGCGCCACCTTCCTCCCCGGCAGCCAGGCCCCCCCGGCCCCGCCCTCGACGACCGGCCCGCCCCCGGCGCCCGCCGTGCCGACCGGGGCGCCGCCGCCGGTGAGGCTGACCAGCCTGGCCGGCCTGGGCCAGCCCACGGCGATGGCCGTGCGGCCGGGCGACCCGACCATCTTCGTCACCGAGCAGCCCGGGCGGGTGCAGGCCGTCCGTGACGGCCGGGCGTCGGTGGTGGCGGACATCACCGACCGGGTGCTGGCAGGCGGCGAGCGCGGCCTCCTCGGCCTCGCCTTCTCCGCCGACGGCGCCACCCTGTACCTCTACTGGACGGCCCGCCAGCCCACCGGGCAGGTCACCATCGCCGCCTACCCCTTCGCCGGCGGCCAGGCCGACGTGGCCGCCGAGCGGGTGCTGGTGGCCATCCCCCACGACCGCTTCGGCAACCACAACGGCGGCCAGCTCGGCCTGGGCCCCGACGGGTTCCTCTACGCAGGCGTGGGCGACGGCGGCGGCGGCGGGAACCCGCTCCGGACCGCCCTCGACACCAGGTCGCTGCTGGGCAAGGTGCTGCGGATCGACCCGACGAAGCCCTCGGGCGGGCGCCCGTACGCCATCCCGGCGGGCAACCCCTTCGCCGACGGCCGGGACGGCGCCCCGGAGGTGTGGGCCTACGGGCTGCGCAACCCGTGGCGCTTCTCCTGGGACCGGGCCACCGGCCAGCTGTTCGTGGCCGACGTGGGCCAGAACGCCTACGAGGAGGTGAACGCCGTGCCGGGCGACCGGGCGGCGGTGAACTACGGCTGGAACAAGCGTGAGGGCCTGCACGCCTACAACGGGGGCGAGCGGCCGGCCGGCGCCGTCGACCCGATCATCGAGCTGCCCCACGACGACGGCGTGTGCTCGATCACCGGCGGCTACGCCTACCGGGGCAGCCGCATCCCCGGGCTCGTCGGCCGCTACGTCTTCACCGACTACTGCGACTCGAGGCTACGGGCCGGCCGTCCCGCCGACGGCGGCTGGGTGGTCGAGCTGCTCGGCGTCGAGGGCCGGGGCGTCACCACCTTCGGCCAGGACGAGGCGGGCGAGCTCTACGTCCTCGACTCGAGCGGCCTGTCCCGCCTGGACCCGGCCTGAGGAGCTGCCCCGCCGGGGCTACCGGGCTTCCAGCGGGACGTAGCTGCGCTCGTCGACCCCGATGTACAGCTGGCGGGGGCGGGCGATCTTCGAGTCCTGGTCGAGCATCTCCATGAAGTGGGCCAGCCACCCCGAGGTGCGGGGGATGGCGAACAGCACGGTGAACATCTCCATCGGGAAGCCGAGCGCCATGTAGATGAGCCCCGAGTAGAAGTCGACGTTCGGGTACAGCTTGCGGCTGACGAAGTAGTCGTCCTTCAGCGCCACCTCCTCCAGCTTGAGGGCGATGTCGAGCAGCGGGTTGTACCCGGTGACGGCGAAGACCTCCTCGGCCGTCTTCTTGATGAGCTTGGCCCGGGGGTCGTAGTTCTTGTAGACGCGGTGGCCGAAGCCCTGGAGGCGGCCGCCCGAGCCGCTCTTGACGCTCTGCACGAACCCCTCGACGTTTTCGATCGAGCCGATGTCCTGCAGCATGCGCAGCACGGCCTCGTTGGCGCCGCCGTGGCGGGGGCCGTAGAGGGCCGAGCAGGCAGCGGCGGTGGACGAGTAGGGGTCGGAGTGGGACGAGCCCACCACCCGCATCGCCGTCGTCGAGCAGTTCTGCTCGTGGTCGGCGTGCAGGATGAACAGGACGTCGAGGGCCTTGGCCAGCACCGGGTCGACCTCGTAGGCCTTGCCGCCGGAGCGGGGCTTCCACATCATGGACAGGAAGTTGGCGCAGAAGGGCAGGTCGTTGTCGGGGTAGACGTAGGGCATCCCCACGCTGAAGCGGTGGGCGAAGGCGGCCAGCGTCGGCATCTTGGCCACCAGCCGCACGATCTGCTTCTCGAGGCACTCGACGTCGTCCAGGCGCTTCGCCTCCGGGTAGAAGGTGGAGAGGGCGGCGACGGTCGAGGCCAGGATCCCCATCGGGTGGGCGTCGTAGTGGAAGCCATCGACGAACTTCTTCACGTTCTCGTGGACGAACGTGTGGTAGGTGATGTCGTGGGTCCACGTCTCGAGCTGGGCGGCGTTAGGCAGCTCGCCCTTGAGCAGCAGGTAGGCGACCTCGAGGTACGAGGCGTTCCCGGCCAGCTGCTCGATGGGGTACCCCCGGTAGCGCAGGATGCCGGCGTCGCCGTCGAGGAAGGTGATGGCCGACGAGCACGCCGCCGTCGTCATGAAGGCGGGATCGTGGAACCACGTGCCGGGGGCGAGACCCCGCAGCGCGGCGGAGTCGATGCCGCCGTTGACGATCGGCACGTCGACGCTCTTGCCGGTCCGGTTGTCGGTGATGGTGATCGTCTCGTCGGCCACGACCGGAATGCTACGGCCATCCCTCGGCGGCCGGCGCGCCGGCATTTCGCGGCACCCTGACGTGCGCCTCTAGGGTGCGGTCGTGGCCGAGACCTCATCAGGGCTGGAGGGGGCGCTCTCCGAGCTCGACGACGGCTACCTCCGGCTCCAGCTCCTCCTCGCCGTGCGCCGGGCCAGCACCGACGAGCCCCGCCGGGCCGGGATGTGGCATGCCCTGGCCGGCATGCTGGCGGCCGAGCAGCAGCGCCGGCGCGGCGCGGCCGGCGGGCCGCCGACCGAGGACACGCTCCCGCCGGCGTCGGTCGTGGCCGAGGTGCGCGAGGAGCTGCGCCTCGACGCCGAGGCGCTCGCGCTGGAGCCGTTCGAACCCGAAGCCTCCTGATCGGCCAGCCCGCTCACGGGCCGTCGATGGCCAGCCGGTACACGTTGGTGTCGCGCCGGACGAAGCCGAGCCGCTGGTAGAGGCGGTTGGCGGCGGCGCGGCTGGGACGGCTGGTGAGGTCGACCGTCCTGGCCCCACGCCGCTCGGCCTCGGCCACCGCCGCCCGGGTCAGTGCCTCACCGACCCCCTGGCCCCGGGCGCCGCCGTCGACCACGACGTCCTCGATCCACGCCCGCACGCCGGTGGGGATGCGGAAGGTGCACAGGGTCAGGGTGCCGACGATGGTGCCGGCGTCGCCCCGGGCGACCAGCAGGGTGGTGGCCGCTGAGCCCACCAGCTCGGCCAGCTCGGCCACCGAGGGCGCCGGGCTGGACGAGGACAGCTGGGGCACCAGGCGGCCGAAGGCCTCGACCAGCTCGGCGGTGACATCGGTGGCGACCTCGACGGTGACGGACACGGCCGGTCAGTCTGACCGCGCCGGCAGCCGCCGGCCCGCCAAGTGGCCTTCGACTGTTCACCCCCGGGTAACAGCGGCGTCGAGTGGCCGACACGTCGCCCCCGTACCTTTCGTTCCATGCAGTGGCTCGCTGACCTCGTCGCCCACCTCGGCGCTTCCGGCGCCTCGGCCAACGCCGCCATCTCCCTGGCCGAGGAGCGGGAGGCCACCATCCGGATCGAGCGCTTCCTCGCCCGCTTCGACCACCCCGCGGGACGGGCCCTGATCCCCGTCGAGCCGGCGGCCGACGCCGCCCGGGTGGCCTGACCAGGCTCAGCGGCGGTCGAGGCGGTCGGGCCGCCCGCACGCCCAGCAGCGCCGGCCGACACCCGCCGGCACCCGGCCCCACACGTCACAGCGGCGGCACACGTAGCTGAAGCCCAGCTCGTTGGCGTCGATCTCCTCGAAGGGGCGCCGACGCACCGGCCGAGAGGCTGGCATCAGCTGGACGGGTCGGGCCGGGGAAGGGGGCACAGCCGGTCGATGCGGGACATCGGGGCGGCCGAGCGCTCGGCCCGCGCCCGCACCTCCTCGACCCGGACCGCACCCCGGCCCTCGACGGGGCGGAGTCGCAGCGGAGCTCTCGGTCGCACACCACAGACCGTCGGCCGGCATGCTCCTGACGTGAGCGCCTTGTGTGCCCGGCGACCTACTCGGGAGCGGCGGGGTTCGGGTCGCCCGCCGGCTGGCAGGAGGGGCACCAGAAGACGGTGCGGGCCTGGAAGCCGAGGCGGGCGGAGCGGACGATCGTGGCGCAGCGGCGGCAGGGCCGGCCCGCCCGGCCGTAGACGAACAGGCGGGCGGGGCCGAGGCCGACCTCCCGGCCGGGCGGGGCGTCGAGCCCGGTGTTGGCCGTGATCAGCTGCTGGGCCAGGGTGACGAGGCGGCGCAGCCTCTCGGCGGTCAGACTCATCCGGGGCGTCCACGGGTCGAGCCCTTCGAGGAACAGCGCCTCGCACCGGTAGACGTTGCCGAGGCCGGCCAACACGCCCTGGTCGAGCAGCAGCTCGCCCACCGTCGTCGCGGCGGGCCGCGTGGCCGCCCGCCGCACCACCTCGCCGAGGTCGAAGCCCTCGGCCAGGACATCCGGCCCCAGGCGGCTGAGCGAGCGGTGCACTCGCTCCTCGTGGTCGCGGAGCAGCTCGACCACCGGGGCGTTGAAGCACACGGCCACCCGGTCACCGCACTCGAGGACGGCCCTGGCCTGGGCCGCCGGCCGCTGCCACCGCCGGCCCCGGGGGTACACGTGCCACGAGCCGCTCATCCGCAGGTGGCTGTGGAGCACCAAGCCGGACGAGAAGCGGATCAGCAGGTGCTTGCCCCTGGTGTCGACGGCCGCCACCGTCGCCCCCACCACCCGCTCCAGGCCGGCCCCCTTGGCCGCGGTGACCTCACGACCGCCCAGCCACCGGCGCAGCGAGGTGGCGGTCCGGAAGATCGTGTCGCCCTCAGGCACGGCACCCCTGGTTCTGTCGGGAGAAGGGCACCGCTGGGCGACACGTGCTCCCGACAGAAGCCGGGGGGTCAGGGGGCGGTCGGCGCATACTTCACCAGGCCCTTGGGGGTGGGGGTGAAGCCCTGGGCCGCCAGGATCTCGGCGAAGCCGTCGGGCACCCGCTCGACGGCCAGCTTCGACAGGCGGCGGCCGCCCAGCAGGAAGCCGGACACGGCGTCGACGGTGTCGGCCTCCCACGTCCCGTCGACCGGGCGGAGAGCCTGGAGGCCTCGGCCGCCCCGCTCCACGTAGAGGGCGGCCTCACCGGCCACCAGCGCCACCCAGGCGCCGGCCACCCGCTGCGGGCGGGTGCCCTCGACCTTGGGCCACGGGAGGGCGGCGCCGTAGGGCTGGGCGGGATCGGTGGCGGCCAGCACCACGACGGCGGGCTGGCCGTCGGCCGGTCCGTCCCGACACGAGCGCAGTCGATCGACGGCGCCGGGCAGGGCGAACTGGGCGCCACCCCGTCCGGCCACGAAGTAGCCCCGCCGGATGCGGCCCGCCTCCTCGAGGGCCCGCAGCACCGGGTAGACGCCGGCGAACCCGCCGGGCACCCCCTCGCCCCGCACCGCCTCGCGGGTCAGCACGCCGTGGCGCTCGAGCAGCGAGCCGGCCAGCTTGTGCAGCGTCTGGGTGTGGGCCGGCCGGGCGTCTCCAGGGGCGTCGCCGTCGAGGCCGAGGTCGCGGCGCACCAGGCTCCACCGGCCCTGGGCCGCCGGGGGCCCGAGGGCGGTGAGCGACCCCAGCCGGGGCCGGCGGGGCTGGCGCGACCCGGATCCCGAATGGCGCTGGCCGGCTCCGAACGAGCGGAGGGCGTGGAGGCCGTCGTTGGTGACCTCGCCGGCCCACACCAGGTCCCACAGGGCGTCCAGGCTGGCCCGCTCGTCGCGCCCCGCCAGCTCCCGCCAGAAGCAGGCGCCCCGCTGCTCGAGCACCTCGCGGATGCGGTCGTGCTCCTCGGTGGCGGGCCGCTCGAGCTGGTCGAGGCCGAGCCGGGGCACGAGCAGGTGGGCGTCCGCCCGCTGGAGCAGCACCAGGCGCCCGTCGTCACGCCCCAGCGGGCCGGCCCCGACCCACAGCACCTCGCCCGAGGCCACCAGCTCGTCGAGCAGCCGGGGCGCGTACCGACCGACCCGTGCGGCCAGCACGTCGCGCTCGAGGACCGAGGCCGGGACCGACACCCCCTGCAGCTGGGCCACGACCTCGAACAGCCGGTCGAGGCCGGGGGTGTCGCTGCCCACGCCGTGCCAGGCGGGGAGGAAGCGGGCCAGCGCCGGC
>Ga0183260_10000764_pt1 | contig 27340 bp, 26 predicted proteins | sample AntDrymUQ4972206_2_FD_129768 | JGI IMG/M metagenome (GOLD analysis project Ga0183260, IMG submission 129768) | Polar desert sand microbial communities from Dry Valleys, Antarctica - metaG UQ497 (22.06) (version 2) (version 2) | ecosystem: Environmental > Terrestrial > Soil > Desert | place... | reverse complement strand
TCCCGCCGCAGCCGCTGAAGGGCTGCGTGCGCAGCTTTGGGATCTCACTGGCGGCTGAGCGCCGCGGATACGATTCCGCCGGACGACCCATGGACTCGAAACGCAGCCCAATCCTGCGCCTCCCCTCCTGGAATGGTGGAGGGGGCACCCGAACGAATGAGCCCGGGAGCGCTGATAATTACCTCGCCTCGATGACGTTGGTGGCTGCGTTTTGGAACGCGCGCACCCTGGACAGCGGCTTCAAGAGCCTGGGCGGCGACCCGGATAGTTGAGACGGTTCGCGAGGCGTGTCCCCGCGCTATCCAGGCTGATCGAGGGCGATGCTCGTAACGCAGACAGACGGTCGTACATGACCGCAAGCAACCAATCTGCTAGCGCAAGTAAGGCCGACGAGCAATCAACGAGAACTCAGCGGGGCGCTTGAGCATTCGAAAAACCGCTGCGGTGATGCGCATCCGCGCACTAAAAAGCCTCGAATGACGGACAATTTCCAGCCCTTCGGAACGCAACGTCTCAACGAGCACGCAATCGTCGAGGCCGCGAGTTGCGTACCGCTCAGCCAAGCGTCCGAGGTTGGGGATGTCCCGTCCAGCCCCGCGCCGAGCTCTTTCGAGGCGCTTGCGCACGGCGTCGCCGAGGCTCGCCCCATCATGCCGGACCGCGTACAGGACCCAGTCAATGCGCCGTAGCTTCTCTCCTATACGGCCAGCGCTAATCGGATCAAAGATCGTCACCAAGACACCCCCGGGCGCAATACACCGTGCGGCAAGCTTTAACACCTGTTTGGGATCCTCGAGGTGGTGGAGAACCGATGAGAAGACGATGAGATCCCACTCAGAGTCATTTTGGGTGAGGAAATTTGCAATGTCATCGACAACCACCCGCGGCGTTCGCCCAAGCGACTTGATCTTTTGCTGCCAGTGAGCGAGCATATGGGCCGATACATCTACGACTAGTGGATCAAAGCCCAGTTCGATCAGGACGCTCGAGGCGTTACCCGTGCCTCCACCAGCATCCAGAACACGGACTAGTCTGGGATTTAGGACCGCTGCAGCTTGGAGGTGTTCGCGAAGCCGATGGGCTTCGGACTCAGCCACTGCACAGCGCTCACAGTCATCGTAGTCACTCGCGCGAGCAGAGTAGTACAAGCGATTCGCGTCGGCGGCAGAAATCTGCGTTTCCAAGTTCACACGCTATGTTCTATCGAATGCTGGGTCCGGCGGCTGCGCAAGGCCGGGAACAAGCCGGTCGAAGCGAAACGTGCGCCAACGAATTTTACATGAGCCCGGTGAGCCCGCCGACCGCAGCCGTTCAGGCGTCGTGTCGGACAAACGTGCGCGCGCAGGCGGTCAAGCTCGAGGCCGTGGTCGGTCGATCGCCTCTAGCAGGTGATCGGATTACAACGTGCGATCCAGTCGAAAGTACACTGGGCGACCTTCTGGAGTGGTGGAGGGAGCACCCCAACGAATGAGCCCGCGAGCGCTGATAACAGGAATCACTGGCCAGGACGGCAGCTACCTGGCCGACCAGCGCTCGCTGGTCGACGTGTTGCGCGCCTGCGAGCCCGACGAGGTCTACAACCTCGCCGCGATGTCGTTCGTCGCTGCGTCGTGGAATCAGCCCACCCTAACGGCCGAGTTCACGGGCCTGGGCGTCACGCGGATGCTCGAGGCGCTGCGCGAGGCATCACCCGAGGCGCGTTTCTACCAGGCGTCGTCGAGCGAGATGTTCGGCAGGTCCGCGCGGCGCCCCAGAACGAGGGAGACGCCGTTTTATCCCCGCAGCCCCTACGGCGTCGCCAAGGCCTACGGCCACTTCATCACCGTCAACTACCGCGAGAGCTACGGCCTCTACGCCTGCTCGGGGATCCTCTTCAGCCACGAATCGCCACGCCGCGGGCTCGAATTCGTCACCCGCAAGGTCACCCACGGTGCCGCTGCGGTGAAGCTAGGGCTCGAGGACATCCTGCTGCTCGGCAACCTCGAAGCACGTCGCGACTGGGGTTATGCACCCGAATATGTCGAGGCGATGTGGCTGATGATGCAGGAGGATGAGCCCACCGACTTGGTGATCGGCACCGGGCGCGACCACTCCGTCCGCGATCTCGTCGAGATCGCGTTCGGCCATCTCGACCTCGATCCCGAGGACCACGTCAGGACCGATCCCGCGCTCGAACGGCCGGCGGAGGTCGAGCGCCTCGTCGCTGACTATGCGAAGGCCGAGCGCGAGTTGGGCTGGCGGCCGCGCACCAGCTTCGAGGAGCTGATTCGCCTGATGGTCGATGCTGACCTCGAGCTGCTGGGCCAGGCACCGGTCGCCCCCACGGCGGTGACCTACCCGCTCGGGCCGCCCGTGGCCCAGCGCCGGGAGCCCGTCTCCGGCGTCCTGCCGCACGAGCGCTCCGCGGCCGACGCCTGAGTTTCAGATGGGCGCGACAGACGAGAATCGCTCGCCGGGGCACCTTTCAGCTGAGCTCTATGAGCTCGTCACGACATCGGTCCCGATCCTGTCCGTGGACGTACCTGCGGTTGGAAACCGATCGCGGACCCTGCTATCTGCTGATCTCGCGCGAGGACTACAAGCTCGATACCGGCTGGTGCACGATCGGCGGCCGGATGCGCATCGACGAGACGTTCGAGATCGCGGTTTCCCGCCATCTCGTCGAGTCCCTGGGCGCCGGTGTCTCCTGGGCGCCCAGGGACTGGTCCCGGCCCGATCTCGTCGTCGACTTTCGCCGCGGCACCGACCTGCCCGGCCCGCTTGACGCCCGCAAGCATTCGATCTCGCTGATGTGGGTGCTCGAGCTACAGGGGGAGGCGGTCCCTGGGCGGGGAGGCGAAGGCGCTTCGACGCTTCGCGCCCGATGAGCTGCCACCGGATGCGGACTTCGTATTCGGCGCTGGCTGGGGGGCCAGACGCCTGGTCGAGATCGACGCATCGCGACGGCTGACCGCGCCCACGGACGGCCCGTGACCGCGCGCTGCGGACTTCGCTCGCGACCGCCGAGCTTTCGTCCCATGACCGGGTCCTCGCTACGGATCAAGGTTGCACGCTCAAGGGGTATCTGCATAGACTGCCCAGCAAATGCAGGGAGAGCACCGAAGGGGAGGGAAGGTGTTGCAGTCGTTGAGCAAGGAGGACGACCAGCGGGAGCAATTCCTCGAGGAGGGCTCCTCCTGCGCCCGCGACAACGCTGAAACGATCGACTTTGCCTGGGCCTGAGCTGCAGATCACGTCTTCGGACGCCGTATCGGATGCCTTCCTGCCCGAACCAGGCGCGGGCCGCGTCCCGATGCGCCGTTTCCGGCGCATCGGACGCTGGAGGACCGCCGCAGCCGGGAGGTCGTGGGCAACCCAGGCACACGACAGTCGCGGCTACCACATGCGGCGCTATCTCGCGCTCGCGGATGCCGTGGGCGTGCTTACCGCGATCGCGGCCGCGACGGCGCTGGACGAGCTGACGGGCTTCAGGACGGGGCCGGAGGGCGGGCTGCTCTTCGCCCCCGTGGCAGCGCTCCTTTGGGCCGGGCTGGCGACGGTCTCCGGCATGTATCACGTCGATGAACGCCGGATCGACTGCTCGATCGCCGACGAGCTCGGCAGCGTTGTCCAGATCGGCGCCGTTTGGACCTGGGTGCTGTTCTTGCTGAATACGCTCTACGCGGACGGCGTCACGCCGGTGACGCCGGCGATCACCGTGTGGCTGCTGTCCGTTCCGCTGATCCTCGTGGGTCGCTCCGTCGCTCGACGCTTCGCGAAACGGCGGACCTGGTACATCCAGTCAGCGGTAGTGGTCGGCACCGCGCCGGACGTCGCCCGGATGACGCGAGTGCTGGATCGGCATCCTGAGTACGGGATAACGGTTCAGAGGAAGCTCCACCTCCATCCCGAAAGCGAGGAAGGGCGCGTCAAGCAGGTGGTCGCTGCCGTGAAGCAGTCGGGTGCCGACCGGGTGATCTTCGCGAGCGCATACGAGGGCCTCGACGAACGGACGGGGGCGCTTCGCTTCCTTGCCGACCAAGGGGTCAAGGTGGATCTCGTTCCCGGTGATTCGGAGGTCTTTCGCTCCGACGCCGAGCTTCACTTCGTCGAAGGCGTCCCCTTCCTGACGCTGCCCACGACGTCGAGTCCACGGTCGGCACAGCTCTTCAAGCGCGGCCTCGACGTCATCGCGTCGTCGACTGGAATTTTGCTGCTGGCGCCCTTCTTCGCCTACTGCGCGATGAGGATCAAGTTCGACTCTCGGGGTCCCGTGCTCTTTCGCCAGCAGCGCATCGGTCGCAAGGGCGAGCCCTTCGAAGTCGTCAAGTTTCGAACGATGGCCATGGACGCCGACGAGCGCAAGCACGAGGTCGTAGCTCTCAACACCCGCACCGACGGGATGTTCAAGCTGGCCGACGATCCGCGCATCACCCGTTTCGGGCGCTGGCTGCGGCGGTTCTCCTTCGACGAGCTGCCACAGTTGATCAACGTGTTGCGAGGGGATATGAGCCTCGTCGGTCCGAGGCCGTTGATCCAACCCGAGAGCGATCTCGTCGCGGATCATTATCTGGCACGCTTCGACATCAGGCCCGGGATCACCGGTCCATGGCAGGTTCTGGGCAGGAGCGAGATCCCATTCGACGACATGCTCAAGCTCGACTACACGTACGTCACCAATTGGTCGATCGGGGACGACGTCAAGCTGTTGATCCGGACCCTGAGCGCGATGTCGGCGGGCCGAGGGGCCTATTGACGGACGTCGCCGCTGTGGCGCCGATTTGCGCGGGGTCGAGAGCTGCAGTCACGTCAACCGAGGGGTCCGATTCCGATGAATAGTCGCTCCGTTCTCGTCACTGGCGCCGGGGGCTTCATAGGTGGCCACCTCGTTGGCCGGCTCTTGCAGGACGGCGCGCGGGTACGCGCGGTCGACATCAAACCGCTCGAGCGCTGGTATCAGGTTCACGAGCAGGCTGAGAATCTCGAGGCGGACCTGCGTCTGCGGGAGGCCTGTTACGGCGCCGCGGACGGGATCGACGACATCTACAACCTCGCCGCTGACATGGGCGGCATGGGTTTTATCGAGGGGAACAAGGCGGCGTGCATGCTGTCCGTCCTGATCAATACGCACATGCTCGACGCGGCGCGCTGGTGCGAGGCCGAGCGCTTCTTCTACGCCTCTTCGGCCTGCGTGTATGCGGCGGACAAGCAGAGTTCGCCCCAGGTCATGCCATTGCGAGAGCCAGACGCCTATCCCGCGATGCCGGAGGACGGCTACGGATGGGAGAAGCTGTTCAGCGAGAGGATGTGCCGCCACTTCACCGAGGATTTCGGGCTCGAGACCCGGATCGCCCGCTACCACAACGTCTATGGCCCGCACGGGAGCTTCGAAGGTGGGCGGGAGAAGGCACCCGCCGCGATTTGTCGCAAGGTCGCGGAGGCAAAGCTCTCCGGGACCCATGAGATCGAAGTCTGGGGTGACGGACAGCAGACGCGCAGCTTCACCTTCATCGACGACTGCGTCGAGGGGACGATCCGCATCATGGACTCGAACGTCAGCGAGCCTCTCAACGTCGGGTCGAGCGAACTAGTCACGATCAACGAGCTGATCGACGCGGTTGAGGAGATCGCCGGTGTAGGCGTGGAGCGTCGCAACGACCTCGGAGCGCCACAGGGAGTTCGCGGTCGAAACAGCGACAACACCTTGATACGCGCAGCGCTCGACTGGGCGCCAATGATCCCTCTGGCGGAGGGCCTCGAGCCGACATATCGCTGGATTCACAATCAGCTCGTCCACCGAGTCGTCGTCTGAGCAAGCAATCCGCTCAGCGGGTGCGCGGCTTCATCAGCATCCACCTGGGCAGCTCGGAGCGACCCTCCGAGAGCGCCCAATGTGCGGACTCGACCGGCCAGGCGCGGAGCTCCGCGTAATCGTCCTGACTGCGAGGGGACCCTTCGATCAAGGTGAGGTCGTGGGTTTCGCCGAAGCGCTCCTGGAAGGCGTTCGTGATCTCGCGCTCGGCCTCATGGATCTCCACCAGCATCGTCGTCTCTTGCAGTCGCGGCACTCTTGCGATATCGAGGAGCTCGACTTCGTAGCCCTCCACATCCGTCATCAGGAAGAGCCGCCCCGGCGGAAGGCGATTGAGAGTCTCCGGGCTTGCAGCTCCGGCGAGTTCGATTGAGACCTGGTTGAGCTCGGCGACTCGCTGGCTGAGACGCCGATGAGTCGCGTCCGTCTCGAAGCCCATGACGCATGTTCGCGGAGAGCGGGTCTTGAAGCCGACGCAGTAATAGCCATCGCCGGAACCTACCTCGACGAACAGGGAGTACTCGTCCGCGATCGCCTGCTCGAGCGCAGGCTCGAGCTCGCGCTCGTAACACCCGAGCAGCTTCGTCGGGAGAAAGTTCGCTCTACCCACCGCCCGTCTTGGAAACCTCATGCCGGCGAACGGCCCATGTCGAACCTCCAAGCCGTACTCGCTGATGTATGCGCGTGTGACCTTGCCGTTGCGGTTAATTCGCTGCCACAGCCACGGAGGCCTCATCCCCCGGTACCAGCGCAGGACGGGGGAGTAACCACCGCCCAGAGCCGTTCGCATACGGCGCTTGGCGGACGCCTCATCAATCAGGCCAAGTGCCTGTCGGTCACGCCCCTCCACGAAGCGGTGGACCCTACACGTTCCCTGGTCAGTGGCCACTTCGAGCTTTCGAGATCATGGACTGCAGCAGGGAATCAAAGCTGTCGCCAAATGCGGCTGGTGAGAAATGCTCCTCGGCGTAACTCCGAGAGGCGGTGGCCCGGCGTTCGAGCTCTGATTGATCCGCGTGCGCTTCCGCGATCACCCGCGGGAGTGCGTCGGGCTCCGCGCTGTTTATGACCCACCCCGCGTCCGCTTCCTGAACAATCCGTGCGACCTCGCCCCTCGGGTTGACCGCCGCGATGATCGGCAGCCCGTAGGCCATGAAGTTCATTAACTTCGACGGCAGGTTGAACTCGGTGCCCGCGTAGCTCTGGCTCACCAGCGCCATCGTCGCGGAGCGGAGCTCCTGCTCGAGCCGGTCGTCATCGACGACGCCCAACATCCGCGTTCGTTCCGATGTGATCACCCGCTCGACATCTTCGGCAGCTACGCCGTTGCCCGTGATCACAAGCCTTGCACCGAGAGCTTGCATCTCCTCGGCGCGCTCGAACGCCGCCACCAGAGGGGCGAGGCCCTGGGTATGACCGATGTTGCCCATGCTGAGGATTCGAGGAGCCCGCGCCTTGTCACGGACCGGAGGCAAGTCGCGCATCCCCCGCGTCGCGGGGTCGTAGATGAGGTCGATCTTCTGATCGGGGACCCCTCGCGAGCGCAGACGCGTAGCGAAGGGCGATGAGAGGACGACGATCCGATCCGCGCTGCGGTAGGCGGCGCGCTCCAGCTTCCGGGAGCCCCGCAGCACCAGGCTTCCTTCATCCAGCAGGCCCGTGGCCACGGCGCCGTCCGGCAGCAGGTCGTGCAGCCAGAGCACCCACGGCAGACGCCGGAGCCTCGCGTTGAGTATCGCGGCCGCGAGAGCCGGGAACGACGGAGAGGCGACGACCAGCGCGTCGGGACGCCCGAGTATCGGTAGGGCTGCGCTGAGGGCCGCTGTAAAGCTCGCCTCCTGGCGCAGCCGCTGCCCGGCAGTTTCGCGCCCCACCCAGAGCGGGAGCCTCAGGATGCCAATGCCGTCTCGAATCTCGCGGTAGGGCACCCACCGCGTTCCCCAGCGTGGCTCCGGATAATGAGGGTGAGCGGCGACGGCGTCGACCTCCCACCCGCGCTCCTTCAGCAGCCTGGCCAGCGACGCGCTGACAGGCCCGACCCCCGTTGGTTCGGGCTCGTAGTTGTAGCTCCAGAGCTGTAGCCGGCCCTTCACGATGCGCTCACTTCAGGATCCATCGCACCGACATCGGTCATGTCATCAAGCGGTCTCGGATGTGTCAGGGCGTGCAGGGGCGAGCGCGTCGAACCATCCCGAGGGTGTGGAGTGGCGGGCGCGGGAATGAAGCAGCATCCCGACCAGGACGGCGAAGGCCAGGGCGGACGACGCGATCAGGGCGTATCCGACACCGAGAACTCCGGACATCGGGACAAGGACAGCGAACATGGGAATTACGCCGAGGAACGCGGCGAGCTCGGCCACGCTGCCGGCTCCCGAGTAGCCCGCTCCACGTGCTGCGTCGGTAAGCACCCGTCGCGCGCAGTAAGGCACCGTTGCGATCAGGAGCAGGCGAGAGAGGGGGGCGGCGTCGGCGAACTCCGTGCCGAAGAAGAATTCCGTGAGCTGCGGCGCGGCGATCCACAGCGCGATGATGATCGGGAGATACAGCGGGATCGCCCCCCAGAAGAACTGCCACATCCTGCGCTTCGCCCCCGCCTGGCTTTCGCTCGCGGACGTCAGTGGACTCGCGACCATCCCCACCGCCTGAGCGATGAACCGGGGCAGATTGACGAACGCAAGCGCGACGACATAGAGACCGAGCGAGGTGGGAGCTAGGAACAGCGCAACCACCGACTGGTCGATGCGGTACGCCTCCACAGGCGGCGCCGCCCCGATCATCGAGCGTCGCCCGAAGCGAAGGATCCACGACGTCTCGGGTGGATCCGGAGCACCCGGATCCTGGTGGCGCTCAGCCTCCTTGCGCGCCCTGCGGATCGTCACGGGAGCAAACATTCCTCTACTCACTGCCCATGCGAAGGCCATGGCGATGAACTCATCCTTGCCGACGAGGAGCAGGGCCCCGACGCCGAGCGCAAACGCCGCGTTTGGGGCGACCCGGAGGACGTTGAACGAGGTGAACTCTTGGAAGCCCTGCAGCATCGCAAGGCCGCAGCGCTGAACGAAGGCAAAAGCCATGACCGCCACGACTGCCACCGCCCCGATCCGCACGTAGGTCGGCTTGCCGATCGTCAGCCCCCCTAAGAGCAGCGCCGTGAACAGAGGCCCCGCCAGCAGGCGAATCCAGATCGCCCTTTTCAGTTCGCGGACCACGTCGATGGCTCTCCCCGGGACCCGCGCGATGGCGTATGTGAGGGCGTAGGGAAGCCCCATCGGCGTGATCTGGACAGCAAGCACGCCAATGAGAATCAGCATGGCCAGGTAGCCTCGGTCTTCGGGGCCCAAGGCCCGCGCCAGCATCACCCCGGTCGCAATCAGGGTGACCTGGATAGAGATCCCGCCGATAAGCGTCTGTGTGAGCGCGCGTCGGGCTGCTTGATGGGACTGCAGCCGCCGATTCAAAGCGGCGGCCCCCGAAGGAAGCACCCGCCAAATGCCTGTTCCAGACCGATCGCCCATTAATCGTCCCCATCGCCCATTAATCGTCCCCATGGTTACGTGCATATCCATACGACGCGAGGAGCTCGGAACTCACCTCACGCTCGAAGAGGGTCCCAAGCGCGGGATCGAAATGATCGCGCCACTCGCCCGTTGTTCCGGCGCGGAATGTCGCGCTGCGGGTCGACCACGTGCGCCGCGCGACCCGGCGCAGGGTTTGATCGGTCCCTGGACGGTTTATGTGCTCAGCGATAGCCCGGATCGTCCGCATCTGCGCCTCGCCGGATCCGCTGCCTCGCTCGCCCACCAGATCCTCGTACCGGCAAACAAGCGTCCCTGGTGCATCGAGCCACGGCCGGAAACGCTCGAGCCGTACGCGCAGCGATGGAAACCCTCGGCCCAGCTCATCCGGGTCATAACCGCTGATGAAGGACTCCATGCGATCGCGATCACTCGCATGGCCCTCGAACCGCCGGTGCCTCGGATGTCTCCTCAGTCGCTTGATGTAGGAGATCGCCGAAACTGCGACGTCTCGCGGATCGCGTACGACCACTATCACCTTGTACTCGAGGTCGGCTAGGGCTTCGAGGAATTGTTCATAGGGTTCCAAGTGCGCCGTCACGTACTGCCCGTACTTCGCCTGCCCAAGTAGATCGCGAACTGCCAACCAGTCGAGGTCGGAGCCGGGTATAGAGGCATCTCGCCGTGGCCCCTCGGCGCTCGCCTTGAGGATTGGCTTGATCCCAATATGGATTCCGGAGGCCCGGATCTGCGGGAAGGAGTCCAGTGCCTGCATGACGAGATGCGTTCCCGCTTTGGGCATGCTGTTCACCAGGATTCGCGGGGGGGGTCCGGCAGGCGCCAAGCTCGCACGAAGCCGCATGACCCGGCCCCTCAGGAGCCGCATCGCTTCGCTGCGGCCAGCGATGCGCCTCAGCTCACCGGCGGTCGGAACGGTCATCCGACCCGGTGGGCTAATCGCGGCCATCCCCACGCTGGCTGCACAGATCTCCGTACAGGCTCTCGAAGTTTGCGATCACCGCTTCACCGGTAAACGATCGCTGCGCAAACCGCCGCCCGCGCTCCGCCATGTTGGACCAGGTGGTGGCATCGGTCAAAAGCTCGGCCATGGCGCCGGCGAACGCCGCGCCGTCGCGGGAGACCACCCTACCGGCCTCCTCTTCGAGGATGTCCTCAGCCAGCCCGACCTCCCGGGTAATGACGACCGGTGTTCCCACCGCCAAGGCCTCCGCGATCGCCATGCCGAAGCTCTCGTCCTCGGACGGCAGTGCGACAATCCGAGACGCGCTCAGTAATTCCCTCTTCGCCTCGCCGGTTACGAGGCCGATCAGAGAGACCCTGTCCCCGATACCGAGGCGGGTGGCTTCGCGCTGGAGTCCCGAGCCGATTCCCTCGTCGTCGGGGCCTGCGATGACGAGGTGCACGCCGTGGATCGATTGCTGCAGCCGCCAAAACGCGTCCAGAAGCACGTCGAGACGCTTCTTCTCCGTTAACCGCCCCAGGAAGGTGATGAGAGTGGCGCTTTCAGGTAGTGGTTCGAGCACGCCGGTGTGCACCTCACCTCGTTGAAAGAGCGCGGAATCGATTGCAGGCGGAATGACCATCGTCCGTGCCCCGGGGAGCCAGTCGGTGAAGGATTGCTTCTCCGCCCTGGTCATCACGATCGCCGCGCCGGCGCACTCCAGATTTCGGCGCTCGACCAGACGCTCGTACGGCCGTTTCTTCCAGGCCTTCTTCGAGCGGTGGTACGAAGTTAGGGCGCCATGGACGTCGACCACGTAGGGAACCGAATGCCTTCGAGCGAGAGCGCATGCCGCAACCGTGTGAAACTGATAGATGCCGTGGACGTGAACCAGGTCGGTTTCGTGGAGCCTCGCTTGGAGCTCCGAGACCAAGGATGGCGCAAACCCGTACGACCGTGGCCAGAGCGTGCGTGACACGCTCGTATCCACCTCAGGCCCGAATGCGCGTTGTACGTCGCACTCCTGCAGCCTGGCCGAGCCATCCAGGTCAGTCGTGACCAGCGAGATGCGATGCCCTCGAGCGACCAGGCCCTCACACAGATTTCGCACGACCCGTTGGGGACCGCCGTATCTCTCGGCGGTCGACGTGATCACCTGAATGACCTTGAGGGGGGCCACGGGGTTTCGCTAGCCGCGCTCGAAGAGGAAGTCGGCGTGCAGACAGCGCCCGGCCCGGTCGCGCTTGAGACCGTAGACCCCGCTTAGTTGATAATTGCACTGGTCCAGGTGGGCAACTACCTGGGCGGCCAGTGCCTGCCCGACGTAGAGCTCCGTGAATGAGCACTCGATGAGGAGATAGCCAACCTTTGGCAGCAGGCCCTCGGCGCCTTGAAGCACCTCGAGCTCGTATCCTTGGACGTCGACCTTCATCAAGCAGGGCTGCTCCACCGATTCGACGACCTCGTCGAGTCGAACCGCCTCTATAGGTGCCATGTCCTTCGCTTCGGTGCCTGGAAACGCGGTGACATATCTGTGGCCAATCGGCAGAAGGGAGGAGGAGTCATCGGCCCTAGAGACATGCATCATCTCGGAGCGACCTTCAACGCCGGCGGCGTAGGGAAGGACCTTCACGCGATCCCGATCGTTTTCGAGCACGGACAACAGGGTCTTCCTGGGTCCGGGAAGCGGCTCGAAGCACAGTATCCGTGCGTAGGGGAAGCGCTCCAAGGCGAGTACCGCGAACTGACCGCGGTGACTGCCGACGTCGATCACGGTGCGGATCTCGGTGGGAAGGGGAACGATCTGGTGCTCGATCGCGGCGGCCACGCCGCGGCGTGCCGCGCGCCTGTAGCGGCGCACCCTGATGAGCCGTGCCGCCTTGAGCAACTTCCGCAGCCGCTCGTGACTCAAATGTCGCCCAGAATCTCTCACTCCGGATGCCGATGATTCCAGAACCTTGGCGGGTGACCCGGTGACTGGCGCCGGCGGCAGTCGACCCCCGGTAGCTGGAGAGCGTGTGTTCGTCACAGGTGGGTCGGGTTTCATCGGGACGAATCTCATAGAGGTCTACATGGCGGAGGGAACGCCGGTCGCCAGCTTCGACCAGCGACCGCCTCGCATTGCATCTCATCGCTCGATCTGGAAACAGGGTGACGTCCGCGACGAGGAGCGGCTCTCCGCCGAGATCGCAGCCTTCGTGCCCACCGTCGCGATCAATCTAGCGGCACGAACCGACCTCCAGGGTCAGTCGGTCGCCGATTACAGCTCGAATGTTCTGGGTGTGCAGAACCTGGTCCATGCGACCGGCCGCCTCGCCGCACCTCCGACGACCATCTTCGCATCCTCCCGACTTGTCTGTGAGATCGGCTACGTCCCCCGCAGCGATACCGACTGGCGACCCTCGACTCCGTACGGAAGCAGCAAGGTACGGGGCGAGCAGATCGTTCGCGAGCAGTCCCCAGACGTGCCGTGGGTCATCACCAGGCCGACCTCGATCTGGGGGCCGTGGTTCGGCGTTCCGTACCGCAACTTCTTCGAGGCTGTCCGCGCCGGCCGCTACGTGCATCCAAGGGGGCGGCAGATTCGCAAGTCGTTCGGCTACGTCGAGAACACTGTCTTTCAGCTTCAACGCCTCGCAAGAGCGCCCACCGACGCGATTGCGGGTCGAGTGCTGTACCTCGCGGATTACGAGCCCCTGGAGGTCGGTGAGCTGGCAAGTGCGATCACTCGGACGGAGGGAAACACGGGTGTGCGCTCGGTTCCGCTGAGCCTGCTCCGGCTCATGGGCTGGGCGGGTGATGCCGCGCAGCGCGCCGGCTGGAAGGAGCCTCCGTTGACCTCCTTTCGGCTCAACAACCTCTTGACCGAGATGATCTTCGACCTCGAGCCGATGCGAGCCGTGGTCGGCGAGCTGCCGTTCGACTGGAGCGAGGGCGTGCGGCGAACCCTGCGATGGCTGGAGACAGAGCAGCTCGACGCTCGACTGAGCGCCTAGCTGGCCGTTGCCGCGGCCTGTTCCGGCCGGTAGGTCCAATGGGCGGACATCCCCTTCTGCGTGTAAGCACCGGTAGTGATGTGTTGAAGCGGATGGTCGTCGCGCTCGCCCCATGGCCCGATGTAGTACTCACCCAGAGCAAGGCCAGTACCCGCGCCCATCAGCCCTGGCGGCACCTCGTCGAACTCCGTGCGCCACCAGCTTTCGGAAAAGAACAGCGACACGTAGTCGAGGGTTGCGCATTCGTCGACGAAGACATATCCCCCTTCGATTAGGTGGGGCCAAAGACTTCGCATGCAGATATCGAGGCTCGCCTCGTAATCAACGTCGAGGTAGGCCAAGGCGACCGGATAGTCGAGGTTCGGAAGCGTTTCGTGGAACCACCCCGGGTTGAAGTTGCACCGGTCCAGGGCGCCATACCGGCGGATGTTTTCCCGCACTTCCTCGAGGCTTCCACGGTAGTCCCCCGCCCTGTAGTGGCGTGCCTCCCTGTCGCTGGGCTCGCCGGGCGGAAGGCCCTCGAACGAATCGAAGATCTCGAGGGTCCTGCCCGTGAGCTCGCATACGAGTGAGAGATTCGCCGCACTACCGCCCTTCCAGGATCCGCACTCGACGATTGCTCCGCGCCTGTCAGGCGGCATCTCGAGCAACTTCAGTGCCATTGCGAGATGCACCTTGAACGAGCTGCCGGTGGGGATCTGGATCGTGTTGCGAAGCATCCTGAGACCCAAAAGCAGCTTGGTGATTCGAGAGACCCCGTACCGTGAGTCGATCTTCGTCGAAGCGAGGATGAAGTAGATGCTGACCGGAACCGTCAGCAGGAAATACAGCCGTGCGAGCAGGCTATGGCCTTGTCCGATCCGAAGCGACATCTTCCGTACCCCCTGCCAGCGCACCGGCCACGCCAAACCGGCCCCGGCGTCGGCACTCGTTGAGTCGGGAGCGCAGAATGCTACTAGCAGCCCGTGAGGCGCGCGCCTCTGCAGGCCACTACTTCGGCACCGCGCGTTTCCGAGCAACGGGCCGGCATCTTCGCATCGAATAGCATCAGCCTATCGATAGCCTGGGAGGAGCGGCTACTTAGCTGGAAGGAGCCGGACACTTGCAAGAGAGCGAAGTACTAGATCCCGCCGCCACGACGACGCGTGCCAAGACCGGGGCGCTCCCGAATCTCATCATCATCGGCGCGCCCAAATGCGGGACGACGAGTCTTCATAATTACCTCAATGCGCATCCCGAAATCGCGATGGCGCGAGTCAAGGAAGCGAACTTCTTCCTGCCTGAGGATGGCGACGACTTCATGCCGCCTAGTAACTGGGGGCAGGGAATCGACTGGTACCGCACCCATTTTGACGCTACCGCTCGGATTCGCGGCGAAAGCTCCCCGAATTACACTCATCTGCCGCGCTCCGCGGGCGTCGCAGAGCGAATGCGATCGATCATTCCTGATGCACGGCTCATATACCTTGTGCGAGACCCCTTTGCGAGGATCACATCGCATTACATCCATCGCTGTAAGGCTGGCCGGGAGAGACGTCCGTTCGCGGAAGTGCTGCGAGAGCAGGACAGTCCTTACGTACAGCCCAGCCTGTACTTTACGCAGCTACAGCCGTTCCTTGCGGCGTTTTCGCGCGACCGGATTCTCATTGAGTCCCAGGAGCGAATGCTTGCGCAACGTCGCGCAGTTCTTCGCAGGATCTTTGGCTTTCTTGGGGTGGACGACTCCGTAGATCGCCCTGAGTTCGACAGGCTATGGGAGCAATCCGAGGGCAAGGGTCGCCTCTATACGCTGGCCTTGAGGACGGCCCGAGCGGCGAACACCAGGAGGAGGCCGCTGCCGGAGTTCCTGCGCTGGCCTGCTCAGCGGATACTGCGCGCCCGGGTCACGGGGGGCCGGCGGGTCGACCGACCTACCTTTGATCCCGATCTTCGCGAACAGTTGTCCGAGAGGCTGCGGACAGAGGTCGAATCCCTGCGCCAGCTGACCGGATTGGAGTTCGCAGAATGGACATTGTGAGCACCGCGACACCGACGCTGTTGCGGCTCGCCATCGGCAGGATCAACTGCTAAGCGCCCAGAGTGGGAGATGATCTTCAAGGACGTCACACTCAAGCACGTGGCCTGGGGGCGCAGCGAGTTTCACTGGCCCAGACGACTGATTCGGCCGCCCGTAGTCGCGCTTCGGCACCGCGGTCTGCGCGAGTCAGACGTCTTTCTGGCCCACTACCCGAGATCGGGTGGAACCTGGACGCGACTGATGGTTACGGAGCTGCTGCTCGGTGGAGAAGTAGGCTTCCGCCTCACATCGAAGACGATGCCGATCATCGGAGAGCATCGACCTGCGCCGCCGGTTTTACCCGACGGCGGCCGTCTCATCACGACACATGAGCAATTTCGCAGCGAGTACGCGAAGGCGATCGTCGTGGTCCGAGACGTACGCGATGTACTCGTCGCCTACTACCATCTGCTACAGCTAGCAAAGGGCTACCCCATTCCACTTGACGATTTTGTGGAGTTGTTCGTCCACGGGAGGCTCGACGGGTTCGGGCCGTGGCACGAGCACACGAGATCCTGGGTCGAAGCGTCTGATGGGGAAGCCTCTGTACTGATCGTCCGATACGAGGATTTGCGGACGTCGACGGCGGAGCAGCTCGGCGTCATCGGAACGTTTCTTGGACTCGACCTGAGTGCCAGGGACCTCGATGCCATCGTTGCGCATCATTCGCTGACGCGAACGAAGGAAAAGGAGCGCCAAGAGCAGGATCACTTCGGAACGTGGGTTGGCAGGAAGGGCATGGAGACCGGTACGGTTCGCAAGGGCAAGGTCGGCGACTGGCGAAGCGTTCTCGAGCCACGGCACCTGGATGCACTTGCGCCCGCGGAGCCGATGCTCACTCGGCTGGGCTATCCGCCGTTGTGGGGCGAACACCCCACACACGAGAGCCTTCCAGTTTCGTCAGCAGGGGCTTAGCGCGCCCCGCGCTGGTGCTCCCCACTGCCTTACCGTGTCTCGCGACAACCCAAATCGCGAGGGTGAGCCCCGCGGGAACGTAGAGGAAGCGGTCGAATATGGCGGGCGCGACGAGTCCAACGACCCCGAGCCAGACGGCCATTGACGCCACGAGCGCTCGCGAGAGGCTCCGTAGGTCCGCGGGCACAGTGTCGTCGCGCGCGAGGCGGAGCCCGCTGACGGTGCTCCCCACCGCGAACAGTAAGAATCCCGTCAAAGCGACGATGCCACCGCTGTGGAGAAGCTGAAGGTAGATGTTGTGGGAGCCTCGGATGTACTGGAATCCGTGTCCGATGATCGGTCGCTCGACCACCTCACCCAAGATCGCGGGATAGATCGTCGTTCTCGCCTCCGTCGCTGGGGCGACCTCCTCGCTGGTGCTGCCCAGCAATCGCTCCACTGCCGGTGGAAGCGTGGGAGACAGCGCGATCCAGGCCACGACCAGCACCGTGACGGGAACAATGACCCTCGCGAGGCCTCTTCGTCCCTCCGGATGAAGGATGGCGAGCAGCGCGATGCCGAAGAAACCGCCGATAAGACCCGCTCTGGAGCCGCTTATTGCGATGCCCGCGATCAGCGCCAGGACAACAGCGGAGTAGTAAAGGCGAGCGCGCCCACGGGTCCGGGCGAGCCCAGTTGCTGCCACTGGGAGCGCCATCGCGGACGCCAGGGCGAAGGCGTTCGGCTGATGCGCGAAGCCGGCGACGCGCGTCGTCCCTCCCGCGGGGTTCCCTATTCCCACGAGCTGTGCGATGCTCTCGATGCCGAGGTACCCAAGGGTCCCCATTAGTCCCCCCACCGCGACTCCGGTGATCCAGATATCCGCGAGGAGCCGAATTCGGTGGGCTGAGTTCGCGACCCACGCAATCAACAGTGGCACCAACAGCAGCGTTCCTACGAATCGGATTGCGGCGCCGCCATTGCTCAGATCGACGCGATCTGGCGCCACCCCGCGATAGGAAGCTGACAGCACCTCGCCTTGGAACAGGAGCGCTGCCCGCGACGGTTCGGCTGGGAACAGGGCAACGAGAAGCGCTGCGACCGCAAGGAGTGCGGCCGGGATGATCAGCCAATTGGGCGCGACTTGACGACCGGTCCACGGCGATTGCAAAAGGCCGACGACAACCGGGACCAGCGCGAGTACGAAGAACACGTCAGCGGCATTTGCACCGGGAAGGGGCCGAAGCCCGCTGAAGGTGACGAGCACCACCGCGGCTGCGACCAGAATAAAGGCAAGCCCGCTGAGCGCGCGCGACCGTGCGCCCAGGATTGCTGCAGCGATGCCCACGCTGTTTCCGCCCGCGATCACCCCAGCAATTGTCACCGTGGCTGCCACCAGCACGGCGAGCAGCATCACGGAAACCTGTGCCGGGACCAGTGCTGCAGCGGCGCCCACGATCGCGGCCGAGCTGCCGCCGAGAACCGCCACGACCGTGGGTTCACTCGCCCTATGCCGCATTCGCCGGCTCGGCACTTCGATATTCCCGGACGTTACGGACACCGACGCATTCGCGATCTCGAGCCGAGGGACCAAGTGGCCGGGCCGCGATCAAGTCCGATAGGCTGTCGCCGTGAAATCGTGGGGGCCCCGGCGCGCGCCGAAGCTAGTAGCTGTGTTGCTGATCTCATTGCTCGGATTTGCGGGATGCTCGGACGACGACGATGCCAGTACAGACGACGCTGCTGCGGGCTCCTCGTCCTTGATCTCCAAGGAAATTGTCGACGAGTTCGAACCGGAGACCCCGGAGCGGACGGTGGTTGAATGGCTGCGCTATGTGCAGTTTCTGAATGCACCCGGGGCGTTGCGCTTTTACAGGGACGATGCCGCCCCTGGCGAGGACGTCCTTGCGAGGCAGATCGACTTGGCCTCACCGGCCCTCCGCGGTGTGCCCACCGTGGAGGGTGTAGACCAAGAGGGTCGTGAAGCCACCGTCTTCATAAGAATCGATCCAGGGGGGGATCTCGAGCCGCGGGCGTTCAGCGCGAACCTGGTCGAGGTCGGCGATGGGTGGAAACTGGCGGACAATTCTTTCCTCGAGCAGGCGGTTGCGGCTGCTCCCCCACCCCAGAGCCTGCCCCAGGACCCGAAGTCCGGCTCTCAGGAAGATGGCGGGGTCCCTCCTAACATAGTCTCGCCTTAGTCCAGCCTAGGGCTGTCTGCCAACGCTGGCACCTCCGTTTTCGCGCCCGCAGCCTTGTGACGCGAAGAGTGGAGTGTGTAGCGCGACGAGTCGGCGGCCGTTTCGACTCCTGTCAGCACGAGGGCAACGGGATAGGAACCGCCGCGTTCGAGCAGCGACTTCGCCAGCTCGGATTGAACCTCGGTCGTGTGGCCGACCCGAACGCACAGCAGCGCGGCATCCACATGGGGGAGCAGGTCGAGCGCATCGCTCACAGACAGCAGCGGCGCACAATCGAGTATCACGACCTCATAGTCCTCTCTGAGGGATGCAAGTAGACCGCGAAGCCGCTCAGTACGAAGCAGCTCACTAGCTCCCGTGGAAGGTGTTCCTGCCGTGATGCAGGCGACCTCCGCAACGAGGGTGGCATCGTCGTGCGAGATTTCGGCAGCGGCTCCGTCCGCGCCAGCCGAGTCCTCTTCGGAAGGGCCACCATGTAGCCTCCCGACCTGGAGGGTTTCCTCGAGACTCGCGTTGCCCGATAGGTAATCCGAAAGACCCGGAGCGTCAGCCAGGGAGAGGAAAGCGGCCTGCTCCGGCTGCCGCAGGTTGCACTCGACGAGGACGGTACGTGCGCCCCCCATGGCGAAGGCGACTGCCAAGCCGGCTGCCACCGTGGACTTCCCCTCAGCGGCAATCGCGCTGGTCACCCCGAGTACTCGTGGGCCACCGCCGGAGTCAAGGAACGCGACGTTTGCCCGAAGGATTCGGAATGGGTCGAGATGGGCCTCGATCGCTCGCTCGCCATCGTCCTCGCCGGTCGCGCGAATCATGGCGTTCCCAGGTATGTGGCCTGCGACGGGCAGCTGCAGGGAACGCTCGAGCTGATCCGAGCTCGCCAGGCCCCGGCGCAGAAACTCGCGAACCAATGCGGCCAGCGAGCCGAGGAGCAACCCCAACACGAGAGCGAGCAAGCAGCTCTGCACGAGGCCCGGCCGATCAGGGCTGCCCGGAACGCTCGCCTGACTGACGATGTTCACAGGGCTGCTGAACCGCGCCAGGGTGTCCAGCCGGATGAGCTGTTCGGCGAAGATCTCAGCCGTTCCCTTCGGAAGCGCTCCATCTGCCTCCGCTTCTGCGCGCCGCTTTTCAACCGCGTCCGCAGCGCGCCTAAACACATCGTGCTGCCGTTCGGTCAGGAATGCCTGCGTTTCGAATGCGAATGCATTCGCGATGTCCGCAGCTCCCTCAGGCTTGTCCGCCTGGGCCTCGATTGCGACGAGGTTGGTTCCGGTCTGCACTCGGGTCTCAATCGCGTCGGTCAACTCGGAAGGGGTCAGCGGGCTGTCGAGCCGACGCTTCACGGCATTGACGACCTGCGGAGCGATCACGTACTCGGCGTTGGCGGCTGCCGCGTCCTCGGCGGCCTGGGGCGAGGGGCTCTGGCTGAGGATCTGCTGCGTGTCCGTCGTGCTGAACCTCAGCTGTGCTTGCGCCGAATAGGTCGAGTCGCGCAGCAGGGAGATGGCGACGGCAGCCACGACTGAGATTGCGGTCACCGCCAAAATGAGGCGCCAGTTTCGACGCAGCGCACGTCCAATGCTGGCGAGGTCACCACCTTCACCTGTTCCCTGCCGGCTCTGCATGGGGCCGTCGTCCTCCAAAGGCCGCGACGATAGCAAGCTGTCTTCTTCGCCATCGATCTGGTGTGGATTTCGGAGCGGTACGCTGCGCGGCGATGGAGACAGGCACTTGCACACGCAGCCTTCGCGCTCCCAGAAACCGGATCCTCGTTGCTTCCCAACCCCCCCGGCCGCCGGCGGAGGCGTTCCGGCATGGCCTTCGAGGCCACCTTCCCCCGCGGTATTCAGACGACTTCATGGCCGGGTTCTTGAAGCGCATCGAGGAGCGACTCGATGGCGGCGGCGAAATCCTCGATCTCGGCGCGGGCCGCAGCCCGACGCTGGACCCGCAGCTCCGCCGGGAATGCCACTACGTCGGAATGGACCAGTCCCCGACCGAGCTCGGGATGGCGCCGGACGACGCGTACGATGAGACAGTCGTGGCTGACGCCTGTCGGTTCGTTCCCGAGATGGCCGGCCGCTTCGATCTCGTCATCACCTGGAACATGCTCGAGCACGTTCCGTCGCTCGAGCGGGCGCTGGAGAATGCATACTCCTACCTGAGACCAGGCGGCCGTCTCGTCGCGCACTTTCCCAGTGGGATGTCCGTGTTCGCGCTTCTAAATCGGGTCGTGCCGCACCGGCTCGGGGGCCGGCTCATGGAGTCCTTGCTCGATCGCGCCAGGGACACGAAGTTCGAGGCGTACTACGACAGGTGCTATTACGCGGCTTTCAGACCGCTCCTCGAGCCGTTCACCGACTGGGGGGTCGTTCTCCACTTTCGCGCGGGCATCTACTTCGGCTTCAGCCCGGCCCTTCAGGCGGGGTACATCGCATGGGAAGAGTGGGCGATGCAAAGCGGGAGACCGAACCTGGCGACGCACTACACGCTCTACGCGGATCGCTGACGTCCCCGGAGGCCGTTTGCCTCCCTGCTCGTTGCTCCGGTAGTCTGATTTCCTCGCTCTTGGGGGGACCTTTCGACAGGTTGGGGACCCGGGCAAAAGGTGTGCTCCCAGTCCGTACGAGCAGGGTAATCCGGATTCGCTTTCACGCTGAGAACATCGTCTCACGATCGGGCTCCGAAGGGGGTTGGCCCCGGCAATCGAGCGTTCCAGCGCCGAGCTGGTTCCAGGGGCTGGACGGATGACAGCGCCCGAGCGCGATGAGTTCGCCCGAGTCTACGACGAGCACATCTGGGACGTCTACGGGTTCTTCGGATATCGGCTCAAGTCGAAGGAGGCATGCGAGGATCTCACCCAGCAGACGTTCGAGCAGGCCCTCCGGGCGTGGGGGCGTTTCGATCCCGAGAGGGCGAAGCCCAAGACATGGCTGCTCGCGATCGCCCAGAACCTCCTGGTTGATCACTACCGCCGCGGGTCGGGCCAAGCCAGGAGCGGTCCGCTCGATGACGAAGCGATCGCGGCTGTAGAGCGCAACCGCTCGACTTCAAACGAAGAAGGAATGGGATTGGCTCCCGACCTCGAGAGTGCGCTCGATCAACTCGACGAGCGCAGTCGCCAGCTGATCGCACTGCGATTTGGCGGCGACCTGACAGGACCCGAGATCGCCGACCTGACCGGTTTGAGCCTGGCCAACGTTCAGCAGATTCTCTCGCGGTCGCTACGCCGCCTTCGGGAGGCGTTGGAGGCGGAGTCAGGTGACTCGGCGCGCGTGAGAGAGGGCTAGAGAAGCCTCCGACGAGCGCCGCTCGGCGACACGTCGCGCGCCAGGACGGCCGCGCGGGTTGTCACCCTGCGCTGAGCGGGCCAACGCCCGCCACGCCCGCTACGACCGTAAGCAGCAGCAGCACCCCGGAGGCGGCGTAGGCGAAGCAGAGGCTGAGCGCCCGCGATCGCGCGCGCCGCGGTCGTAACGTCCCCATGAGCCCGCGGCGAAGCTCGCCCCGGAAACCCGCGCCGGGAACCGGGCGGTCACGCAGCAGATGCTGCTCGAACTCTCGCAGCTCGTCATCGGTCATGGCGTGCCTTCCTTGAATAGTGGGGAGAGGGGATTGAGGGATCTCGCTCGCCGGTAGGCATCGACCGCTTCCTGGGCGTGCCCTAGCCGGGCTTCGATTCGCGAAAGCGTCAGCCAGGTCCGCCAGTTCGTGGCCTCGCGCTCGGTGGCCGCTTCCGCTGCCGTGGAGGCTGCGGCGAGCTCGCCGCGGGATTCGAAAAGGAGCGCCTTCTGCAAGCTCGGCGACGCCGCGAACGGCGCGACCGCGGCCGCGCTCTGAGCGTCGCTGAGCGCCGGATCGAGTTGATTCGCCGATGCCTGGCTCTGGCTGTCGGTGAGCAGGCTGGAGGTCGCGAGGGGGATCGCGATCACGACGAGCGCGACGGCGGCCCCGCCTACGAGCAGGACCCTGGTTGGCACGGAAGAGCGCCGCGCCAGTGTTGATCCGGCGTGTTCCTGCGATCCGGTGTTCCTCGTGCCCATTATGGCCGCGCCGAGCAGCAGGAACGCCGCTGGGAGAACGGCGAGCTCCCACGCCCAGTCCACGGCGGCTGCTGCTGCGAACGTCGCGCAGGCTGCGGTTGCGCCGGCGATCCAGGCACGCCGATCGGGGGTGCCATGCGACAGGGCCCCCCTGACGCCGCACACCATGATCCAAAGGATCATTCCCGCGATCAAGGCGAAGCCGACCACCCCAACCTCCGCGAGCGTCTCAAAGTAGAGCGAATGAGCGTCACGGACAAATCCCGGGAGAACGCCCTCCCGGGCCTCCCAGAACTCAAACGTTCCGGGGCCGATCCCGGTCAGCCGATCCGTGGCGTTGGCATCCATGGCCGACTGCCAGAGTTGATACCTGCCGGTGCTGTCGCCGCTTCCGAATCGCGCCGCGCCCGAGACTCGGGTGCCTCGCTCGTCCTTGAATTCGTCCCAGCGATCCGCAACTTCGGCGGGCAACCCGGCCGCGACCCCGGCGAGCACGACGGAAACGACAACGGTCGCTCCCAGGGCGCGCCCGGTGGTCCGGCCGAGGGAGAGCCGAGGCCCGAGCTCGTGCTTTGCCGCCAGTCCCAGGGCTGCCTGAATCAGGCCAACGCCGCCGCACACGACGATGACCATCGCGAGCATCTCGTCGCCCTGGACGTGGGCCGCCCCCGTGCCGAAACCATCCTCGAGCGCATTTCGCTGCGTCGCCGCGGCGATCAAGATCGCGCCCCCGGCGACCGTCGTCAGCGCGCTGGGCAAAAGAGCGAGCCTGCGGGGGTACAGCGCGAGCAGCACGACGAATCCGACGACGATTGCCGCCGCCCCTCCGCGGGAAAACGTGTAGTAGGCGGCCAACGCCAACACGGGGACCGCTGCCGCCGCACAGGCTCGCGTGATCACGTGGCGCGCGTTAGTGGCGATGACGAGCAACAGGGGGATCCCGATCGCCACCAGAGCGGCTACGCCATTCCAGTAATTGAGTGGATAGCTGAGGCGGCCTTCGGCGCTAGGCAGGGCCGCGGCGATCTCGTTGGGGGCAAACCAGCTCGGCTCAAGACGCGACAGGAGGGCGAGTCCGCCCACCACCGCGATTGCAGCGGCGACGGCAGAAATCGTGCGTCGAAACCCATCCTTGCCTTGGGCCGCGAGGGCGAGCGCGAATATTCCGAGATAGCTGGCGATGCGCCCGACCTCGGTCATGCTGCGCTCGGCGCTCTCGGACCAGCTGATCCCGATAGCGGTCCAGACCCCGAAGGCCGCCAGCAGCCCGAGCGCGATCCAGCCCAAGGTCGTGATCCGGGCGGCGGGGAGTACCCCCACCAGCGCGCCCAAGAGGACGAGCCACCAGGCAGCTATGCCGACCTCTCCGTAGACGACCGTGTCGTAGCCACCGCCACGCAGGGCGAGGTAGAGGACGAGCATGAAAGGAAGCAGCGATCCGGCGATGCGGGGACCCCATCGCTCGAGCGACGCGGCCAAGTCGATACCGGGAGCCGGCCGGGTCGCTACGGCCCCCCCACGCGGCTCGGTGGTGCTTTCGCGGCGGGATTGCATCTGCCTCTTGATACGCCGAACCGCGGTCGCGCCTGACGCGCCGTGCTCGCCGACAGGATGGCTGTCAGCGCCCGGGGGCTCAATCCGTACACAAAGACATGCGCAGGAGGTTGCTTGCATCCGTCGTCGTCGCCGTGCTGGCGGTGCCCGCGACCGCGCTGGGCCAGGAGGCGGTCCCCCCCGGCTCGGCCGGCGACCAGTACATCGAGGGCGTGCCCGGCCCCGCAGGAGAGAGTCCGAGCGGTCAAGCCGGAAGCGGGGACGAGGGCGGCGGCCCCGGCGCTCCCGGTGATGCTCTGTCGCCGGACGCGCAGGCCGCGCTCGAAGCCGAAGGTGCTCTAGGCGATGAGGTCGCCGGATTGGCGGCCGCGACCGCCCCCGACGGCGAGGCCGGACGCCAGGGCACAGCGTTGAACGAGACGCAGCGCGGAGGCAGCGCCAGCGACGACTCGGGCTCGAGGCTCGAAGAGGTTTTCACTGCACTCACTGGTTCCAGCTCCGACGGCATGGGACTCGTTTTGCCGGCGATCCTAGGCTCCAGCCTGCTGGTGGCGCTGATGTTTCTGCTGGCCCGTCACCGGCGAGGAACTGCCGAGACAAGCTAGGCGTGCTGGGACGCCGACGCGTGCCGGCGGCCCGGCCCCGCCCACTGCGCTCCGTGCTGTGGCGGAGCCAGATCGCCGGGCCGGCGTTGCTTGTCGCAGCAATCGTGTCTTCCTTCGCCGGGGCGTCGCCAGCGGCCGCCAAGCCCAAGCAGGGATTGCTGAGGGGATTGGCCGACACGGCGTTGACGGCGGCCGACGAGCAGCAACAGGATCTCGTCTTCGACGAGGCGGTTTCGGCAGGAGCCGGTGTCGTGCGCCTCAACCTCAGCTGGAGAGTGGTTGCCGGGGCAGTCCCGCCCGCCACCCCCCAGAATCCGGCCGATCCGTCGTACCAGTGGGGTGAGACCGACCAAGCGGTCAGGGAGGCAGCCCAGAGGGGGCTGGAGGTGCTGTTCACGATCACGAGAGCGCCGGATTGGGCGGAGGGCGGCGGTCGCCCCGCCCAGAACGTCGCTCCCGCCGGGACGTGGCGGCCGGACCCCGGTGCCTACGGAGCCTTTGCTCAGGCGACCGCGACCCGGTATTCGGGAAGCTTCCCGGATCCGACCGGCGCCGGCTCGTTGCCCTGGGTCCGCTACTACCAGGCATGGAACGAGCCCAACCTCTCGCTGCACCTGACGCCGCAATGGTCGAACGGACAGCCCCAAAGCCCTGGGGTCTACCGGGGAATGTTGAACGCGTTCTTCGCCGGAGTGAAGAGCGTGAACCCCGATAACGTCGTTGTCACCGGGGGCACCGGGCCCTACGGAGATCCTCCGCAGAACGCGGATAGGCCGCAGGGCTCCCGGGTGCGCCCATTGCAATTCGTGCGGAATCTGTTGTGCGTGGAGGGCGGCGCCTGCCCGGATCCACCGCAACTGGACGTTCTCGCCCATCACCCAATCAACACCACGGGATCTCCTACGCAGGGCGCCCTCGATCCCGACGACATCTCCTCGCCCGACCTCGACCGTGTGCGGGATGTTCTCCGCCAGGCTGAACAGGCCGGCAACGTGGTTCCGAGCGGAACGCACCCGCTGTGGGTAACTGAGTTCTGGTGGCCCAGCAACCCGCCGAATCAAACCTACGGGGACCCGCCGAAGAAGCAGGCGCGCTTCATCGCGGAGAGCCTGTATCTATTCTGGCGGGACGGGGCCAGTGCCGCAATCAACCTGGAGGTTCAGGACAACCCCGGCGGGGTGGGGCCAATCGCCGACGGATCGGGCATCTTCTTCTCCAACGGGACGCCGAAGCCGGCCATGACGGCTTTCCGCTTCCCTTTCGTCGCCGAGCGCTTGAACAAACGCAAGGTCCGTGTCTGGGGCCAGGCACCCACGGTCGGACCGGTCAAGATTCAGCGCAAGGCGGGCGGTCGCTGGCGCAAGGTGAAGACGATGAAGGTTCAGCCCGGCGAGGTTTTCCAACGGAGCCTGCGTGTCTCCGGCAATCCCCCTCTGCGAGCGGCGATCGGCAAGGACAAGAGCCTAGCCTGGCGCCCGCTCAGTGGCTGACGACTCGAGCCGGCGACCTGGCCTGGGGCCCACCCCCGCGTTGACACCCACCTTAGCGAGAAGAGCCTGGCCTGGCGACCGCGGGGCTGACTCCGCTGACTCCTTCGACGAACCGCCCCCTGCGTGCCTACACTTGTGCGAGGAGGGTAGAGGGATACCCTCGGGCGCGCCTGCCATTGACGGGAATGTCAGCAATGATGCGCTTGGGGCGTAGACAGTGATTAGAAGCTAACCGCCTAGACCCAAGGGAGGGCTGATGAAGAGATTTCATGTTATTGGGATGGTGCTGGTGGCGATCCTCGCCATCGGCGCCTTCGGCGCGCTCACTGCCGCCGCCCACAAGAAGAAGAAGAAGGTCCCGACGACGGTGACGATGGTGTTTACTCCAGGGACCCCAGGGACCCCCGGGACCCCCGGGACTCCGGGAACTCCAGGGACCCCTCCGTACGGTCCGTATGACCCAGGGACGCCCGGAACCGGGGGTGCCGGGGGTGCCGGGGCTCCCGGCCCAGGGTCCTTCTCGGGCAAGGTCGGTGCGACGAAGGCGAAGTGCGTGAGTGGTCGATCGGTCACGGTCACGCGGGTGAACGGCCCAACGATCGGTCAGGCTGTGACCGATGCCGGTGGTAACTGGACGGTTGCCGCGGGCACCACCGTGGCGTCCGGCGAGCAGTACACGGCTACGGTTGCGAAGAAGAAGATCGTCAAGAAGAAGAACAGGCACCACAGGCACATCATCAAGTGCAAGCCGGCTTCGGTGACGATCACGATTCCGTAGCTCGGCAGGAATACCCGATAGCCCTTCCCGCGACGGCCGCGCCAAATGGCGCGGCCGTCGCTCTTTTCGCGCCCGGGCAGCAGACCCGGTCGCCCGACGCGTCGCGGCGCCTGTGTAGATTGCCGGCCCCGTACTCACGAAACAGGAGGGATCGCATTGACCAAGTCAGATTTCGTTGATCAGGTCGCCGGCAAGCTCGGCAGCAAGAAGGAGGCCTCGGAGGCCGTCGAGGCGGTGCTCGATGGGATCTCCGACGCGCTCGCCCGCGGCGAGGACGTCAACTTCACCGGATTCGGGAAGTTCTCCGTCAACGAGCGCGGGCCGCGCCAGGGCGTCAACCCGCGCACCGGCGAGCGGATCACGATTCCCGGTGGCAAGGTGCCGAAGTTCTCGGCCGGCGCAGGACTCAAGTCGAAGGTCAAGGCAAGCTGACCGAAGCCTTCGCCGACCGGCTCG
>Ga0183260_10000763_pt1 | contig 27349 bp, 21 predicted proteins | sample AntDrymUQ4972206_2_FD_129768 | JGI IMG/M metagenome (GOLD analysis project Ga0183260, IMG submission 129768) | Polar desert sand microbial communities from Dry Valleys, Antarctica - metaG UQ497 (22.06) (version 2) (version 2) | ecosystem: Environmental > Terrestrial > Soil > Desert | place... | reverse complement strand
TAATGCAACAGTTGACAAATTATTCTTCTTCAGTTTTGTTTGTACGGGGGCTTCCCGCTTCGGGAGATTCTATTTCTGCTCCAGAGAATGTAAGCGTTGTCAACCATCTCTCTGCAGAGAAGTTGCAAACCACCATTCTGGAAGCAAGTTATGTCATCAGCCGTTGTGGCTACAGCACATTGATGGACCTTATGACGTTACAAAAAAAGAGCATCCTTATTCCTACACCGGGACAAACAGAGCAGGAATATTTAGCCGGTCATTTAATGAAAAATGAAATGGCTTTATGCGTAACACAAAAAAATTTTAATCTACAAACTGCCTTATCAAAAGCCGCTTCTTTTCCTTACAGAATTTCTGATATTGAAACGCCATCTTTGCTTTACAATGCGATCCATGATTTATTATTAAGAACAAAAAAAGCTTCTTAGTTGTTTTGTACCGGGTGAAAAAAGAAACACAAGCACATATTGCTGTATTGGTTTTATTCGGCATTAGCTTTTTTTGAATTTGAATTAGCTCAGTAATTTTGAAACTGCGTATCAGGCAATCACATTTTTTGGATAATCAAAAAACAGAAAAGTTTTATTTGCGTTTTCAAAATCTTTCCAGGTATCTATATCAGCGCTTACAGCAAACACCCCACAAGTGGGCATATTATCTATATGCATCTGGGTCAGTACATTTGCGAACTCCGTAATTCCCGGGTTGTGTGAAAACAAGGCAATGGTTTCTTTCTTGTCTTTTACAGTTGAGATAAGTTTGTAAAAGGTTTTCGTAACGGCAGAATGATAAAGTTCTTTTTCTATTAAAATATCTTTTTTGCTGACCCCGTATTTTTCAGCAAATTCCCGGGCAGTACGGTAAGCTCTTACAGCCGGACTCGAAATGAAAAGGTCAATGTTTTTTATTTTTTTATATAAGCGCTTTGCCATTTTCGGTGCATCTTTTTTCCCGCGATCATTAAGTGGTCGGTCTATATCTTTCTGTCCTGCTTCTTCCCAACTGCTTTTGGCGTGGCGAACAATGATCAATGTTTTCATGTTTCTTTAAAGTTTAGTTTTAGTTATATAAGTGACAGATGAAGAATAAGAATGATCCTTATAAATGTAGCTAAAATAATTGGTTAAAAGCGGTAGAACGGGCAAGGCTTTATTCTTGAATAATTAGGTTGCTCCACTTTACCTCCACTTATTCCTACGTGTATTCCAGGTGGTCATCCCAACTTTAAATTGAACAGGATTACTGTATTTATTGGCAAAGGAGCTGACTACATAAACACCAACCTTAAATTTACTCAGTGGATTAAACGGCCATTTGAATACACGTTCTATCCCTGCAAAGGTTTCTGTATAGCGAAGGTTTCTTTCAGGTGCTATTAAAAAGCCTGCACCTGCAACTTCCCGTAATTGCAAATTTTTTAAAAGCGGAATTTTATTGATAAAAACTCCATTGAATTCATGCACATAATGCAACTGGTAAAATTGTTTGAATAAAGCAAAAGTAGAATCAAGTGCCTGGAAAGCTTCATCCGGGTTCATATATAAAAACGGGTCACCACGCCTTTGAAACTGGTAATCAACTAAGCGCAAATCTTTTTTATTTAAAAAACTTCCTGTTTTTGCACTGTACCTCGATATGCCTGCAATGCCCAACTTAATTTGTTGCTCTATTCCAAATTCCAGGTAATCAAAATCTACTTTGCTTTGCAGTACACCAGGTACACCTTTTCTCCAGTGAATATAAAAAGTAGGCCATTTCGATCCCAATATGATTTTTTCTTTTGGTTCGCGGATATACTTTTGCCCGGGAGTATATTGCAATCTGATTGTTCCATACACTGCATTGTAAGACTCAAAAGCAATTGCTTTATTGTCATCTAATATATTCACCAACAAGCTATCAACGAGTGTCCCTGTTTTATAATCACTAACAGAACGGCGGAAAGCAAAATCTAAATCTGTGAATACATTCAGACCATTCAGTATTTCGAGCCCATGGCCCGTACTGAAATTATTGCTCAAATAATAATTACTTCTTTTCAGTGAGTTGATCCATGCATCGCCCTGGAAAATGGCTTGAAAATCTCTGCTGGCACTTAATGTGTAAAAGCCGCGATTGAAAGGATTGTACATCCTACTTAACTGGAAACTTCCATTTAAGTCTTTATTCCGGATGCCGTAACTGGCATAGCTGAACACCGAAATATTTTTCCTTGATTTATATGTTTTTGCATAAAAAACAGAAGGGCTAATCCGACTGCCTCCGAATGCAAAAGGTTGATAAAGGGAGGCAAAAGGGGGCAAATACCATGTGCGTTCTTTATCACGATTATATATGGCTTGCCCCAGGAAAGCAATTTTCTTCCAGGTAATTTTATTTGTTAACCGGTCTATTGAATCAAGATATGTTTTGGTGTGGGTAACCCGGTAAATACTGTCGCGGTAACGTATAAAACGCACTTCCTTTTCAGTCAATGGCTGTACCCGTACGGTTTGCCAGAAAGCGCTGTCTTTTTCATAAGCCTGCTGCGCAGTGGCACTCACTTCAGAACCAAAATGTTTTTTAGGAAACTGTTTATTCAACTCATGATCGGTGTACAGAGCCATTGTTTGTCCGGATAATTTTCCTTTGCCCGTTTTGGAAAAATAAGTAAACTGCTGCCTGGTGATCATCCATGCCTTGTTTTGAACAAAATTGTATTGTTGCTGCACTTCAAAAAAGTCATATTCCGGTAGATGATAACGCGGAAATGTAAATCGCGTTTGCTTTATTACCCAGCCGCTGTCAGAGATGATTATTTCTCCCTCTACTGTGGCATTTGAAAGCTGCCTGGGTTTTACAGAAATAGTATAGACCTTGTGCTTACCTGCTTGTTCTACCTTCAGTGTTTTGAATTTATAAGCCACCAATCCGCTATAACTTACCGGGGAAATAAATGGTGTTTCAGAGATCCCCGGAACTTTAATAAGGTTGTTGTAAAAATTAAAATTTCCATCAGTTGCAGAGAGATAAAACAGCCTGTCTGTGTTGCCATTTCTTTTTACCCCCGTTCTCTCTTCTTTGATGCGGTTATCCGATTCATAATCAACACTTGCAAAAATTTCGATCATAGCCATCCGGTTTAGATCGGCATTTAAATCAGAAGTATCCTTTTGTATAAGTTTTGATTTTTTAGCTTTCGTGCCCGAATCCTGCTGCACTGCTTTGATATATAGTTTGTAAGAAACCGCACCGGCAGCATTCAGGATAGATTCTTTACCCCGAATTACATTTCGTATGATTTCCTCTGAGCGATCCCTGGCTTTCCCTTTTACTATTACCTCGGGAAGATTATTTTGGTCCTCTTCATCGAGTATGATATTCTGTGTATAATCTTTATCTACTACAATAGTTATTGTTTGTGGCATATACCCGATCATAGTAACTATCAGATCATATTTACCTTCTTCTAATAGAATTTCATAGCTACCATCGGTTTTAGTAATAGTACCAATCCTTATACCTTTTACTTGTATAGAAGCATAAGCTATTGGTTCGAGTTTAGTGGTCGTTATTTTACCCTGTACCTTATAGGATTGTGCGTTTATTGATACACAGGTAAAGACGCCGAAAAAGAATATTAGCAATTTAGTGCACATAAAAAGCCGCTTACTCTATAAAAATGCAGTTATTTACCGACAGGTTGTTTTCAATACAAGTTTTTCCCAATTCTTTAACAAGTGAAAAAGATAAGTAAACTAAATGATATGAAAAAATTCAAGAAGTAGTATTAATAAAGATGATTTTGAATTTATTTAAAATACTTTTCTGTTGATGCCTTTCCATTCTGCACTAATATATTTACCTCACCCTTTTTCAGTTTCCGTATCCGTGGGCCAATAGCTCCATCAGGAATGGAAACTGTTCTTTTCCAGTCTTCGCCTGTAAGTGTTTGCCTATTGAGATTTTCTAATATTAAAGTATAAAAAGCAGTCAGATATTCTGTAAAGTTTGTTACCTGCATAGATGCTAATCCATTATTACCAGTATCATTTTTAATTTGTGCATCGCTGTCTATTCTGAATCCAATGGTTTTATTATTAACCCTAAACTCATTGGTTGCACTACTATTTACATATTTTGAACTATCAAAGATCCTGATGGGAAAGTTGGCAATAAAACCGCCATCAAGCATTATATCCAATCCGGTTTTTCTTCGCGGATGCGGTACTACTTTTCCTGTGCTGTCTATAAACACGGCTTCAAAATAAAGAGGTATGCTCATAGATATGCGCACAGCATCTTTCACTTTCATTTGCGGATAATTTTCGTAAGAAAATACAATGAGCTTTTGTTTGTTGAGACTGGTGCCGGTGACGTACAAATCTTTCGTTCCTTGTAGATGAAGTTCTGCAAAACTAATGTCCCTATTACCGGTTTTTGAATCTATTAATTGTGTAAGCCAGCGTTCAAAACGCTTTCCGCGGTACCATCCATAGTATTTGCGCAAGCGATGAAACCCGCCCAAAAAAAAGAAACGGCCATCATTAAATTTTTTAAAAGAAGTGCTGCTAACGATGTTAGCTATTTCACCCGATGAGTAACCCAATGTAAGAAGCAACGCTGTGATGGCACCTGCAGAAGTGCCTCCTACACGTTTAATATTTTTAAGTATGTCTTTTTGTTCTAATTCATTTATAGCCCCAGAGTAAGCAATGCCCCTGATACCGGCTCCTTCAAATACAATATTTTCAACACTATCAGATTGCTGTGCATGACAAGTGTATGAACAGAAAATAAAAATTATTAAAAGTGTTCGCATGATCGTTAATGGGGATTTGGGATCAGATACTTCATCTGGATTTTAAAACTGAACTGTCACCGATCATTTTTTTCATCATCACTATTAAGTTTGAGATCCCTGCCCGGCAGGTCAGGCGGGCTTCCTTCGTCAGGATGACAAAATAAAAATGAACAATTATCTTTTCACAGCTTGAAAGCTTATACTGATGAACCGAAGTAAATAGAAGATAAAGTATTCAGGCTCCTTACCGGGATAGACAAAATATACTTAGATTGACTAAAACAAACTAACTAAAAACTATAAACTTACTATCTAATATCCTCTTAAATTATTTCCTTCCATATAGTTCATTAAAGCTTTGTTGACAACACGGTTGCCACCGGGCGTAGGATAGTTTCCGGTAAAGTACCAGTCACCTAAATTATTAGGACAGGCTTCGTGCAGCGATTCAATGGTCTGGTAAATAACTTCTACCGGGATCGTTAATCCCGGAGGAGTTATACGTTGTGCTATTTTTTTAGTGATCTCTTCATTGGTAAATGTTTTATATACTTTACGAACCACGTTCACCTTATGCAATTGATTGTTTCGATGCAATTCTAAACATTCTTCATACAGCTCATTCAGCACTGCATCCATTCCTCTTTCTTTAATGAGGTCAATGGCTGCGTTAAAAGCTATAAAATCACCGAGTTTACTCATATCTATTCCATAGCAATCGGGGTAACGAATCTGCGGGCAGGATGATACTACTAAAATTCGTTTCGGGCCCAGCCGTGCAAGCATGCGGATAATACTTTCTTTAAGCGTAGTGCCCCGCACTATTGAATCATCTATCACCACGAGTGTGTCTTCTCCTTTCCGCACTGTACCATACGTGATATCATACACGTGCTGCACCATTTCATTCCGGTTTACATCTTCGGTAATAAAAGTGCGCATCTTTACATCTTTAATGGCAATCTTTTCCATCCGCACTTTACGGTTTACCATTTCTGTTAGCTTGTCTTCACTTATCTCTTTTCCCCAGGAAAGTATGCGTTCAATCTTTATTTTATTGAGATAGTCATTGCACCCTTTCACCAGACCGTAAAAAGCAACTTCAGCAGTATTTGGAATAAATGAAAAAATGGTATTTCTCAGATCATAATTGATTGCTTCAAGTACAGGCTTGCTCAGATTAATACCTAAAGCAGAACGTTCTTTATAAATTTTTTCGTCGCTGCCACGGGAGAAATAAATTCTTTCGAAAGAACAAGCTTTTCGTTCTTTAGGTTCTACCACCTGGTCTATGCTTACTTCTCCTACCTCGTTTACGATCAATGCATGACCGGGCATTAATTCCTGCACTTCATTTTCACCCACGTTGAAAGTAGTACGAATAGCCGCACGTTCTGATGCAGCTACCACCACATCATCATCCATATAATAATAAGAAGGCCGGATGCCATGTGCATCGCGGAATACAAAACCAATTCCATTACCTGTCATCCCTGCTACATGAAAGCCCCCGTCAAACAACGGAATAGTCTTTCGAAGTATAGAAAGAATATCCAATGAACCCGGAGCTTGTTCGTCAGCCTTTACCAAAAAATGATAAAGCACTTCCATCATTGCAGCCAGATCGCTTTGTCGTTGAAAATCTCCCGGATCAACATTGATCAGTGCAAATAGTTCATCTGTATTTACCAGATTGAAATTTCCGGCAAGGGCTAAATTCCGCGATGGAATTGTATTTCGTTTTATGAATGGGTGACAAAATTCTTCATTGTTTTTCCCCTGTGTACCATACCGTAAGTGGCCAAGTAATATTTCACCAAGAAAGGAAAGATGCCCTTTCATTAACCCTGCATACTGACTTACTTCGGGATTGAATTTTTGTAATTCATTGAACTCATCGCCTACTTGTCTGAAGAGGTCTGCAATGGGTTGATTATTGCTGCTGCGCATCCTTGATAAAAATGGATAACCCGGTTCTACATTCAGCTTTACTGCAGCAATGCCTGCTCCATCCTGCCCGCGGTTATGCTGCTTTTCCATGAGCAGGTAAAGCTTATTAAGTCCCCAAAGAACTGAGCCAAATTTTTGCTGGTAGTGTGAGAAGGGTTTTCGCAGACGGATGAAAGCTAAACCACATTCATGTTGAATTGCATCGCTCATGAGCCTAAAGGAAGCCACGAAGTTAGGCTAAAGAAATTGAGGACGAGATGGAGAACCTTTACTGAGTACCTGCGACCTTAGCAGCATTCACCCATTTTTCTAATTGGGTACAATGGGATACTGAAGGATCAAGCATTATATAATAAGCAGATAGGTTTCTGCCAAACCATTTATCTAATGTTATCATTTTCTTCTCTTCAAGCGCTGCCGCAGAAATTTTATTATAATCATCTCTTAAATTCATGCGGTGTGGCTCGGTGCGGCTTTTAAGATATAAAACACGAACTCCTTTCCTGCCTCTTTCATCTGTATATGCTATGGGCTGGGAGTATTCACCAATTTTTAAATTGTCAAGTACAGCTACTACATTTTTATCCAGCTCGTCAATAGTTACTAAAGAACCACCACTTTTACTTGTGATGTATGGACCTGCAAATTTAGCAGCTTCATCTTCACTGTATTTTCCAGCGGCAGTATTGAAATCAATTGTTCCCGCTATTAATTTTGAACGAACAGAATCGAGTTTTGTCATTCCTGTTTTGATCTCTTCATCAGTTACAGGGGGTATACGCAATATGTGACGCACTACGGCATCATCACCTGATCGCTTCACCATTTCAATAATATGATACCCGAATTTTGATTTGAACACTGGAGAAACTTCACCATCTTTTAGGCGAAATGCTGCTGAAATGAAAGCCGGATCAAAAACTTTTTCTGTTCTGTTGATCTGGTATTGCCCACCTGTTTCTTTAGACCCCGGATCTTCTGTATAGCTTTTTGCAAGTTGTTCAAATGTTGCAACTTTAGATTCAATCTGCCTTTTATAAGTATTCAATTCATCTATCACATATTTCTCAAGGTCTTTTGAAGCTTTTGGAAATACTACAATCTGCCCGATCTCTAATTCTGTTTCAAAAAATGGTAAGCTATCCTGTGGTATTTTTTCAAAATATGCGCTTACTTCATTGGGAGTGATCCTAACATTGCTCACAATTTTTCCCTGCATAGCCTGTGCAAGTTTACTTTCTTTTACGGATACCCTCGCATCATCTTTTATCTGGTACACTGTTTTACCTGCCATAGTCTCCAATGCGTCCTGTGAGCCGTAAGCATTAATGAAATAGCGAATCCGCTGATCCAGTTCGGCTTCAATTTCTTCTTCCGTTACCGGTAAAGAATCTTTTTCAGCCTGCAGCATCAGCAGCTTAGAAATCATAGCCTGTTCCATTACCTGGCATTCCGCATTCTCCGGTATTGTACCACCCTGGCGGCTTGCATCAGCAATAGCATTCTTAATATCTGAATATAGGATAATACGGTCGCCTACTATGCCTACAATTTTATCACCTACAATCTTTTGAGGTTGAGCAGATACAGTCAATATGAATCCGGTTATCGCAATAAAAAGGGAAAGAAATTTTTTCATATAATTCAGTAGTAGCCAAAAATAGAGGATTGAATTAAAAATCCCCCTTTTGTGTAGGGGGATTAACAAAGTTTTGAATTAGGTGACCAAATCCTTTGAATTATATAATGCCTTTGAAAGCATTGGCTAATTTAATCATTGCTCATTACAACGTCCGCTTCACTTCCTCTATTTCATAAGCTTCAATGATATCTCCGGCCCTGATGTCGTTGTAATTTTTAATGGTAATACCGCATTCCATACCTGCTGTCACGTCTTTCACATCGTCTTTGTAACGCTTCAATGAGGCAAGTTCAGCACTGCCACCCTCGCCTTTGGGATATTCCACTATACCATCGCGTATCACACGAATCTTATTATTACGGCTGATTTTACCATCTATTACCTGGCAACCTGCTACTGTGGCTTTGTCGAAGCGATATACTTCTTTGATCTCCACATTGGCAACCACTTTTTCTTCTGTTTTCGGCTCCAGCATTCCTTCCATTGCACTGCGGATTTCCTCAATCGCATTATAAATAATGGAATAGGTCTTGATCTCAATACCAGCACTTTCAGCCAAACGATTAGCCTGAATAGAAGGACGTACATTAAAACCAATAATGATGGCGTCGGATGCCTCGGCAAGCACCACATCACTTTCATTGATCTGCCCTACACCTTTATGTATCACACTTACCAATATCTCTTCAGTTGATTGTTTTTGAAGCGAATCGCTGAGCGCTTCCACCGAACCGTCCACATCACCTTTAATGATCACTTTCAATTCTTTAAAATTTCCTAGTGCCAAACGTCGACCGATTTCATCAAGTGTAATATGTTTTTTAGCACGCATGCCCTGTTCACGTAATATTTGGGCACGGCGGTTTGCTATTTCTTTTGCTTCTGCTTCTTCTTCATACACCCTAAACGTTTCACCTGCCTGCGGCGCTCCGTTCAAACCAAGTATCAATACAGGTGTTGACGGTGGAGCCTGACTAACTTTTTTATTTCTTTCATTCATCATTGCCTTTACCCGGCCAAAATGCTGACCACTTACTACCAGGTCGCCTGCACGCAATGATCCGTTCTGCACCAATACCGTAGCCACATATCCGCGGCCTTTGTCGAGTGTAGCTTCAATGATGGTACCGTTTGCTTCCCGGTCCGGATTCGCTTTCAGGTCAAGTAATTCGGCTTCCAATAATATTTTTTCCAAGAGCAGATCAATATTCAATCCCTGTTTGGCTGATATTTCCTGGCTTTGAAATTTACCGCCCCATGATTCTACAAGGAGATTCATACCTGCAAGCTGTTCATATATTTTAGCAGGGTTTGCTCCGTCCTTATCTATTTTATTCACTGCAAAGATCATGGGTACACCTGCAGCCTGTGCGTGGCTGATAGCCTCCCTCGTTTGAGGCATAATGGCATCATCTGCTGCGATCACGATCACGGCTATATCCGTAACCTTGGCACCACGTGCCCGCATAGCTGTAAATGCTTCGTGTCCCGGCGTATCGAGGAAGGTTATGTCTTTGCCATTTTCAAGATTTACCTGGTAGGCGCCAATGTGTTGGGTGATACCTCCGGCTTCTCCTGCTACCACTGTGGCATTCCGTATATAATCCAGCAGCGATGTTTTACCATGATCCACGTGACCCATGATGGTAACTATAGGCGAACGGAATTGAAGCGTATCCGCTGTATCCTCATCATCATCTTCCTCCATTTCCATTTGCTTCTCCATGTCAATGAATTCCACATCGAAGCCAAACTCACTTGCCACCAGTTCAATTACTTCTGCATCAAGTCGTTGGTTAATAGATACCATGATGCCAAGTCCCATACATTTACCGATCACTTCTGCAAAACTTACATCCATAAGATTAGCAAGCTCACTTACAGAAATAAATTCGGTAACCTGGAGTTTATTATCCACTTCTCCGTTTGCAGCATCCGCAAGTTCCTGCCGTTTTTCGCGACGCAGTTTTGCTTTTACTCCTTTCCCTCTGCCTGTTCCACCAGATAGTTTGGCCTGAGTTTCCTGTATCTTTCTTTGTATTTCTTTTTCATCTATTTGCTTGTCGCCTGTTCTTGATCCACCGGCAGCCCCACCTATATTTCTTTGTACGCCAAACCGGCCACCTCCAGGCCTTGCACCTGCAGTTTGAGGTCCGCCGCGTCCGCGATCTGCTCTTTGTATGCCTAACCTACCGGCCCCATTGGTGGTTTCAGATGTACCATTTCTTTCAAATCCTGTTGGAGCACCTTCCTTCTTTTCTATAGGGATTCTTTTCCGTTTTCTTTTTTCCTCCGGTTTGGGTCGTGTTTCTGTATCTACTGGCAGTTCTATTTTACCCAATATTTTAGGGCCTTCTATTTTTTCTGCCTGGATATTTTCAATGAGAATGTCTTCCTCTTCAGATTCTTCCGTTGATGATGTTTCAATCTCTGGTTCAACTTCGATTGGCTCCAAAATGGGAGTTTCTACAAAATCAGGTTGCTCTTCTACCGCAGGTGTTATTGCTTCTACAACAGGAGATTCTTCTTCCTTCTTTTTAGATTTTTTTGGAGCGCTCTTCTTTGGCCGGGTAGATGAATCAATAGATGATAAATCTATTTTATCTAAAACTTTAGGTCCTTCTAATTCAGGGGCCTGTACTTTTGTTATTTCCGTTGTTTCTTCAGGAGCTGTTTCAATTTCAGGCTGAGGCTCTGGCAGTACAAGTGTTGGCTCAACAAGAACTTCCTCCGGAGGTAGCTGAGGTAAAACTTCTACAGCAATTGCAGGTTCATCTTTTTTAACCGCTTTCTTTTCATCTCTGCGGAAATGAATCTCTTCTTCATCTCTTCTTTTCCTGATCTCAGCTACTGCACCTTTAGGCAGGTCAATCTGATCGCTCTTCAGCTTCGCCACCTTATCGCTCTGAAACTCCATTTGCAAAGCCCGATACATATCATCGGATAGTTTTACAGTTGGTTTCAAATCGTCTTTGGTGAATCCTTTGCCCACCAAAAAGTCCACCAGGGTATCCTTACCGATGTTGAACTCTTTGGCTGCTGCCATTAACCTGGGTGTTGTTGTCTCTGTCATTAACTTTTTTTAGTGTAGCAAACTTTTATTTTTCTGTCAGCTCCTAATGAACTTTTTATTAGAATTGATTTTTCTGCAGTTTTTTTAGGATTCACAAGGGACATATTTTCAACAAAGATCCTATTTACTTAATCCGCCTATTCTTTTGCAAATTCCGCCTGCAATACTTTCCTTACTTCGTCAATTGTTTCTTTTTCAAGGTCTGTTCTACGCTCCAATTCTTCAGCACTTAATCCCAGCACACTCCGGCCTGTATCGCAACCTACTCTCTTCAATTCGTCTATTATCCATGTTTCTATTTCGTCGCTGAATTCTTCGAGGTCAATATCGAACTCTTCCACTTCACCTTCATTATCTCTGAACACATCTATCTCGTAGCCTGTTAATTCGCAGGCCAGCTTAATATTTACACCCCTGCGGCCAATGGCAAGCGATACCTGGTCGGGTTTGAGATAAACACTTGCATGCTTGCCTTCCTGGTCTATATCCATGGAAGTGATCTTAGAGGGGGTTAAAGAGCGTTGAATTAATAATTGAATATTATTGGTCCAGTTTATGACATCAATGTTCTCATTTTTCAATTCGCGTACAATGCCATGAATGCGACTACCTTTCATACCTACGCAAGCGCCCACGGGGTCTATGCGGTCATCGAAAGATTCCACTGCAACTTTTGCACGTTCTCCCGGATCACGAACAATTTTTTTAATTACAATAAGACCATCAAAAATCTCCGGCACTTCTATTTCCAAAAGCTTTGCCAGAAACTCAGGTGAAGTACGTGAAAGAATAATTACAGGTGTATTATTTTTCATATCCACCTTTTTCACAACGCCCCGTATGCTTTCTCCTTTTTTAAAATAATCCTGTGGTATTTGTTCAACTTTAGGCAAAATCAATTCGTTGCCTTCTTCATCTAAGAGCAATATTTCTTTTTTCCATACCTGATATACTTCTGCACTGATAATTTCACCCACACGGTCCTCATATTTTTTCGCTAATACATTTTTTTTGAGGTCTGAAATGCGGCTTGCAAGTGTTTGCTTGGCAGCAAGTATAGCTCTGCGGCCAAAATCATATAAGTTTACTTCTTCATATAATTCTTCACCTACCTGGTAATCGGGTTCTACTTTTATAGCATTGCTGTATTCAATTTCTTCTAATGTATTATACAGGTCACCATCATCTACTATGGTTCGCCGGCGAAATATTTCGAGGTCACCTTTTTCAGCATTTACGATTACATCAAAATTTTCATCACCGCCATATTTTTTGCGCAATAGGGTTTTAAAAACGTCTTCCACTACACGCATGAGGGTTGGTCGGTCAATGTTTTCTGCATCTTTAAATTCCTGGAATGCCTCTATCAGGTTGATACTTGCCATACGATTGAGATTTGGTGAATTGTCAGTGATGAGTTGGTTTTGATATTGACCATTCACGACTGACCATTCACGAGTTAAAACTTGATTTGAATTTTTGTTGTTTTAATATCTGTCGATAAAATTAATTCCTGTTTTGTACTTTTCTTATTTTCTCCTTTGGATTTAAATCCGGCAGGCCGGGCTTTTCCTTCTTCTATTTCAATCACCAATCCATCTTCTGTTGCCTCGAGCAGTTTTCCTTCTTTAGTAGTGTTATCATTCAGCATTATTTCTACAAACCTGCCAATGTTTTTTTGATACTGTCGTTGCAATTTTAAAGGTTCATCTAAACCCGGCGAAGAAATTTCCAAAGAAAAATTTCCATCAGGATAAAGCCCCGTTTCTTCTATCCATCTATACAATTTCCGGTTGTACTGGATTAATTCGGATAAAGGCATGCCTTCATCAGCATCGAGGAACACTTTTATATTATTTGTCGGTTTGATACGTGTTTCAACTAAAAAATGGGAAGGATGTTCCTGTATCAGGTTTAAAATTTCCCTTTCAATAGTTTGAATCTGGCCTTCAGTTTGCATAATTAAATAGAAGAAGGGAACGTTTTCGTTCCCTTCCATTTCCTCGTTTCAGTCGCAAAGGTAAGGATTACGTTAATTATCCACCAAATTAAGATTGAATTAATTCCTTATTATAACTTTGAGTAATCATGATGACTTACATCTTTTACTTGTTTCTCGCATTCTTGCTTTACAACATTGTATTCAAGATTGTGATACCGATATACCGCACGACGCGGCAGGTGAAACAAGGTTTCCGTGAAATGAATGCACGCATGCAGGGACAAACTCCCAATGAAAATGGTTTTTCCACTGAATCCAGAAAAAAAACTGCACCTGCAAAGAAAGAAGCAGAATATATAGACTTCGAAGAAATAAAAGAGTAAGTATAACATTCCCTATTTTTGCCTCCCAATTTTTTAAATCCTTTGGCGAGGATTAGGACCGTAGCTCAGATGGTTAGAGTATTCCGCTCATTGCCGGCAGGGTTGCTGATGATTTTTTAAAATATTGCTTGAAAAAGTAAGGACCCTTAGCTCAGATGGTTAGAGCATCTGACTCATAATCAGAGGGTCGCTGGTTCGATCCCAGCAGGGTCCACAGTCCAGTAAAGGGTTTCAAGATATTGAGACCCTTTTTTATTGTAATTGCTCTGTAACGTTTCTGTAAAAACGTAAAGTGACTGCGCAGAATGTTTACTTAGTTTCTTTAAACTATATGGCTGCATAGCATACAGTTGACTATTTAGGATTTTCAATGTTGATTTTCGTCCGCTTTAATACTACCAATACATTTTGTGTAACGGTTTTTTCATAGCAATACACATCAATTCAGCTACCAGCAAGGGTTTCAACCGTTTTAGCATTCTACATGGTGTTATGCATAAAAAGCCCTCTGAAAACTGTATTTCATTGGTTTTATGCACTTTACCGCTTATTCAATAAGAAAAGTTTAAAAAAGAGTGGAGGGTGGTACGAATAGCCCTGTCACTATTTTCGGCGGATGTTTGGTAAACATAGAAATATGATGTGCCCTTTAGTGGGATAATGTAGTAGTAGTTGTTTTTTTATTGGAAGGGTATTACATTTGTGGTGCGACAATCTTAGTATGAAAACTATTTTCACATTCAGAAATTTAAAGTTATGGTAGGCAAGGGGATGAAAGTGCCCTCCTCTGTATGTATGCTTCGTCATACTGGATTGTCGCAAGGACCTACCTATTTGTTTAACTGTAAAACCTTTTTAAAATGCGGCAATCCAAAAACAAAATGCTTCCGGAAGTTTCTGAATTAGTAGTTAGCTACAAACCACAGAAATTAAAAGATCCAATTTCAAGTAACTCTAAGGCGTATTCGTTTTTCCTGTCAATATGGGATAGGGAATTGTTTGATGCACAAGAACAATCTTATGCACTGTTTTTAGATACTCAATATAATTTAATATGCTGGAGACGATTGGGGATAGGATCTTTAAAACAATGCAACATTAATCTACAGTTGCTAGCAGCTATAGCAGTAAAAACATTTTCTGCTTCTGTAACAATTGCACACAACCATCCATCAGGGTCTATACAACCTTCATCAAGCGATAAGCTTGTGACCAATACAGTTAAGAAAGCTTTGGCTTTGTTTGATATTAAGTTAAACGCTCATTTAGTGATTACCGAAACAGCTTATTATGATGTTGTTTCGGGTACCAGCTCTTTGGGTGAACTCATGGATACAGGCTCTTTGAACGATTCTTTGAACTCACTCATGGAATTAACAATTGCTGCCGGCCTCACCAGGTTTTTCAATGTTTCATTTTGTATAAACGATAGCCAATTAGCTGCCAAGGTTCTGGGAGAAAGTATGTGCCCTACCTGGGTGCCAGAGGCGGTTCTCGCTCTGAAGCTTCTGGAAGATAAAACGTTGCTGATCTGGGGAGAGCTATATATGGTGATGCACAAACAGAGGCCAGCAATAGCTGGGAGGATATATGAATCTAAGGGTGGTATAGAACTCCTTTTTGACAATACACTGTATCCTGCAATCGCTATGAAGTGGGATGATGTTACGAGCGTTTATAGGGTTAAAGCATCTATTAAAAAAATCAATGGGACCCGGACAGCCAAAATAATTTCGATCAAGTAATAATTAACTCATAAAAAAAGAAATCATGAACTACAAAAACCTAAGTGAAGAAGATCTAGAAAACCTAATAACTACAGGTACAACAGATCCTAAAGTCTACATCAAACTTGCGGATATTTATGGTAGCCAAGCGAAACAATTACGAGTAAGCAGTAAAGTGAGTAATACTGATAGCGAAGAATTTCTTGGGCTAATTGCCCAAGCTAACACACTTTACTGGAAAGCAGTGGTATTAACACGATATCCAGACCTTGAATCAGAGGAGAATGTCAAAAAATTACTGTTCAATGGTGTATCTCATGACAGCGTCCTAAACTTACTACTCGACACTATGTCCGCTTGTAGGAGCGAAGAAATTGAAGTTGATAGAACAAACGCTATTACCCGGATTGCAAATAAAATTATAAAGAATAATATGGTAAGCTTGTCTATCTCATAGTAGCATCATCTCTGATGCGGTTCATCCGATCTGCTTGCGATTCAATTTGAGAAAGAGTTACATAAGATTGGATGGGCTGCTTTAACCTGTCCTTTAACTCTGATATCGTATGGTTGAGATGTGCAAGTGTTTCTCTTATTTCCGCCTGGTCAGCCTGAACTGCAGTCGTCCCCGATGTGGGCCGGTCGAATACGCCTCCTCCTGCATAGTATCTTCGGTTTTCCTCAATGGCAGAATTGATTTTCTTGAAATTGAATGGGTGCAGCCTGGCACCACTTTCCCAATGCACACCACCATGTCTCGCATTCAATAAACTTATAATTTGTGAAGGCGTGCCGGTAAGATTGTACTTGTTACGATCTTTCATGGTTCGTTTGTTCACTATACCTTCATCACCTTCCACCTCTGCTACCCTGTTGCCATAGTGGTCATATACACCCATTCCGCCTGCGGTATGTGGTTTCCCATTTAACCTGCCACCAGCAGCAAAATCGGGCGGTTTTCGCTTGGCTATAGAGCTTACCTCTGCGATGGTGGTGGCTGCCGCAAAAGCCATGGGAATTAAAGCAGCAGGCCATGGATAGCTTGCTAATGCTTTTGTTACAGCCTCGGCACCGTTGATCAATGCTTTCAAGATAGAAGTTCGTTGATCTCTTTTGAACTGTTTTAAGCGTATCTCTTTCTCACGTTTTTCCTGTTCTTTTTCTATTTTTTGTAAATCCCGGTCATACTCGAGTTGTGTAAGCACACCTGATTTCAACCGGGCTTCAAGGTTCTTTTTTTTCTTATCATTTGTAGCCCTGTCTCTATCAAGCTCGCGGTTTTCCTGATCAGTTTTTCCAGCATTAAGCACACCAATAAAGTTGACAGCCGTGGCAAGCGTGTCAATCCATTGCTGTGTCTCAGAGACAATAAAATTCTTCTCTGCCTCAGCACGCTTTTGAAGAAATTGTTCATGAATAACCAGCTTTTCATTTTCTGTAAGGCCCTTAGCCAAAAGCGCCTGCCTCTTTTCTTCATCCTGCAGCTGCTTCTCGAGGTCAAACCTTTTTTTACCATTGGCTTTTATCGCCTGCAATTGAATACCGGCTACCCGGTTGTCATCGGCTTTTTCAATGTTTTGTCCCAGGTTTTGCAATGACCTCTCACCCGCCTGTAATGCCCGGTCTGCATGTGCTACAAGTCGTTTCTGCTTTTCTCCTTGCTGCTTTTCGAGTTCATCAAGTTCTTTACGGCCTGAGATTACCTGCAGATGCAGCACCTGCATAAAATATTCTTTATCTATTTTGGCTAACTCTATCGCGTTGCTATGAGCTAGTTTTCGCATTTCCTCATATTTCTCATTAAGCCGTGCCAATGATTTTTCATCCTCTGTAGCATCGAAAAGAGCACGGGCCTCGGCCTCTTTTTCTAAAAGCTTTTGTAGCTTCTTGAAGTCTTCTGCCTCTTTATCAATTTTTGGTGAAGCAGATGTGGTGCGGGGTGTTTTTGAGGGTGCAGTTTTATCATCGCCGCCGCCTGTGCCCAGTAAACGGTTGTCTGTTTTTTTGTTGCCATGCACCTTTTCCCATTGCTCATTATTTTTTCTTATCCTTTCTGCGTCCTTTTTTGCAATCGCATCCTGTTCACTTTCGTGTTCACGTTGTTGCTTTTGTCGTGCGTCTCTCGCAATGGCCATTCCACCCGCACCACCCAAACCATATCTCGTGATATTTTTTATATCATCCCACGTATTTTTTAGGCTTTGTGTTAATTCGCTGAAATCACTGCCCACCAACTTATTTAGAGATGATAAAACGGTATTCAATGTCGGAAGAAGCTTCACGCCTAACTCCTCCTTTAAATTTGCGAACTGTTGCCGTAATGCTGCAATTTTTCCCTGAGTGCTCTCGCCAAAAGATTCAGCGGCACCATCAACTTTTACTTTAAGCTCAGTCATTAAAATGGCCAGCCTCTCTCCCTCGTTCTTTGCACCATCAAAGTCAATTCCCAGTCTCTTGATCTCAGGTGACAACCTGCCGGTAAGACTATTAATCATAACATCCGTTCCTTCGGCGATTGTCATTCCTGATTTTGCACTGAAGTCGATGATTATTGGCAAAAGCTCATTCATCTGCTGCTCCGTCAATTTACCATAGTCGATTAATTTATTAAACACACCAACTACCTCATCGTTATCTAAATACTTAAACCGCTGAGCAAAATCATCAGCCTTCGACATCAGCCTGTCAAAGGCATCAATCCTTCCAATTCCTTCCAGGGTATTTTTAAACCTTTTGGTTACAGCTTCTGCCTCAAAAGCTTCGTCCAGGCTGCCTCTTACCAATCCAGTAAAATTTTGAATAACTCCCATTACACCGCCTGCCAGCAAAGTGCCTTTTGCAAACTCCATCATCCTTCCAAAAGGATTTTCATTTATAAGGCCGGTGTGGGCTTGCTTTATTAATCCAAGCTGCGTACGCTGAGCAACCAACGCTACATTTGCCTGCTTATATTCTTTAGTTAATCGCTCTATTTGGGCCGGATCCGTAGCTTTTTTTAATTCGATGCCAACCCTGCGCACCGTACCTTCCAGATCACGTATAGAGGGAGATAGTTCACCGCTTACTTTTTTTGTAGCCCTGCTAATTGGTTCAGCTAGTTTTGTTATAGCATCCTGCAAACCTTTTACCGTACGAGGGTCGGTAGCTTTCACCAATTCTTCTTTTAAGAGCTTCTCTTTTGCGAGCAAAACATCAAGCGCCTTCTGGGCTTCACCACTCTGGATGAAGATGTTGATAGATCTATTTTCAACTTTGTTTGCCATAGTAAACTTGTTTTGTACTTGTAATTAAAAAGCGGGCTTCATGTGCCTTGCTAATTTTAGGCTCCTATCTATAGCATACGGCAAATCTGCTATTTTATCTATCAAACCATATTTCAATGCATCCTTTCCATCGTATATATCTCCTTCCAATACGTCTTCTCTTTCAAGATTTAATTTTCCTGCACGGTTTTTTTGGATAGCTGATAAAAACGTTTCATTCAAATTGTCGAGTTTTTTGATCAACCGGTCATACACACCCTTGTCAATTTGATCCCAGTAAGAAGTTTTACGCTTGCTTTTAGAAGCAGTAACAATGATCTCTTTTATACCTGCTTTTTTATCTGCAGCTTTAGTATCATACCACTGAGCTATTGTACCGATGCTTCCAATAGTTGAATTGTAGCCGCCATTGGCATCATCACAAATAATCTCTCTTGCTCCGGAGCCGATCCAGTAAGCAGCGCTGCACATGTAACCATTTACAAAAGCAACAACCGGTTTTTTTACTTTTTCAATTTCCCTGGCAAGGTTGTGTGTACCATCTACTGTGCCTCCAGGACTATCAATTATAAGTATGATAGATTTTACTGTGTCGTCATTTGCTGCGGCTCTTATGCCCTGCTGCAATGTTTCCATGCCCAGGAAGGCAGAAGAATCGTATTTCATTAAAGGGCCTTCAATCCTGACCAACTGAACAGGGCCTTTAGCAGTCTGATCTCCATTGGCATTAACACGTGGGAATTCAAAAGAAAACCCATTGCTCCTGGTATCTCTATTGGGGACTGCATCAAGCGATTTTGTTATAAAAATTTCACGTGCTATTCCAGCCCAGTAATGGGCCTGTGATTCTTCAATGAGCCACGGTCTGCCAAGCACCTGTAAGAAAATTTTTGAAATCATGGTGCTTCATCATCTTTTGTGCCTGAAGAATAAACGGGAGGCTGGTAAGTAAAAGGGGATGGCTTCTGGTGGGCATCTATTGTTTTTATAAAGCTTGTGTAAACTTTCGGCTCTCCGAGTTCAAACTGAATTGCTCTATCCACGAAACCAACCAAATCTTTTTTATCTCTAATAGCCAAGCATTTTGCGTCTTCGTGTTGCAATAGATCAACTATGGCGGTGGCTACTTTATAAGCAGCCCTAGCTTTATCGGTAGTAATAAAAACCTGGTGTTCGCTTTTGATATCCTCGAGCATTTGTTCGTCTATAATAACATCTCCATTTCTTATTGTAAAATGACTGAAATAATCATTCAGAGTTTCTTCATCTTTCAATCTTTTCTCCCGTACAGAAGTGAAGGCTTTTATTTCTGTGACCAATAGATCATACTCTAGCGGCTTCTCCATCAAGTCATACACTTTATTCTTATCGAAGCCGGCAAACAGGCTCCTATTTGATTGCGCGGTTTTTCTTTTTATCAGATCTTCTGTACTGAGTATCATATCTTCTAACTCGTCGGGTTGCAGGTCGCCAAGATTCATGCTGTTAAACATCTTTACAAAAGAGGTTATCTTTTTTCTTGAAAAATCAAGATTATCTATTTCCTTCTGATAGGCTTTTTCGTTAAATGAAATCATTAATGGATCCATGATGTTTTTTTTAAGCGGCAATTTTTTGAAATTGATTAAGTAATTGATCTGCGTGGAGCTCACTGGTATTTTTGCATGCAGTTAGTACAAAAGAAACAAGGCTTATAAGATCTGAAGTGCTGTAGATGTTATTATTTTTAAACCAATCTGTTTTTGATAGCACCCGCAGTTTCATTTCAAGGCTGATTACTTTATTGTGTTTTACCCTATGACGCAAATAGCGAACGCTGCTTGATGAAAGTGTGATTTCGCGGTTTGCTGGGTTGCTAAAAATCAGTTTCTCAAATGATTTATTAATTATCTCTAACTGCATTGTTTTTAGCTGATTTTACGGCCAAGAATTTTTCCAAGATATAAGGGGCTCCCCATTCTCTAGCGATTACACTAGTACGGCAGGTAAATGAAATAAGCTGCAGTAAGATGGCCTTGCTAAACACTTCTTTCTTTGGTTCAGTATACATCAATTTTTTAAATTGAGTTTCCCACTTATTGAACATGTATTCACGCTCCTTTTCTTTTGCCTGCTCTATGTTTAAAATAACAAACCTGATCAATGTCACAGCCTGTTCCCAGGTATAATGCCGCTCGATTATCCACCCTGATTTTATAAGCAGCTCCAATTTTGTGTGAGTACTGATTAATGCACCTTGTTTAAAGCGGGTCCTAAGTGTTCGAATGGATCCACAACTCTTCCCGAGTTTTTTGTATATGCCTCTTTCGTTAATCATGTCAGCAAATGCTGCATCGAGAATTTCAGGGTTGACTTTATCTGTGCTCATAATAGCATTAATTAATTTATTGCTTGCTATGCGCAGAAGTAGTTTTACTTACGCTTTGTAAATCTTTGGATGTAGCACCGGCGGCTTTTCTATTTAATACATTTCCGCCTTGCTCTACATATGCCTCTGCAGCTTCCAGGGTAATGCCACTCAGCAAACCATTGTACTTGCCGGGCACATGTACATGCACATCTTTTTGCTTATCACCAAATGCAAGCTCAAACTTGTCGCTGACTTCTTTATTTTCAAATTCTATATTCATTTAAGGCTTTTTTAATGTTTGTTATAAAATAAGTAAGCGCCGTGTGCAGTCTGAACAAAAGGTGCACAGTATCGCTATTACGCTGCTTTTACATGGTACTACAAGAAGTACATTCTTATATCCACCCCGGTTGGCTTCCGGATTTGTAGATTTGGGAATATGGCCGTAGTTAGTAGGCATGTTTAATTTTTATAGGATTATATACAATGGGTTTCACACATCAAACATAGCTGCATATAAAAATTATAGGAAGGACACGAAAACGTTCGTTCCAAGTAATAGTATGAAATGCTTAGTTTTTTCCTTTTTCAGTAATAGAATGATGGAGTGACACTTTTGCCACAAGTTTATTCCTCTTTTTTGGATCTTTCCTATACCTGTGTTCGATCTGTTTTAAAGCCTCATAAGTTATTTCTTCATCAATTATGATGGCGTGGTTATCTGCAAATTTTTCTATAGCTATTTTCTTAGTAATGTTGGCCCAGGTGTGGGCTCGCTGTACTACCTCGCAAAAATCCTCTTCAAACACCTTCTGTAAGTATAAATTGATGTTGTACTGCAATTCAATTGAAGGGCTTTTATCGATTCTGTAAAAAAAATTGAAGGGGATTTTCATGATAAGCTTGCCTGTGTAGTTCTTTACTGCATGGTGACAGATGTTGGCGTTTTTTTCCCCAATTCTATAGGTTGACTTATTGCAAAGTTTTGTGAGAATAGTATCAGCAAACGCCTGGCTTTGTTTCAGCTCAATAGGATCGCCATAAAGTGTAGTAAAGTATTTCTTTAAGTAGCTTTTGCACCGGATGCTTATAGTAAAGTGGGTAAGGGGCATGTGCTATAAATTATTAGTTTTCTGCTTTTAAAGGAATTTTTTGCCAGTAGCCACTCCATTCTTGTGTGCCTACGTGCCTACAGTGCCTACAAGCGCCTACACGTGCCTACAAAAAATATGAGTGTGCCTACGGCTTTATAAGTGATAATAAATTGATTTTTAATACTTTCTTATTTGTAGGCACATGTAGGCAACTATATGCAGCACGTGCCAAACGAAACTATTTTTTTCAATTATGTTCATTTTTTATAATATGTTATATTTTTTAAAATGGTAGATCATCTCCTTATTCAGTGCCATCCATCCGCTCTATCTCTACACCTAATTCTTCATATAAAAAGGCATAACAACTTGTGATGGTTTCCTGCAGTTTCTTTTCGGTATGGATGTACTGCCCGCCGCCTTCCAGCCCATTACTTTTCTGGTCTGTAACCGCCACAAATCGTTTAAACCGCCTTTGCTTTACCGGACCTAAATAATATTTACGACTACTGAAATAGTGAAGGAGGTTTTGCAGGTTCATGGCCTCCTTTCCACTGCGTAGGCGGTAGGTACTTTGAAAAAGCTTATGCACATTGTTTAATCTCAGGAATAAAACTTTGGTAGACCCGTCTAAAGGCTTTTCAATATCTTTTTTTCCCTCTCTTATAGGCACACTCACCTCCGTTCGAATATCATAATCCCATCCATCCACCACCTGCTGTTGGTTAACCAAAAATTCAAAGGTCTGCCAAAATTCACTAAGGGTATCTGACCTTCGTATGAATAAACTCCAATGAATAGCCCGCTCTAAACAGTAGTCCGTAAAATCTTCTGCCGATTGCGGCAGCTGGATGTGCTTTGCCGCCAGGGCATACCCTGTAGAAAGGTGGGCATAGTTTTGCAGGATACGCTGGTTACATGCTCGGGCATCATTACCTCTGCGCCACTGGCTTAACTGCTGGTTAAAATGATCTTTATACTCCAGCTCAAACAGTGGCCTAAGCTTTAGCAATTCTACCAGCATGCCGGAAAGTCCGGCATGTTGCCACTCCTTTAATTGATCGTATGCTTTTTCATCTGCCTCTGTCCTTTCACGAATACTAAAGGATTCAATAAGTGAACGGGTGACCACGCTGTTATCATCTGCAGTTATTAGCTTTTGCCCGGCCAGCACCAACAGGCTGCGCACCTTCATAATTTCTGTGCGGTTTTTACTGCCACCTTTACCACGTTCCCTACCTTCGCCATCATACACCCCTTTTATTGCCTGAAACCATTCAGGCTTTATTACTTCAATGTCAAATTCATTCAGTTGCGCCGGTGCGTTATTGTACTTCTGCATATAGGAAAAAAATGCAAAGTCAGTCCCACTGTTTAGATTAAAAGCGCTGCGCTTATAAAAGAAAACAGCGTTAATGGATTCTGCCCATTTACTTTTTCCGCTGGTTGGTTCACCGTAGGCATACAGGTGCGGGCAGTTATTGTCTATTCCAAATACCAAGTCACGAAACAGCGCCATGATTACACAGGCCACACCTACTGTGCCTTTCTGTTCATACACCCTTTGCATTTGCGCAGCCCACTGGCTGAATAAAACCGGGCTTTTCTTATATGCCAGGTGCCGGTCATTTTCATACGGATCTTCACCTGTGTGCTGCAGTTGTTTGTAGGCTTCGCAGCTGGCAGGTATCAGGTAATTTTGATCTTCTATTTTTATGATGCCCCAGCGGTCCAATTCTCTTAACCCTTCACCGGGCAGGTATATTTTATCTACCCAGGCAAAAAAATCGAATGTCTGCCACCCCAGGTTCTTTAATTCCACACATCGAGGAAACTGTTGCAACAGGTCGGAAGCAATGCGTAACCACTGTGCTTTTGCACCAAAAATTAAATAATTACCTTCTGAAACTGTAAATGCCTGGAATTGGTCAATGCTGGGCAAAGCCTTGGCAGGCACATCCAGCACTGCTTCCCGGTAGCCATTATAAATTTGCAGCAGATATCTGCTTTCCACACCCGCATACACATGGAAAAGAGGCGTGCAGACAAAGTTTGTTATCTCTACTTTGCCGCCCTGGTTAAAAGAAAAGTATCCGGTCAGTGTTTTACCCTTTGCATCCTTGCGCATGATGGGCACATAACCTTTTTCAATAAAAGCTTCTTCCTGTTCTTCTGTGATCCAGCCAGGTAGTTTTATGGGGCCGTCTGCATTACCTTTTGCAGCACCATCCCCTTTTTTTGTAACATCTTTAAATTGTTTTTTTGTGTCGGTTCGGTTCCATTTCAACCGCTGCATAAGGTCATCCAGGTAGTTGCTTTTTATCAGCTCGTTGGGTATGGTGCTTACCAATTTCATCACATCTTCTTTAGCGGAGGCTTTACTGTGTAGGTCTTCAGCTGCAGCCATCATAGTATCTGCATACCACAGGATGCCATCTATGGTGGCAGGTGACTTTGCGCCTGCAGGCTGTGCCCCTGACCATTCATCAGGATCTTTACCTTCGTATACTGCTTTACTTACCTTAAATCCTTTTGCAATGGCCACAGGTAGTAGTTTTTCAAAAGCTTTAGTACCTGCATCATCATTATCAAACATGCCTACCAGGTGAGTGGTATGTTTTTTCAACATGGTTAGCTGTTGATCAGTAACTGCAGTGCCACAGGTACCCACCACATTTTCAATTCCAATATGGTGCGGGCTGATAACATCAAAATAACCTTCCACCACCACGGCGCAGCGTGCAGACTGGATAGTTTTAGCTGCTTTATTAATACCAAAAAGCACGGTGCTTTTGTTATACAGCTCGCAGTCCGCAGGATTAATGTATTTGGCTTGCGTGGTTTCAGTTTTTTCTATCTCAATAAAGCGACCACCCATCCCAATATAACGACCATTACGATCACAGATAGGAATAGTAATTCGGCTACGGTAACCATCATAACTATTATCACCCGTAGCGGAACGTTTGATAATACCCAGTTTATTAGCTGCTTCATAAAAACCTTTTTCTATTAATTCAGATGTAACACTTTTCCATTCTATACCTGCCCAGCCTAACTGCCATTCAGCGGCCACTTCATCTGTTATACCCCGTTTACGCAGAAATACTTTGACAGGGTGATCTTCAGAAAGTGCAAAGAGTGCTTTGCGGTACAGAGGCACTACATAATTCAATACTGCTTCCTGCGCCTCCGCTGCTGAAATGCTTTCTTTTTCTTTTTCTGTCTGTTCCCTTTCTTCCACTTCCAACTGGATGCCGGTGATGCTGGCAATGGTCTGCACTGCTTCAATAAAAGTTTTCTTTTCATACTCCATCACAAAGCGGATGGCATCCCCACCGGCACCACAACCAAAGCATTTATAGATGCCTTTGGCATCATGCACATGGAAAGAAGGGGTACGTTCGTTGTGAAATGGGCAGCATGCATATCCACTGCCATTTGATGAAGGTTTAACTGTAACATAATGGCTAATCACTTCATATATGGAAGCGTCCCTTATTTGTTGGATATTCTTTATAATACTTTTGCCATTCAAACTTTTTGTACCTTCAAACTTCCCTGCTAGGGTATTGTGCTCTGCAGCGGTCGGCCTTTTTCTAGTGATCTGGATTTCTTCAGAAGTTGTTGTAATTTCGTGCATTGGTGACAGTATAAGATTATAAATTGTTGAACGCTTACAAAAAAGACAGCTTACCGGGCTGTCTTTTTATTTATGCAGTTTTTTTACCTGTGCAGGTGACAATAGCGTATCGCTATCCGTTTCTGTATCACCTCCACGCCGCCCTTCCATAACCCATGCCTTTAACTCTGCTTTGTAAAACAAAATTTTTCTACCTTTTTTGAAGCTAGGTAGCTGCGCATCCTTACATAACCTATAAATGCTTGGTACGGATAATTTGAGGTAATCCGCAGCTTCATCTAATGTTAGCAATTGGTCTTCTTCTTGAGTTCTGAGTTCAAGTGAAGATTCGCCTTTTTTTAATTCATTTATAATAGTAAACAGCTCTGTTATCCTATCATTAATCTGTTTAAAAGGATTATACTCCACTTCATGCTGTAATTGAGATGTTTGGGTTTGCATTTCATTTTATTTGATAATCAAAAATGAAATATAATAACCACTATATGGGGGTATAATGGGGGTATGATTTTATTATAAGTAATAAAAGTTAGCTATGTGGTACCGGTAACGGTGTTGCAAATATTTCCTGATAGGCCTCTTTAACCCTCTTCTTTACTTTTCCTTTAGTAAAAGGAATAATTGATTGTAGTTGCCTTAAACGGCTAGTCTTAGAATTAGTTTGTTTTTTGATGTTTATAATACCCTTTTCGTCAATGAATTCTTTTGCATATTTAGACACTGTAGTTATGTAAGATGTGGTCAAATTTTCTGTTTCTAATCCAAGCTCTTTCATTACTTTTTTAACCAGGGGAACATATATAATATTCTCTTTTTTATAATAGATAGCCATCATGGCTACAGCTGCAGCTTCCAATTGAGTTTTCTGAATTGCTTTTATTTGTTGTGCAACAGGTTGATCTAGTTCATTTATTCTTTTTTGTAAGAAAAGCATTTGGTGCTCCTTAGCTGCAACCGAATAAAGTTTATACATTTCTTTTGTCGTAAAAAATTCATCTAACGCATTTCTTTTTGGTAGACGGTTATGATATGAAGCGCCATATTCAGTTATTTTCTTACCAGACAAAACAGTAAACTTCAAGCATTCAATTAAGCTTGCTGTTTGCGGGCTTATTAGAACAGAGTAATGCCAAGCTTCTTTAATGTACTCAGAGTCTTGTTCAAAATCGTTGTAATTTTTAAGATCATCATCAAGTTTTGATAATGTTTTCAAAACTTTGCCTTTTAAATATGACTTTTTAATTTCAGTGTTTGGTATAAGTGACAATCGGCTATTAATTACAGACGTATAATTCCATATTTCTTGCTGTACATAATTTTGTAAATACTCATCAAAAATATTGCTAAGGCAGTCCCATACGTCATCGCCAAATTCATAATTCATACCTTCCAACAGGAACACACCATCACCTGGTATTAAGTCCCCATCTGATACTAATTTATCTATCTGCGCAGGTGTCATTGTCAAATATTATCAGTGAAGGCTGTTAATAATT